>Ga0307509_10000259_pt1 | contig 86384 bp, 86 predicted proteins | sample 10_EM_MG_FD_202245 | JGI IMG/M metagenome (GOLD analysis project Ga0307509, IMG submission 202245) | Populus trichocarpa ectomycorrhiza microbial communities from riparian zone in the Pacific Northwest, United States - 10_EM | ecosystem: Host-associated > Plants > Roots > Unclassified | place...
GTTAGCCACTGGTATGACTTCGATAGGAAGAGTTTTTCACCTGCGGTTGTATTGGAGATGCATTGCAGAAACTCATATCCTATTGACGGAGTTAAGTGTACCCGAGTTGGTCCGACACTTCCGGCAGCATAGATCCTGATGGAGGGTAGACCTCCGACAGACCCTGAGCAGGACAGGGTGCTCACACAAGGTCGGAAGTAGTGGTGAATGTCAAAGGCTTAAATCTGATATCTACTTAAGTTTAAGCGTTTGGCATTCTACTTTGACAACCAACTTTTCCTCAAGAGAACTAACTTGAGTGAAGCTTCGAGCTTAACTATATTAAGTTTTACGGTTAATTCTTTTGAATTATTTTACCTCATCTTTATCTTCGACTTTGAGCGTTTGGTGCGGTCGCAACCTTCGAGTTCACCTCTCTACAGGGTGCTCCTGTTACATGATGAGAGAAGACAATATTGAGGGTGATGATGAGAGAACAGTGTGTTGCGTCGCGTGTGAGGCTAAGTGCCGAGAAACCATGATGAACTATGCCAAGAAATACTCAGGGGTACCCCTGAAGCGAGCATCTCTCAGTGGTAAATCATGATGAGCAATGGTGTTGATGGACGAGTCTGGATGCACCGGAGGCAGAGTTGCTTTGACTAATATGTCAGGACAGAATGTGGTGTATTGGTTTGGCTCCAGATGCATGGAATTTGAGCAGGCGTTGCCAGGCAACTCAGGACGCACAGGACGCAGGGGACGCAACTCAGGACGCACAGGACACAGGGGACGCAGATTCAACGTCACGTGCGTCAGGACGCAACGGCGCCGTATCTGATGCAGGGTAATTTTTTGCTGATGTTAGTTTACCAATATACCGATGCCTAACACGATAGCATTCAATGCCGCTACCTACGATACCTGACAAGTCCCATCTATCCGATCTTCTCAGGCACCCCAACGTAAGCAGGATGGGCGTTTCATATAGTACGACTGGAAGCGCAGGATTCAAGAAGGGCACAAAGGAGAAGGGGAGTTATGGTAAGCTGAAGGTCTGACCGAAGAAGAGCGAGAAGGTGCGAAGGAATCACAGACGATACTAGCCGTAGATAAAGTCCTGGTATGCCTCCCTGCAAGGTGTCCACGACACGTAGGCTTGCCAATGTTATTTCTAGGCGGGGCGGTGTTTGACATGGCGTGCCTAGTTTAGGGAGGTTTATTCTACCGAGGGGGTACTCCCCCCCAATCCATCTCCCTTGGTTAGCTGTGTTTATTCATAGCCTACCACACTCATTGATAAAACAAAGACTCGCTCGGAGAGCCGCTCTTCCTAAAGGCGCTGGAGATTGGATCTGTGGATGGGACCAAGGTTCGTCTTTGCGATGTGCTCGGGCGTGATGAAGCCGCCACTGGTAAGAGAGGGAAGTTTGGGTTAGAGAGAGAGAGGGAGTTACCCTCGTAGGGGTTTTTATTTAGTAGCAGCTGTTAATGAGAGGTTCCCGCGGCATCGCAGGTTAAAAGTAGTATTATGTGCTCTTTCTTCTAGGTGAGGGAAGTTAGGTTGGATAGCATCCCAATAGACTTCACACTCACTGCGAAATACCTAGCGCGCCATATGAGTACATGCATCCTTAACGGAAGAGAAGTCATACACAGTTATCACAGCATTTAGCGGCAGAATCTCCGCCTGCGTAAAGGTGATTGGGGTCGGATGTTGCGTAGAAGTTAATTGCAAGCAAGTTAGTACTCGAGTAATAGAGGTACCAAAGAGGGGATAAGGGGGGGCTTGTTCAATATCCCAAGAATATTTACAAAATCCCCGACTTCCATTAACGTTAGACCTCGAGCAGCCCGATTCTCCTCCTCACCTAGGACAAATGCCACCTTTTCAACCCCTTCACTAACGATAGTCTTCTCTCTAAACATCCTCCCTAGCGACTCCTCCGCTCTCGAGCCCCCCTCCAGACCCCCCTCTAGCTCCTCTCTGGGGTACCGCCCAGGTGCTCTGAGTACACCCACTTCACCCCTGCCTTCGGATCGCCCTAGGGGTAGAGGTTTTTCTACAAGCGTAACCAAGACAAGACATCGAGTAAGATTCTTTCCAGATCGCGGCGCAGGGGTAGCAGAGAGTGCGGGTGGGTGGGCAGGTTTGTGTCCTCTGTGTGTTTCGGCATCAGCATTTCCGTGAAATACCCATACTCGTATCCAGGATAACCGAGTGATGCCCAATGATGCAAACAGGGAACAAAGCATGTATGTGCAACCCACCTCCCCCAGTCAACCTCCATCGGCCGCTCTGCGCCTAAACCATTCTTCTACCCTCCCCTTTTGCGTAGTAGCCCTCTCAGCACTGGCAGGCCTTTTTCCCCATTGCGGGGAGCCGACCCGTATTTGGGGTTCAGTGAAGTAGTTAGTCCACCAGGCTCTGATGTTCCGCCGCTGCATTTTTAACTTGCGCAGTACCCGCTCTATGTCTTCGGGCTCTTCAAGTGATGCCGTGGGCATACTGAGTTCCTAGGGCATTGCTCATGGCGAGATAGGTTAGTACCACCTGCGGCTGTCCAAGGGATGGTTCTAGAAGCACCTAGGGGGCAAGCCGACGGGTTGGAGGGATCTCGCTTGCGTCAGTGGGGAGGTTTGCGTCGCCGCTACCGGTACTTGAGGGGGAGGAGACTAGGGGAAGGCAGGGATGAGGGAGGTTGAGCTGTGTAGACTAATTGCTAAGGCTTGTGGGGTCTTGAGGTGTAGCCTATTAGCAAGTCATCTCTCTTATCACCAAGAATGGGAAGTTTGTGAATTACCGGTAGTGGCTTGTGCCTGATGCTTCCCAGTCTTAACCTTTTTCTCCCCTCCCCCTCCTCTTGCAGCGAGCACTCCGTCCCGTCCTCGCACCCTTCCCTCTCGCCCCCCCCGGACATTTTATCCTCTTCGCGTGCTACCTTCTTTATTGGTGTGTTTCTGAAATGTTCACAGGGGGCGAGGGTAGCTTATCGAAATGACGAACCCAGAATTTGGTCAAGAAGGACGATATAACTTAATTTATGGGATTCGCATATGGGAGACATCATTGTATGATGTAGATCTTTTGCGGCAGCGTCATGGGTTGGGCAGCGTCACTGTTGCTTTCAGAAAGAGCAGAGCAAAGCTTTGCCAATCGCACGGAGAGGTACGAGGAATGCTACAACACTTGATTTTTTGACTTTTTTTTTCAGAGGAACACTTGCTTTTCCTTCCTTCTTTAACATACCAGTAGCTGTGTATGATACCGCTATCATACTAAGATACCAATACCCACACGCTCACTCTGCATGCATCGAAGCAACCCCAGCCTCCATACTTTCTCCAACCTCCTCATCATCATGCCTCAGTATGTACTAGCACTCGAGCAAATGTTTAAAGCATACATATAATTAGCAAAGCAAAGCAAAAACCCACAACAAACAAAACGAAAATCCCCACCATGCGCACTCCCGTTCCGCTCTCTCCAAGCCAATCCAATCCAATCCCCTCTCTCCCTCCAGTCCAATTCCGGTCAGCCCACACCCACCCACACCACAAACCACAAACCGCACCAGCCAACCTTACGTAATCAACTTCCATGACGCCAACTTGACGCCAATCCGTAAATTAGTGCACTCGAGTACTGTATGCCGTGCCCTCTCTCAACCTTCACCCACTCCAAGTGTCAAAAGATTCAAAACCTCGTGGAGGGCAACCAACACCTTCGTGGCCGCGCACGATAATCGACACCCAACGACCTAGCGTGCCACCGAGAAGCTCAATTGGGCAGTCTGCTTGTTCCCTCTACGGTACTCGAGTAGGCAGGATTCTGGGCGACGAGTGCAGAAAAATAAAAATGGGGGGCGGTGCACAGCAGGGGAGGAGACGTCACGGAAATCAATTGCGCGGCATGTTGGGGATACTAGTAATATTACTGGTGTATTTCATTTGTATGATGCAGATGCTGTGCTAGGCTACGGTACCAGTAGCCCTAGTGAAAAGTGAAGGGAGAAAAGGTTAACATGGGGGAGGGGTCAACGAACAGGGGGGGCTCAACGAACAGCCTGAACAAAATCTCAGCTTACTAAGTGATTTCTAGTAGAACCCCCCTGTTCGTTGACCCCTCCCCCATATTATGATACAGCAGGTTTGACTCGGCTTGAGTTGAGCCAGCCAGTTAGGATAGGGACAGAGCACCGGCAGGCTACCGTATGGGTCAAGGGCAATTGCTTGGTATGCTTTCCATATCTGCCATGTCTACTCGAGTACAGTACTCGTGTCTACTGCACCGTTCGCCACCCTATCGTATCCCGTCGAATGAGCTGCGGATCTGCAATGATAATTCTGTAATGGTACAGTACGGAAAGACGGTATTGCGACCTAAACGGGCTAGCTTGGAGTCGGTCTATCATACATCTGCCCAGAGCCTCGATACAATGCAACTAAAACGAACATCGTCCTCTCCCACGCTCGCACCCAAAACCAATCTCTTGGGGGCTCCCCAGTCGCGCATGTCCAAGTGCAACCCTCAAAGCTGGGGGGGTTCTATTTGAACATTGTTCGTTGTCCACTGCGCTCGTACAGTGCAAGGGGAGCTATCGCCGGGGAATCATTAATGCAAGGAACGGCTGGCCATGAATTGTGATTTTGGCCGCGATTATGATTCAAATCAGAGATCTGAACCGTTTTATTGGCAATACCAGGACAGTAACTTACAGCATTATCTGGCGAGAACCCATCAGGCGCTCGTGTCTTCAAATAAGATCTCTACCTAACCCTGTATAGCCAGGACTAAACACCTCAGACCTCTGATTCGACGCAATCGTATAATAAGTTTTACCCCAGCCGCTTCTTATTTCATCGTAAAAGGGCCTCCCGGTTCTCGCCAGACAATGCGGTATGTAGGGAGTTTTTTGGCGATGATGATCCACCGCCACTAGACTTATATTATCCGGTTTGTTTTTTCTTGTCTTTTGTTTTTTTTTCCCTCCCCCCTTTTGTCTTTTGGAGTGGCGGTATGGATGGATGGATACGTGCTCCGGTACAAGTACTCGTACTTCGTGTTGTTTTCCGCTGGGTTGTGTTTTGGTTCTGATGGGCCAGTGAGGTTGAAGCATTCAGAGTCTCTTTTCCTTTTCTTTCTTCTTCTTCTTCTTCTTCTTCTTCTTCGCCCTAGCAGGGATGCGTTATTTCTCTTTTGGGTAAGGCGGGAACAGATGCAGTTAAGGTGGGGCGGTATGAGCGATGAACAGGTGGGAATAATAATTCCTGCACTAAAGGTAATTGGCAAGTCTTCTCCAGCAGGCACTTTCTACACTCTTTAGTATCGAATCGTGCCAGGAACGTGTTGGCCGAGTGAGAACGAAGACCAGGGATAGAGGGATGTCTCTCTTCTCTCCACATTCACACCATCAATCCCAATGCTACAGTATCATATACCAGTACTCGAGTACAGTACAGCACTGTACACAGGCAGTGGAGAGTCTAGACTGACTTACCGGTAGTCTTGCTGAGTTGCTTTTCCTTCGTCGGACCTCTACACCCCAACAGATTACCCCCATCAAACTGGCCCATAAATCTGGGGAGGGTTTTTCTTTTTTTTTTGTCCTCTCCCTCCTCCTCCCTCCAAACCCTAGATACGGGCAAGCACATATTCCTAAATTGGTTCATATCCGGCCCCCCAAATTCTAGGCAGATCGTCAGAGGCAAGATTTGTTCCTGGTGGCTTGAATCATTATTTTTTCCTACCAGTCAAGGTATAGCCAGGGCGCTCGAGTGTGATACTTGGTACATTGTCTTGTCTTGACTTGTCCTGTCCTAAGTTACGTGTTTCGCACGAGTCTCTATCAAGCTTTTGTGTGTTCCTTTCTTTCCACGCCCCCCTCCCAGGACACCCACCACCCGGGCCACTACGAACTCCCCCCGGTGTCCCACTTCCACTCAATTGCACACACCCCTGGTTTTCACTTCGTCATTCTTTCCGCAGGATCCTGTGCTTAAATCTGCCCCCCTCCCACGTCTTCCGCTGCTCCTCAGTCTGCCACCCTCATCCTCCTCCTTCACTCCTATCAGACATCTACAGCCACCATTACCATCTCTTAACTCCTCTAACCCACCGTCCAACACCACGAAACCCATAATATCGACAATGAAGACCTCAATCATTGTCCTCGCAGTCGGAATCGCAGCCTCTGTCGTGGCCCAGGATGCACAGGACTACTGTTCTCAGTGCGGGCAACTTGATACACTGTTGACAGTCTGCTCGTCCGCATGGAAGGGTGCTATCGGAGAGTGAGTTTCCCCCGCCGCTATGCAATCATAAGGCACAGTTAAACTTCTTAGCTGCTCAACCCTCCTTCCCCCCCGGGCCGAAGCGAGCCCCAACAATATCGAAATGAAAAAATAATTCGAAATACTGACGTCATGAGTGATTAGTTGTCAAGGCCCCCCTTGCAACTTCCGTTACCCTAGTGATCCATACGCCCGCTGCGCCCCAGTCGGCACCACCGCGGCCGCCGGCGCTGGCGGCAGCAGCGCAACAAACATCCAGTCCACGAGCTCAGGTGCAGCGACCGTATCCCCGCCGGCCTCAGCCACCTCGTCCGCCCTCTCGAGGGCCACTAGCGTACTGAGCTCCCTTGACTCCGCCATTTCCAGCATCTCCTCCGGCATCCGATCCGTCGCCCAGTCATCACTCGCCCAGTCATCCGTCGCGACCACGACTTACACTTCCGGCGGATCGACCTTCACATCTGTCACCACCTTCGGTGCCGGCGCTGGTGCTGGCGGAAGCAGAAGTGGAAGCGGATCCGCCACTGCTACTACCGGTGCCAGCGGAAGCAGGACCGGGAGTGGATCCACTGCTGCTACTACCACTACCAGTGCCGCAAGCGGATCCGAGACTCCGACTACTACGGGTGGCGAGGGTACCGCCACTACCTCCTCCGAGAGTACCAGTCGTACAGGTGTCGCTGGGTCTGGTGCTAGTGGTATCGCTCCTGGATTCGTCCTCCAGGCTGTGATGGGCGTTGCTGGGTGGTTGTTGTACGCTTTGTAACATTAAAACAAAAGAAAAGATATTCCAGTTCGGATGGGAAGGGAGGTGTAATGATGATGACGGTGCTCATGAAGGTAATGTGGGATGAGGACGTGCGGTGGAACAAGTTAACTTAATGCTGAGACTCTTTTACCCTTCTCGAATGTATCTCATTTTACTCACTTATCTTATTTTATTTTTCATTGAAAAAACTACCAGTCAGTCACAGGGTAGTTGGTTTTTCTTTGTTATATTCTTTTCTTTTCTTTTCCTTTCTTTTCCTTTCTTTTTACCATGTCAATTAACTGGCAGCGATGGAACAAACGAATCAACTAAGAAATGAAAGCAAGAATGGTGGGGTTTCGGTGGTGGGGGGGATCAAGGCTATCTATTCGCTCCAACACTCCCCAGGCTACGGTATCATACTCGAGTACTTATACCACACCATACAGCACTCCGCAAGCTTAACTCACCATCGGCATGATAGAACTAAATTTAAAGCCAAGGAGTTCTCCATCCTCCTGCCAAAACCGAAGCCACCGAAACCGTCCTCGTCACCGGATACATCCGAATGTGAGCACCATCCTCTGAATCGGTGTGGATACAGTACGAGTACCGGTACTCGAGTACGGTAGTGGGACCGTTGCTCCAGACTAATCGTAAATAACTGGAAAACCTCAGCCGCAGTATGTACCTAAGTTACTCGAGCACAGCAACCGTACGGTAGCGCAAAAGAAAAGAAAAAAGCCAATCAGTCCCTCAATCAATTTCTATTCTTATCCAGGCCTTTTGAGAAAAAAATCGTGGCCCAGTGATGGGGTGGATTTCGAGGAGGAAGTGCACTTTTCCTTCTTTCCCATTTGAACGAGGCCTAGGAGTGTACTTTTTCATATTCAGCTTTTATAGACACCCTGTCCTGCCGTATTTCTCCTTTCTCTCTCTCCTTCTTTCGCTCCTTCCTTCCCTCCCCACCACCCACAGTACTTTATACAACCCAAAAAAGAAAAAAGAAAAAGAAATCACGCAAGCATAAAAAATCACTCACCCGGGGAAAATAAAAATAAAAATGCGAAAATTGTCAACGCACCGCCTCCTCCCACTCCTCCTCCTCTTCTTCCTCTCCCTCCCCCTCCCGACATCCCAGCAAAGCGGCTTCGGCTGCAGCAATTGCTTGCTCCTGGACAATGCCCAAGCACTGGTCCCCTGCTCGGCGCCCTGGCGGGATTTGATGAACCTCTGCGCGAGCCCCGAGTGCCCCCAGTACGCCACCTACGTGTCCAAATCCCCACCGGTAGCCTCCTGCACGAATACGCCGAATCCCCTACCGAGCGGGAGCGGCGGCGCGGGCTTCAGCCTCGGCACCTTGGGCCCGGGTTCCAGGGTCGACGGTACCACCACCGGGACCGCGGGGCTTTCCAGCGCTCGTAGGACGACGGGGACGGCGACGGGGACGGCGTCTAGGGAGGGGCCTACTTCTAATAGTACTGTTACTAGTCGTGGTGGTGGTGGTTCGGGGACTACGGGTGGGGGGTCGACGCCGACGGCGGGTGGGACGGCTGCGACCGGTGGCGTTGGGAGGGTTGTTGCGGGGGGTTTTGGGGTTGGGTGGTTGTGGGAGGCTGTCTTTATGTTTTGGGGGGCTGTTTGGTAGTACGGTAGTTTTTTCTCTCCTTATTTCCTCTCACTCGATCCGCCCGAGTTGATTTGATATTGCTTCGCTTTTTTTCGGTCTCTTTTTTTTTTTATCCATCCCTTCCCCATTCACACCTTCCTTTTTTTTTTATTATCATCTTTATGTGCGCAAGGAAACAAATTGGTATGGATATGGATTGATTTATTGGAAATGGCTGAATGATTATTACTCCCCCCACCTTCTTTCACGGACTACATTCGAGTGAGATCTTGTGATAGGTTTGATGTCCCCATCACCTGGGGGGGGGAGACCAGAGGCTGTAAACTTGATTGCCCAAGCGTAAAGGTGCCGTGTTTCCTTAACTCACCCGGCATCTCAGATCCGTACGTAGAATAGAGGTGAGTGGATTCTCCGCCAACGGCCCGAGTCGCCCATGTCGAATTAGTATGTGTGCAAGAGGCAGAGGACTAGAATAACTGGGATGAGAACCCAAGCAAAGGAGGCCGAAAAAAGCATCCCATCTCTTGTAAACATCTGCACCCGGTGTACCTTCGAAGCCACGAGCTCACACTCCAACAGACGAAGCTGGAGATGCCTAGGTAATCCCCCTCGGTGATTCCCAAAAGTGCTCTCACGGCCTCCGTCTCATGGCTATTGCGGTTCCTGCAGACAGCCCTGTGCATCCACGCCCACACCACTTCTATAACACTTTGTAAATCAACTTTATCATATGATACGATAGGTATGCAGTAATTACGCATATCTGTAGATCGAGTGACTTGCCATGCTACGAAGAAGTTATCATCCACCCTTGATTGCTTTTAGTACCGTAGAGGGTTTGTGAGGCATCGCCAGGATGGGGGGAGGGGGGGGGGTTACCCAGGCTCGGGATGGAGGACGTGTCATCATGGATGGACTCGGGGGGCCTGGGAAGTGCTCTTTTGAGGGCTCAAAGTCAGGTTGATCGATGAAACCGGGGGAGTGAAGTAGAACCCCCCCGGGGTAGTTGATGGGAAAAGCCGTTCAAGGCAGAAGGTTTACATGGTGGAGAGCACGACATGGGAGCACCCCCCCCTTTCTTTCGTTCTGTTCCGTCGGGGAAGTTGTTTGCGGTAGCCTCATCGTAGCTTGAGGACGGGTTTTCTCACAAGGTTCTAGCAAGTGCGGAATACCTTCGTGATATCTTGTATGGGCTCTCTCTGTAGATGTGCCACTTTGACCCCGCCATTTCGTCTGACTGTGGTCCGCATGACTTCTCCGAGCTAACCTCTTGGCCCATGGTTGACGAGCACACCGTGTCCATTCAACAAGAGATGGAACAGGAACATTCTTATAAGCTTCCTCTAAGTCAGCCTCTCTATCTGCATTGCACAAAGGAAGTACTTGACCGAGCTTGTTGCAGGAAATAAATGGCTCGCGCAAACTGTTGAGGGATTCACGGACGGTGAGGTGAGAATGCGATAGGGTGTGACATGCCGGTATTCCAACATGTCGCTCAACCACATGGGAGCAGAAGGAGTCGGCGCATAGGAAAGACTCACAGGGGGGGGATTCTGTAGGGAGATCATAGAAGCTTGGTTTGGAGCATTGTACAAATTGATGTGAATAGTCTGTCCTTAGCATACCGGTTCGCATCAATGACTGTAAGGTGCCAATAGACGATCCCCTAAAGAGACAGCGCAGGTGAGGCCCCAGGAAGTGAGGGTAATACCAGCCTCTGAAGTAGTAATCTTCCCATCTACAGATTGCTTCTGGTGGGGGATAGGGCGTGATGCTGACTACGATTCTAAGCTTCCCTCCCCAGCATGCGGTAATGGCTAGGATAACATCATCAAAAGTGACCTCAGTATTCTAGATCCCATATTAGAAAGATATAATAAAAACAAGGAAGAGCCTGAGGAGAGGGATGGAGAGGATACGGTAGTATAAGAAGAATATCCGCGGAACAATACGCCAGTGGTATCATAACCAGAGATGACAGCCACTCCGCGCCCTGCATGTTATGGAAATATTCTCATTCCAGAAGTTTACCAATTTCAGATTCTAGAGCGTACTGGCCTGTGTTACAACTAGACTTCATACCACACTAATAATCTCTTTACTGAGTCATTAGGCTATGAGAGTTCCTTGGAGAAGAATCCGCAAGGAGTGAGTGGAACACTACTCCTACTCGGCAATTTAAAAAGTCTCCGGACACTATTGTGCCGATATAGGTGATAATTGTGCAAAGCGTCCGGACACTTTTTAATTGGGCAAGTACCTTGCATTTACATCTCACTTTTCCAAGGTGTGTTGCATAGAGGGGTTTGAGATGTTGGGTAGAGACTCGGATATAAACTCCTGTGCTGGACAGAAGAGCACTCGGAGGCAAGGCACGAGTGCCCAGTAGTTTTAGACAAGAAATAGAAAGTTTCTGGTCCACTCTCGTTGTGCCTGCTGAACAGGACCTCAATGTCTCATAAAAACCAAACTCTGCCGTCTGTATCTTGCTAGGCCTTTTTTAATTTCCCGATTCATTTATTAGCATCACAGGATTGCATCAGCAACATATCATACAACGAAGACTTTGCTGACACGACTACCGTAACCCTCCACTCGTTACCCGGCAACCCGCCGAACTCCGGAAAAAAGAATCTCCTTCAAAGAAAACTATGACAAGGAAGAAGTTCCAGGCCTCCCCCAGATGCCTAATCTACTCGTAAGCCAACTCCAATATGCACTGCATGATCAAACCTATCACGAGAAAAAACGGAGGACTCAAGGGGGAGAGAAGAGAAGGTATGTCAGGTCATGCCAACAGACAAGGAAAAGATACTTTATTTACATAACAGTTAGATGAAAACTCCTCCGCTCCGATATTGTAGACTAAAAATATCGTACCTGGTATGATACCAACTCGCCCTTCAGAAAAGGAAGAGAGAGGCAAGAAGAAGTCGCGGGAAACCCTCAACCCGGAAAGGCCATAAAATAACAGACAACTCACCATGCTTCCACTCTCCGACTTCCAAACCTCGCCCTAATCTAATCCCGGCGGCACTCTGACCTCTTTTGGCGGCCTCTTCTGTCGAGTTGCCCCTCGTGATTGCTAGCTCTCGGTTTGCATCGGTCTCAAGCTTTGCGGTGTGTACTGTAGACTACAGTACACGGTACCGTACCGTGCTTCTGCCCTAAGTTACCGGTATTTCAGCTCCTTCATGCCGACAGGTTTACGTACCATTCTTTTGCTTGCTCCCTCCTTCTCCTCTTCATACCTTCCCCTTATTTCTCTCTAGTCATCTCAGAAAAATTCCTCAATCATCTCCGTTGTTATCCCGTCACTCCTTCGGTTCCCAATCTTCACCAGTCATGTTGGTTAGTCCACTCTAATTTATCCCCGGTGTATCTACCCCAGAGCTAACCCATTGCTTACAGCTCGAATACAGCGTCGAGAAGCCTCTCAACCGTGAGCCTCCGTTAAGAGATCTCGTTCAAAGCTTCATCACCAAGACTACTACCGCCTATGACAGAAACCATGGGTAGCTACTCCCTTCCATCCAATTAATGAATTATGACTCACCGCTATCCCAGGCCACTCCCCCATATAAATGGCGACACTCACATGGTTCGCATTGACGGCCTCGTAAAAAATACCGTCAACCTTTCCATGGCCCAGCTTCGCAATGATTTCCCCCAACATGAGGTTATTGCTGCTCTGCAGGTGAATTTCCACATATCGGTACACTCTTTCCCAATTGCTAGCAACTAACTCTACAATTCAGTGCGCGGGAAATCGTAGACATACCATGCGTACGGAATTAAAAGAGGTGGACGGCATAGACTGGAATGACGGAGCCGTGTGCAATTGCACCTGGAGTGGCCCGCTCTTGTGCGACGTCCTTTCCCGGATAGGACTCAATGTGGAAGGTGATGCCCATGTGGCTTTCTCCTGCCACATGACGGACTGCCAAGAGGACAGATACTACGGGAGTTCTATAAGTCTAGCTCGGTGCATGGACCCGGAAATGAAATCCATCCTGGCCCTTGATGTATGTCTCACTTTTCCCCATTCGAGCTCTTCTGCAAAATGCTGACAGGATCTGCCGACAGATGAACGGAGCTCCTCTCACCATCAATCATGGCTTTCCTCTCCGCATCGTGATTCCGGGCATTGCTGGTGCGCGTTGGACCAAATGGCTCGATCGCATTACTGTTCAGGATGAAGAAAGTAGCAACTTTTACATGCAGAGAGACTACAAAATCCTACCCCCTGAGATTGACACCCGCAAGAAGGCGAATGACTACTGGCATAAGGTCAAGCCCCTACAAATGATGCCTATTAACTCGGCCATCTGCCACCCAGCCACTGGCGACACTGTCTCCCTGGATAAACTCACTCACGGTGAGCTGGAAATTGCCGGATACGCGCTTCCTAAGGGCGACGAGGGTCCCATCATTAAAGTCGAAATTTCCACAGACCAAGGCAAAACCTGGGACGAATCTAGGATTCTCTACCCCAGCCCGGAAGAGTTGTGCAAGCCGGGTGCTACTGAAAAGTACAGATGGGCCTGGGCAATCTGGCAGCACAAGCTCCCCGCTGAAAAGACCAAAAAGATCGACAAGTCCACCAAAATATGGAGCAGAGCCACTGACAAGGCTGGCAACATTCAGAAAGCCGAGGACATAAAGTGGAACTTCAGGGGAGTCGGGTACAATGGCTTCGGCGAGGTCAAAAACCTTACTATCATCGACACACACGAATTGAGCAGGAAGGCCGGAAACATGAGGCTTGGGAATGGATACAAGGCGTAAAATGGTATGTACCTTAGATTATTCGGCAATCCAGGCAACATCCAAAAACATGGTGCCAAGATCCTTGAATTTGGGCGTAAAGCACCAGTTCTTGGCATCTCTGGTCCGGATGCCTTGCCAATTGGCGAGTAATGTTTTCTCTTCTCCTTTCTTTCTTATCGCATCTTATCACGAATGGGACGACATAGAACTTGGGCATTACTGTACAGTACGAAACGAAACAATAATTACTTTTGAACGCTTGCGCATGCTCAGATTAACTCGTAGGCAGCTGCAATTCATGTTTGCTTTTTTTTGCCTTTTCGGTAGCCCCACCGGCCTGATGCCTGCTATCGCATTGTGCTCGTACGAGCACAGTTCTCGAGTAAGGCGGGTTTGCTGCCTATCGGCCCTGTAACTAGACTACCGTTTGCCTACCAAGAGCCCCAACCCAGTGAAACACCCTCGGAAAATACGCCCTGCTAGTTTTTTCGTTGGCCAATTACTGTTGCTCGCCAACCCCAGCAATACTTTTAGTCAGCCCCATCCGACAATCCGACAGGGGCACAACCCAGAGCAATGATATGGCCACCAGCAAGCAGAGTCTAGAAGCACTGAATGAATGCCAACTCACGAAACAAAAATCGCATGTGAACTTGTGTCGAACATTAAAAAACTCACATTTTCCACCGGACCCAATGATCAGGAGACGAAGGTGTGGGAATAGCACAGCTGTAAACGGGCACTCTGTGTCAAGGCCCTGGATATCCCACCGTGCCGTTTTCCGGGAGATAGCAATACCCCACTTTGCACAAGCAAGGAACTTGGGGGTAGCTTTAGGGAAAACAGGAAGCGGGGGAGGGAGAGCAGAGCGTCGTGTCACGAGTGAGATGGTGTGATTGATTACTTAGGCTTCCAGTAGAGCACATATAAGTTACCTGCGCATCATCATCATACGGTGCCCCCACCGTATGGAACGATAAGGGTGAGATTTAATAGTTCCGGCTCAATCACAGCCTACAGTAGAAATGAACTAGTTCAAATCGGCAGATGAGGTATGGTATTCGATCCACGCACCGTGCTGTATAATACGGTACATACAGTTGTTTTGTCAAGTACCGGATTTTATAGTACTTTTACTATTATACACTTGTGGTGCTTACCCCCCCCCCCCCTTCCGCCGGTGAAATATGTACTCGTCGCGCCCTGCTGTGTGTGCTAGGAGGAACATGCAGTGCAGTACAGTGGGCTATTATCGTAGACTATACCGTAAAGCATATACCATACTTTGCCCGCAAATATCGGGTTCCATGCTGCGCGATCAACTAGAAAAACGCAAACTAAAATATCCAAGAAACCCCGTTGCAGCATAACATTCTATTTGTTTTTTTGTTTTCGCCAAAGTATAGTACTGTATGTACATACGGTACACAGCGATTCCAAAAAGTGAAATAGGTGGTTTTCACTAGAACTAGAAACTACAGTTTAATAACCACTTTATAAACATTTCCCCCACGATCACTTATCGCACCAGTATGATACTACCGCTAACTAACTAACCTAAGTTACCCGCCAACGTTGTTTTTTTGTTTTTTTTTTGGTTTCCCGAAAATGAAAACTTTGGTATCATAGCAATAATACAGTGGTAATAAAAACCACATAAAATAATCATCATACATACCATATAACTAAGTATGATTTGATTACCGTATCATGACTTTTCTTTTTCTTTTCTTCTCTCCCCGTTATGACGTCGTGTGATAGCGCATTGCGTAGGAGCATATACCGTAGAGTGGAAAATTGCGAAAAAAAAAGAAGGGGGGGACACTTTGGCGTTCTGTTTCTGTCCTGGTCGGGGTTTTAACTACTCGTAATGTCCTGACGTTTGTGAACACGACCACTATTGCATGATGCCAAGATCCGGGCAAAAAAGCTGAATTTTGGGTGTATGCAATAGCAGTTGTGTTCACAAACGTCAGGACATTACGAGTAGACTGACTGAACCCCCACCACCACCAACTGGTCTAGACACACACCGCTAGTATTGATTGACCGGTTGACTAGCTGGATTTTTACCCACGGATTAATTGAAATGGGAATAAAAATGGGTTCCGAGTGTAATAATAATAGTAACAATATTATAATATTATTAGTAGTAGTAGTAGTAGCATAAACTTGAATTAGGTCCGTAGAAAGATATAGGATTCGCCTTTTCCATTCGTTCGTTCGTTCGTTCATTCCTTCATTCGTCCACCAAGCAGTACAGTACATGCTACCGGCACTTACTCTTTCTCTCCTCCCTTCCTCCCTCCCTCCCTCCCTTCCTCCCCGGTAAGGCAGGACACGGCAAGACAGAGCAAGAGGAGGAAGAAAGAGGCAACTACGGTAGGCAAAACACCACAAAGCAAAACGATATATTTTCGTTCGAGTGACAAGACATGAAAGCCTCCCAAGCAGCCAAGTAAAAGTAAGCAAGCAGCACCTCCTTGACTCCTTCACTCCTTCCTTCGTCTCTCCATCCCATCCTCCTCCTCCTAGCTTGAGCCCATCGTGACTAGTAATTGCTAGACACATGCTAATAGTGACCGAAAATCAAAGGAAAAGAAAATGCCAACACCAGGTTTATTTCCCCAAGCCCCCGTCCACCTCACTATCCCATGCCCCGTGGCCACCGCCACCGCACGCGATCCAGCAAACATCACATTCTAATAGAGAGGAAACAACAAAAGACAACCAATCTGATATCGCGGCGCACCCAAACTCACGAACCAATTTCAAACAAAACGAGTGGGTAAAGTGAAAAGATGAGAAAAGGAAGGGTAAGCGGCTACTCAACCTCATAGCAAACGAACAATCAAGGCATCGAGAGGAGCGGAGCAACGAAAAACGAAACGAGGAAAATGAAAAAAGAGAAATGAAAAAAGGAAGAATATATTGCGAGTTTTCGTATAATATTTTTTTAGTTGGCTATTATGTTACCGCGGTCTCCCAGGCGATGGGGAACAATTCAGTGAATTGTTAATGCTTCCGTTGCTGCGGGCTCTTGAGCGAGATTTTGGCAGTGACTGTTGAGGCAGCGATTGTTGTTGTTTTTGAGGTTGCTGGTGATGGTAATGTGGATGGGTATGTGGGGATGGATTAGACACCTGGCGTTGTTTCTTTTTGATATTAAGCATGACAAGTCAGAAGACTGCACAGCGCTCATAACATGGTGAGAATGATAAGATAAGTAAAGAAGAGAAAAAAAGAAGAAAAATAAAATGTAACAATGAATTGAAATGTAAAGGAGAACTTCATAGCCATGGGAGATGAAGAAAAAAGAAAAAAAAGGGGGGAATTCGAAAAAGAAAAATGAATGAACATGTGCAATGCCCCTGCCCTCCGCCATTCATTCAGGCTCCTCCTTATTCCGCTACACTTGCCCACCTCCAACGATGCCACTATTTTCGCTTACTTCAAAGGGAAAGGGGGGACAAAACAAACAATTCCAACGCCGGAAACTGAAACATGGAGGTCCTAAGCGACACCTACCACTTTCTTTCCCTCATCATGAATGTTCAACGCTACCATTTTCCGTTCACTATCACCAGCGCCATCCTCAGCTATCTGCATGGGGGAGCCACTCCTGGCAGCTTGTGAACCTTTAGAGGACAAACGTTTACCGTCTTCGTTGGCACCACTCCCCTCTCTGGACTTCTTATTCTTGGCGGCTGTATCCTCCAGCATCTTCCAGATAGCCTCCCTCTCTTGTTGCCTCTGAGGAGCGCTTTCTTGGTCCGCTGCATATATCCCAGTGCACTCCTCAAAAAGAGCTGGGTTGATTTCCATGAAAAGCTTCATGGCATTATATACCATGCCGTGTATAGTTCTAGATGGGGGGTGGGATAAGCAATCTAGTGATAGTAATGCAAACCGGATTTGATCATATTGGTGGGGAGACGGGTATACCTGTTCCAGTGACCCTTTGAGTTCTCGTATAATGGAGCGAACATAATTGGCAAGATAACCTCAACATTATCGCTAACCAGATTGCAAAAGTACTCATTATTCCAGAAATAAAGAGCTCGCTCCGCAACCTATTATCTATCAGAGATACACTTAGCACCACTGTAGGACTCTGCATACCTGGAAATGTGGACTAGCAACACTCTTGGCCAATTGATTAAAAAGCGGTTCCTGAACTTTAGCGAATTCAGCAGGATCCATGACTTCGAATATGTCCTCAACCTCATTCAGATACATGACTTCTTTCGTACTATTGACTTTGGGCCAGTATCTCAACAAGCCAAGGACAACCTATCAAGTGATTAGAATAAAGACTGGGGAGGTTTGGGGGGGTTTCAACCTCTTCAGTCAATGCCGCATCTTTTTCCAAAAACTGTACTATACAGTATGCCAACTGTGGATGGTACATACTCAAGCTCTTGACTTTGTGAAGTGGAATAAGAACCCTTGTCAAGAATAATTTATGTTCCTCTTTCAAGGGTAGGGCGAATCCATTGATAATACTTCCTAGAATCTCCAGTAATTCGGCAATCCCATTAAAGCGCTCAGTCTCGTAGATAAATTGGAAAAAGACGTTGTTGATAGAACGCCGGATATATGAACGGAGGTTAAGGAATTTTCCGTATATGCGATGGAGGGTGGTCTTCAAGAAGTCGCGCTCTCGAGGATCTTCGGAATCGAAAAGCTCAAGCAACTTGGATTGACATTAGCAACCTATCAACCCCTCCAAATGGGACGAAGCACATGTACAAGGGGATTCCAACCTGTAGGACAAACTGATGGTCAATATACTGCTTGGCGATGTTGGTGTTGAAGTCTTGACTCTCAATGAATCTCAAAAAGAACTCATATACCACTTGGATATGAGGCCAGGCAACTTCCAGCACGGGTTCGTCTTCCTCTGGATCAAATGCATCCCCAACAGGGTTCACAGGCGGTGGGATGGGTCTGAAAAGATTTTTGGCAAACATCTCGACAACTTTAGGGTACATTGCGTCCGTGATGACAGAACGGTTGTTAGCAACATAGTCAAGCAGTTCATGGAGAGCAAGGCGCTTGATCTCTTTAGATTTCATATCGGCCGAGGCGTCATTGAAATCAAAAATCACATTGCATTGTTCAAGCTTTTGCAAAAACAAATCCTGTCGCCGCTGGGGTGGAACCTCTACATCCCATAACAATCAGCAACCCACCAGTGCAAACCCTAAAGGGTACAAAAAGGGTAAAAAAAAACAAAAAAAATACCATGAAAGGCTTGCAATTTCTCCAACTCTCTCTTCTCCGATACGTCGAACCGAGAACTATGTTGTCTCTTTGGTGTCTTAAGGCCTTCAGGTATTTGATCTGCCTTCGGAGCAGTCTGTAACCGATCAAAAGCGACGCCCTTTGCGCCAGCCTTAGGGGGAACTAGATCACCAGGCATTGTTTCGGCAGCACCAGGAGGCGGGATATGCTTTCAACCAAAAAAAAAAAAAAACCAATTAGTAAATCTGCCAGCTAGTCATTGCAAAATCCAAAGCACGTACAGGAGCGGATGACGGGCTGATTATCACAGAGGGTGCAATCATCCGAGACCCCGATGGACTTGTCGCATTATTTATCTGTTGCTGAATGTTTGCCGCCAGAGAGGCTGCGTTGATAGCTCCTCCGGGCGAGCCGGCTAGTGTCATAGCCGGAGTTGCAGAGTCCTTCTGTTGTTTATGACCTGGAGCCTTATCTCCATTCTCAGAACCGCTGCCGCTCCCACTACCTTTCTTCTCCGAAATAGAAGACCCAGAGCCCGACGGAATCAGTTGGCTAGTAGAAGAAGAGGGTGAATTTCCCTGTGAATCCTTCTTCCCCTTATTTGGTTTGGGTTCTTTTCGAGATAGCTGTAAAACGGCCAAACAAGTTGCAGAATGTACTAATTAGCGACAATCCAAGATTGGGAAGTAACGGGGACATTAATGAGATCTAAAACCAAAAACCACGGAAGGAACATACACCCACTCGCTGCCTGAAATTCTTCATTCTCAAATCCACCGAGCAATAGCTGTAGGATTCGCTTTAAGCTCAAAACCCGGCACCTCCAAGAGAAGTCAAATAGTACGTAGAAGGGAGCGACGAGAATGTTGGTAACGTTTTTTTTCGTGACGAGGTCGAATCAATTGTATAGGACCATATAGCCAAAAAAAACGACTCAAACAATGTTAACGGAAGGAACGAGTTGATGATGCGTCGGCCCTAGAGGGGTTTGGAAGAGGGCGGCGAAAGGTGAATCGAGATAAAGATGAATATCGAGAACAGTTCTTTGGTTTGCGTGCAGAGATGGGAATCTTGTGATTATTGTGGAGGACGACGGAGAGGGGCAGATGATGTAGAGCTGTGTTGTACGAGGGTGAAGGGGCTTCGTTCGTAGGGTTGTTGTTGATGGAACCTAGGTGTTGCGGAGGGATACATATAAGGGGCTGATCTGGCGAACGCAGAGGGCCAACCGGGGGACGCTGGGGTAGATCTGTCGAGCAGCGGGAAGTAATCAATTGAGCGGGGCTCCACCAACAAGTGGAAGAACGAACAAACAGAAGCCCGGCACAGCAAAACAAAAAAGCTGCTCTTGAAAACTAATCTAGTTGCACTACTGGCGCCCTATCATACCAAAACATAGGCGGGGAGCCTGCGTACAATCTGCGTAGTTAACCCACCTACACCGTAATTTAATTCCTCGACAACATACCCTAACTGGTGGCTTTAACACCAGATGAGTAAGCATAATATTCCACTAATTGTTAATTAAAGGCAATTATTTACTTACCAGCTACATAGACCTACATACTAGGTCATAAAAGTTCTTTTTAAAGTTCTTTTCGAAATCGATCCCGCTGGGGATACTCAACACCACCAAACGGATCTGAACAGTCGTCGTCATGAACAAGATTCGTGATTTGTGAATCACAAGTCATAAAACGACAGAGACCAAAGATCGTAACCTATGGCCGCAACCCCATGCGGCCGGTATTGTACTCAGCCTAGTGATGCTAGGGCGCCTGTACTTTGGCTTTGAGCTAAGGGAATCTCTCAGTACCAGTCATGAGTCGTGACTCGGTAATGGGAATCTGAGAATCGGCATGGTGCTACTAGAGTATGGATGTTAGTGATGGGATAGATAGGGCTTTGAAGTCCCGTGCTCATCGCTGAGGGAGGTAAAAAATATATATTTAATTCGGTAGGCATAATGCTAGGAAGGGTAAAAAGCTTTGACGCCTCGAACCCCTGTCCATCCCATCATGAACGTCCACACCCGAGTAGTCTACAGAAGCTTACCAGATTCTGATCTCGGCGATACCGGGTCTCGTTCTAGAACATGTCTCACAGCGAGATTAGTTCACATTGGTGTATGGCTGGCCCGATGCAACACGGTGGGTACTCGTGCAGTACTGCGCACGATTTGGCGAGACGGGACCCGTAGCTGGGCAAGATTCTGCACTCTTAGTTTCGGTTTGGCCAATCTAGGTTATCCAACCAGGCATCGCACAAGTATGGATGCTACGGCACCATGCTGTAGGATTCCTGCCCAAGCACATGCTAGAAGAGCTTCATCCAGTAGCCAAGTACTGGGCCCGGTATCGCCTCTGGCTGAATGAGCGTCTCCCTGTGTAGAGTTATCTGCCCTAACCCATCATGTCTACCGCACTATAGCAAATATAGGCCCTCCTAACCTCCCAGGTTAATTACAAGTACTAGGGGAGATTTTATCGTACAAGACAGGGATTATATCCCAGGTTAGCCTAAATTAGGTGTTCACTGACTTTATCGTGGGTACAAGTACTACTCGTAGGTGCTCCTGTTTTTGCCGTATTCCTCACGTTCTTGGCATGTATCTAGCTACACATGTACTGTATCGTAGGCTGATCTGTCTCCGTCCAAATCGGACTGTGGGTGTAATTTCATGCAGCCACGTACCAAGTGCTCAGAATTCGATAGCATCTAGAGGAGTGACAACTCTGGGGGCCAGTCTCCTATCGAAGGAACTGGTGTGGGGTCATCTGTTGCGCGTGAGCACATTACCAACCGATAAGTCCCGCTTGCTGGACAAGTAACATCGTGGCTAGTCCTTGGGGTTCATAATAAGGTAAGGGGTTTTCGGAATCTCCACGCTTGAGAGATATTGTGAGTAGCGAGCTTTAGTCTTGAGTTTTCCTGCTGGTACGGTAGGCGATTGACACAGTGAGCATATCGTTCGCCCACCCAATATTCTTTGGGTACGACTTCCAATGTTTCACAGGAAGCCTCAGACGACACTCACCGCAACCTGAGAACAAACTCTCTAAATCACGGGGATTTCCACGTTTCGCGGTTCCAATTATTTGCGAGCACTGTCAGGGTTTGTCATATGACGTCGCCGTGTTTGGTTGTATCATACTGTCTCCGAAGTGCAGTAGGGCAACACGCCCGGAATAAAATTGCCCCCAGCGAATTAATTGCATGGCAATTCTGAGGTATCATTGCAGTAATGAGATCCCCCAATCGATCGTGAAATTAGCCCTAGACTTGGCTCCTACTAGAGTCGAGCTTAGGAGTTTCGAAGTTGTTCTCATTCGCATCCGTGGCACCCTCAGAAGTTGGGGTTTGCTGCAGCAGTTGGTTTGCCTCTTCACTTTCTGGTTGCCTCCCTTCGGGAGGATGAGGGGAGAGTGATAATTGATGATGAAGGATGGTTGAACGGCAAGACTTCCTAGAACAACATGAATGGAGCAAAACAAAGAGGTGTGTGATAAAAGGATGTAATTATTTGGTATTTTCTATCACATCGCAGGTTTAGAGAGAAAAAATCCCTCTGGTCAGTCATGAACAGTATGTAGTCGACTTGCGCCTGTAGTCTATGTTTGGCCGGTGGTGAGTCCCGGAGATTCAGGGAGATATTTAAATGAAACCAAAAATACAAACTATAGCCTATGTAAGTAGATAGGGAGCAGGTGTCATTGCTCGTCGTAGAAGGGGGTGTGAACGTGAGGGGAGGGGGTGAGGAGGAATAAAAATTTTCAGCCTTGTTTCGTTTGTGGCGGCTCATGGGGGTATCTATGAATGTGCTTGATGGAGTACTGCTGGTCCAACATGGGTTTCACTCTAAGAGGGGTCAGAGCTGAGTATCTGGCCATGGGATACTGTGCCTCTCTCAGACACTATTTCCTCGCCTGCTATGCAGTCTTGGGGTCGCGGGGTCGGGGCTCCGTTTTTTTTTCGCTGGTGGGAGCCGCAAAGACAATCCAGCCTGTTCCAGTACCGGTATCATAAAATCACATTGGACGGGGAGAGACATGTAAGCAGGGAAGAATTTAGCCCTACTGTCTGGATTAGTTTTCTTGCACGCTGATTTTAAGTGTGCTTTTAAAATTTTACTAGGACCTAGTGAATCCGGGGCTTCGGATTATACAGATATCATAGGTTAGCAATGCTCTCCTGGAGATGCCTGGGTCAGGTGCCCTTATCAACTCACCCATCCGCTTAATCGAGCATCTATCTATACTTGGAACGCTATGATTACGCTCTAACATGTCGGGTGGGATTTTTAATATTTCTGTTTCTTGTTCAGACACATCAAATGCGTGGGGGTGTTTTCGTTGATCGATTGCTAAATATTTGTGTGGGAGGTGACTTGGGCCTTAATAACTACTGGTGTGCGTTCTGAGTCCTCTATCGGCTCCCGAATGACTTAATGATTACCCTTGAAAATGTTTTGGGTATTGGATCTTTTTTAGAGACCACTGACAATGGCAATATTGAGGTTCCACGTTGAGCCCAGTGGTTCAATTAGGGTGCTGGACACCTGAGATCGACGCTCACCATCACCAAATTCAATAACCAACAGGCTCCAGCAACCGCAAAGTTTTTGGAGAAAAGTTCTGTGAAATTTTACTTAAGATCAACTCTTCTTTGACTGTGGGCCCTGATTTTGATTTTGATTTTGATTTTTTTTTGGTAGAGCGGGTATTGGTTGAGAATCGCAAGGGGGAATTTTGAGGGGGGGGAATCTCAATGCCCATACGGTACAGATTTATGCCAAGGCACTACTGCTTTGTGTAGGTTACTAAACAGGATAAAGTGAGCGAGAGGGTCGGTTTTTGATGTCTAGAAATCTGGGGACCATTCTGCCAAAACGCGCAGAGTTGGCACAGATTTCGGGATGCCTTTGGAATTGGAGTTGGTATGTACTGTACTTGTATAATCCAAGTTGGAAATCATGCGCAGGCAGAGCCTCCTGCGGCTCGGTTTGGGTCAGTGGTTCGCTGGGCCAATAAGGCTTGGCACTGAGAGTTGTGGTTGCATACATAAGAGGAGTGGCCCTCCCTCTCTCCCTTCCACAATTTCAACCTGCAGCCTCGCATCCTTTACTCCAACGGCGCGCTGAGAAATAGGTTAGCCTTCGCGCGACCAAGAAACCACCCGATTGCTCGAGAGAAATTTATACATTACTGCTTTGCCCTTACTCCTTTCCCGGTACTCAACTTTCCCCCTGATGCTCTCTCGCTGTTGCAAGTCATCTCCGTAGAGCAGAAGGTGAATCGCCTCCATTTACCCAGACGACCCAACTCCTCAACTTCAGCACCCCGCGGCACCCAACCACCATAGCTAACAAAGACCCTTTTCTAGGAATTTAAACTTTTGCTATTTTCCACCGTTGGGTCACCGAATCTCAATAGCCGTCAACGCCAAATCTACCTCGGCTGATTGAGGGAACCACGAACATTATGGCGGGCGGAACTGCCCACGCGGACGTATACGCCGCGAGGCTGGGGGATAGCTCGCTCGGTTTGTTTCTAATATTAATATTTCTTCCTTTCACAGCGGCGACAGTATAACTAACGAGGATGAGAGCCTAGACGCCAAGTTAAAGCTACAGATTGCAGGGGAGCTCCGTGACTCGATCGATGTGTTTACACAGGGGCCAGCGGAGTACACGAAATTTTTAGCCAAGTTAATGCCTGTGTTTATGGGCATACTAAATGGCCAACCTGTATTTGTGTCCACATCTCCTGAACAGGTTCGGTTAACATTTCCTGTTTCAAGAAACTTGGTTAACTAGTCTTGTAGAAATTGCGGAATATTATTCTCGATACGATCCACCGGTTACCGTATACCCCACTAGAAGCTCTGGAGCCATACGCCAGCGATCTGATGACATTACTGATGACGCTTGTTAAAACCGAGAATGAGGACAACGCTGTTCTATGTATGAAGACGATAATGGATTTTCAGAGACATTATCAGAAGCAGCTTACGGAGAAGGTCCAACCTTTTTTGGATCTGATACAGGAAATGTTCACTATGATGCCCAAAGCTGTAAAGGAAGCTTTCGACAATCCTTCCACTGCATCGGGAGGTACACCGGGAATGCCTAGTACACCAGGAAATTCGACACAGAATTTGGGGGTAACGCACAGCCCTAAGCCAATGTCTCCTATGCCAGGTCAGGATCCCGCGACGGAGGTGCAGCAGCCCGCAAAAATGCTTGTTAAAGGAATGCAGAGTTTCAAAGTACTTGCAGAATGCCCGATCATAGTGGTCAGCTTATTTCAAGCTCATCGACCCTGTGTACACAAAAATGTTAGACTATTTGTTCCTCGAATCAAGGAAATGTTGTTGTTACAAGCCGGGCCCCAGGAGGAGGCACATAGACTGGCAAAAGCTAAAGGGGAGGTATTCACGGGTGTTAGTCCTAACATCAAGAATAGGGTCGCATTTGGGGAGTTCATAACAGCACAAGTTAAGGTGAGTTCTAAGACTGGTCGGGTGTGATATGGTGAGGAATTATTAACATATCTAGACCATGAGTTTTTTGGCCTATGTCTTGCGTGTATATGCACATCAACTCCAAGAATTTTTACCCACACTTCCTGAGATTGTGGTGAGATTGCTAAAAGATTGTCCGAGAGAACGTTCTGGAGCTCGCAAGGTAAGTGGTTACTCTTCTGTTTGTCTGAAGTTTACGAACAATTTCACTTAGGAGCTACTCGTGGCTACACGTCACATAATAAATTTCAACTTTCGGAAGATATTTCTGGGCAAGATAGACGAACTCCTGGATGAGCGAGTCCTTATTGGAGATGGGTTAACGGTTTATGAGACTATGAGGTGAGTTTGTTCATACACAGGAAGGATGCGGAAGCTAAAATGTATGCGGCAGGCCCTTAGCGTATAGTATGCTAGCGGATTTGATCCATCATGTTCGAGACGCATTAGACCGCGACCAGATTGGACGGACTGTCGAGGTGTATACGAAGAATTTGCATGATAACTTTCCGGGCACAAGTTTTCAGACAATGAGTGCGAAGTTGTTGTTAAATTTGGCTGAGTTTATAGCAAAATTGGAGAATAAACAGGAGGGTAAGAGTGTTTAAGATTCAATTTTCAAATGTCAGATCTAACATTGGCATCACAGCTCGGCACTTTTTGATCATGATCCTTGATGCCATCGCCGAAAAATTCAAGTCTATGAACAGACAATATGAGAATGCTGTCAAGCAGAGCAGAATGAATTGGCTGGCCAAAGAAGAAGTTAAATCCGATGAAGTTGTAATGGAGCCGGAGAGGAATAGACGGGATGAGCATGATGAGATAGATATATTCACGGCAACGCCGATCAAGACATCAAATCCTCGGGAGAGGGGTGCAGATCCGGTTTCAGGTATGAGTGGTCACTCCGTTCTATGCTTTTCTCGTCCGCTAATAATAATGGTAATAATAAGATAATAAATTTCTGTTTAAAAACCTTATGAATGGTCTCAAGAGCATGCTTTTTGCTCTACGGTCGTGTAACCCACCCTCCCAATCGGTGGACAACAACCCTCCAAATTGGAGCGAGGTCGCATTCGGGTTTAGCGCAGAAGAGGTCAATGTTATAATCGGACTATTTCGGGAGGGAGCGAGAGTCTTTCGCTACTACGGCGTTGAGCATGAAGCGAAAGTATCTGATCCAAACACCTCACCAGTAGACTTCCTGACCAATCACTTCATGGTTCCGAATGGAAAGGAAGAGAAGGAATTACTGGAGACCTTTGCAACCGTGTTTCATTGCATCGACCCGGCCACTTTCCATGAAGTGTTCCATTCTGAAATTCCGCACCTGTATGAGATGATGTTTGAGCATACAGCACTTCTACATGTTCCGCAGTTTTTCCTTGCCAGTGAGGCGACTTCCCCCAGCTTCTGTGGGATGCTTCTTCAGTTTCTGATGGATCATATCGAGGAAGTGGGGACCAAGGATCCGAGGAAGTCACAAGTGCTGTTACGCCTCTTCAAATTGTCCTTTATGGCCGTCACGCTATTCTCGGCCCAAAATGAACAAGTCTTATTACCGCATGTTAGCAAGATTGTCCTCAAGTCTATCAGTCTATCAACCACTGCAGAGGAACCTATGAATTACTTCTTGCTCCTGAGGTCTTTGTTTCGCAGCATAGGCGGTGGGAGGTTCGAACACCTTTACAAAGAGATTTTGCCTCTTCTGGAAACCCTTCTCGAGGTTTTGAACACGCTCTTGAATTCAGCCCGAAAAATCCAGGAGAGGGATTTGTACGTGGAACTGTGTCTCACTGTTCCAGCACGCTTGAGTAATCTCTTACCACATTTGAGCTATTTGATGAAGCCGTTAGTGGTAGCTCTTAAGGCTGGGCAGGAGTTGGTTAATCAAGGATTGAGGACCCTCGAACTTTGTGTGGACAATTTGACGGCAGACTATCTCGATCCCATAATGGCTCCTGTTATCGACGACCTAATGGCTGCGCTGTGGGATCACCTCAAACCATTACCATACAATCATGTTCACAGCCACACCACAATGCGAATTTTAGGCAAACTTGGAGGTAGAAATCGGCGGTTCTTAACCCACCCTCCTCCTCTAGCGTTCGGGCTTTACGCCGACGACGATTGCAGTGTTAATATCAAACTCCATGGGGCGCCCGGTGAACGTGCATTCCCTGTGCTCCGCGCGGTTGACTTGGCCGTGGAAAAAATATTTGATAACAAGCTTTTGAAAACAGCGCAAGACAAAAAGACCGACTTGTTTTACAAGCAGCAATCCCTGAGGCTTTTAAGTTCTGCCCTAAAGCTTTTCGTGGGATACGATCCACTGCCGGAAGATTTCGCTCTGCTGGTCCGATTACAGGCCAACGATTTGGCAGACGGATCATCTGATCGTGCTGATACTCTCATTCCATCATCTGACCGGCATAAACCTGTTTTTAAAAAGCACGACCAAGAGGTTGTCCTCCGGAAGCTTTTGGAGTCAGTTATACACGCTGTCGCTATCCCTGAACTGGAGGAGGATGCCTCGTCACTTGTGTTTGATGTATGCCGGCATTTCACAATCCTGGAAATAGGGAGAGCAACAACAGAAATGCGACAGAGGAAACAGCAGTTTGTCGTCAACAGTGGCGAAGGCCCAATATATCTTGACAACAGAAGCTTGTCTGAGGCTCTCGCCCATTGCTTGTCTTCGGAGAGTAAAGCTGTGAGAGAACTGGTCAAGAAAGCATTGAAGGTGATCTACGATACTGCAGTAACACTCTTTGGGTCAACGGAAAACGTCCATAAACTCCCCTTCTTTTTTTCAATGGCGAAAACTTTCTGTCACTGCTGTTATGAAGAAGAGTGGTATCCTAAATCCGGTGGGTGCTTAGGGATTCGTGCGCTAACCGAGGATCTGGATCTGGGAGAGGCTTGGATGGTGGACCGTCAGCACGATTTCGTTCGAGCATTATTATATGTCATCAAGGACATGCCTCCAGACCTTCCGGCTAGCACCCGAGAGTGTGCCCAGTCTACCCTTGATCTCGTTCTGCGGCGTTGCAACAAGAACGTCTCCAAGGAAGAAATCACGACGTATCACTCGAAGAGCTTCAACCTCTGCGCTTTGCTTATTTGTGAAATATCCAATCCTAATAAGCATGTGAGGGAAACAGCGCAAAAATCTTTTGCAACCTTGTCGAGCATACTTGATATAGAGATACATACATTGATGACTCCCGTCAAAGATCGGTTGTTAACACCAATTTTCAATAAACCACTTCGCGCCCTTCCATTTGCGAGCCAGATCGGCTATATCGATGCAATAACCTTTTGCCTCAGCCTCCAACCCGCATTTCTGGAATTCAATGAGGAAATGAATCGTCTCATGATGGAAGCGCTTGCTCTTGCGGATGCCGATGACGATGCCTTATCGAACAACCGAGTCCCGGAACATCGAACAACCGAGTCCGTCCTCAACTTGCGGGTGGTTTGCATCAAGCTACTGTCTATGGCAATTACATATCCTGATTTCGCTTCACCCGATAAAACCCAAACGAGAGGGCGGATTATTTCGGTATTTTTTAAATCACTCTACTCAAAATCTCCCGAGGTCATCGACGCAGCAAATTTAGGGTTAAAAGGTGTTCTTGCGCAGACAAATAAATTGCCAAAGGATCTCCTTCAGAACGGTCTTCGCCCGATCCTGATGAATCTTTCTGACCCAAAGAGATTAAATGTTGCAGGTTTGGAAGGGTTGGCAAGGCTTCTGGAGCTTTTGACGAATTACTTCAAGGTGGAGATCGGTAGTAGGTTACTAGACCACCTGAAGAACTTGGCCGAACCCAATATCCTTCAACAAACCTCGTTCAAATTGCTCGAGCAGAATCAGAACATTCGAGTCATTGCGTCGATATTAAACATTTTCCACTTGCTCCCACCGGCCGCAGTGCAGTTCTTGGAGGAAATGTTCAAGATTGTGATAGAACTGGAGGAAAAGCTTCGGCGGACACAACATAGCCCGTTTCGAGCCCCCCTCTTGAGGTTTGTTAATCGATATCCTAGCGAGACTTGGGCGTTTATGAAGCCCAAGTTAATCGACATCAGATACGGCAGGATCTTTTGGCAGCTTCTTGCAGATGGTAGTAGTGGCCCCTTGCGTAATGTTGTTTGCGGCGATGTACCGCGTTTTGTGGAATCAACGATCCATCTGGATGTTAGGATGGAAGACAGATTTATTGCTGTAGTAAATGCGGCTAATATTGTCAATGCTATCGTGAAGCACCCTGGCAGTAAAGACTGGCTCGTACAAAATCGCGATTTAATGGAAAAATTACTTTGGGCTGGGATTGAATTGAGAGATAGATTGAAGGAAGGGAAGGTTGCGGTTCCTATTAGGTTGGCTGTTGAACAATCTTCCGAGACATTACTCGAGATATTTATGACATATCTCACACATGCGGAGGACGACTTGGAGTTCCTTTTCAAGGTATGCCTCTGATTCCTCATTTTCTCAACCTGGTCTTTTTCTAACTATTGAAGGTGATCGACGCACGGACGTCCAACAAGCTCAAGAGGTCTAATGCTCTAACTAGCCATATCTATTCCAAGATCATATGTGGCGGATCTATTGAGCAGTGGCGAAACGTGATCTATAGGTGTTTGGATTTGTATTCCCGAAAGTCCTCAACTCAGGAGACAAAAACATTTGCCTTCCACTACCTTGTCAATCCCATACTTGCCATGGATGTTCAGCGCGGAGCCAAACCTGTTAATGGACAAAAGCTTGTTGACAAGAATATGATTGAAGCCATTCACTCGAAGATTTGGAGGCCAAACCTAGGGGATCTGGGAGATGATGCTTCTCCTGGGTTGGACCACTCCCGAATGGAGCTTTTACAGATGTCAGCGCTTTTGATCAGGGACCATAATACGATTTTGAATGAAGCCAGAAAAGACGTCATCAAATTTGGTTGGAACTATATCAAACTTGAGGATATAGTCAATAAACAGGCGGCATATGTCTTGATTGCTTTCTTCATTCGCCATTACGACACACCTTCGAAGATTGTGATTCAGATTTATGTGGCCTTATTAAAGGCATATCAGCAGGAAGGAAGAGCCTTAGTCACACAGGCTCTCGAACTCATCGCCCCGGTGCTAAGAAAGCGAGTACCAAATGTTAGCGACCCTCGGTACCCGATCTGGGCTAGGTGGCCCCGGCGTATTTTGTCTGAGGAGGGACACAACCAGCAGCAAATGACTAATATTTTTCAATTTCTTGTGAAACACGGTGATTTGTTTTACGAGTCTAGAGAGCATTTCCTAAGTTGGATCGTTACCTCGTTGCCAAAGCTTGTTCTGCATTTCCCTAACCCGTCAACAGAAAACAAAAAGTTGTCGATCAATCTCATCATATTAATTCGGGATTGGGAGAAGCGCCGAATTTCTGAGGCTGCGAGGACCAGTCCTGAGGCCTCACCATCAAGGAAGCGGAAGTACGGTCAACTGCCGGTAGACTCACGGCCTCAATCAGCCCCTGGCCTTGTGCCTAACTCGGACAAAACGGAATACGCGGTTCCGACTGTGCTTCGTATGCACGTAGTCAAGCATTTGGTGACATTTATTTGCGGCCTCCAAGAGAAATTTTCGTCCAGCGAGTTGTGCCGGAATGCACTCGGCTTGCTGAAGGAGTTTCTTAGCCCAAAATACTGGGGGGATCTTGACATCGATTTGTTCCCGAAGGTCACAGAAAAGCATCTTGTTCTCAATGAAATCACGGACACACTTCCGGGGTTTCTTAATGGCTTACGGGTCATGAGGATAATCGTCGATCTCAAGTCTGATGACTGGATCATGCAGCATCTGCCGCAAATCCAAAAGATACTGGAGAAATCCCTAAGGTCTGATAACGCTGAGGTTCAAAAGGGTCTTCAACCGGTGCTTGCGCGGGTGCTTCAGGCCATTCCTATTACTAGGGTGGAAGGAGAGGAGGAGGAAGAGGAGCAGACAGACTCGCCATCGGATTTATTTATTTCCCTCCTTACTACCATTGTACAGGAGAATTTAAACACCAATCTCATGTCTAGTGTTAATATCCTTTGGACCCTATCTGAGAAACGACCAACCGTCATTGATGACCACATACCAGCACTTATGAAAGCGTTTCAGAAGCTTGGGAAAGATCACCTCTCAGCACCCCCGGGCGGGCCTGCGCCAGTGGTTAATCTGCCGAATTCAGCCAAGATAGAGCCAAACACTGGAGGTAATTCTCAGGTCTTTGATCCAGACACTACAACGGAACTCCTTCGAATGGTGATAGACGTTGCATCCGCTAGGGTCTCTGTGCTAGGGGACCAGCGTAGGCCCTTCTTGAGTGTGATGGCTCAATTGGTTGAGAGGTCCTCGAGTTCAGAACTGTGTTTGAAGATTTTACACATCGTACGGGGATGGGTGTTTGGATCCACGGAGTCTTTCCCCACACTAAAAGAAAAGATAGCCGTATTATCGAAAATGCTCTCATTCGAGTCAAGACCTGATCCGGCACTTTGTAGCAGCTTTTTGGACTTGGTAATTGATATATACGAGGACCCAGTGATTACCAAGACGGAGCTTACAGTCCGGCTCGAGCCAGCATTCTTAATAGGAACCCGGGCGAAAGATGTCAATATGCGCAATCGGTTCTTACAAATCTTTGACCGAAGCCTATCGCGAACGATAAGCAATCGGCTTAGCTTTGTTTTGGCAACTCAAAATTGGGAAATTCTTGCAGATTCCTATTGGCTGAATCAAGCGTCGCATTTGCTTTTTGGATCGGTGGATATGGATCTCCGGATTGAACTACACGAGGACGATCTGAGGGTTGCGCCAGCATCTTCCGCAGTAATGGCATATGTTTCAGATGAGCGAAAGGATTCCTTGCTGCTGGACGAAAAATTCGAAGATTTTATGGCTCGCCACAGAAGGTTCTGTCAAAGTTTGGCGGAGGTCAGAGCTGGAGATATCTTTGAGCCAATGGCTCAGCTTCAACATCTCGATCCGAAGGTAGGACACCAGATATGGGTGGCACTGTTCCCATTATGTTGGTCGGCATTGGGCAAAGAGGATCGCCAGGATCTTTTACGGGGTATCGTTTCTCTGCTATCCAAGGAATGGCACCATCGACAAATGGATAAGCGGCCTAATGTCATCCAAAGTATTCTTGAAGGAGTCGAGCATGCATCTCCGAAATTAACTTTACCACCTCACATGGTCAAATTCCTGAGCAAAACCTACGATTCCTGGTACTCCGCAATTCACCTCCTCGAAGACTCAGCGAACGTTCCACCTATGGACAGTCTTGTTGTGCGTGAGAGTAATTTAGATGCATTGGCGGAAATGTATTCCATGCTTTCTGAAGAGGACCTGTTCTACGGCCTGTGGCGTCGACGGGCTCAATACTTGGAGACCAACGCTGCCATCTCATACGAGCAGCACGGGATGTGGGACAAGGCCCAGCAGATGTATGAGGGTGCTCAAATCAAAGCACGTACGGGAGCTCTACCATTCTCAAGTTCCGAATATAATCTTTGGGAAGATCACTGGGTTATCTGTGCGCAGAAGCTTCAACAATGGGAAATTTTAAGCGAGTTTGCTAAGCACGAAAATTATAACGACCTTCTCTTGGAGTGTGGTTGGAGATTGCTGGAGAATTGGAATGGGGCAGATGGAGAACGCATGGATTCTACTATTAAGTCGCTGATGGATGCCCCGACTCCGCGACGGTACTTTTTCGCTGCTTTCATGGCATTACAGAAAGTTCATCAGAAAACGGAAGTGCCAGGAGAATTTTCTAGGTTATGTGACGAAGCCATCCAACTATCCCTTCGTAAGTGGCATAACCTACCGCGGAGGGTCACCAACGCACATATCCCCCTCCTTCAAGCATTCCAGCAACTTGTCGAGTTACACGATGCTAGCGTAATCTATAGTAGCCTTTCCACAACAACTGCGCAGAACCTCGACGCTAAGTCACAGGAACTTAAAATGCTATTGGGTACTTGGAGAGATAGGTTACCAAATGTTTGGGATGATATTAATAGCTGGCGCGACCTCGTCACCTGGAGGCAGCACATATTCCATTCAATCAACAACACTTACCTTCCACTTCTTCCAGGCCAAGCCCAAAGTGCAGGTGGTAGTAGCAATAGCTCTTACGCCTATCGCGGATATCATGAGACTGCTTGGATTATCAATCGCTTTGCTCATGTTGCTCGGAAACATCAACTCCCGGATGTGTGCATCCATCAACTGAGTAAAATATACACTTTACCAAATATTGAGATTCAAGAGGCCTTCCTCAAACTCCGGGAGCAGGCCAAGTGCCACTATCAGAACCCCAACGAGCTCACACAAGGACTTGAGGTGATTAATAATACTAATTTAGGTTATTTTGGCGCTGGTCAAAAGGCCGAATTCTACACTCTAAAAGGGATGTTCTTGTCAAAGCTTAAGCAGAAAGAAGATGCTAACGAGGCATTTGGCCTCGCTCTTTACCACGACCTCAAATTACCAAAAGCCTGGGCAGAGTGGGGTTACTATAATGACTCGCTATTTAAGGAGAATCCCCAGGACATGCAACCTGCAGTCAACGCAGTCAGCTGTTATTTGGAAGCAGCTGGCCTTTACAAAAGCGGGAAAGCACGGAAGTTGCTCGGGCGAGTTCTCTGGCTATTAAGTTTAGATGATGCTAGCGCCTCGATCTCTGGGGCGTTTGATAATTATAAGGGCGACATTCCGATTTGGTATTGGATTACCTATATCCCGCAGCTTTTGACCTCGCTCTCCCATAAGGAGGCTCGTCTTGCTCGGACAATTCTGATCAAGATTGCCAAACACTACCCTCAGGCAAGTCGTTGTCCTTTCTTCGCACTCTATCTATTGCTAACTTCTCTAGGCCCTATACTTCTTGTTGCGCACAAGCCGTGAGGATTACCAAGTTATCAAGAAGCAGACTGCTCAGGCAGCAGCATCAAATCGCGGAAAGGCTGGCTCCCCAATTGTTGGTCAAGCAATTCCTTCAGGTCGCCAAGCCAGTGTTACGACACAAACACAACCCAATGGTGAAACAGGAATGGCATCTAGCCCCCAGTCTGCCCTCAATTCTGGTCCCCAAATCATAAGTATGTTTCCCAAGCCAAGTTCCTGTGAATTATCTAACACAAAACAGAGGCCGGATCTCCAACACCGGCTCCAACAGGACAGAATATGTCATCACCCGCCTCTGCTGTGCCTAGTCCCCAACCACCAGTCAAGCGTTTACCTTGGGAATATGCAGAGGAGATTATGTCTGTCCTTAAAACTGCCTTCCCCCTTCTTGCTCTCTCGATGGAAACCATGGGTGACCAAATACAAAAGTTCTTCAAGTGCCCACCAGATGAAGATGCATATAGGTTGATTGTTGCACTCTTGAATGACGGACTACAGGTAAGATTGACATTACAATGGACACCTGCAGGTTAATTGAACCTGGCTGACGAATTGCAGTGGATTGCAAGGATGAACCCTTCACTTGAGGACTCGAAGCTCCCGCCCTCCACTGAGTCAAACATCACTCGCTTTGCGGAGACAATCCTCCCCGCCCACATCCGGGTTGCGTTTGAGGCAGACTTTGTGAACGAACGCCCCAATTTGTTCTCGTACATCGAGAGGTTGAGACGTTGGAGGGATAGATTTGAGGAGAAGCTTGACCGTCGGCTACCTAATCAAAACCTTGAGTCGTATAGCCCTCACTTGAGTGAGTTCAGGTTCCAGAAATTCGACGACGTTGAGGTCCCTGGTCAATATCTACTGGTAAATGGCCTTAATATCCGCTTTATTTCGCCTACTAACACCTGCGCAGCACAAAGATAATAACAAGGACTTTATTCGTATCGACCGCTTCCTACCCCGAGTAGATGTTGTCCGTGGGTACGGTGTGTGCCACCGGCGCCTAAAATTAAGGGGACATGATGGAAGCATACATGCTTTTGCGATCCAACATCCTGCTGCAAGGCACTGTCGTAGGGAAGAGAGGATATTGCAATTGTTCCGTATCTTCAATGGGTATGTTCTCTTGAATTGAAGTGGTTGTCCAAAGCTGACAGAGTATAGTGCTCTTGCTAGGAGAAAGGAAAGTCGTCGTCGGAATCTCGGCTTCCATTTGCCATTGATGGTCCCCTTGGCACCACATATCAGAATTGTTCAGGACGATGCCTCCTACATATCTTTGCAAGGCATTTATGAAGATCATTGCCGGAGGACAGGAATGAGCAAAGACGATCCGTTAATCTTCTCGCTCAAGAAAGTTATTGCCTCGCTAGACCCAAGCCGAGGCGGCCAGCAGCAGGTTGACGCAAACATCAAGTTGGAAATATTTAATTCTATCCAGTCAGCCATGGTTCCACCTAATATCGCGCTTGAGGTAGGCAACCTGAAATGTTGTTTGGGACATATTGATTAATTATGAGCAGTTCATGACCAAGTCGTACACCTCATTTACGGAATTCTTCCTCTTCCGTCGTCAATTCAGCTACCAGTATGCGGCTCTGACTTTCATGACTTATGTTATGAGTATGGGCAGCCGATTCCCACACAAGATGTTTATTGCCAGAGAGACCGGAAATATTTGGGGATCCGAATTGATTCCTGCCATGGCATCGACCAATGCATACTTTCATAACAACGAATCGGTCCCGTTCCGCTTTAGTCCGAATATCCAAACCTTAATGGGCCCGATTGCTATTGAAGGAATATTTTCTTGTGCGGTTATGGCTATTGCACGCTGTCTTACTGAGCCTGAGGTATACTATAGAATTTGCTAGCCATCTTATACACTCGAGCATGTCCTAACATTAATCTAGTTTGAGCTCGAGCAACATCTAAGCGTGTTTGTGCGTGACGAGATGATCTTCTGGTTCACCCAACAGCATCGCTCTAGTATAGGGGAACAGCAACTACGAGAGCGGGTGCAAATCAACTCGGAAATTATCGTTCGCAGAGCGACATCGCTAGCCCAATCAAGTGGTCCTGGTGGTATCCCTGCCAACCAAACTGTTATCGATCTCATTTCCAAGGCATCAAATCCTATGAATCTGGCACAGCTCGACAATCTTTGGATGCCGTATTTGTGATTATGTGGGGATCGTTGGGTTTCTTTTTTATACAGGATCTGGGGTGTCATGATGGTGTTTCTTTGGCGCAATTACGGATTTCTATTGGGAAAAAAAAAACTAAACTTCTAGCCTGTGAATAACCGCACATATTCCTCAAAATGGCCCTCCCTTTAAAAACAAAAAACAAAAAACTTGGTGTGGTTGCCTGATTTGCGCCTTTGTCCTTGCTCTTGTTCTTGTTTGCTGGTTTGGATTTTGTTTTAACTATTTTACTCGTGTTTGGCCTTTTTCTTATGTATTATTATTAATTTTCCGTTATTCACTGTTGCAGGTAACTTAATTCAAAAGCGTGCTGTATGAGCACTACATAATTGAATGGGAAGTGCTCTACTTGCTCTATTCGTATTGATATCTGTACTCTCGTATCTGTGTGTCCGACTCTTAGATGGTTAGACTACTCTGACTACAATTCGCTATGTATGAATCCATAGATTTGTGACAGACTGCTGCAATTCTGTCAAGCTCGGGGTCCATAAAGTCGCCTTTTCATAGATATCAGTCCCTTAGGCTTATAGTCCCTCTTTCCATAACAGTATTTTCAAGAGGTCTTTCCGGGTGCATAGAAGGATAAGGGCTGGGGCTCGCACAAAATGCGCAGATATTGATATTCCTAGCATGTGGGTACAGATACTCAAAAGTGCTACCGTAAAAACTCGAATGAACAGACCATGTGTCAGTCCAAAATTTCCTCCTCTAGAAGAGGCAGAAAACACAAAAAAACCTGCCTCCGAGACAAATAAAAAAGAGAAAAAAGCCAGACCTTACTAAGAGAGGCAACTCCAGCATTCTAGCACATGGTCCTTTTATTGGAGTTTTTACGGTACCATATTATTGGATGTGGCATTCTGTAAGATCACCGAGGCCTGGGGGCAGGTAGAAATATCATTGCATAAGGACTCAAGCCCAGCTCTCATAACCTAAGGTGGTCCTTGGATTCACAGTTCCAGAATAATATGGTTCAGGAATCAGAACGTTCAACATTGCTCTAGCCTGCAAGCAAATACTCCCGATCCATATCCATAGGGGTTCCTCCTCATTTCACTCGTACTATATGCGCCAGCACCTTATTACCAGAGGGTGGCCTAGCCTCACGTTGAATTCCTCTTATATACAGTATTACACCCCATAGAACTCTAGACTATCGCCGTAAGAGCCCATTTTTGTCTTGTAATTTATTAAGGTTAGCCTTAAGGGATGACAGAACGATCGATACTCTTCCCCCCTGGCTCAGCCATATACGAAGGATATTCCTCTTGAATTGTGATCGACCCCCCATGCAGGTCCATGTTATTGAGGAGGATGCCCAGGAAAACGGGCTTCTATTGCGGGTCGGAGATTTAGAGAAACACCAACTTTCCATAGAAAGATGAAAGCCGACCACTATAAGACAGCTGAGGATCTCAGCGCTGGCCCCAAATCCCACTCTCCCCCCTTAAGCATCCAGCACGAGCTATTAATCCATTATTACGTGAAATCACGACCTGAAAACCCTAACACCAACATGTCACTCTTTCGTCTGCCTAACGAGCTCCTCTTCACTATTGCAGGATATCTAAATACACGGGAAATAGCCTTTCTCCGAAGCACCAGCAAGCGCATGGCTGTTGTCCTTCACGTTCCCCTATATGACAGCATCTACATTTCCGGCTCACGAGACTCTGCAAAAAAAGCACTCTACTACGCAGTGGCCAAGAGAGACCACTGGCTAGTGAGCAGACTCATCGAGCAAAAAGTTGATACACTTGTCGGCGATGGAGCACTCCTAAACGATGCAATAAGAAGAACTTGCAGCGAGGAAGCCCTCCGTATCTTCATCGATTGTGGAGCGAATCTAAACACAGCAGACTACTTCGGGATGACACCGCTGGCGGCGGCAGCAGCACATGGAAGACTGGATTTAGTAGAGCTCTTGCTTTCTAGGGGTGCAGAGGTCAAAGTGGAGAACATGCCCAACTGTCCACTCTGGCAAGCTGCTCGCTCCGGGCATATCCACATCTTTCGGGTCTTGCATAGCTATCCCGGGACCGATTTGAACGCTGCTGACCACTATGGACGGGGCCTATTGCACTGGATGACATTTTCAAACTGTCCGGAGGCAGTCTCTATGATAATTCATAATAGTGCTCTTGATGTTAACAGGAGAGACCTGGGAGGGTCCACTGCGCTGGCAAATGCGATCGAGATGAACTACAATCACATCGCGCGGATAATAATGTCCAGCAGTCGTACAGATGTCAACCTCGCAGACAGTTTTGGGAACACGCCTTTGCATAAGGCCGTTAGACGTGGAAATGTGAGTTTGGTTCGAATGCTCCTGAAGAACAATAAGGTTGATAGGACACCAATTAACCAAGGTGGGCTGTCACCTCTGATTCTCGCTCAGCGTTCTGGCAGGCAAGCAGTGATAGGTCTGATGGAGAGGTATATGTCCTAAATGTGGTAGTGCCCTTGCCATTGGTTATTTGGGTTATAGAAGCTCTTGTATCTCTTTAGGTCCCTCTCTCTCTCTCTTTCTTGTGTATTCGACTTTAGTTAAAGAGACAATCTTTCCGTCTCAACCCGTACTCTCAAGTTGATATTAGCATATCGTGGTGCTCCGTGTTCCGTCCTTCTTCGTAATGTGCTGAGCAAAGAGGGTTGCCAATAATCAGAATGGCCAACCAAGTCAAGCGCCCAGAACCTAGTATTGAAACGTTGGCAAGTATTGCCAACTCTGCTTGTATAAGGTTGTTGTTACTCCCACTCTGATTATTTTTCAGATGATTTCGACAGAAAGTCGATAATTTATCATACGACAGTTATATTCATATTTGTACTATCCTCATATGTCTTAATGCTTTAGATGACACTTAAGGTTAAAAAACGGAGACATTACCACACAAACAGTATAGTACTTTGCCTTCGTAGTCCCTAAAAGCACAGAGAAGGGTATTCTTGAAGGAGTTTCCCTTTTAATCCAGAGTGTGCGAACTTTCTTAGTATCATAGGTTCCTTGTGGGTTGATCGAATATCACTTGCACAACCCACCCAATAGTCTCGGGTTTCGGGTGAGGGCTCTTTCAATACTGTTGATGTCAGACTCAAGAGCCGTACGTGGTGGGCAGACCAGAATACTATAGTCCATGAACACTAGACTATAGCACTCTTCTGTTATATGCTTGCTACTAATACATTCTAAGTCCTACCTTGCGCACAGCCGATCTTACCGCCTTCCCATTACTAACACCCCAACTGTCACACAACACGAAGGGATCTTGTTGTTACAGCAGATACCCGATAATCGGTGTTTGCAATGTTCCTTCTCCTAAGGATATATCCGCTCCCACAACAATACAATATCCAACCAGTGCTGCCGCCGGTTATGCACCTATGCATCACGAGAAAATACGAAATCGCAACCGCAAACAGACTAACAGAAAAGAAAGGTATAAAAGAACCCAGTTTTTCATAAATTAGATCTCACTCAAGGATTCCACATCCCCCCAAGGCAACCATACCAGATACAGTAATACCCAACCAATCCACAAACCTACATACAACCACCCCGCCAATCAAGCCATTGGACGATGCCCCCAACAACAACAACCCCCTCACTCCCCCCCCTGAGCCTCCTCCACCTTCCGAATAGTCTCCCAAACCCACACAATCGCCGTCTTCCCATGCCCAAGCACCTTCTCAGCCTCGCCCGCCCAGGCCCGAATCTCGCAAAACTCACTCCCCAAGTACATCCACCCCGTCCTACCAACAAATTCTCCAATTCTGCGCGTGAGGCTCTCAAGTTTGCGCCAATCCTCAAGCCCCGGTTGGAGATGCAGACTGGCAAACATCCCCGCGGTGTGTTCAAGGTCGAGGATGTTGCGGAGGAGTGTTGGGGCGGGGCTGACCACTTTCGCCCAGGACCCGGGGCCGGAGTCGGCTTGAGTCAAGTGAAAGTCTATAACGTATAGCACGTGGTCAATGTAGTCGCCCAGGAACGTCAGGCGCTGGGATAGCTCATGGTGGAGGATCGTTGCTTGGGTATGCAGATTTTTGAGGTATTGAGAGTGCTCCTGTACGGGGATGAGAAGAGGAGCGGTTTGCGGGTTTCGCTGTTCCACGATAGCGGGTATGTTAGTATTCTGGTTGTATTGGTTGGACATCTTTTTTTTTTCCCTCCTGTTTTGGTTATAATGAACTCCAAGCGGTTCCTGGGTGTATGATTGTAGATGTTTGCTGAAACGTCGTCCTGTGAGTGTGGTGGATGGGATGCAGAGGTTAATATTGCTGGGCTGGATATAGGTATGGTGCTTATAAACCAAGACGTATATATAGAATTGAGCAGGAAGTATACCATGTTAGTAAACCCCCGTTCCAAATACTCTAAGTAGAATTATATTGAAAGTATATAGAAAAGTAACCAGGTCAAGTGCGCCATACTACGAACTACGATCTCAGCAAGACATCCCTTCTAAATTGGCTCACGAACTAACACTTTCAGTTACGGCACTGCAGCAACACTCTTGTGGCGCCAGTACATAGCAAGGTCAAGTCTGACAATGTGTCCACTTCCGGTAACTGCAAGATAAAAACTACACTGATATGATTCGAGCACTGACTAGTAGCTACAGTGAGCTACTCCAAATCGACCAAGGCATGCAAAAGCAGTTTGTAATCTCACCTAAAACCCCACCGCTCTCACCCACCTTACAAAGAGTTCTCGTATAGTTAGCCTTTCAACGGAAATGGCTAAAATCTTGTATTTCTTTGAGCCACACCTGGCGATAGTTTCTAAATAGGTTAAACAGTCTGTAATTACCCCTGGTGAACAAAGAAAAGTGTATATGGGTAGAAACATGAAGAAAAACTATTTGGCAATTTCAACCTTACTGCACTTATTGCTGTAATTTCTGATGTCTGGAAGAATAAATTATCAAAGAAAATCTTCACCCGCCAGTGGCTTGTATATCTTTACCAATTGTTTTGGAAATAAGTGTGTGTAAGAAAAGTGATGTGTGTGGTTCAATTATGAGCTAGAGTATGCTCTTAAATAGCTAGCTTGGAATTATCCCTACTATCTATACTTACTATTTGAGTAATTATATCCGGCTTCTGTTTTCCCTCTACAACTATTACATCTGCTATCAGGTACCCAATATTTTCATTACCACTTGAGGTATCTATATGGATTATCCACCTATGAAGAAAGTTACTTGCATTCATGTTTATAAGCAAAAGCCAAATTTAATCTAAAAATACAATAAAACAATAAGAGTTGATATCCATAAACAGAGTATGATATATGTCTAGAATTGTTGAATTTGTATGATTTGTTAATTCCAAGATATAAGTATAGTACTCAATAGTCAATACTCTCCTGATTTACTATAAAAATAAAAATAAAAAGTATTTCAGTTAACATTACCTGGGGTATTTGCATAAAGAGTAGCACACAGAAATTAAAAAATAGAAATATGATATAATAAAAAAAGATTTCACCAATCACTCAAATAATGATTTCAAGACAGTCACCTATTCAGATCTGAGAGATTTGCCAAATAATTGACAGAAATTGATAAGCTCAAAAGGACGCAGGCCAAATACTACCAACTCCAATAGCAAGTCCCTCATATTGGGCTAGATGCTCAACCCTTTCCACAAGATCTCCAACATATTGAATTGACTTTACCCCATAGTCGAATACCTCCAGCGCAATATTCCTCCAGGTAACAATCTCAGTATATTGTGGACAAGTCTTCTGCCAGTCCTGGCGGTCACAATACCCTCTGATATGGGAAGCGATAGTGTAAAGGCCATGCCAGTGTTCGTATGCCGGTGCAAGTTGAAGAGTAAGAATCAGTTGAGCGATATCGAGAAGTCCCATAATGTCGAGAAAGAGTTGTTGCATAGAATTGACCTGAGACCAGGGTTTTGGCACGTCAACACCTTCTTTGGCGCAGATATCCATCCTTTCATCGATAGCTTTAATAAGAGCGTCAAGAAAATAGATACGGCGAAAGAGCTGGGTGTGGAAGATATAGCACTGGGTTCTCAGTGTCTGGAGATAGCACCAGCGAGGAGCGAGGAATTCCCTGCCAGGTAGGGACTGTATTTCATCGCTTTCAACTGTGGAACTTGTTTGATTTTCGGTTGGTTGTTCAGAAGCCATCTTGAAGATGGTTGAAGGTGTAGATATTTCGTGCAGGGTTGGTTGATGTATCTGGTAACTTGAATCCAGAAAGAGCTTGCTTCTGGTTGGAGTTTACCTAAGTAAGAAAAAATATTTGTAGAGAAAACCTGTTTGGGGTTAGGGACTTGTTTGAAGACCTATATAGCAAGAGAGATTTTAACAGCTGTGTACTAGCCAGTTTTGTCAATTAGGGTCTATACCAGTCAGTATACTCATTCTAATTAGAATTGAAAACCTTGTATTCTATAAATATTAGCTTTTTCTTGAGTTTTGAAATATACACCAATGAATTGGTAGAAATTAAATACTATAATACAATAATCTAAATAATATACATTATAAAAGCATTAAAGATTCCCACTTTCAAGGAATGTAATAGCATACAAGTTTGAATATGAAAATTCAATTGAAAATTGCCAACTGCAAATAATAGTAACATATATAACAGGAAATACTATCCTAACAGCTCTCATCCGGGCGCGGACAGTATTAAACAATACTAGCATCTCTTTACTCATAATACAAAAGAATTAAGATACCGTAAAAAAACTAAAATAATTGAGAATCTAGCTTGGACGTTGTAGTTCCCTCGCCTATTAAGGTCCCGGGCTCTCAGTCGTCCCGTCCGTCTGAGACGGGTTGAGGACGACAGAGTACGAGACCATCTCTTCCTTGGACGGGACGGACTGCCTCGGCGCCGTCCTAGACGGGGTGGACAGCCGCCGACTACAAACACGCAAAATTGGCCAATAAGCCAAGTACTAGTACTCTAAGAAGTTAAAATGGAAATAAAAAATAAAAATAAAAAAGAACAAATTAAAAAAGAACAAATTAAAAAAGAACAAATTAAAAAAGAACAAATTAAAAATAAAAATAAAAATAAAAATGAAGAAAATAAAAGGTGGTGCTAGAGCGGCATACCAGGGGTGGCAGTTGGACTGCCGTCGACGGTGGTCCGACTGGACGACTGGACGACTGGAAGCACTGATGCAGGGCATCCTTTCCCCCGAGTGACCACCCATGAGGATAAGCATAGTCTTCGGCCACCAACCGGGTAACCCAAGCCTCCGATAAATAGATACACCCCACTCCCACCCCCCCCCTGGCAAAACAAACCAAAATCCTACGCCGAACACCCCACCACCAAACCGAAAAACAAAAACCGAAGGACGAAAAAAGCATGCCCTTTGCACAACTAGTAATCGGGCCCCCCGGCTCCGGAAAATCCACCTACTGTAACGGCATGCACCAATTCATGTCGGCCATCGGGCGGAAATGCTCAATCGTGAATTTGGACCCGGCAAACGAGAAAACGACATATCCATGCGCGCTAGACATTCGCGAGCTGATCACACTGGAGGAGGTCATGGATGAAGAAGGGTTGGGGCCGAACGGTGGGGTTATGTATGCGCTCGAAGAGTTGGAGGGAAATGTGGAGTGGTTGGAAGTGGGGTTGAGTCGGTTGGGACGTGAGTTTTTTTCCCCTTTGTTTCTTTGTTTCTTCTTTGTTTCTTTGTTTCCGAGAGACTGGCTGAGTGGGGCTAATTCCAGAAAGTGGGCGGTAGAGGATTATGTCCTCTTCGATTGCCCAGGGCAGGTAGAGCTGTTCACACACCATTCTAGCCTTAGGAATATTCTCTTAAAGATACAGAAGTTGGGGTATAGAGTCCGTTTCCACCTTTCTCTCTTCCTTTCACCCGGACTTTTCTTGCTAATATAGTGAATAAATAAATAGCTAGTGGTGGTACACCTAGTAGATGCCCACTACTGCACCGATCCATCAAAATACATCTCCGTCATCCTCCTCTGTCTCCGCTCAATGCTCCAACTAGACCTCCCACATATCAACGTTTTGTCAAAGATCGACCTGTTAAATCAATATGGTCCGCTGGCTTTCAACCTTGATTTCTACACGGAGGTGCAGGACTTGACGCACATGCTGCCACTGCTAGAGGAAGATCCCCGATTGAAGAGGTATGCCAAGCTGAATGAGACGATAGTGGACCTCGTCGATAGCTTCGGCTTGGTCAGTTTTGAGACGTTGGCAGTTGAGGATAAGCTTAGCATGACGCATATGCTACAGGCCGTTGACAGGGCTGGTGGGTATGCTTTCGGAGAAGCGGAAGGTGCTGGCGATAGTGTTTGGACGCTGGCGATGAGAGGGGGCTGGGGGGTTGGGATGTCCGCACAGGATATTCAGGAGCGGTGGATAGATAACCGGGAGGAGTACGATGAGTTTGAGAGGAAGCAGATGGAGGAGCAAGCTGCAAAAGCCAAAGCTGAGGCGGAGGCTGATGAATTCATGTAACTTAATCACAACGTTCCGGAGTTTTAGGAGTATGGACTCTAATGACCGCTTAAAGGGGGGCACAAAGTTGAGGAACCCGTATTAACCGTGCAATAGTATTCATAGCTTTATGCCCCTAAGTTTTATCGTATCCACACCAGTCGCTATCCCATATGCGCTTCCTCTCAATAGAACTCTAAATCAAATAAAAAGACCCCCCACCTATTCTCCAAACAACCTCCTCACCCTACGCAGCACGCTGTCTTTCTCCGGGTCGTACGGGTGGTCCTTAGACGGGATTTCCAAGACGGCCGGGAACGCCGCGGTGTATGTGTCGACTCTATAGCGAATCCTCTCTGCAATCTGTCATTCGCACACCATCTCAGCCTCCTCACTCCCCCGATCACCAATTCACACCTCCCCCAAGAAGATCCATACGTGTTGATTGATCAACAAAATCCCAATATCCTTCCTATTGATAAACTCGTCGAAAGCCTTCTCAATCTTATCCGTCTCAGTCTTCGCATCAACGACAAGGAAGTTCTTGGTGACGTTAGGCGGCGCTGTTACATGGCCGACGCCCGCAAGCAACAAGCCGGTAACAGAGTCCTATTACGACCGACATCATCATCATCAGTGTTTAATGCCCACATAAAGAAAAGCAACCGATAATGGGCAAAATACCTCATCACCGATGACAGCTATAAATTGTCGGTCTTTCGAAGTTTGAGGGGCGGAAGATGAAGCCATGTTTGGGTGTTATTGTTAGAAGGGGTTGCTTCCCAGAACTCGTCAAGAGGGTTGTTGGCCCAAGTGCCAAGATAACATCCTAGTTCTCTCTCTCACCCCACTAAAAATTTGTGCTCGAGATGACAACCCCGCCATCCTTAGGCAGGATAACATATATTTCGCGTTAAACACCCAACTTTCCAAACACCCGCAGACAAACAAGACCACCGGATCCGATTTGACTTGAACAGTCCAAAAAAAATTAAAAATTTAGAGCAAGGGAGCAAAGCCGGAGCAAAATGGGTAGCAGCTCCAAAACAAAAATGGACATCGACTCCGACTCCGACTCCGACTCAATAGAAACCACCTCTGTGCTCCTAGGCTACGCAGAGAAAGAACCCACTGGCGATACCTCTAGCCATCTTGGCGGTGAGCCAGTAACGCTCCCTTTCCCATTCCTCCACTCTTTTATTTGCATTAATTCGTACGAATCCTTGCGAATTCAGTCATTCACTAACTCATAGACTATTGTGTGATTCACAGACATGGCTACACCCCAATTCCCCCCCAGACGCTCGACTAGCCAAGTGTGAGCATTGCAAAAAGATGATGTCACTACTATTGCAGCTCAACGGTGAAATCCCTGAGAGTCCGCACGCGAGGATGTTCTACCTCTTTGCTTGTAGGACAAAGACATGCCGGCGGAGGAAGAACTATGCAAAAGTGCTCCGGGCAGTGATGCGCTCTACGGATGCATCAGAAGAACCAGAGGTGCCTGTCAATGTTCCCAAGAAGGAAGAGTTCCCAGGGTTAGAAAAGCGGAAGGAAGTGGCGGCGGTTCAGCACGGGGACTTCCTCTTTGGTGGATCGTCGAAGCCAGCTGTTGGATCAAACCCGTTCTCTATGGGATCTACGACGAGCAACCCAAATCCTTTCTCCGCAGTGTCTACAACGAATAATACAAACCCTTTCTCTTCATACACTACCCCCTCAAACCCACTCTCCTCCTCGTCGCCTCCAGCACAACAATCGCCACCTGGAGCTCCACAAACCAACACGAAATCCTTGACAAAGTCCTTTGCAGAAACCCTTAAACTCGCCGAAGGCGGCCCCCCATCCCACGAAACTGGAGATACCCGGTTCTTCGGCCCAACCGAGCCCTGGCCCGAGAAACTCCCCTACAAATACCCCCTCTTCCACCTAGACGCCGAATATGAAGCTATAGAGAAAACCACCGGCCTGAAAGCCCACCAACTCAAGAAGTACGAACGACTAATGTCCCAAGCTGAAGAGGACGGCGACGAAGAAAAGGAAGGCGGCAAGCCCGGGCAGGACAGCAACACCCCTTCCGACGACCAGATCGACGACGACGTGTTCCAGAGATTCGCTGACCGGATAGCGAATAATCCCGAGCAGGTGCTGCGCTATGAGCGTGGGGGTGCGCCATTGTTCTACGCTGTGTCGGACGAAGTTGGAAGACTTCTAAATCCGAACGACGCCGGGTTCCTGGCTACGCGGATACCCAAGTGTGGGAACTGTGGAGGCTCTACGAGGGTGTTTGAGTTTCAAATCACCCCTCATGCCATCGCCGTTCTTGAGGGTGATGAGGAAGGGTTCGACGGGATGGATTGGGGGACTATTATGGCTTTCACTTGCAAATGCGTACCGAAAGTTCTGGATGGGAATAGGGTTGGGTACGTGGAGGAGTATGTATCCGTGCAGTGGGAGAAGCAGAGGTAGTTTAACAAGCTCGTCCTAACAAATCAAAATCAAAATTCAAAAATTGGGGGTTTGTGGTGCCAGGATTGATATATATATATGTAAAAATTACTCAATTAACACAACTGTTCACTGACTGTGCACCATACCTTATCTCTCAGAGCTGGTATTCGTAGCCATAACTTGAATTTTTTTTTATATACCTTTTTGAAAAGGAACACACCCCCTTCCTCTTCCCCCACAAGGCCAGAAATAAAAGTTGCGAAAAAGAAGGAAAAAAAGGGAAAGAAAAAAAGACCTCCCGACAGCGTCCCATCCATCCAATCCAGAAGCAGAATCTAAAACCCTCTCCCACCACCCCTCCCACCACCACCCCGTCCCCTCCCACCACCACGTCCACCACCCCTCCCACCGCCTCTACCCCCGCCGCCACCGCCCCTCCCGCCCCTAACCTTCTCACTCTCCTTCCTCGCCTTATTCTTCGGCTTGGGCGCATCATCAATCAGGAGCGTGTCCAGCGGCAACGAGTCCGGAAGGATGAAGTAGCGAATGGTAGCGCCGCGGATATTGATGGTGTCAAGGCTGACGGGGTCGCGATTGCGGATGGTCATCTTCACCGTGCGCAGGGAGGTGTTCATCTTCACGTCGACGGAGAGGATAGTGCCGTGGAGGATTGTACCTGGGAGAAAATGGAAAGGTTGGTTGGTTAGTGCATGGTAGGTAAGGTAGGATTGGAAGAAAAACCATTCTTGAGCTCGACTGTGACGGTCTCGTTTTGACATTTCATTAGGAAGCTAGATGGAAGGAGGGCATATTATCAGTTTGGTTGGTTGGCTCTTGGAATTGATGGATGGGTTTTGGATTGATGGGATGGATTGGATTGTAGAAGGGATGGACGTACCGGACTAGCTTCATCGTTGCGGTATCGAGTGGGTGAATTTCCTGTGAGGTTGTGTGTTTTGTGTGTGTGTGTGTGTGTGTGTATGCGGATAGGTAGGTAGGTAGGTATGGCAGGCAGGTACGGAAAAGTTGTTGTTCAAGTCCCAATCTACCAGTGTATAGAAAGAGATGGACCTGTGTATGTGTGTAGACTATGTAGACTAGTTTAGCTGTTGTCTTGTTCCCTGGCTGCGCTAGGTGGTGTTTTAGTTGTTACCCTACCGAGAAACGTTCACGAACAAAGCGTGCCAGCCTGATCTTTTATCAGATTAGATTCATCTGGATTCGCTTGCGTCAAAGAGGAAAAGGGAAATTGAGGGAGAGCCGCAATGTTTAATGACGTCAACCGGCTTTGAGTATGTATCTGTTGTATGATAGACTATCTGTTGTCGAAAGGCTCCAATTGAACTACCGTAGGCCTTGCGGGGCCATGTTAGGGTAGGTTGGTTAAACGATTAGGAACCGGGGTCCCTACTCGAGTATAGTCCATGGTCCATCATAACCTGGTCTGGGAGGGTTGTATAGACAGAGTTTTTTCGGTGGAAATTCCGGCCTGTTTCTGTTATCCACAATTCCTGGGAGAGCAGGTACCCGTATGTACTATATATACCAGGACTTTACCCCGGCGCCAGTATCTATCTATTAATGTTCTAATATTCTTATCATATACCTTACCACTTCCCCCCTCCTCTTCCCTCCTCAACATCATACCTCTCACTTTCCCTTCCCTCCCCTTCCAGCTTTTATATACCCAACCCAGCACCTACTATCACTCGCCCCAGGACAACACTCACCATTACTCCACCTCCACCTCCACCTCCCCCCCAAAAAAAACAAAAAACAAAAAACAAAAAATAAAAATGGCACAAATCTTCCCAACCCTCATCCGCCGCTACGACACAACCTTCGCCGCGCGCCCTCTCCTAACAATGATGGTGACAAATACCCTCCTATTCGCAATAGCAGACACAGCCGCCCAAACCGTAACCTCCCTTCGCCAATCCTCCCTCTCCCCGTACCCCCCCGCAACCTCCACCTCCACCTCCACCACAACCACAACCACAATCCACACCCTCGACAACGACAGGACCGTCGTATCCGGAAAACCCCTCATTCACCACCAATCCGAACGACTACCCCCGCCCTTCGACTGGAGCCGCCTCGTCCGCTTCATGAGCTGGGGTTGCATCGTCGCGCCGTTCCAGTTCAAGTGGTTCCAGTTCCTCTCCCGGAGCTATCCGATCATCTCCGGTAAGGCGGCGGGGCAAGGGGTTATGAGAGCGCTTGTGAAGAGGGTGGGGCTCGATCAGGCTGTCTTTGCGCCGGTTGGACTTGCGGGATTCTTCGGCTGGATGACGGTCAGTGGGGGCGGCGGGTGGGGGGATGTCAGGAGGAAGTTTAAGGAGGTTTATTTCGAGGCTTTGTGAGTTCTTTCATCCGCGGTAAATGCTGTTATAAGGGTAGTTGCGTATGGCTAGTTGGGCTAATGGAGACTTTTATGAATAGGAGATCGAACTATATTCTCTGGCCGGCAGTGCAGATGATCAACTTCAGGCTTATTCCTCTGAAGTTTCAATTGCCGTTTGCTTCTAGCTGGGGGATTCTATGGGGGATGTACTTGAGTTTGACGAACTCTGCTGCGGAAGTTTAATTTGTTTTTGAAGGAGTTTGGCATTGGAGAATGCATTAGAGAGCGCTTTATCTCTTTGGGTTATCATTGTGGCAGAGGGAAACGATACAATATATTGCACCATAGTGGATCAGGTTTTAATTCCCACCTTAATGAACAAATATGGGTGTGCATCATCCCGCGTCACTCGCCGTCGAACCCGGCCTTTTCCAATCCATAAGCAATCATGGTATTACTCCTCCCATCATAACAAAAAACAAATCATAAACGTAAAACTAGACACCACTTCTAAAAACACTTCCGCCACCGCTCCTAAACTGTATGGTTTCCCTCCGACTCATGATCACCAATGCTCTGCTCAACGCTGCCTCCGAGTAGCCTTTATTAACGCACAGCTCCCTCTTGAGAGTGGCGAGGCTTGTACTCCAGCCAATTGGCAAACGCCTCCTCAGCTCTGCTTCAACCTTGTTGATCTCCTCCATCAACTCACTGCTAGTCGCAGCGCCCTGTCCGACTGCATCCATGGTAGACGCCAGGAATAGTCGAATTGCCTCATCAACATGGTCTTCTGTGGCGATGGGTGACAACCCAAGCTTCGCAAGCGATTCCGTGATACGAATGATGGCCTCCAATTGCCTAACTGTGATAGGAATACTAGAGCGTTCGTTTGCGTCTACTTCTGCCTGGTGGACCCGCTTTCGAATAGATACGAAGTGAGAAGATAGCTTCTCGGCTGCTTCTGGGGAAAGCCGGGGCGCGCATCGAGTCTTGCAGTATGTAATATAACGCTTCATCTTAGCTATACTGATATCTCCTGTTTCCTCTTCACCTTGAGGAAGCTGATTCATGTGTAGGCCCATAATGTGCTTTGCCATAGTAGCGTCTCGCTCGGGGTTGTGATCGTCTTTGACAATGAATATCATGTCGAATCTAGAAAGAATAGTTGTCTGGAAATCGATGTTCTCGCCGGGGCTCTTCATATCATCATATCGTCCAAAGATTGGATTGGCTGCAGCTAGTACCGAGGTTCGAGCATTGAGGATTGTAGTGATTCCTGCCTTGGCAATAGAAATGGTTTGCTGTTCCATAGCCTCGTGGATAGCTACTCGGTCTTCGTCTCGCATTTTATCGAACTCATCGATACAAACCACACCACCGTCTGCAAGGACCATAGCTCCCCCTTCCAGGTAGAATTCGCGAGTATTGCTATCGCGCTGAACAGAAGCTGTTAAACCGGCTGCCGAAGACCCCTTTCCGGAGGTGTAAATCGCTATAGGAGACACCTTTTCAACGAACTTGAGCAATTGAGATTTGGCCGTACCGGGATCTCCCAGTAATAGGACGTTAATATCACCACGGAGCTTCATTCCATCCGGAAGAATCTTCTTGGAGCCGCCAAGAAGTAAGCATGCAATAGCTTTCTTAATGTCGGCGTTTCCATAAATCGACGGGGCAATTGAGTTGGCAAACATCTCGTAGAGATTGGGATTCCGAGAGAGCTCTAAAAACTCCTGCTCCTCTTCCTCCGTAAACGATGCATTTCCAGCTGCGCTGGCATCAATATCGGATTGAATGCCTACAACACGAATATACGGATTTCGAATGGCTACTGCCGCTGCTGGACCTTTTCCACCTTTAGATTGGTAGATTGAGAACACCCCCATAACAGTGCAACGGGATCCAGGGACTACCTTATTGGTAAGGTATCTATCTGCGCTAACAAGGATGTGTCGAGGAAGCTCACCAACAGGCACCATATCGGGGGCCTCTTGGAGTTTTAATACCTGTTGGTCTATGAAAGTAGATCCCTCGTGGACAACGAAATATGGATCCAAGCTGCACTTTTGAGCTTCCTCCCCTTGCACCTGTTGCCTATCGCACACTCGGGGCAAAGAGATCCCCTGGAACCCTCCACCCACAGGTATCTTCTTTGTATTACTACAATCGCGGCACATTATGCTTAGCACGGTAGCTTTCGATGATAATGTTGAAGCCCCAATAACTATACCCGGTATCCGAACAAGCTTAGAGATGTACGAGGCATTGAGATCACGGATAGAGATCATGTTGGCAGCTGAATGGAGGATCAATTGGCACTCTGGGAACTGGCGAGATGAATCGGCACCAGGAAAGAACATGCGTTTGGCACACTCTTTTATGGCAATTTCAAACTTTGAAGAAAAAAATTAGCAAAACCCATGAGGGAGTGAACCGCAACAGTGAGACAAACAATTGGGATGATCTCAGCAGGCTCATTGGCAAGTCTATGAGCAAGCTCTTCGTTGAAGGAGATCAAATGGGCCATATCGACATCGAGCATGTATTTCTTGATAAGTACATTCGTCCGTAGGGCATCTCTGAGCTTAACGTATCAGCAAACAGCTCCCAAGTGCAAAGTTTGGATGATGTAAACCCACCGATAGATGAAGTTGTTGTCTAAGCGGAACTCAAGTACAAAAGAGCGGAAGGCGCGCTGGACTTCACCTGGCTGATCATCTGGTTGACTGTCATCTTTTGGAAGACCAGTATCGATAGTGAAAACGGAAGAACGATCCATAGCGGGGTATTAAATAGGATTGATAGGAAATAGTGGGGGACAGTTGAACTCGGTCGAGTAGAAAACAAATAAAATCCAGATGGGGGAGTAACGCAGCAGAGTGGACCAAACAAACCAAAAAAAAGAATTTCGCGTTCAACGCGTCTCCATACCCAAACTCACTTAAACTGCCAAATAGGGGCTGACGCTTAGGACCCAAGCCCCGTGTCACCCTCTTTGCTGACATAACATTGTCACATCCATCCTTGGCATTGATCCGTGTCGCAGGGATGTCACTCTCCTTCTTCCATGCTGGTGACAGGCCGAGAAGAAGCTGTGCCTGCTTTCGCCAGCCCGTGAAAGAATTCCCCCAACCAAAATACTAGTCCAACTGATCTCATAGTCACCCTTAATCCTTCCTTTCGTTCTCTATCCTTTGCCCCACGCTCTCTTCTCCCCCCCCTTCCCCCTAATCTAACTTCATAACCCCCATAATGGCTTCGCCCACCCCTTCCCGTCGTCCCTCTGTAGATTCCTCTCTCCTTCTCTCGCCAATTCTCTCTCCGACCGCCTCTCAAACCGATCTTACTGCCGCATACCCTCCTCGAGCCAGCAGGCCCCCAAAGGGGCGGAGAGGCTCCACTACAAGCTCTATTATCTCTTTAAACTCTTCCCTGGGAACAGTTGTCGACTGGCGAGCCCCCAAGGATTATGCTGGAGGAGCCGGGGGTGGTGGAAGTGCTAGCAGCACCTGTATGTCTCCATTTCCTACTCGCCTGCCATTTACCCACCAAGACCCTCCCTCAACCCCCTCTCCTCCTCCCGAATAAAATGGGTCCGCTGGATAGCTGAAGCTGGAACCAAACCCCGCACTGCGGTTTTTATATACTTCAACTAGCAATTTCTTGCCTCCTCGAGACCCCGCAATCCCGTGCGTCTGCTCCGTCGCGACCTAAGCCCGGCGAAATCCCTCCGGTAACCCTGACCAGCATTCCTAAAATCAAGCCAAGCGAATTCGCTCCCTACCTGAGCATATCCGGAGAATATGAAAAGTATCGGAGGGCAAAGGACATGGGGTTGGAGGAGCACATTCGGCTGGCGAACGTGAATCAGCAGAAACACCAATCTATATCGCCCTCACCGAGTGTAGCCGACCTGGTAGTAGCTGGTGGGGAGAATGGATTGTCGCAGGGTGCTGGAGGTGGAGGAAATATTTCATCTGCCAACAGCTCTCCTAAGAGAAGAAGGGCCAGGAGAGGAAGCTTAGCTGTGACTCCATTGTCAACGGTTCCGACCATCTACTTTGACGAAAACTTTCAACTTGAGAATCCCCGTACGTTCGATGTCGTCAGTGAGCGATCCGATGTCATTTGCCCTACACCCGCCAACCCAGCTGAGGGACCCGTGTTATCGTCTGGAGCCTCGATGTCCTCACTCAACTCGCAGCGGAGGGCGCTGGCGACGAACGCGATTCTGCAAGAGAAGTTATCATGGTACATGGACACAGTGGAAGTCCACTTGATATCTTCCATCTCAACCGCAAGCTCCTCTTTCTTCGCGGCTCTAGGCGATCTCCGGGAATTACATTCGGAAGCTACAGCAAGTGTCCAAAAGATCCAAGGCCTACGGAAAGAATTGGTCAGATTGGACGAGGAACAGGCCGTAAAGGGGCTGGAGATTGTTCGATTGCGACGTCGAAGAGACAATATAGCAAGGCTAGAAGGAGCCGTTAAACAAACGGAGCGGGTTCTACAAACCTTTCAAAGCGCTGAAAGGGCTCTGGTCGACAATGAGGTTGATACTGCTCTTGCAGGTGTCGCAGAAACCGAGAGATTGATCTGCGGAAGAGGTCAGGAGGGATTACTAGACCTCCGCCCTGTACGAGCCCTCGAAGCCGTCAGTGCGGATCTGGTTCACCTCCGCTGGCGTATAGGCAAAGCGTTCGAAGCCCGATTTGTAGAAGGTCTGCTCACAGATCTTCGAAAACATGTGGAGCGAGTGCCACCCGCTGAGACTCTAAGACGCTTCGCCCAAAGCTTCCAAAGGGAACAGTATCAAAGATTTGTTTCGGCGAGACAGCAAGGCAATCTCCAGCCACCCCCACGTTCATCAAGTCTGCCTCCAGAATACACTCAACTCTCGGACAGTTTGCGATCTCAACTCATGCGACATCTCAACGGCCTGCAGCGCGCAAAGCACGTCAATGAGGCAGTTCAGGCATATCGAGATGCAGTTATCAAGGAAGCCAAAAGCCTAATACGAAGAAATATGCCTAGTGACGATGACAACGAAAGTGTAATGTCCGGCATGACCAACTCCCGTTCTGGTGGTGTCCAAACTAGTAGTCAGGACAAATCCATGTTACTCGCTCGTTCACTGCGCTCTCTTGGTCCTGCCGATTCAGAAGACTTACTAGTGAAAATCTACACAGGCGTATCAGAACTCGTCCGCCGACTGGGCACGCAGCAAAAGATGCTTCTAGACGTAACAATGCGCATGGGAGAAACCGGCGTTGGCGGGATGCTCTCACCACGGCTTGAGCAGAACGGCTTCCCCGGAGCCACAAACGGAGATCAGAACCCCAATGGCGGCCCAGAACCCATCAGCATGGACATATCAGACCTGATCAGTTCCGCAGTGGAAATAGCACAATCTCAGATCGTCAAGATTGTCAAAGTCCGCAGTGAACAGGTTACCATCTACAGTACAGACTGGTTCCTGCGATACTTCACTCTCAACCGATTATTCACCCAAGAGTGCGAGGCGGTCAGCGTCCGCGTTGGCAGTGGACTTCAGAATGTTGTCAGCACTCAGATTCGTGAATTCCTGAACTTGTGGCAGCGAGAGCGAATCCGCATGCTGGCGGAATGCCTCGAGAAGGATAAATGGGCGCCACGCGAATTCGAAGATGAACGGCAGAAGGGCGTCGACAGAATAATGGATGCAGCAACCCGCGATCCGGAGGATTGGGTGCGTGCAGGTCGGATTTGGGAATTGCGGGATGAGGAAGACAATACCGCATCCACACCTACGCCTATGCCCACGCCTACTGCCGCTACTGGCGGTGGCACTACTACGGTTTCCAACGGTAACGGCACCGAAACTAATGGTGTCAGGGCGCCAGTATCCGGGAAACTCCACGCAGTAGTCGACAATCAGAAATTTATCCTCCCAGAAAGCGGAATAATGGTGTTGAGAGAATTAGAAGGCTACCTAAAACTCCTGATAGTAATTCCCGGCATGGCAACAGACATTGCCAACAACCTCCTCTCATTCCTAAAAGTACTACCCCCTCTCTCCCTTTTCCTCAAAATCTACAGACACTAACGAATCAAAAAAAAAAAAAAAAAGCTCCACAACTCCCGAACCTACCAACTAATCCTCGGTGCCGGGGCCACCAGAACCGCCGGGCTAAAGTCTATAACAACCAAGCACCTAGCTATGGCCTCGCAGGGCTTGAGCATAATCACTTCGCTGCTACCCTACCTGCGTGAGACGGTGCGGCGGCGAACGCCGCAATCTCCAACGCTGCAAGACTTCGACAGAGTGAAGCGCATCTACCAACAATACCAATCCGAAATTCACACGAAGCTAGTCAGCATCATGTCCGAGCGCGTGAAGATTCACGTGCTGAACCTGAAAGCGCAGGATTGGGAGGCTGCAAGGACAAGTGAGGAAGCGGGAGGGAAGTATTACATGGAAACGCTCTGCAAGGAGACCACGGTCCTGCACAAAGTCCTCTCAAAACATCTGCCCAAGGAGGTATTGGTCGGGATCATGACGCCGGTGTTCGAAGATTACAGGGTTAGGCTCGGAGATGGGTTTCGGGACGTGGTTGTCCGGAGTGAAGGTGCCAAAGAGCGGTTTGCCCTCCCATACCCCACAATCACCACGTATTTTCTATCACCCGTGCTAATATGGAAATAGCATGATCCAAGATGCCCAAATGTTCATTGATCGCCTATCCCAGTTGGATGGGTACTCCAACTCTGGTGGCGCGATTCTGCAAATTGCTCAGGCGAAGGTGGTGGTCGGCAGGAGTTCTACTCCTGCCATTGGCAATAGTAGCAACAGTGGTAGTGGTTCTCAGTAATTTTCTCTTCCCTTTTTCATCCTTGTTGTCTGCTCTTTTGTTTTCTATCTTGTTAGATGGCGTTTACACAGTATACTTTTTTTTTTTTCTTTTCTCTTTTTTGTGTTGTGTTCCCGTTTTGCATGGCTACCTCGTTTGCTTGCCTGTTTGTTCCTTATTCTTCGTTTCCTAGACGGGTCAGGGATTCGGTGTAGGTTTACTGTAGTCTATGGTGAAAATGGGATGGATGGATGGACGGGTATATGTTGGAAGGTGTTAATGAATCAATCGTATCGCAAAAACCACTGAATAATACGATGGAACCTCTTCTCCTGTAGTTCACTCGTGCTGTATCGTTTTGTAATTGCGTTCATAAGTATCTTGACGACTAGACCATGTATATCAATCAGGAACATCTATCTTTATGTAATTATCTTTTAAAGTGGCCCTTGATACAAAAGCATTGCCAACAAAAAAAAAAAAAAGCAGCCCAGAGGGAATATAAAGAAATATATATAAAATAAAAAAAAGAGTTTTCCCAAAAGTATAGTAATAGCAATAAAAAGGCACACAGAAGCAGAAGTGAGAACTCAAAAAAGGAAATGTATGTACAAGAATTTGATATAAAACCCTAGAGCGTGACCGAAAATAGAAGTTTGAGAAAGCAGACCATACTCGCCCGCACCAAGCATGAGGCACATAAACCCCGTAGTCCATCTTTTACACGTCCAACCAACCAATCACCCATCCCCCCCCCCCAATCCAACCCATTCCGTAATCAGATGAAGACATTAACACCACCCATTATTTCTTCTATTATCCCCACACAATGTGTTATGTCCCAAGTAAATTTCAGCCCAACCATTACATTATCTCACAAGCACCAAACTCCTCATACAAACATCTTCACCCTCGTTGTTAAATATATCTACTGCTACTGAGGCAGCTTATGCCTTTCGAGACCTGACGCTCCCGTTGGTCCCTTTGGCACCACCATTGGTGGCATTTCCATTGGCGTATCCATTGCCATTAGCAACACTGCCCAAAGTGCCCCGGGTGAACTTGGGATCGACAGCAATGTCGCTATTGGTAACTGCCTTCTTAGCAGCACGCTTACCACCCTTCCGGTAGGTAGTAAAGTAGAAGCTGATGAAGAGAACGAGGTATGATGAAAGGATGCCACAGCCAGCGAAGGCAGCAAATTCCTCGCCAGCACACCTACCCATGTTGGGAATGTGGGGCCAGTAGGTGGAGGTGAAGTAAGTGTAAGAGGCAAAGTAAACGAATCCTGTTGACAGGGATGTTAAAATCACACGTGAGCCACGTTGTAATCAGTAAATAAGCACATACCGAGGTCGATGACAAATTGGATAATTTGAAGACGGGTGATCCACTGCTTCCACCAAACCTGAACACCACGAGCAGCCTGGAAGTAGTACCAATACATAACAACATGGACAAACAAATTCAAAGTGATGGGAACCCAAGACTAAATCACATATTAGCATCTGGGTAATCAATCTAGCCAACCTCGGCGGGCATGGGTGCACTCACAACGGCGGTGCTTCCAATGAGCTGAGTGTAGCAGAGGAGAGCAGTAGCACCATGGTGGTAGCAGTGCAGGAAGGCTATAAATTGATTAGTTTACCTTCAAACCGAGTCGACTAAAGGGAGGCTTTTTTTTTTTTGCATACTCAAAGGCTTCTTCTTGACAACAAGGAAAACAGTATCGAGAAGTTCGAAATATTTCGTGAGGTAGTTCAACTAAACCATGCACACTGCGGTTAGCCTCAATCGGGATGACACCCCAAGCGCAAAGCCTCAGCCTTCGAGATCACGCAAGCAGGGGAACATACGTAATATAGCACAACCATAGGCTGTGTCCAGCCAGCATCACCATTACAAATTCCGTAAAACAAACCATGATTGTACAAGGTGGGGGTCAACTGTTCAATAAACAATACCAACAGTATCCCCGACACAGTTGTCAGGAAGAGGTTGTGGAGTTGGAAAAGAGTCCGTAACTTCATGGCTCCAAAATTTGACATGATAGCCTTCCCACCAAAGATGATTGCATAGTAGGCAATAATCAAACTCGCGCTCTCCTTGAACGTGGAGATAGGGGTGACCTCGCGGACAAAACGAAAGTCATCGGCGGGATATCCCATAACCTTTTCAAACAGCACGTTGAATATCGGCCAGAGGCCCACACCAAACGGCCTATCAATGCTGGGCCTCTGAATGTCGACGACCTTCAGAATATCCATGACTGCTTCCATTGAGACGTGAATTAAAAGGTGATATATTATTCGGGGGTGCAGCGAGAAGTGCAAAGGAAGGTGTAAAGGAGCGTTTAAAAGAGCGTAAGAGAGCGTTGCACGAAAAACGATGATGACGCTTCTGCTGGCACGGGCGATGTTCAAGAAGGGGAGGGAATAGGAGAAGGCAGAGAGGGCGAAGGAGGAGGAGGAGGATGGGGGTAGGAGAAATGGAAGAAAAGGAGTGAGTGTGAGAGAGAAAAATTATCGCGAGGGGGGGTCAGCAAAAATAAAGGGAAGGAGGCCGGCACAGGAAAGGGGTGGGAGGGAAGGATGGTCAACGAAGACAGCGGAGGGAGAAGGGCAGAAACGGTAGGATACGGTACAGTAAGTCAATCACGGTTCAACAAGTTCATGATCCAAGATTCTTTTATTGCGTATGCAGAACACTTCCGCTCACTCGTAAATTATGGTCAAAAAAGAGGACGCGGTGCGGCCTCTCATTCGCTGGAAGCAGGCAATCATTTTAACAGCCTCTTCCGATGCAAAAGAAATTTGGGGAGGGTAACGCAAACACGTGAAAAATGTAAATAATCAACCCCCCATTTCCCCCAGGCAGCAACCAGACTTGAGGGAAAGCAACCAAGCCCAGGCACCGGTCAGAGACAGAGGAGATGTGCTCCTTGAGGAGAAATTTGAGGGATAACTTGGCATCCTAGGAAAATATTAATATCTAATAGCACAATCGTGAGAATCGCTCCCTAGAACCGCTGTGTTGGCAATATTGATGTGAGAAATATCATGAAATGAAATGGAAAATAAATAACTTTCAGTAAATCCCTGCGGGAGTAAGCCAAATCACTATATGGGGAAAGTGATATTGGCGGTAGTCCCGAACCGAGGATCAATCCGGGGGGGGGCTTTCTCGCGAGGAGACCGGTAAGTTACACTATCAAGAGCCCGCGGCATTATCTCATAGAAAAATAACGGGGAAAAGAACGTAAAAACTCTCTGAATGCCATCTCCGAGAGTGGGGCAAGGGTCTGATAGGCCCTGCAGTTAGATGGAGAAAGTTTTGAGAAACCACCAGTTATACACCCAAAATCATGGTTCTGAGTAATTGATTCCAACCCCAAAGAATTGTTGGATGAATTCACTGATCGAACACCATACCATGCAGCTGAAGAATTCCTATAAGTTGCTGGCTGACCAGGTACCGTATTTCATGCCAAGACTGCTCTCTCCAGGCCAGGGAGGCTGTCTGCCATCTCAATTATGATATCATACAATGAAAGCTTTAGGTTTGAGCCTACAACTGTAGTGGTAACCCTGAGCCACTTATAAGAGGGGCATTAGAGCTTGTAGTAATGACTGCTAGGGGTAAGTAAAACCATGTATCATATTTGTATGGAGAGATTGGGATTTTTAAAAGTTTTTTCTTCTTATGCTATTGACTTCCCCAAGTGCCTTATATATTTCGTGTATGGCATGCAATTTCTCGAAACTTTCTTCACTCTACTACCGGCAGTGCGCAACGACCATACCGGTACTGCCTAAAGAAAGATAGACTACAGGTGTTGGATTCAGCAAGCAGAGGTGCTGGTCCTCCAGAGGCTGCCACTTCTCTCAAATTTGATCAACCAAGTACGGTAAAGTACCGGTATCGTACCGCACTGTCCGTACCGGTGCAAGTGGTCAAAGTAGGTGAGACGGTTGTCGGTTCTGAACAAGGGAACGGGGGATACCGGTATTGCTCATGAAGAATGGATACCGTTCCTACGGTAATCCCGCCATTTCATCATCCGAACTCAACCTCAACATCAAGAAGCGAAGCATCGCTATTCCTAATCGAGGAGTTGTCTGGACGAGAGTGGCTTTGATTAAATGCCCTATCGTCCAACCCATTCGTTCCATTCCACAAGCATCACACAAAGACGAGCACGTACAATTCGCCGCCCTACCGTAACTAACAGCAACCGCGCTTTCTCGGACAAGCGACCGGTACAAGTAACTTGGCTGTGAAAAAGAAAAGCTCGAGCCTCCAGGGCACAGATCGGAATACGAACCCCCCCCAACATAAAATCAACGACAACCGCACGAGGGAAACTTTGAAGGGTGGGTGTGCAAACGCCCATAGAATGGACTTTGAGTACCGGTAGAGAAATTAAAGTTGTTTCCAAACCACCTATTTTTAGGACCCTTACTCGAGCAGAGCCTCTTACGGTAGCTGGGGCCAATACTGTAGCTAATCTTTCAGTTGGCTGAGGGTGTTCACTGCTTACCCTCCAAAGATGCTCGCACCAAAGGAACCCTGCGAGGAGGAGTCTCTGGATGCGAGGCAAATGCGGCTCTGGCTAGGATTTGACTCTGAATGCGAGATGGCAAAGTCCATAGTTTAATGTCGGAAGAGCAAAAGGGAAAAGCCACATCAACTCCGCCCATATGGCGGCTCCCCCAAGCGAAAAAAATCGGCGTTCCCGAAACTACGTCACAAACGTGCATGTCCTGTCACCTCTGTTCGTTTCATTTTTGTTTATCTTGGTGAAAATCAAAAAATCAAAAAATCAAAAAGAAAAGAAATAAGAATGCCCTCAATGAACCCTACTGCATAACAAACACCTTCCCCCGTAGCCAGTAAAGACAGAAGGCAAATATTTTTGTGTTTCCGTCTGTCGGTTGTCGAATTTAATCCCACCTTCCTCTTGCCCTGTTCCCCCCTGCCTGCCTACCCACCAAACTACTCATTTACGCCAGTTACCGGCCAATCCAATTCAATCCCTTCCTCCCTTCCTCCCCCCCTCCCTCAACACATCATCGCACACCAGGTGAAATAAGATAAAAATAAAAAATCTCCACTCAATTCTCTTTTCCTCACTGTTTACAAATGGCATTTACATCATTCCTTCGCTTAGCTGCGAGACAGCCCCTCCTAAGGACGTCAGCTCCTCTGCCCAGGCTTGTTGCGGTGGTGCCGAGCCTTCGAGCCAAGACTTCTCTGAGGTTTTACAGCGAGGGGCATGAGGAGAGTTTTGAGGAATTTACTGCTAGGTTGGTTTATACTCTTCCTTCTCTCCTCTATTCCGACTATATATGCTACTTTCATTGATTCTGTTATCTGGATGGATGAATATGGTGGATTGGATTATCATTTGCTCGTTTTGCTATCCGGTTTTGATGCTATGTTTGTTTCTGGTGGTGGATTTGTGGTCTGGCATCGGGCAACGAACTGGTGGATGAGAGGGATGATTGTTCAGTGATGTGGGGGTGCTGTGGAGCGATGGAGGGGGCGAGGAGATGGGCCGCATAAACTCCATTCGCAAAGCCATACTAACATATTCTTCCCCCAGGTACGAAAAGGAATTCGAGAACGTCAATGATGTCTTCGAGCTTCAGGTATAACAAAATCATCATCCATCCGCCCTTCTTACACAGGGCAGCACCCGATATCTCTGCCATCACAATTGAATAACCAACGAATCCTCAGCGCAACCTAAACAACGCCTTCGCCTATGACCTTGTCCCATCCCCCTCCGTCATCGTCGCTGCACTCAAGGCCGCCAGAAGGGTCAATGATTTCCCTACCGCCGTGAGAATCTTCGAGGGTAGGCCTCCCCCATCCATCGAATTACAGCTCACCGGCGTTAACAATCGAACAGGCATCAAAGCCAAAGTTGAAAACAAGCAACAATACCAACAATACCTTGACGAGCTCAAGGATCTTCGAGAGGAACTCGGTGTTGCGCTCGTTGAGGAGATGTACTCGGAGAATGAATAAACATAAAGGATCCTCAATTGGAGGTCCTCTATATATATATAGAGAGAGAGATCACTTTTTCACTTTTGCTTCTGCTTTTTCGATAAAAAGATATACTAAAAAAACAAAAAACAAAAAACATCACAGACGCCCTTGTTATGAGCTTTGCATTTTTTTTGTCATTTTTTCGATTGTCGATATGGCATTGGGTCATTGTATGGAGGCATTCAGTGCCGGGGAGGGAATGGTGGAGGGGGATGGTCCAGATGGCTGGTTGGTTTGGTGGAGTGTATATTGGAGTGGGAAGGGGGAGTACAGTGGTCGAAATCGTGGACACGATATGTGAGATAGAATTACCATTTTCACGGCTATGGTTCAGGTGGAGAGAAAGGATAGCAGGATGGAAGCAGGACGGTTGACTCGCCCACTTCAAAAGTAACAGGACACGTTGGCGCCAAGGCTAGGCGTCGTCTGTCTGAACCTTTTCCCTCGGCAGGAACCGCCAAGGTTCCGGGATCCCTCTGGAATGGGTAAGCACCCAGTACGCTAATTGGTGGAGTACGGTATCAGCAGATAGAGAAAACGACTTGGCACCAAGAGAGCCTTATTATCCGGTATGGTTAACACGGTTTATTGCCGCCATGGGATCTCGCTGTGCAGCAGGAGAAGCTCACATACGATATGACCATTTTGTTTTGCTTGGCGTCGAGGGACCCTTTCTCGTTCCAGACATTCCACGAACTGGCGAGTCTCTGGCGAGAACCGTTGGGCGCTTGCCCTTGTACCAGTACTATGGTAGCCTACCCGTATCACATTCAAAGAAGAAGCGAGAGAGGTGGGATACGGTACACAATTGCGTCAGAATTGGAACCCTGAGGGGTTGAGTTCCAGCAACACAAGATTAGGGTTATGATGATAATAATATTGATACAGTATTATTATTATAGCCTTTAATCACAATTTCAAGACCAAAACCAAAAAAACCAAGACAAGAGTATTGTAAATAAATTTATGATAAGAGGGAAAAGGAGAGGAGGGAGGGGAAGAAAAAAAAGGGAAAAAAAACAAACAAACAGCCCATATCCAGATACGGTACCGTTATACCAACAATAGTCCTAGTCCTTCCGTCCCTTTCTTCTTCTCCTCTTTTCTCCCCTATAGGTAAAGTAAGTACCATATCATACCAGAGAGAGGTTGGGGTTGTCGTGGACGAACAGGGATTATTTCGCTATGAGCCCCCCTCCCCTGTCCTGCGCAGTTGCAAAACCATCTCCTACCCCAGCACGATACAGCACTTGTTAGATTTACTTGCACTCGTCCTCTTCTTCCCGTCTTTTGCCGAGGGGGAAAAGAGAATAAATAACTGCACTTCTGGTTTCATGTTGGGATTTCCTTCCTGCCTTCCTTCCTTCCTGGACCGGTGAAGGTGGGGGGGAGGGAGGGAGTTGGTTGTGGGGATTTCGAAGTCGTATCGTAACTGCGGACTTGCATTACTGGTCGGTATATTCTGGCTTGATATTTTTATGCTGCTGCTACCGGTGGTCTATATATGGTGCGCTGGTGATTATTGAAAGAATATTGGCATCATACTGGGGTGAGTGAGTGCTTGATTTCCTCCATGTCTTGGAGAGAGAATGGCGGTCGAGCAGAAATTTTCAACAACTTTTGCTGGGACGGGAAGTATCATAAGAAGGTGACCTTTCTTTTTGCCTGTCTTTTTTTTGTTTCTCGCTTTTCGCCTCTGATTCTGTTGACGCCAAATATCCCCCCGCCGCCTCCGCCGCCGCCGCCGATTGCCGAGTATAATACTGACTTCGGTGTTGAACACGGTGTGACCCTCTGGGCAGACGGAGGAGGCAGCGGTCGCGATACCATATACCGGTATGCATACTCGTATCCCTCAACTTATATTCCGAGAAATAATGTCTAAGAATCTAAAAGTCCTTATCCCACCCGTGACATGATGTAGCATTCCAATACCCCAACAATAAGTACAGTACTTTTTCCTCTTCGTGATGGATGCAAAATCGCACTGTCATGTTTCAAAACGAGAACAAAAGAAAAAAAAAAGGAAATTCTGAAAATCCCAATTCACCGCCATGGTAAACCATTTGCCGAAAGAGAAAAAAAGCATAAACGAAAAATGAAGAAAATAAACGCTGGTATCAGAAGCCAACAATTACAGTATCATACCGGTACGAGGGATGATAGGCGAGTTTCAATATTAGTTTTTTTTGTTTAAAAAAAAAAGTCAATCTTGCTTCCCCGCTTCCTTCGCTCGCCCTCTCTTTCTTTCCCCTCCCTCCCTCCCTCTTTCTTCCAAGAAATTCAACAGCTTAGTCCATGTGCGCAAAGTGGAACCAGTTTGCTCTGCAGTCCTCCTGGTCAAGACCTACTCCGTCCGTGAATCGGCCTGCCTGGCAACCGCTACACTTTGGCGATGAGGGGCAATTAAAGTATGGGATGTGTTGGTAACCGATATCCCGAAACCTATCATCATTAGGCTTTGCTCAAAGAATGATCCGAACTCTTGTATGGTAGGTGGGCTTACCAATGAATCTTGTTCATGTCCTCGAATAATCCCAGCGCGATACTGTGGACTGGCGCGTCGCCCCATCGCTCGTAAAAGAACCCGCCGGCACGATCCAGATGATCAAAGTATTCCCTGTACTTCTTGCTTCTCCAAAAGTTCATGTCCGCAATCTCAAAGTTGCTCCAGAAATGGCAGGTTGAGTACCCGGACTTTTCATTATGATCCGGCCTATCCCTAGAATCCGTCAACCACTTAAAGGCACTGTTCGGGTGCATATAGTCCGGGTTCTCAGCCAGGAACTCAAGGGTATGCGGCCATAAAGTCTCAATAGATTCGGGAGAGTCGTAGATATTGATGACGAAACCATAGGTTTTATTGTTATCCTCCATGTACTTGAATACGTCGTAGTCCACATCGCAAAAGAAACTATATCATGTCTCAGCAAGCAGGATTGGGGGGATCTGGGTGGAAACAACTTACTGTACTTTGGGCTCAACCCGCCAGTACCACCGGATATCCTTCAACGCGGGGTGATCGTAAAATTTGCCAGAGTTCCACCGGCACATTTGATGATAGCTCTTGAGTCCGGAATATTGAACTTTCTTCTCTTCCAGCAGCTTAACGGACTCTGCCATAAGATCATTGTTGATCCAGGAAGGAATTTCCCAATGGTCTTTTGGGATAAGCTCTATACGACACGATTGAGCCCACTGTCAGCCGCCGCAGGAAAAAAATAAAAGTAAAAGTAAAAGTTGTGGAGATAAGATGAAAGCTCACCGTATCTGCACTCAGCCTTAGTCTCAGCCTGTGTCCTCTCCTTAAACTCTTGAGAAAACTCCTCGTCGTTAAAGAAGGTCCATGGATAATTAAATTTGTGATTGAAAGTTCTCTCCAAATCCCTCATTGCGGAAATCATCCCTTCAAGCTCATTGTTCCTCACCAGTGACAGCAAAGTCGCTGATGTTCTCTCTGCTTCGCCGGGTCCCCACAGCCTTCCCGGAGGTCCCTTCTCGGGGTTGAGTAAGGGGTCGATACCCTTTAGCGAGCCACCAGTCTTTGGCCGAACGAATCCCGTTTCCGACCCTCCGGTATGCGGCCGGCGTATTGGCGGAGATGAGTAGCTGTAGAATACAAGCAGCAATGTTGTGAGAGCTGCCAGTGAGATGAGAGCTCTCAGGATACCCTTTGTTACCATCTTGTGAACGAGGGGTGCGGAATGGGGTGAGAAGTGTTTGTTCGGAGGAGAGCGAGCGTGGTTGCGAGGGCTGCTTTGCGAGGGCCCCTCTGTGAGAAGGGGTTGTTGAGTTGTGTTGGGAGAGTGCCGGTGGGCGATAGGGGAAATGAGGTGGAAAAACCAAAAAGACTTCAGTGGTAACCTTGATGAAAAGTTCTCCCGACACAATTGGACGGAAAACGAAGTGTACTTCCTCTTCGAGTCCAAAAGAGTGGAAAGTGGAAAAAAGGGGCTCCTGAAATGGAAGTGGTTGAGCACACCTGGCCTACGGGTATCTACTGTATCGATGCGATACCGGAGTTGTCTGCCAAATATAAGTTAATACTCCTTTGCTTTTTTCTCCAATGCTTCGTAAGCTGTATTTCTGTATTTCTACTCGCGCAGGTATTCGTCCCTTCAAACATGGCCACCCCCCTCCCGTCTAGCACACAGTAAGCACAATTACCGGTAAGGTAGAACGATTGACGTTTGCAAAGAAGAGCCGGGAAGATACAGTATTATGAGCTCTGCTGCCCCTTGGATAATGAGATTGATGGATGGATGGACTAAAACACGGATATATCCCTCTGTGGCACACCCTACGATGGGCACAGTACGTATCCATATGATACACAGCGAAAGCAATATCATAAACACCGGTATGCTGCATTATCGCAATGAAATCCGCACCAGATTCCCGTCATAGAGAAAGCTTCTAGATCATATATAAAGATATGGACTACGCACTGTTGTCATACTATAAGTTCAGGAACGGCATCGGGTCCCCACTGTCTCACACTCTCGTGTCAAGTCTCAACTACTTATCATTGGCGCATCGTTTGCTGTTCTCCTCTGTTTGTTGCCCGCCCTACAAAGGTCTATGATACCGGTAGTGCACTTACTGTAGCCTCTAGCGAGTGACGTATCGTGAATTCTCAGGGGATGTGAGGGTTCTTTTTCTCCTCGGGCAGAGGTTGGAATCTTTCTTTCTCTTTTTCTCCCTCCCCCTCTTCCAGGAATCCTAAGGACTTTGAACGCGCTTTATTGAGTGGTCGGGTGAGTGGTAAGATCTATAGTACCGCCGATGTTCATTTCTTTGGTAGAATTCTATTGCAGTACTGTACCGGTACTTCTATCAACCCGTCTAGCTAGTGTAGAGAGGGCGGGCGGAGGAGGAAGCCTACTGTAATTCTCATGGATAATGGCTCGAGCTACGTATGATGGTGATTCACGAAGAATACTCGTCGATAGCATGGCTTTGTTCAATGCTATTATTTGCTGGGGGCGGTGATGCATCACCAGGCGCTCTTTTCGCCGGAAACTCACTGTGCTCTTTTAATTTGTGCTGGTTCTACCTGGACTGTTGGGAAACCATTTGAATGGGTGGTGGGCTCGATCTTATTGTAGGTACTTGTACAGCACTGAGCCGTTTGTAGCCAGGTGGGTTGTGTGCTACTGTATCCTGTACAAGTACAACCGTATGTTGGAGTCATTATCGAGTGTGGTAGCCTTGAAACTGCTCGAGTGCCTCATATAAGGTACCGGTAGTAATGGAGATGGAAGAGCTTAGTTTGGCATGATGATTGCCAGGTGCTTGGCAAAGCTGTTCTCACTGTATTGCTCGCGCCCTCCAGACACGTTGTGTTTGTAGCCTTCTCTACCATTTCCTCTAAATTACAAATGCTTTCCTGCCCAACCCCGAGTGTCCAAGCGCGCAAAAGAAACAAAGCAAGCAAAAAGTATAAAGCTCAAAGGGAAACGGAGACAAACCTAAATGATCCCCTCCTTTCTTCAAGTATTTCCATGCATTTCCATGTCTTTTTCAGGTATTGAGACGTTTGGCATTGATTGCGCGCGGTCCAGGACACAACACAAAACGTCAGTTGTCCTGATTTGCCATCCATTAGTACCTGTTGGTAAAGTATCATTTGGGATGTGTGCTGGGGAACATACTTTTTTTTTTTTCCCGGAGGAAGTGTTTTTAGGGACTTTATATTTTTATTTCAGGCTCGGGATACCCCCGAGCGGGTATAGGAATAATATTCTTCTTGCCGATCCTAAATAGTGATGGCTTCAAAAAAAAAAAAACTCCTTAACCAACCTCGCCGTTCTGCTTAGAACGACCTAGGTATAAAAGCCGACAAAGCAAATATGCAATGCCGCCACCGTCGCCAGCTATCCGCTGGACTTTCGGGATGGATCAACACGACCGGCGGGCGACCAGTGTGCTACCCAGGATTGTATCATTTATTTCTTATTGGATCGAATTCGCCGCGAACCGAGGATCGTGACGGGACAAGGGGGTGCTTTAGGATGACCTAGGTTCATCCAGACAAGCCGAATCATCAAATCGCGTACATCTGTGGGAAGATGACGTGAATATCTGTGCGTATTTCAGGAAAGGGGTCTGAACACAAGCTTGTCAGTTGAGCTTCTGGAGTAATGAATAAATTACGAGCTGTTCATTAAGGAAAAATCAGAAACAGAAACAGTAATAAAGAAGGCAAAGCGACACTTGAGGTGGGGGGTAGGTATGGGGAGGGGAGAAAAAGAATCGAAGCGGGGAAGGGACGACCAATTTATACCCGAAGCTTTGAAGCCGTTGCTTGGCATAGCTTGGCAGGTGTGTGTCACATCCTAGACTACCAATAATTGGAGAGGAAGGTTGTACTCGAGCACTGGTAGGTCATTGGCCTATTGATAGAGCGCAGTATGATATGATACGAGGAGCTTTTACCAGACACATTGTCTCACAATGCGTTGTACTCGAGTACCGGTACTCGAGTTCAGTACTCTAAGAGTACCGTACGGTATCTGCATGATAAGGGCTGAGCCAACCGAGGAAATTAACTGGATACAGTATACTAAGGGGCGCCTGGAGATGGAGTGTGGTATGATACTTTGCCAGGGAAAATATCGCTCAGCTCAACTAGGGCTCTCATGAGAATTTCGGCTCTGTTAGAGGCCCTGGTAGGGAGAAAATAGGAGTATCTCAAGTTTTAATGGAGATATTGGGGTTTCGAAGTACCGGTAGGTTAAACTTCTAGTAAATCGGCAGGAGGGGAATGTTGGGGATATGTCAACTATCAGTATGGTTGATTTCTTTGGTAAATGTAGTTACCGTAATAGATATCTGCTAATGGGTTAACCTGTAATGAGGTTATACTTAGCAGATTAGCATACTATTACTAAGTCAGAATGAGTGTCTCTCTGCCCAGTTATAAATTAGAGGTCACTCGCCATAAGAACTGGATGATTGAACCTCACGCTCAGACGCCCAGAATCCCACTCTTTTGATAAAATGGGAATCGTCCGGGAAGGAAGAGGCCGGGCTTTCAGCCCTCAGCTGAGACAAAATAAAAAGAAGAAAAAATACTACCTCATCCGTACTCGTAAAGTTCTCATACTGGCGCCCTTTCATACCAGGAGCTCTTAGGTAACTGTTTTCGGGTGTGCCTCGAGGAAGATTATCTTGATCACAGTTTGCTTTATTGGGTACCGGTAATGAGAATGTCGATTCCAAGTGGCTGTGGCACTTGGAAAGGGATGGGCACGACAGACTTTATCAGGAGGGGTAACTCCAACATTCTAGCGTGGTTTGGTCATTCCAGTTCTTGCGACACATATCATTTCTCCGTCGTCTAAGTTACTAAAGCCCATGTCTTCCTCTTAATACATACGATACCGGTATGGCGGACCTGGTACAGTAGTCATGGTGCAAGAGGGTTGAACTCTATTAGGGCTTAAATTCTTAACCTTTCCCTTCCCGTGTTAGGATAATTGTGGTGCGGCCGTTTGCTATGGGACGGGACACCGCGTGATGGGCTTGCGATATACTGAGTACGAGTACCTCCCAGCTCGCACCGCGCGGGTTGACTACAGGCAGTTGGATTAGCAATGCCCTCTCCAGACTGTGCTGCCGGGGAGTGCTGCCAATGGCTTCTGGTTCTGTCGGGTTTGGGATATTGCCTAAATATAGTACTCGTAGGTCCTGCGATCGATCTCAGCGGGCAATATTTACGATGGGGGTCCGAGGGTGGCCTTGGATGTCTCTTTGGGGCGTTTTAAGATATTTACCCCTCTTGGTCCTCGTAGGCATATAGCCACTTCTTCCAGAGGCCGCAAACACATTATTAGTATACCTGGCGCATGTCCGGTGGACGGTTGGTAGGTCGTTTATCGTCCTGTATTAAGGGCACTCTACATACCGGTACACTACTTACAGATATGTCCTTCTGTAATAACACGGGAGAGGGAAGTTCGGTCTTGGGGGTCAGCGAATATATCCTTAGCGTCTACTGCTCTTGGTTACGAGCCACCGGTATCTTGCAGATGCGTCTGTTGTTGTGACCCAGCATAGGCTTTACTTTTTTCCTTTCGTTCAGGGAATTTGCCCTTCGGTAACTTGCAAAGTCGGGAGCGGATGCTACGAGTGAACAAAGTGAGGGAGGGAGGGAGCGTAGCCTCACGGAGCTGAGCATGAGAGGTGATGAGACTAGCCCATGAGGGTACCGTATATAGTAGTAGTGTGCCACTATGGCAAACGGAAGAGTTCCCAGTAGCTATTGTATGTAATTCCAGGACGCTTGAGAAACGAGGATATTGCGCAACCCCGCAATTCTAATTTTTTTTCGCTGATCTACAAACGCTAGAGAGTCACAAGCACCTTTATAATAAGCTGTCTGGGATCGGAAGTAAATCTGGGAAATTTTTGTGGAATTCCCGAGAAAGTTTTAGGCATACTGTAGGGATTGTTCTGGCTTCGTACTCTCTCTTTTGTTCGGCTGGTGCGGCTTATCTTCGCCAGGCTTTCACAGCTCTCAGTCGTCTCGTGGGTGCCAGAGTGTCCCATGAAGATGCTTGTGAGAAAAAAAAAAGAGGCAGATCTCAAAGCTTGAACAGGAGTAACCAACAGACGCTGTGGAGGGCCGTGAATTCTAATGCCCCCAATTAAGACCCTCTGCTTTTCTTGAACCGAACTAAACCCTCTTCCTCTCATGATCCCTGGAGTTCAAGGGGAAAGCCCCATCCCATCTCTCCTCACCCTCCAAAAGCTCAAAAAGTGCAATTAATTTGTAGAGCCTCAATTATCCACGACATGTGATCCAATTGCGTGTGAATGGCTACGGCCACTGTTATCCCCAGCACTGGAAAGTTGCAAGGTAAGGTATAAGTAGGGAATATCCCGGCTGAGATTCTTCGATTATGCCCTTAAACAATTGGGGGATTTAGCGAAGAAGAACCCCCGGTTGAGCTTCTTTGATCCCATCATCCGAGGAACTGATGCCGACACGAGAAGCAGACCGAGGCTTTTGAGTAATATGCTTCTACTGTATCAGACAACTTCGGGTCCGTGTGGCCACTCATTCTGCATTCTGTCGTCCCGAAACGTATTCTACTCAGAGTTTCTCGGCCGATCCATAGATGAGGACTTTGGAATCAGGTAGCAAGGCGGAATCTGAGGACCCTGGTAATGCCGGGCCGGGCAGTGGGCGAAATTGGGCTCTGGGTGGCAATGATCGTTTAGTAAGTGATTCTTTCTACATCTAACGGATTACATCTGCCCAACTGACGAACGGTTGGATAGTGGAGCTATGTGAATAAGTTGGATAGCCGTGTCGATGGCTTGAGCAAGGTACGGCCTATATTTATAAATGCTTGAAATGGCTGACTGGGGACGAGATGGATCTTGGAGATATCGGGAGCGATGTACAGTACCGTACATATGTCTATCAGTGAACTGACTGGAACGATTGAAAGAGGTTTCGGGGAGATTAGCTCAAAGTTTAGAGAATTGGAGACCAGGACTGGGGTGTTGGATGCGGCTTCAAGCTTACAAAGTGGCAAGTCCACTTGGTATTTGGGGTGGGTATTAGCGGTGAGTTCCTTATCTCATTCATGTGTGAGATAGATCGAATTCGAATAGATTATTATACGGCTCGTCAAAGGCTACGCGGAAGTTCAGTTCCCTAGGCTTAGTATGGCGCCTAAAGTCACCCCCATGTCAGGAAGCGGATTAAGATCCTGGTGCTTTAAAATGACTATTTTCTCGGAGATTTTGGATGGGCGCGCAGGCATAGAGATTTCCGGGGATTTTACAGTACTACTAGACTAGCGTACGCTCCCCGAGACCTCGAGTGAGTGGGAAATGATCCGCCCCCCTGTAGCTCGCACGGGGTCTTTGGCCTTGTGACACCTGCCCCTGGGAATTTGGAGATCCTTCAGGAAGCCAGTGTTCCCAGCAGGGCAATCCGTCCGTCTTAGATGCAGTCCGGAGCGGACTAGTACTATAGCAATTCTTTCTTTTCTGGTCCCTGATGCCCTACACTCCACGCTAGACAGGCCGGGCGCTTGGTATAATCCAGTAAACCTGACAGTTGACCTCCTACTATGGCCCTTTATCTTTACTCAGCTCAGATGCGCTTCTTACGGCGGCGCGCTACTTTATTTGTCCACACTTTGAATGTGCATTCGGATTGCACACTCACCCTAGCTTGGGCTCGCCATATCTCCCCCCTCTCGATAGAAACATTGCTGTCCCATAGAGCTTGGAATACCCCCCCCCCCCCGGTAGGAAGCCTTCTTTGGGTTGTGGAATGCGCCCAAAGTTGTCGTTATTTAAACCAAGAAATAGAACCCGAGAGCTTATCCCTGGGCACGAGAGGAGGGCATATCCACAAATTCAGGCATCGAGATTCTTACCTGGTTCGTTCATTCAACTTTGGTTAGAGATCTCGGGCTGCAATCATGGGGCATCACTCGTGCCACTCCCACCTGCCTAGAACTTTCGTAGCCCAGTCGCCCCAGACGGGGTTAGGACGTCGAGAATGTCTCCTCTTTGGACTGGGCGGGGTGGTCGACTGCGGACACCAAAAATTGGCTAATGCACCCAGTGAGACACACACCAGTGCTACACAAGAAGTGATAGTAAAAATAAGGTAAAATAGATAAAAATTTAATAGAGTAATAATAATTATTATGGTATCCATAAAAGTAAACTTAGGACTAGCGTTGTCCGACTGGAGGACTGGGAGCACTGCCTCTCTTCCCCGCCATCCCTGTAGCTGCGTAGTGTCGTACTCGTGCTCGAGTACTCGAGTGCAATCCAGCGGTAGATCTTTAGATGGTTTGAATTATCAATCGAGCTGATAGTTTAGATTAAATTAGGAGCCTTATTGTTTATACTAGCACCTTTATTTCATTTTTCGGCTGGGTTGATTGTATTGTTCGTTATTCATGTGGAGTACTTGATACTAAGTACTATTGAATGTGGGGCGTCATTGTCCGTACTGGGGCTCTGAAGCATCATCCTCTAAGAAGTCGAGTGATAATTTTTGAATTAGGCATACTCAGTTTAAAAGAGAATATAAATGTATTGTTAGGCACCGTTCAGACGGGCGCTACCGTCCTAGAGTATTTACAAACTTCGGGTCTATCTAGCGTATCCGCTATTAGTAGATACTGTTGTTCTATCTACTGTATGTCCCTATTCCAACACAATGTACTTCCTCAGGTGCTCCGGGATCGCTTCGTACAGACCCTTGGAATCTAACCATTTTTTGCTAAAAAGCCTGTCTGCGTATCGATAGGCACCGTCGCACAGTACAGTGACCACACTTTTTCCAGGGCCTAGCTTCTGGGCAAGCTCATAAGCTGCGACAACATTTAAGGCAGTGCTAGCACCCATATATAATCCTTCTTCATCGAGGAGCCTGTAGACCATTGCGATGGACTTTTCATCTGAGATATGTAATGCGTTATTGATAAGTTTGATCTCGGGCTTGAGGTTGTCTGTTACACGCCCTTGACCAATACCTTCAGTGATCGATCCCCCAGTGCGTTCGTTGAGTTTTCCACCGGAAGTAACATAGGAGAAGAGGACTGAGCCGGGAGGGTCAGCGAGCCAACATTCAGTGCGACCGTCAGAGACTTCTTTGAGGTAGCGCGTAACACCTGCGAGTGTTCCACCAGTACCAGTTGCACAGGTGAAGCCGTCGAGTTTTCCGCAGAGCTGGGCCCAAATCTCTGGGCCCGTTGTCTCGATATGGGCACGACGGTTCGCAACATTATCGAACTGGTTTGTCCAAACTGAGTTCTCGGTTTTTTCTAAAGACAATTAGGCTTAAGATTGGGGATAAGAGGAAGGGGGTGGATACTCACCAGCGTGGCGCTTTGCCTGGTGATTATAGTTTTCAGGGTTCTCGTAAGCCACTAAGAAGCGTTAGGAACGTGCCTCGGAATAGTTTCTGCTGAATATGCATCTTACCAGCTGGTACAGGGAATACCTCAGCACCCAATAACCGCAGAAGGTCTATCTTCCCTTGTGACTGGGTGTCAGGCATATATATTACGCATTTATACCCTTTGATTGTCTGAATATCAGCTCATACCCTCACTATCACCAATTGCAAAAAATTGGGTTAACCTTTCGAGCGGCACACATGAGCGAGACCAATCCCCGTGTTCCCCGCGGTACCTTCTACAATGGTTCCGCCTGGTTTGATAAGGCCCTTCTCTTCAGCATCCTTAACGACGTATAGTGCTGCTCTATCTGCGATTTCCATATTTTGGATGTTATCAATGGATTATTAGAGAAAATGTTTGCCATGGAGGGTGCACCTTTTACTGAGCCACCTGGGTTCATGAACTCTGCCTTTCCATAGATATCACAACCAGTCTCTTCACTGAGTCTGTTGAGCCGTATCAAAGGTGTGTTTCCGATAGCTGTCGAGTTAGTTTCAAATCCGAAATTGTGTCATTGCCAATGACTAGAGATTGACAAACCTCCGATAAAACCTTTCACAGTGCCTTGAGCCTTTGAGACTTTGATTCCGTAGGGGCTTGCAGCTTCAGCTGCCGTTGCAAAGCGGCGGAGGCCAAAACGGAACATGGTTGAAGGAAAAAAAAGAGTGAGCGGAAGGAGAGAAGGGTGGTGGTGTGGAAGGGAGGGAATGAGAGATGGTGAGAAAAGCAAACGAATAAATAGAGGGAAGGAGAAGAAGAAGGAGGGGCGAATGAGGCAGGCACGAGATTGGAATTCACGCGGCTCTTGGGGGTTTTAACTTATTTCGCCTTGATTGTTTTTGAAAGTGACGACGAATAAGGTATAGGGTTATCAGATTTATCTCCCAGTAGGGGGTTAATCTGATTAGATAGAGGGGTTGTTACCACAACAAACCACTGATCTTGTGTTTACCTGCCTTCTCCCATTCAGACAATTGTGAGCCAGAAAACAAACAACCACCACCTTGCGCCTTATATCCCCCCAACCTTGAAATACACCTAGAATAAGTCGCCTTTGGTTATTTCAATGCCTGCTCGAGTAGCTAGCTCACGATCTGCTCGTACGCGAGCCCCACAGAGGCGAGCCCCTCCCGCCGCCGATGAAATCCCAGCTGCTACATCTCCAGCACCCGAACCTAGCCCGCCACCGCCAGTAACTTATACTCCTCTTCAAGACGCTATTGCGACTATATTTCAATCGGCCCAGAAGACTACTGCTGGTCATAGAAAATTGGTGATTACAATGCGATCTATTTGGGAGCAGTGTGCAGCAGGTACTGGGCCCCTCGGCGCATCCATCGGTGGTGGGAGGGTTGGGGAAAAGGCCTTTGTCAGAGAATTCACTGGCTTCCTTAATAGGGTTCTTGTGATCAAGAAAAGTGAGGTTGTAGGAGATAGGTGTTTGAGATTCACAGACTTATTCGTGAGGGGACTCCTCGATAAAGGTCCGTATTATCTCAAATTCACGTAGGATTTGCCGTTCTTTATTACTAATTAGGCGACCTGCTTGGGTAGATAAAGCAAAGAAGAAAGGCGGTGAGGATGAACAAATGATAGAAGAAGAGGTTGTAGAGGAAACATCTGCAATTCGCTTCGTTCTTCGATTCATCTTCTACCTCTTACCATTGATATCTTCGAGAGAGAAAACGGTCCGATATCGTACTACACAGCTTCTCTCGCTTTTATTAGCTAACGCATTACCCGAATTTCCTTATGATTACTCTACGAAGTCAAACGCTATATTTAAACAATTGAGATCCGAGCTCTTAAAGCGCATTAAGGATAAAGAAACTCCTGTTCGAGTCCAGGCAGTAGTCGGTGTTATAAAATTACTCGAGATGGGTGTCGGAACGGATGAGGGTGATAGCGAGGATGATGGCGAGGAGGGAGATGGTAATGTGTTGGCTGTTTTGATCGAAGCCATGCAGAATGATCCTAGCGCGTGAGTATCTGCTATCTGTGTTATATAATTTGCGTCTTTGGATGGTATTTGTACTGATATTACTGCTAGAGATGTTCGACGTACAATCTTGTATAATATCAACCCTACTTCTGAGACGCTTCCTTACCTCCTTGAACGAACCCGTGATACCGATCCCGCAACCCGCCGTTCGGTTTTTACGCGCCTCCTTCCCAGCCTTGGTGATTTCCGCCACCTTTCTATTGGGATGCGTGAGAAGCTTCTTCGATGGGGCCTTAATGACCGCGACGAGTCTGTTCGTGAAGCTGCAAGACGGATGTTCAATTTCCGCTGGCTTGAAGATGTCGACGGCGATGTAATCGAAATTCTTGAGCGCTTGGATGTCACCAGTGACGGCCCCCAAGGTGGGGTTAAGGAACTCGCGCTGAGAGGCTTCTGGGAGGAGAGGAAGGATTTTGTTGAGAAGATTACCTTCGGCGATGAATTTTGGGAGGATCTTACAGCAGAATCTGCATTTCTGGCTCGGAGTTACAATGACTACTGCCGAGATCTTCCAAGCGCTCAGAGAGAGGCAGGAGAAATTGACGAAAAAATGCCTGAGGTCACAAAGCTAGCGCTTCATCTTCAAAAATATTTGAATAAGCTTGTTGTCGCCCTAGAGAGTGAGGATGCGGAAGCAGCTACTTGGGAGTTTGTGGCTGAGCAACTTTTGATGATTGCTTCGAGGATGGACTATGGAGACGAAATTGGGCGGAGAAAGATGTTCGCCTTGCTCCGCGAGAGTCTCGCCATACCTGAGTTACCTGAAGGTGTTACTAAATTGATAGTTGAATGCCTTGCTAAACTTAGCATGGGTGAGGGCGATTTTTGCATGTTAATTCTGGAGGTTATTGCAGAGGTACATGACCGAATCGCCGACGATGATGATGAAGCTGGGGCTGCCGATGAAAGTTTTCATTCAGCGAAGAGCGACGTCAGTGACGATGATGACCTTGAGGATAGCATCACTGTGAGGGCGGTTTCTGTAAAAGCTAGTACCCCGGCAGCGAAAGCCGCTCCGTCTGCCAGAAAGAGATCTAAGAGTAGGCCTGCCGGTGAAGACGAGGACACAGACATGATGGATATCGATGGCACCGAAGGGAATGGGGAAGAAGAAGAACAAGAAGGGGAGGGAGAAGACGAAGACGAAGAAGCAAGAGCTGTGAAGGAGCTCATGATTAACCTTAAGTGCCTTCATATTGCTCAATGTATGCTTGAGAATGTATCGGGGAGTTTGAAGAAGAATACCCATCTTGTAACCATGTTGAATGGTCTAGTTGTTCCTGCTGTGCGGAGCCATGAAGCACCAGTAAGGGAACGTGGACTTAGATGCTTGGGATTGAGTTGTCTCTTAGACAAGGTAGTTACCTCCTCCAAAGCCTTGTCGACCTGATTGCTGACCTAGTCGAAGACGCTTGCCGAAGAGAATCTTACTCTTTTCGCCCACTGCTTCAACAAGGGCCACGAGGCACTGCAGATAGAAGCGCTTCATATCATGTCGGACATCTTAGTTACCCATGGCTCTGCCATCTTTGAGGGAGATAGCTGCGCGGTGGAGCAAAGGACTCTCTACAGAATGTTTGCAAAAGCATTGAAACTGGATGAAGTAGCAGAAGTACAGGCTACTGCGACAGAGGTGGTCTGCAAATTAATGCTTGCGCAGGTTATCAAAGACGAAGAGGTAAAACTCCAATCGGTATTTCAAGGGAGGCACTGACCGGTTTTTGTCAGCTGCTCAAAGTACTTGTAATCGCGTATTTCGATTCAACAACAGCGGATAACCAAAGCCTTCGTCAAATCCTAACATACTTCCTACCAGTTTACTGTCACTCCCGTCCTGAAAATCAAACAAGAATGCAGAAGGTTCACTACTGCTCTTTCCCCACCACGAGAATATAACTGACATCAATAGATAACTGTGAACACAATTCACCAACTCCTCTTGATCCGCGAGAACCTGGGCGAAGAGGAAGAAATGGTCTCAATTACCACCACAACCTCACAAATGGTCGACTGGACCGACCCCCGCAAGAATGTTGGCGGAGGAGTCCAAGCGGGCCGCAGCGGCATCGAAGAAAAGATCGTCGACCCAAATGTGCACGTTGACCTGGCCATAGACACCTTGGAACGCGTTAGCAGCAGCAGCTGCAATAAGGAGGAGAAGAAAGTGCTGTGCGCAATGCTTGGAAAGCTTTATATTCCAGCTGAGGCCACTCCTGAAAAACTTAGGGAGTTGTATGAACTTGTGGCCCAGGCGATCGAGGATAGAGTTGCGACGGACGCGCCATCCAGGAACGCACTCAATAAGCTAGAGCTTTCGCTGGGGAAGATTGTCAACGAGTTAGAGCGAGATGGTGCAACAGAAGCTACGGGAGACGAGCTGGCAGCTACAGGAGATGAAGCCGAGGCCGCAGCCGGCGAGGCGACCGCAGGAGAGGCCTCAGATGATGATGAGGGGGATGATACTATTGTCATGACGAAACCTCCGAGGGTAGATGATCTCGCAAGCGAGGCTGGCAGAGAGACAAGTGCTGCCCCTTCGACCGAAGTGGAGGAGCAGGAAGGTGAGGGTGGGGATGAGGACGAAGAGTGACGCGTTTTATTTCTCAGATTCTTTCACTTTATGGGCCTTGGTATTTGGTGGTGTATGGGTAAACGAGTCATTGGTAGTCCTACGATAATGGTATTCTGGGATAGTTACCGGCATCTTGTTTTCTTAAGCCGGTACAGGGTTCTCCTAGGGTTGTATGGCTTCTACTATTTGAGTCAGGTTGATTTCGTAGTGTAGTAATGTTAGGTTCTGTCAAGCGTTGATGACCGACCGCCGATGGGACTGATGAACATCCCTTTGTTAGCCTGGGCCTAAAGTGGAGAGCACGTGTTCCCTGGGGGAAAGAGTTGTCGAGATTATCTTATCCTGGGATATGAACTTGATTTCATGTAAAAAAAATGTAAAAAAAAGAACACTTAGAGAGGGTGGGTGGTCTTCGTTGTGCAGTTGCCTTATACAGATACTCGTACTATCACTCGCGGCCACCCAACCACATTTCTGTACCGTGATCTGCATTCGGACACCCGCACAGCGCCAACGCCCTCTCCTATTTTCTAGTTTAAGTAGAAAAAAGGTAAATAGATAACTGGTCTGAGGGGTATCATTCCGGGTATCATGCGATGATAATGTAAAGAATGTAAAAAACGAAATACCGGGAATCCCAGGGGTTGTTGGGTGGGGTCTATGTTGTCCAGCATGTGAAAGTGGGGGGGGGGAGGCAATTGTATGTACGGCGCATCCGTTAAATTACTCATACTGTCTGTTCTGTGGAAGATTAGAATACATCGACCAGGAGCTTTTTTTAGGCTTGTTGCCAGCTCTACTTTAGTTTTAACAGCCTCTTGAGGGGATATATTCTCCCATGGGAAATAGAGAGGGATCAATGGTATGTGTGAGGGAGGAGCGTAACCTCCAGATAGAAGGAAAGAAGGAAAAATAAGCCAACCTTGACATACTAGCAGCCACCTGCAAGCAGTTCTTAGGCTTCTGTGCGGCAAGAAGATCGGTGCATACACAAAGGGGAAAGGTGTATCACTGAGACGGCTAAACATTTATTAGACACTTCTATACTGATAAGTAGTAAAGTTGGTTTGTATTGTAAGTTAATGGTGTTCATGTTGATGTCTCATAACTCCCGCAAGCCACGCTGCTCCAACATGGTTTACCCCCCATCGTGCTAGAAATTTAACATTCCAATCATACCAATCAAGACTGAGAATTCTTCAGACACTGCTTCATCCTCCTTCAGGACTGCTACATGTCCGGAGAGGATCCGGCACCTGTAATTTTGTACTAGCTCTTCCACCCCCATCCCCTTTGAGGGTATGTGATTTTTTTTGTCCTTTTCATCCTCTCCAAGAGAATTAATTGCTGCTCTCTAGGGTGATTGGAGCTTGGGAGAATGAGGTCTTTCCGGTAGGCTACCTTAATGCCATACTTCCACACCATACCCCCTACGTTATGTGCCATGCTGGTTTTTTTTGCCTCCTTTGGATATATGTCCCCGGGTCGGAAGAAGAATGGAAGAAATGGACAGAATAGGCTGGAGTAGATCGCAAGGAATGGGAATTCACAGCTTGGCAACACTATCTGGTAGGGATAAACGAGTTAAAATCAGGCCGTTTCTGATGAAGTATCTCAGCGAGAGGGGAGGTGGTGGTATTGCATTGCCATGTACTTGAGCATGGCGAAGCATCAGACACGCGGGCAGACGATAGGCAACTGAGGCCGCGGTACTGCTCGCTGCTTGAGTTAGTTTGATTCTGTTGAAAACCCCCCAGGAGTAAGCCGGGTATTCATAGCTACCGGGCGCGGTTGACCTTGCGCTATAGCTAGCAAACCGCCATACAAAGCGAGCGGAGACAAATCGCAGGCATTAGCCATCGATTGCCAGTGACAAGATCTCCAAGCGCTCAAGAGATTACTATCACGAAAGGAATAGTAATAAGAAATGGTGCCTCCCGGTAGAGGTGTGCTATGTTACTAGTTTCGCTCTGGCTCCGTGGCTTCAGATCCTACTGCATGGCAGTAAAGAGCTCACAGAGTGCAGCTTCTGTTTAAAATTACAGAGAATTCCCCACTAAAGACATTCATTGAAATATATTAAAACTTACGGTAGGAAGAGATACACCGCCCTCCACATGAAAGCACCAGAATTCAGCTCTCAGGGGGATAAGTATTAGTTCCCAAGTTGACATTTCATGAAATACCCAGCTGGCGCAGTGGTTAATACTCCTGTCGCAATTAGCGGGAGCCCAGGAGTTCAATCCACGCTCACAATGAGTTATTATTGAACGATCCGTCATGTAGGGCAGGAGAACTGAGAATTCCTCAAATCCTGCCCTATGGGGACTGGGAGATTAGAGAACCTAGCCTTCATAAAAATAGGGCTATATGGGGTTTATCAATCCTGCTACGAGGTGGTAGAATCCGACTCTTGGCCTTCGGGTTAGCGATCGGCGGGGTAGCAGAAAAGGAGTGAAAATTTTCCTTTTGCTCTATTTATTTGTCTTGGAAAAGCAGCTGTGGGGCCCGAAAGTTGTCAATGTTTTTTTTACCCATTCTCACTCTGGCCGGCTATGCTCTCCCTATTTATTTCCTTGAAAGCGTCTATTTTCTAGAAAAGCAAGGTATACTTAGATAGTGCCTAATGAAAGACATAAGATTCCCGCGATACTGTGCTAACTTGGCACCCTAGCATCTGGTTGTGTTATTAGATGATGAGAGTACACCTCTCAAAATCTCATTGTCTGTTTGGCAACACATTCACATAAAGTCACTCGGGGGGGGGGGGGTCCCATTCCCCATTGTCAGCCACAATGAATCCGGTTGAGGCATTAGAGGTAAGGAATGGGAAGGCGGAGTCAGATATAAGGCTTTATTTGGTATCACAATAGCTCCTCGGTTCCTAATTTAATGAGGTGATTTAGATGTGCCTTTCTAGCGGCACTGGGGACGAACATTTCCCGAAGATTCCAAATTTACTAAATAGGATTCAATTATTACGGACAACACCAAAAAAATTCTTGGCCGTTCCTGCTCCGTAGCTTTAGTAGCCTAATCCAAAACGCCACAATTATTTCTCCTATCATAATATCAAAATACCCTTATCAAATCCTGACCCCCAACTCAAAAGTCAGTCGCAATGCCACGAAACTGGATTAACACAAGTCGGAATGCCGTAGCTATATGTTATACATCTACCACCGCAGGCTGCCGGAAGGCCTATGAGGACACACGAGTAAATCGTGACTCCCTTCCAAAATTCTCCCCTCCCGAAATTTCCCCCCTCGGCCGACGATACCCCCGTTGCGGTTGTTTCCCCGGATGCGTATTGGAGATCCGATCATTCGCGGTCGATGCCGGTGATTCGTCTTCTCCTGTTTGCTATCTCTCCGCCTCCCCTGCCCTTGGGCGGAGAGGGGTAGCTCGTCCGGGGCGGCCTCGCTTTGACACATTTTATCCCTGCTGGGAAATGCTCCCGAGCTCTGAACTCTTGTTGCTCCTTACGATGCTCCGGTCCATTCCATCCGTTTTCCATTCCTTCCCCCGCCCCTCTCCAACACTGCGAACATAAGAGTTCAAACAAACACCTAATGTTTGGGCCACGGGATAACAGTATAAAATTACAGTCCCAGCGAACATCGTCTTCCAATCACAACTCTCCCCGAGGACGATAACCAACTCTCCAAAACAGAACGGGAATCACGTGCTCGTAGAAAGGGGGGGGGGCGGGTGTTGAGGAGCCTGGCACAAAAAGTAAAAGTGTCTGATTTCCCCTCCTCCGCCTATATCCCTCCTACCCTGTTCCCCCTCTCTCTGTGGACATCTATGATAACCCTTGAAGAAGGTCGCAGGATGAAGATATATATAATATATACATGAACATTCTCTCGGTGGCCACTACCGACCGCTATTTCGAAAAGGTACAGTAGTAGTTGGAGAGTTATCATACCGGCCCTGTCTAGCTGCTGACTGATACGTCCGCCGTGCGGGAACCTATGAGGGAGGGAGGGAGGGAGGGAGGGAGGGAGGGAGGGAGGGAGGGAGGGCAAGAAATCCGGTGGTAGGACAATGACGGCCGAGCATCAGCTTAGCCTGTAGAGCATAGACGGGCACTAAACTCATTGGTGATTCCTCGGAAGAATTCCTAGCTGGTGGGTGTTGACCACATAAGCGGCGATAGTCCCGCTGTATTTTAGCTCTAGAATAGTGGTTCATCAATAGCTCACACCTTGCCCAAACCTGGAGCAACCTTTTTTCTGTACAATGACATCGGATGTTGAACCTAGGGCTAATACGCACCTTCAATACTCCCCAAGAGCGAGTAACTTGGAGCTAACCAGTCTGTTTTGTAATACCATAATAACATAACAGAATACCTAGCCCTAAGCTACCCGAATTCTAAAGCCGTTACGGACTAAATCAATCACTCTAATGAAAACGACTGTATCCCCCATCAAAAAATTATTCATTAAGCGCTCAAGTGTGGACATTCACAGAATATCACTCGGATGAGCCAGAAACAGACGCCCAGACACCTAAGCACAAACACCGACAAACGGGATACACAACAATATTGATAATGCTTGCTCAGGTGCGGACACGTAGCTCCACTTATATACCTAGATTATTCCTCGGCTTAAGTACGTACTACATCCGTTACCCCCCGAAAGGAATATCTCGTGGAGTATCAAGATACCATGGCTCGACTATCCTTCCTCACCCACTACAACCCACAGATCCACACACCCTTGCTAGCTACCGACAGCAGTTCATCTAGTAATCTTTTTTAGGAAGAAATCAATGAAAGAGGAAAGAAAGAAGAAAAAAGCCCGATATCAAACAATAAAGTATCTGACAGACGAAACATTTGATCACTAAAAATACAATTGAAGGGAATGGTATCGTTTTTCTTAACCCGCCTCGGCTAGTGCCCATAGAGAGATAGTACGGTAAAAGACGGCATGCATGAATGCTAACTTGCCTTCTTTTCATAGTTTCATTTCCCACTCCACCTCGCCACCCACTAACAATGCGCTGCCAATGTTTTCCATCCTAACTGTTCTGCTCGCCATTAACAGATGGCTGTTGCCTCTTTGTAGGAGGCGCCCTAAGAGTCAAGGGGAAGTGATAATCGTCAGGATCCTCCTCCTCACTAAATATCCCCAAAGGTGTTAACATGTGCTCATTCCTATCGGATTAGAGTGGTTTCGGCACTTACGGCAATCTCCAACTAACGTAATCGTCTGTATTCAATCCTTCCATTCCCTCCTGCAAGGACGGGAAATCTCCAGGAGTCATCATGCCGGAGCGGTCTCTTGGAGAGCCAGGAGCAGACAAGGGGCGTGAAACCTTTTGCTCTGTACCATCGAAGAATGGGAATGGTTCCTTGGAATCGAACGAACCGGGGTAGGCTAAAATTACGTATTAGTCCCGTTGCAGTTACCACTAGCCGGAGCAAGCTACCTCTTCTCAAGGCTAATTGTCTCGCCTTGACATATTCCATGCCCATTCTCTTCCAGTCCAAGAGATCACTTAATCGCTCAGTTCTGTTCCTTTGGTTGATCCTTTGCCTCCTGCTTTTCACGGTAAAATCGTACATGAACTGGCAAAGTTGGTTGACGCTGTCATCGACTCCCTTCATCCGGCGGTCCACAATGTAGATGCCATAGTCAGATGCATTTTCGATCAATTCTTCCATGTAGCACCCAAAGCCGGAAAGATTGGTAGTAATCGATGGGACACCCATGACGGTACATTCAGCGGGAGTATAACCCTACATTACGATCATTAGCGCTTGCCTCAAGCCCAATCAGAGATATTTGGCTCACCCAAGGCTCGTAGTAGGATGCAAAAACTCCAAGGTGGGTCCCGCGAACAAAGTCATCGTAGTCAAGCGACAAAACGGGGTTCGACGAGTTCAGGAATTCAGGGTGGAAAATGATTTTAACTCGATCGGAGGGATGATTGAATAGCTGTACTCTCCGGATTTGGTTAAGAATAGGATCGGCTTGGTCATCAATCTAAAACAACACAAACCTATCAGTATACAATACCTTCTTGAGACAACTCGCAACGAAATAATTGAGGGTACCCCATCTCTCACCATGTTATGAGTAACAATCGGTGGAAGAGAATTTCGCTTCAGAGCATACACACGCCGTTTTAGCATGACTTTTTCTTGATTGCTCATAAGGTCCTTCTCAGCTGGAACTTGTTCTCCATCATGCCATCTCAATGCGCGCTCAAACAGCCTCTTCCCAATCCCTTTCTCAATGTTGTCGACGGTATCCCGTAATGCCTTGATAACAGCCTGGCCTTTCAAAGCTTCGACAGTTAGAGAGTGTGTCTGAGCCGGCATAATGATGAATGCAACAACGGTGGTCTTTGACCCAGAGATCTTTAGGCGGTGGTTCAACCGAGCTAGCGATTCAATGAACATGTCAACCCCCTTATTGCGGTATTCGTAACGCCCTGCCGTGAAGAAGTAGAGAGTGTTTTCCAGATCAAAATCGTTATGACCATAGAAATGGCCCCTTATAAAATCGTGAATCTTTTCCTTGGACTGGGCGTGAAGATTCTGAAACTCGTGCATCGCGGAAAACTTGACAACGTTTAATCCATTGGGCAAAACACCATCCGGCTTGCGTTTGAGCAAGTGCTCGCTCTCATAAGCCGTGATGTGAGAAACTGTAGTGAAGACATCACAAGAATGGGTCGCTGCACGCTCGATACAGTAACGGTGGTAGATTCCTCTCTTGCCCGCTTCAGCATCCACATCGAAATACTGAAGGTTGTTGTAGAAATCAACGGACCCAGCGCACAGGTATCTTCCAAGTAGAGTAGCATGAGTTGTAAAGATAGTTGTAACATCAATCCTTCGCTTGCGGCAGAGAGGGAGAGCCACGCCAGCAAGCCACTCATGAAAATGCGCAATAACCGCACGGGATTGCTCGTGGCTGACGAACTACGGAAAGGTTAGCCAAGTCGGGTCCCTGCATGATACCAGGCACATACCTCTCCAAGGAACCAGGCAACCAGGTAGCCAAACACGACAGCTTCATTGGTTTCGGCATCACCCGGCGGGCATGGGATCCCGGCTGTACTCCACAGATCTCCCTTCCATTCGTCTAAGTGCTTATACCCAGTACCTGTATCAAAAAGGAGCACCCTTGGGGCACCGTCAATCAACCATCTACCGTACTGCCATTGGATCCCTCGATCACCCATAGCATCGAGGGTGGCCTTCAGTGCCGGATTAGTTGGCTCAAGAGCTTCAACTTCGACCGCAGCCTGCGAAAGAACATCATAGTCTGATATTAGTGGTGATGCTGGGGGACAAAGTGGACGAGACAATGGATAATGGGTAGCTTCTTTA
>Ga0307509_10000260_pt1 | contig 86367 bp, 75 predicted proteins | sample 10_EM_MG_FD_202245 | JGI IMG/M metagenome (GOLD analysis project Ga0307509, IMG submission 202245) | Populus trichocarpa ectomycorrhiza microbial communities from riparian zone in the Pacific Northwest, United States - 10_EM | ecosystem: Host-associated > Plants > Roots > Unclassified | place...
CTGTGCGAGGAAGAAAAAAAACACCGGTTATTTTCCTTCTTGGGTATCTTGGGATCTGGATGAAGGAAATTTAGCATTGGCCATCTTGACCCCAGCTTGTTCCAATACTTTACCCCTGTCGCGAGTACATGATAACTTATTATACTAAGTGATACCGTCAGTCCAACACATGTTATGAGGGATGCCACAGGTGCGGAAGTGGTATATCCCAGCTTGAATCAGCCAACAAAAATCAAACTCACGGACCAAAAGTTTTTTCTTCCCTCTCCCACTTCCTCTCGAGCATGTTGTGAGTAGTGGTCCATTTGTGCTTCCCGCGCACGGCGTTTTACTTATCTCTGTCAGCCTACCGTATTTTATGTTTTGAGCTTGATCCGGCTTATGACCTATCGGGCGGGCTGAACGCGCAACGGGGAATGTAAAAAGGAAAGTATCTTATGTTGTTGGTACTGTCCTCCTCGTATTCTTTTGCCACGCGCCCCCTTCCCGCCGCTGGAGCCACAAAAAGGGGAAAAAAAAAAGGGAGCAAGTGACAAATACTGCGAGTGCTTCCTTATGACGCCTCCAAATGGCGAGCGGGCGGGAAATCTGATATTACAAATTGGCGACGGAGTAGCATTACAAACGAGATCGGAATGAATGCAAGTTACCGCGCATGACAGGCAAACGAGGAACTTTAGGTAACCCTGCCTGAGTTTAAGCCGCATCATATTATGAGAACAGAAGGAGAGGGAAAGAAGAGGGTAGGGAAAGAAAGAAAAAACAACAACGAGTATTAGACTATCATACCGAGAGCAGTAAATTATGGACATGTATTATAAATTAATGGGGGAGTTTTTTGCTAACGTCTGTCACTAATTCCTCCCTGAACCGTCTCACTCGGATCGATAAGGCACAAATTGACTGGAAATAAAGGCTGATCGATCGGATCCCGGGGTTGGTCTATCCCCTCTATGGACTTGCGAGAATTTCAGTTGGTGAAATGTTTTCCCCCCCTTTTTTTAGTTGCTCATTTACCGGTACAGAATTTTGGGCAAATCTTGGTCACAGGCGGTGTTCGGTGTCATGGGTTGTCCGACGCCGGGGGCTGTAGGAAAGATGTTTAAATGGTGGTAGGTAGGAAACACAACTTACTAAACGTAGCACTTAGCTGACGTATTTAGGCTAAATGGATGGAATATTAGATTTCTATTATAGTAGATAGTAAGGGTATCGGAATGGCCGCACGGTGGCTGTACGAGTACTAGATCATACGAGGTGAGGGATCAAGGACTTCTGACAGGAATCACAAGCAAAAAAAAAAAAAAAGCGAAACAAGCCCACGTGCTTTTTGTATTGATGGAATTTGTTAGATAGAAGGGTTATTGGGCACTTTGCCACTTCATATCCCGAGTAAGATCCTAGCAATCTGGTTGGTCCCGGAGCCTCATTTGCCTCATGTTCAGGCTCTCCTCCCCCCAAAAGTCACCTCCCATACCTCGAAGCCATGCTTCGGTGCAAAGCTCGGACCCTGTGAAGAGTTCCTCTCCTTGACGAAGTTTTCTCAAACATCACGTCACTGTTGCCCTTCTTGCGACGGGTCGTTTTTTTTTTTGCTTTCTTTTGGAAGAGAGAAGGGTAACAGAGACCCCACATCTTGGAGCGGGTGTTGTAGAGAAGTATCATAGTTTTATTCAATTGTCGTGCAAGGGCCTCTGAATTTTTTCCTGACGCCGATTACCAATTTGGGACTTTGTGGGGTAGTCCGGGGCAAGTCGACGCGTGGTCGGCCTGGATTGTGAGGAAGTCTCCAAAGTCGCTCGCGCTGTAGGCTTGCCGAGATGTCTTTAATTGGCGATAGTATGATCGCTCTGGGACGATATGAGCTCTATTTCCAGCAATTGACCAATTGCCTTATCCCAGGGTCGATTCCTTTGGTTCACCTGACGGGGAGGATGATTAGGAGGAGGTAGGGAATGAATTTCCCTTAGTCAATGTCGGATGTTGCGAGTGATAATTCGAGATACGCTACCGGTGATCTCCTAGTTTGTTTTTCTTTTTTTTTTATCGTGGTTCACCGCCACTATCCCTAACTTTTGTCCTTCCTTTTTAATACTCAAGCAAAATTCCTGGAGCTCCTTGCCGTTTGCCGGACACGTTGTTTGAGGATGGTGAGGCAGAAAATCATCATCATCATCCCACATGGGGGTTTCCATCATTTACAGATCTTGGCTATCTTGTCAGTATTGAGGATTCCTTTTATTACCCGACTGGGCGGAACGCTAATGTAGAATCCCAAGCTCTGCGAGGTGTAGCACTGTTTCAAGGCCATGTATGACTGTAGACGGACATTCTGGCCCCTCCCACCCCAGTCTCTCTTCCGCCCCCTCCCCCGCTTTGTACTGTACTTGTACTCTACTTTGGGCGGCCGTCCCGCGCGGTCCGTATTCCAATACTTTACCAGAGTTTGCATCGGTGTTGCATCTCCGGAGGACTCGTAATTTTGACGTGGGGATTTTAACGACTTCTTCGCTTTCCCCCCCACATTTCCTCTAACGGCTGTTCCAAGCATCCATTATCAAATATTGTTCACTAGCGGTGTTGGTGCCGTCTGATCTATCCTTGATATCCTTCCTGTATCGTGACTATCTTGATTGTTCCGTGGAAGTAGTCTCTACTTTAGTTACGTTTTTTCTTCTATGGAAAGCCTTCCTGCTATTCCGATTCGACGAAACCCGTCACAAAATATCACAAACCGTGTGATATGGCCAACTTGTGTACACTACTATGTAATCTATATGTACTCTACAGGATCATACGGACAGGCGTAGTAATAGCCTAGCAGCACAAGGGGAAAACATGACTCCACAGGGGAAAAGAGGGGGAGGGAGAAAAACAAGGTCACTTCATCATTTTCATTTCCCCTACAACGAGGTCTTTGATTTTTTCGATTTTTACTTTTTTCTTCTCTCTATTTTTCTCTTGTACCTTGTCCTCGTAACTTAACACTGGCTTTGACTTGCTTTTTTCCTTTCCTTTTCATCTCCTTTAGAGGTTCTCGGGTCCCTCCGATCCAGATACACCCTTGGAGAAATACGATATCTCGTTGTATGATATATACCATGGTCACCTATCAAAAGTAACTGAGCAAGTCCCATAGCAACGGGAGAGACTTCTATAGAAATTGTCAACTGACCAAGACTATATGCAAGAATATTTATGGTGAATACTGCTCACCTGGCCCGGAAACTGCCTCAGTAAGAGGTTTCGGTCAACCCGTCATCATCTGTCCCAGGGCTCTGGAAAATAAGGGATTGAATGGAGCCGCCACAAGAGCGGATTGGACCTATAGCTCACAAGTACCGAGAAGTCTTTTTTGTCGCTCACTGTGGTTTTTCAGTTATTTTTTTGATAGGTAACAATAGGATGATGGCAACACGTATACATTCAGTAAACGTGGTGGAAATTTCAAGGAAATATCATACTTTGAGACCACAGCCCCCAGTTTACGAGACACTGGGGGTTCGAGTGATTGTAAGATGATTCTGTAGTGTATCGGTGCATCGTCATCGGATTTCCCCCCGGTTCCCGTTATCGGATGTTTTTTTTCTTTAATCTCTGGTTTTTGATCCACTGAATTATCGCCTGCCTTAACTCTGCAGAAGACTCAGCTAATCGTGTTCTTGGATTACATAGATTGGTAAGCTCGCTGTGGTTTATCCTGGTGGATATCTTTCCTCCATTGCTGGGACTGGGGTGTGATCGGGGATACCACGAGTAGTATTGCTCTAGAAGGGGGTTGAGAAGGGGTTTTTTTTTTCTTTCAAATTGTAGTTGAAAAGCTTTTTTATTTTTTTCTTTCGCCTCGCTCGTTCTCGTTCTCGCGTCGTTTCGGAGGGTGACGAGAGTTTCATCCGGCTACCGGTATGGCACTTCCATCAATGGACTGAGACTGGCGTTAGCAGTCCTGGCTGTACTCGTGTAGGCTACATGGGCGGGCGGGCTTGGCAGATGTTTCCTGAGGGCGATCAATCGTGATTGGCGAATAGGTGTGGATCAAGTGCAACATTCTAGAACTTCGATTCCAGGATCAGGAATGGAAGGGGGAGTAAGAAGGGGACAGGGAAAATTATGGTACTGTACTCCCCACAAGTGCTTACAGTTGCTAGTCAGCCGGACCGTGTACCTGGTTAGCACTCTCGACCTGGCTGGCTGGCCTGTTTGTCTGGCGGATTCGTTCAGGGAATCCTGACAGGTTCGTTCCGCTATACCCGGACGGGCCGAAGCCTGATCTGCCATCGGCTTTGATGAAGGTTTTGGCGCAGAGTAATTGCAGGTTGATTTTTCCCCCTTCTCTCTTCTCTCTTCCCCCCCGCTCCACGGGGGGCCGTCAGGGGCGGAGGGGGAGGGATCCATGGGAACACGGGATCCACCGGAGACAGAAGGCCTGGTCGGTATTCCGACCGTCGCTGGGCTGCTTGTGCGTGTTTATGTCTCATTTGCAGAGAGAGGGGAAGAAGAAGGCTTTTTCCTCTTCATCTGCCGCGAGGGAGAATAGATCGTTTGGTTGCATTTTATAATATTGCGCAATACAGTACGGTACAGCGTATTGTGCTCTGATTGCTCCTCAGTTAGAACAGCCAGGGCAGGGCGACTGGTGAGTAAATGGTACAGCCAGCTGCCAAATAACTCATTTCCTGCCATTCCCAGGATATCAGACTGGATTTCACACATCACTATCTACGGCGAAGGTCACTATCTACGGCGAAGGTGGAGAGCACTGTACTACTGTAAGTCGGTTATGTCTTGCTGAGATTCTGATATCAGGAACTAACCAGTTTCATGTCCTAACAGAATAAGCGCGATGCATACTCGAGTACTGTACACTTCCGTTCGCAAAGTCTTCGCGGAAGGACAAGTACTGTGGCAAAGTCTTGGTGGCAACGAAAGTACTAGAACAACCTTTTTAGTTCAAATTATACACAAATTCTTGTACCAGTACCTCCACTGCGGCCAAGACATCGCCGCAGTACCTCTCTCTCCACGAAAACTTTGCGAATGGAAGTGTACAGCTCTCTGTGGGTTCCTTCAAGAAAAAGAAAACAAGTAGGGGACAACAGACTGCCAAACCGACGCGAGGCTCTGCGTAGAAAGTGCTCTCACGGTGGACAAAAACAGGACGAAACCCAGGATCGTTTCTAAGCTGCCGTAGTGGTTTAGCAATACTGTAGACTAGGCGGCGGGCCGGTCGGCCATCCAGCCAGCCAGAAAAATTGGATGAATTCGCCAATCAAGCCAATGTCCAGGTGAACTTTCGCCTAACGAGTGACGGGCGAACGAGCGGCGTGAGGCTTGCAGATGCTGCCTAACCGAGGTGCTGTATCAGGGAAGCCGTCAGTTTACAATACCCCCACACCATGAAGTCCATTGGTTTCCGGGGTTTACGTCCTGCGGTGAGTATCGTTGGTGGCAGCCGTTGTGGGGGTGTCGGTGGAATACGGCCGAACTGATGATATAACGAACTCTCTTGCCTGAGTGGATAGTATAGAGTGGAGAAAGAGGAGTGATGATTTAAACTCTGCTTAATCCGCTTGCCCGGTATGCAGCGGGAGGCGTGGAAAGCGGGGTTGATGTATCGGAGATGCAGAGCAAAGGCTTTGGCGGGTTTTGTTGGGTGTTGGAGTGTGGGTTCTGGCGCAGATGGCTACTTGGGCAGTATGGGATCCAGTGATTTCGCTGGCGGGGGATGCAGATAGGCGTTTTTTGTCGGGATGGCATCGCATATGCCCGTGAGTGATAGATTATGATGTGTGGCTTGCATAATGATAGCTGGATCTTGATTCATAATTGGGGGTTTGAATCGCGACTGTAAATGGGAATCATGTTTGAGGATTTCTCTATGCTGCTGATGTTTGAAATATCGATGTGAGCTGGCTGAATGTGCACTTGTTCTCTGTAGTGTAACATTACAGGTTACAGGTATCCGCGATGAGTGAAGATCAGCTCGAATGTTTGAGTCGGTGGAATGTGGGAATCTTGTAAGGGCAGTTCCTTATCCAACGCAATATGACGGTATTCGAAGCTTTATCGGGTGATTTGGTGGTGCACTCTATAATCTGCACCCGCTCTAAGCTCTAAAGTCTGCTGCTGGATGGTTATTTCACCTCATAATTCTGGTTCGGCGGTCTAGCATTGAGTACCCTACGTCTTCTTTTCTCTTATCTTTTTCTTTGACTATTTGGGCCTGTTAAGCTAGAAAGCGCTTTCGATGGTCATGGAAATGGAAGAGTGATTTCATATGATTGTCTTCAGGAAAATAGGCAAGGTTGTCTTCTACAATCTTACTGTTTTGGAGTAATCCCTTGGCTGGGGATTCGTTCCCTAGTCCGGGTAAAATCCATGGTGGAGATCCTATTAGCCTAAGATAGCTATCTTCCAAGGCTCGCCCCATTGTAGGCTCTACTATGTTGCCATCATAGTCAGTATATCATATTCCCTGGACTAGCGTAGTAATTGCTTTGTGATACTAGCTATTGTTTTTGTTCCCTGGCACGACCTACCTCTTGTCATAGACCCATTTTGGTATCCAGTGAAATCTCAAAGTTGAATCATTGTCCGAATTTATTACTAGTAGTGTCCTTGAACGTGGGTGGAGCAGAGATATGGACTAAATGAAGTGATCAATCCAGGTGAGGGAACAAGAATGGTTGTCGTTGCTGGTAACTTGGTTCTCCTGTGGACTGAAGATATATCTGGAAAATATAGGAGCAAATTATATCAAAATGTAATAAACCCTGAGACTACCTATTGTCTGCCATAGGGGTCTCTGCTTTTCCATGGGGTGTTTGCCACACCGTGATTGGAGGCGTTTATGGTGTTTGGCCTGGCAATATTTCCAAATTGTGATTTGGGAAGTGTGATTTGAGGATTTAGGGCTATGGTTATTTTCCTCATAGAGTTAACCCCAAATCGTGATTGGGAAATTTGAAACTTCCGGTGCTTTTGGCAGAAGGCTGTTTTTTTTTGCAAATTGTGATGGCCAATCACTGCTATTTCAATTCATGGCGAGCTAAACGGCCTTTACACTTGTTAAGTATGATGTCCCTGTTCTCTTTTTGTTGTTTACCAAAGCCCACCATTTATGTTCCCCCACTCATTAGGAGTAAGGCTTGCTATTTTGCTCCGTTTAACCAGTTGGAGTTTTTATTGAACTCCACATACTCGGTTTATAATTTACCCTATAGCTTCATGGTCTTTTGCATCTTTATTTCTCCTATTGACCTCAAAGACTATGAAAAAAGTAACTTCCTTTGTTCCCCATTCTAATAGCCTTATTAATATTTAGAGTATTTTTATTCCTCGTGGAATTTCTCTGTCTTGAGTGCGACTCTCTCTTATTATTTTGAACACCTATTGTCTGTAAATCATTTTTAACCAAATCCCAGGGTGTTCGTGGTGGTGGAAGAATGTGGCGGGCCACAATATCGTAAAGCACGCGACCTCCCACTGTAAGTTAGAGCCTTAAGGTGAGGTGTCGATGGATAACGTTTCACATTAGAGTTTCTATCGCTAGCTAATTGTCGGTTCTCCTCTGAACTCTGGAGCTGGACTTGATGTGTAATCTGCCGGAAGAAAAAAATATTGGCCCCCATCCTTCCCCTAGTAGCCCGCGTGATAGTATGTGATCGATTTGAAGATCCAGCGTGGGTTGCCAGGATTAATCGCACACAGAGCACAACCCCCGGTCGCATGGGGCTTAAAGACCAATTAGGCTACCACATTTTACTCTCTGTTCTTTGGAAATTCGGCTACCAAAGTCAGAGCCATACGACTCGCTTCTTTTTATATCGAACTTATGGAAGTGGTGTTTGTTGACTGGTGGTTTGGGCCTTCGTTTTTCTCTGGCGGCCGGTTAGTCTTGGAAACCGGCAACAAGATTGTAGCCCAGGTTGTATTTTATAAATGGAAGAGATGGGCCAAGGAGTTTGGGGGAATTGAGACCTGGAGGTCCTGGTTTATGTTTTAGCATTAGGATATCCTGTATCTTGAGGAATCCTCCGAGAGCGGATCTAAGACTGAGGTTACTTGGGCGCATATTTGGATCTATGGCTAGGTGAGAAAATGGAGCTCGAGATCTTAGAGCCTTCCCACTGATCCCCTCTCGAAAGCGAAGGGCTCTCAATCGGTAGGCTGCCTATCGCAACTGTGGAATCACCACCCTTCCCTATTCACACCCCAACCCCCTGACCTGAAACTCGTTTCCTAGCAGGATGACGTACATATGCTGGCAAATTCGTAGGTTTTCTCATGCTCCTGGTCATAGGATTTAGTATCCTTTGAAAAGGCTATATAAGGAGGTTCTCTCCCTCTTTTTTCTCTCCTTCTGCCTGGGGGACTGTACTTTTTCTCTGTTTGCCTTCATTCCTCATTAAATTTTGAAGCAAAGGGGTTTGGTCTTTGTACTCTTCTCGGATAAGTCTTTTTTCCCAGGACATTTACGTTTTTTATTCGTTAAGAAACATTTGCATTTGGTACGCCTTCTTTCCTTTGTAGAAACATGTTTTTTATATTACGAAGTCATTCATCCTCAAACGAAGATTTTACTTGCGATTCGGCCCTGGAGTACCCAATGAGGCCCTTTTACTGTTTTGCGATTCGAAATTCAGTGGAGCAGAATTTGCCTTTTTAGAACTTTTGGAATTTAGGGTGTTTTCATATCTCTCCCCTCTCATCTGCCTGGGTGATACCGTATTATCTCAAATTATACATTGTTTTGCCAAGACCGGGCGTTGCTTAAGGTTGGATGGTGCCCGGAGTCTGAAATGGGTCCCTTCAATGCCCCCAGTAAACATAGTAGCCGAAGTGTGGGTTTTAGGTGTCTTCAACAATGCGGCTGAGTGTCTTCTAATCACTATTTTCAAGGGTTCAGATGGTGATCAAACATCACGCCACGCACTAGGAGGTGAAGTACTGGACACCTAAAATCCACCCCTTGGTTATTATGTTTACTGGGGCAAATAAGGGGCCTATTTCAGGCTCCGGGCACCACCCAACTTAAGCAACGCCCAGTCTTGGCAAAAAAATGTATAATTTGAGATAATACGGTATGGACTACTAATAATTCGGTAGCACCAAAAATGGCAAACTCGCTGTATACTGTTTCCTCTGTGGGGTGGTCGGTTCCGTTCCATTCCTGCCTGCAACTACTTACTAAGATCACCTGTTCTATGGATAATTAGGATGAGGTGAGTACCGAAGTCTCCGGACAGTGTCAGGTGCTGAGCGGGGCCTGACCCATCACCCACCTGTAGCTCTATCTCAACCTGGTTACGAATTTACAGCCCTACTCATCATTTCAACCCCTTTCCCCTATCACATCAAGCGAGCAATTTAAGATCAACCCCAGTCATATCCTCTCTCACTTTAAGTCGATGACCTATGCCTTCAGTCAGGTTTCTTTCAAGTACGGATATACCCTTCTTTCACCGCATTTTACCACAACAGTGATCTCAAGCTGTGATACTAAAAAGCACTTGGAAGCACTAGACCTGCTGGCCCTGTTGCTTGTAGCTAGGGATATTGTTAATGTGGCCGGGGAATCAAATTGTGCTATCCTAAGCTAAAGATAGTCCCTGCACTAAAGATGAAACTGCCTACTTTGTAGAGCTTTTGGCAATTGGGACAAACTGGAATCCTACTACTCTTGGCAAACCAGATGATTTGTTACGATTGGCACTAGAAAAATGCTGAAGGGAGGTCACTATGGGACTGTTGGGTAATTTATAACATATTGGGGCAGCTGTGAGAAACATCAAAATTTGTCATTACGGGATTGAACCCAATATCGGAAGTCTTTTAGACCCTGATGGGGGACGGACTCGGGAAGTTAGGGGATGGATTGGCAAGGGATTTGGAAAGAAAGAAAGAGAATCTAGTGCTCCCAACAGTCCGGTCGGTTCGCCTTAGAGGTAGGATAGGACTGACTATGGGCCTGGACGCCGTGTGTGTGGTAACTCTTCCTTGGATTGTGGAATGACCCCAAAGTTGTCATTATTTGAGGTAGTAGATAAAACCCAAAGTCTTATCTCAGAGCGAAAGGCATGTTGGGAAAGCTAAGCCTCGAGATTCCTATCCAGTCCATGCATTCTACTTGTGGGTTAAGTTTTCCAAATCAATCTAGGGAGAGCTGTGAAGTCCTGGGGTATTCTTTATGCCGTCTCTTACTGTCTTGCATCTTCCCTAGCGGTCTCTTGCCATCACCTGCGGTCAGTGAGCTTGAACGTACTGGTGGCCCTGCAGGCACTGATCAGGTTGTAGTCCTGGGTGTGCAATGGGAGTCGTTGGTCACATAGCTATCGACTATCGACTATAATTTCCTAGCAATGGGCCCTATGGGGGAATGGGTGGACATTGCCGTTCGTTCTTCCTGAACTTAAAGACGAGCAGGCGGGACGCTTAGACTTACTGCCTGCGGTTCTACCTCTGCCTCTGAAAGCCAGTGTCTCATCATGTAGGGCCTGCTGTCGGAGCCAAAGATAGCTGTCCTGAGATATCACTGCCCCAGATGCACTGCTAAAGAATGTGGAACCCGTTCCGGGACTCTCGGGAGTGCCCCGTGGGGCCCCATGGAGCCCCATGGGGCACCGGACCTTTGGGGACACTAGGGTGGAGTATGAGAGCTGTAGCCTGGTGTGGGGTAGTAAGCACAGATTTCTGTATGCAGTTCTGCCTTAGGGCCCGTTTACCACACCTCTAGTTCTAAATTTGGGTGATAAAGCTAGACAGTGGCGTCTCAACCGGCATCATTTTCCAATTGACGGTGCGGGTGTGTTTACCCAATTTTCTACTGTCCTGGGTTCTTATTGCTAGACAGTCAAAATGTGATGTTGTCTCTGAGATGAGTTTTCAAATTCCATTAGAAGCTAAACAGTAGGCTACTGTGGGGAAAGACCATCTACTTTCCTGCATAACTCCAGCCGTCGAGCCCCCCATCAACAGCCTGTGACGTCTCTAGCTGCTAGAGGGCCGTATGGGGGAACGTGCACTTAGAGTACTGGTATTCCGGCTGTCCATGGCGGTGATCCTTTCAGCCCCACAAACCATTCGATGTCATACCAGCACTTGCTTCCACGATCAGCACACTATTAGAACATTTATTTATGGTATAACATTTACTCTCTACCTTTGGGCGATTGAGGGACTTAACAAAAAAATAATTCTGACCTCTTCCCCCTTTCACACAATCTTTGTTAGAATCATTGCTGACGTGTTTGCATTCCATAAGCCGACCGAAATATAACTGCATTCTATTTGCTTTTGCACACTCACTCATTTCCCAAGTCAGTGTTCCGAAGCGTCTAGTCCGCCCATCTCTTTTCTTAGGACGGGGGCGGACGTCGGGTCTGGGACTCGGACTTTGCCCTGGACGGACGCCGATAGTCCGTCCTGACCTCTACCCGGGACGGACGGCAAGGCCCTATATAGGTGTCTCACTTTAAAATACCTGTGGGTGGCGACCGGGCCCTACAGATGACGGCCGGGCCCAGGAGGGTCCGACCGGAACATCCCATTTACGCTGAGACTGCAGGGCCCGGCCGTCAACTGCTAGGGCGGCCGTCATTAAGAAAGGCGGATGCCGTACCATGGTGTCCTTACTCACCTAGCCCTGGACGCCCGGGGCTAATAGGCCTACCAGGGCCCCGTAGGGCGCTTGGGTTGTGGAGATCTAGATATCGAAGCTTGATTCAGATTTTTTGTATGTATGATACTCCCCATTTTGTTTAACAGAGGTGTTTATTGAAAAACATATTCTGTGGCTTTTTGCTTTGCAAAATATTAGAGGCTGATTGGAACGGCGATGTTTGAAGTGGTAAACCTACTCACACTCGAAACTGCAATTTGAGCGGGTTTGTGTGTGTTTGGCTACACTCTCGTTTCTAAAACAGCGGTTTCTGGAGTTTCGAAACTGTGGTTGGGAACAGCCATACAGTATCATAGTAATATTGTGGTATGATAATTTTCCAATAGCAACTTGTATTTTTAACTCCAGTTCTGCGCAACCAATCTTCTGTTTTACTACTGTATATTTGCTTAGCTGGAATTTAATCTCTTTCTGCTGATCAGTAATTTTCTCTCTTCTCATTGATCTTTTATATTTTATAATTTACCGGAGGTGATTAGCAACGCACACTACAAAAACCTTACTGTTCCAAACAGCCCCTTGTATGTTTTTTGGGGCTTTTTCTTCTATGGACAGGGGGAAAGTTTTTCTTGAGATAGATTAGATGGGGGCCTGTGCGAAGCGAGGTAATGACCTAATAAACCGTGAAAATTTCCCCAATGGGAATTGTGTTTGATTACCTCTTGGCTCGTAGACCCGGCATCCTATGATATACTTAATTGTCTGGGTTTTTTGGGTGTCATCTTAATTCCTTGCCGTGATAGTAACAAGGTGCTATCGTTTCGATCTATAGCATATGTTTAGGCGTCTTCTTGGAGCGTAGTGGGTATAGCTCCTCCTCCTCAAGGAAGCCGGTCTCCGCCTTATAGAGAAAAACAGCCGGGTAGCGATAAAGCCAATGAGGTTGGGCTCTCTCAGGTGCTCAATCCTTGCTTGTTCGACCATATTAGGGAGGAGCGGGGGGGGGGGGAGCCGATGAATTGCGTCTGCCCGAATGGGGAAAAAAAGAGGTGGCTTCTTCCCACCATTGTTTCTTAGACCTTATAGTTTTGGCAATAAGACATGTATGGCGCCCTTAACTCTAGGACAATGAGTAATAGAGAGCTAATTGATAAGCAATCTAATATATCCATCCTGTATCAGATTCGAAGAATTGATGACCGCACATGCGGTTTTCAGGCCCACTGGCTCTTGGTGGACAATGGACAATAGGCTCGTATGCTACCCCATCTGTTTCCTACCGCTATAAGACTTGTCAGTTTCATAGAATATCACTCGTCTGATGATAACGGGGTTTGATGACAGAAGTAAAGGTGGGGCCGATGAATTGCGAACTACATAAGAAAAAAAATTAGGTTTGGGTGGTATGTGCCGTTTATATATATCTGGGAGGTAGGCCGGTGGTGTTGGGGCGGGCAAACTTTAGCTTATTGGATGACAGCCCTGTGGAATCCTACAAGATCTGGATAGGAGTAAGATGCTAGTATGTATGGATAGAGGTATGTAACTGTATGACTTCCACTGGCAGGCTTTCGCCAAGTTTCCACGACGGAACTTTCGCGTAGGTGCCGAAGGGTAGTAGTGGAAGAGGAATTCGAATTCCCACAGGCTTATTTAGTTGGGGTGCTTGGTTGGCTGAATGGGCTACCTGGATTACTATCGTGACCTGAAGGGTGTGATTATCGGAACTATTATCCAGGGTGGGTTGTTGGTATTTTATGGCGTGGTTGGATTTTTTTATGTTTGGAGATTGCGGACAGGCTGACAGTGGTGGATTGTGAACACTGACATCAACAGCTATTTGTGGTTTTGAGAGTCTGCTCTGGCGTCTATGGTGGGGGACTCCTTAAACCGGACCACTGCGACATTGGGCTTTAGCTTACTAATTTAGGTTAATTTAAGGTATTCAAAGACTTACTAGGTGGTTATCTCAGGGCTTGGCATGTTAACCGGTCTATTAACAGTAAACGATGGGGGCGACCTACTCCGGACCCCAAGATCGCCTAACTTTAAATGATGAAGGCTCTAGAACCACAACACCTATCAAAAATATAAATCTATTAAAGGATAGATTAGAGGCTAGAGAATAAGGTAATAGGAGCAGAATTAAAAGATATGAAGATTTGATTGAGTTATTGGGGCTTGAAAAAAAAGGCAGTTATTTAGGAAATGTCGATTCAAGGAGTCCCCCACCAAGAAATTGTGCTGTTGCATAACATGTTAAGATTATCACCTGACATGGGGTTTCTCGCGGTTACTCGGTTACTCGAAATGTAAAACTTTCTTCATTTATTCCACCGCTTCCCGCTGCTTCGTACGTAAGTCAGTATTTCTCTACTTGTACCACTATTCAGCCTCTCATACAATCCCAAAACAACCAGCAAATCATCTGCAGAGGACCGACTCCAGATTCGTTTGTCCCAGAATTCTTTTCGCTCCTCTCCCCTGCTTTCCTAAACCTTTCCTTACTACGCAAGGCTGTCTCCGACCGGATTATGCTAAGCTTTGCCGAGCTCCTGCAGTCCTGCATTAATTACCCGACGCGCCTCGCTCGTGCTAACCTATCCCTCGCACGTTGGGCTCGGGCAGATCCTCCGAAGCCCGAAGCGGGATGGGGTATGCACGTTCTCCGGTGTGTGCTCCCTAGAAAGAGTAGACCGAGATTCGAATAAGAGGTTTTTACCGGGGGTGGTTGTACCGTAGCCCCTCTAAATGGGGAGACTTATAATAGCCCAGTGAGGAATAACAGTCATGGAACGATAAAAAACCAGCGACAACCAGCGAGCGACCTCCTCACCATCGATCGCTACCTCTAAAATGGTGAAAATAATTGGCTACGAATCTCGCGATGTCCGCTTTCCGGTCAGCTCCCTCCTCTATATCTCATAATTCCCAGAAGAGGAAGAAAAAAAAGCCGGCTAACCAAATTCTCCAGACATCCCTCGACAAAACTGGCTCTGATGCTATGAACGAAGCGGTCGACTACTCAGCCGCCTACTGCATCCTCAAAACCGACGGAGCCCACAGCGGCCATGGGATGACCTTCACCATCGGCCGCGGAAACGACATTGTCTGCCATGCGATCGAGCAAGTGGCCCAGCGCATTGACAATCGCTCGCTAGAGAGCCTGACAGCGGACATGGGCAGGACGTGGCGGTGGCTGGTATCCGATCCGCAGTTGCGCTGGATCGGGCCTGAGAAGGGAGTTATCCACCTTGCCCTGGGCGCTGTTGTGAATGCGCTTTGGGATCTCTGGTCTAAAGAGGTTGGAAAGCCATTGTGGAGATTGGTGGCGGATATGTCGCCTGAGGACTTTGTTAGGTGTATTGATTTTAGGTACATTACTGATGCGATTACACCCGAAGAGGCGGTTGACATGTTGAAGAAAGGGGAGAGCGGGAAAGAGGGGAGGATCCAGGATGCTTTGAAGGATAGGGCGGTGCCGGCGTATACTACCTCTGCTGGCATGCTCCTTTCGCCCAGTCTGTTGGGTCTTAAGCTAATTTTGGAGTAGGATGGTTGGGATACGGCGAGGATAAGATGAGGAGTCTACTGCATGAGACCTTGGGGCAGGGATATAAGCATTTCAAGATTAAGGTTGGAGGGAGCGTGGAAGAGGATAGAAGGAGGCTGAGAATCGCCCGTGACGTTATTGGATATGACAAGGGAAACGTCCTCATGGTTGATGCAAACCAGGAATGTCCCCCCATAGTCTGTCAGTGGGGAAATCAAAACTGACTGTTTCCAGGTCTGGTCCGTTCCAGAGGCAATTAGCCACATGAACCAACTCGCAGAATTCAAGCCTTGGTGGATACCCTCCTGTCTTTGTACAGATCAATGTATGATGCTAACGGACCCAGGTTTATCGAAGAGCCCACCTCCCCAGACGACATCCTAGGCCACGCTGCGATCCGAAAAGCCCTGAAACCCCACGCCATCGGCGTCGCCACCGGGGAAATGTGTCAAAACCGTGTAATGTTCAAACAACTCCTACAAGCCCAAGCAATCGACGTCTGCCAAATCGACGCATGCAGGATGGGCGGTGTGAACGAGGTTTTGGCAGTCCTGCTCATGGCGAAAAAATTCGGCGTTCCTATCATCCCGCACTCCGGAGGTGTGGGCCTTCCCGAGTATACGCAGCACTTGAGCACCATTGACTATGTGGTTGTTAGTGGGAAGCTGTCGTTGTTGGAGTATGTGGATCACCTGCATGAACACTTCTTGCACCCGAGTGTTATTAAGGAGGGATATTATGTTACTCCTACGGACCCGGGTTACTCTGTCGAGATGAAGGAGAGTGCTTTTGCGAAGTTTGGATTTCCGTCGGGAGAGTTCTGGAAGTCGGAGGAGGCTAAGCCTATACTTGAGCATTTATCTGAGTAGACTATGATAGGCTAGGTAGTCACAGGAGGCCGCTGTAAAAGCTAGTTTAACTTAATCTAAACCCTTGTTTATCTCCCCTTCAACACCCCCATTCTCCTTCTCTCGTAGAGCCCGCTTCTTAGCTCTCTCCCTAATCTTCTTCTCCCGATTCTTCCTCGCCCTTTCCGCCTTCGCAACTTCCTCCCGCTGCTCAGGCGTAAGCCCCTTATACTTCTCCAACCCTGCAACACTCTTCCGCCTCGCCTCTTCCAACGCCTTCTCCTTAGCCGAGATCTTCCGCAAGTGTATCCTCCTTTTCTTCCCCGGTCGCTTCCTCCCCCTCTTTTCTCCAGCGACCCCCTCACCGAACAGTACCCGTCCCGTAGCCGCGTACTTTAGTGAACGAGAGTAGGCGCGCACACTCTCCCCGCTGATTGCTACCTCTGCTGCGCGGGCTTTTAAAAGCGCGAGCTGCGCAGTGGTTGGGATGTAGTAGCCTACCGGCCGGGATTGGGATTTCAGCGCGAGGGCATAAGGGTCCGGAGGTGGGGTTGGTGAGCGAAGCCGGATGGTGGTAGTGGTGCTGAATAGTGGGAAGGAGAACTCGTCGTTGTCGGAGGCAGAGGCATCACCGGGATTTACTTCTCTGGGCGCAGGTGTGACTGGGGCAGTTATTGGGTGAACGACCTCTTCGAATTGTAAGTCAAGGCGGTGGTAGGATTGCTGTGGTGATGGTGAGTGGGGGGAACCGGGGGTGGAAGTTGGGGGGGTTTCAGGCGGAGAGTAGAGGTCTTCGCGACGGATTCTATTGATCAATTGCTTGTTAGCGGTGGAGTAATTAAGAGAGAGTGTGTGTGGATCGGAGTTGGAGACGAAGGAGAGGTTACCGTTTTGTTTGGGGCTCTTCGAACATTGTAGTTTACTAGTGGTGGGTTTCGCTTGAGAGATGAAGGCGGTGCATCTGGGTTTCAAGATGGTTTTTGGTTTGGCTTGGCGAAATAGAGATCATTGTCTGTGCGCGGTCATGAGGGCGCACTCGGGTTTTTTTAGATTCTGGCCTTTCGTGATGAGATGGCGGCAACGATGGTGACAAAATAAAAATATAAAAATATTAATTGGGTTGGTAGAAATTAATGCCTGGTACACCACTTCCCCGACCTCAATCACTGGCTTTATGGGGCTCTAGTCTGACTTGGCGGATAATCCTCCAGAGTCCTCAACTCCCCGATTTCATTTTGGTTAAATTTTAATAACGTGGGCATATAAACTCAGTCGGTACATTCCCCAGGCTGAACTTTTTTAGCCAACGATGTACGGTAGAGAAATAAGATAAGATATTTAAAGTTTTTATTATGATATCTAGCTAGGTTAATGAAGGAAGGAGGGAAGAAGACTATCTTAGTCCTGTCGTAAAAAAAATATATGCTTGGGTACTCATACTGGAACGTGAGTACAGTACACCAATCACTAAATCATCCTCCTCCTTCCACCACCACCAGCCCCCCCCCCCCCCGCAGGATATCCACGGTTTACCGAGAAAAGTTGCTCCATGGCAAATTACCTGATGTTGACACAGCTCCCACACCTCCTCTTATAGCAAGTAGGGCATTCCCCATCAGCCTTGTAATTCTGAGATCTGCAATTGCAGCATTGCCAGTAGCGACCTAGGCAGTCGGGACCGTGGGTTTGAGGTTTCGGGATGTCGATTTCCGGGAGAGGATACCCTGCCGTGGTGGTGGTGGAAAAGTAGGTTGAGGTAGTAGAACTGTGGATATTCTGTTGAGGCATGGTGTTGTTGGTGTTGCGTTTGATATTGGAAATTTGTTGGCTGATTGTGTGATGGTCGTTGTTGGAAACCTGGAGTGGGTGTTAAGAATGGTCGTTTTATATAGCAGCCGAGGGGCTTATTCGGCATGTTATTGTTCTAGAAATGCTAAGGTGGTCTTGAAAATGGGCGTATAAGCTTAAGAATTGAAATATGGTTCAAGAAGTCTATAGTGCCTCGCCTGTTCAAGAGCAGTATCTTTTACTTTTCTTTTTTCTGCCCTGAACTGCAGCGCCATTTCAGAAAATATCCAATGATGTTTTTTTACACCATGGTATTTGCCACTGCCGAACATTGCCCTAATTAATTTTAAAAATACGATGGGAAAATATGCCATAAAGATGGAAATACCATGGTGTTTGTGGCATGCCGAACAGGTCTTAAGGCGTTTTGACCCGTTTTGCACAGTTAGGGGGGAAGATGGAATTTTGGATATGAGGCAAAGTCCTCTTGAATAGAAGGTAGGTATTAAGAAAAAGGTTCAAACGAGGTGTCTCGCTATGGCTAACCGTCAACAGTGTCTATTATGAATGCCTATCTGATGCCGACTGTACTGAGTTCTGTAGCTTGGAGTTAGTGAGATGGTGGGGGTTGAAAATGAAACACTGATCTTAACGTTGGGATAAACAATGTCTCATAGTAGAGAGTTAACCAGTGAGATCGAATAACACTGAGATGCCGGTGATTCCTTTTCCGGTACAACCCCCGGCAAGCCCTAGGGCATCTCTGCCACGGAGAAGGAAGATCGAATAACTCTATAAGTTAGTCCACATTTTTACTTTCAAGATCTTGGAGTAACAAAAAACATGATATTCATGCCATCCTAAGAGACTCCGATCGCAAGGAAGGGCCGGCAGCCACAAAAGTTTACGGGAAGGCCGCCAGGCCGATTCTCTACCAGGGGGCGGACGCGTCAAGCGCTAATAAAAAATAAAAAAAACTAAGCCCTCGTCGATTACCCTTTTGCTATCGAGCTTGTTGATTTTTTGGCCCTGAACCAGATATTATGATCCATCTTGACTTATGACACAAGAGGGCAGACGGCATATCCACTTTCACCTCACCTGGGAGAGGGAGTGGAGTGAGACACGGATACTAAATTTGAAAAAAGTACTGGTAAGGGATTCGGCACAGCGGCCGAGTGAGCCCTTGGCTTCATGGGCGGTCACTCGCTGACTTTTTCACCTTTGGCTACTCCAGGTGATTCTTCGGTACTGGGCACCACGGTAGGCTATATCGGCTACTGCCTGGGCTTGAACAGATTGGCGAAAATACAGACCCTCCAAGGCGCTAGGAGCAAACCTGAATCCTACTCCTGAGATGACAGGAGAGTTTATTTGGCCAGCAGGTTTTGCTTCGGCCAAAGGTTCGGAGGTCTGTGGGGCACCTCCCAAGAGGCACCCGAGCATAGGGATTAAAGGTTTGTGTGGAGGATTCACTGCACATTTGAGCCTCACTCACTCAATTTAGATATTAGCCTTTGGGTGATTCGTGAGGGATACTTGTACACTACTAGTGTTGGTAGTGTCCACTTTGCTGTCCAAAAGATTTCCAATGCCGAGTTATATAAGTTCCGAGAGATGTCCGAACTGCTGTTAGTGGGGGTTCTACCTTTCTTTTCTTTTGTTTTCTTTTCTTTGGACACGTCTGATATGGTTGATTCAGCATGGTCTGCTTGATGTTCCAGTGTACTGGAAATCATTGCTGGTGGGCCCCACCATACCTCGAGATCGGCGGGACCCCGGAAGTTCCTCCTGGGGATTCCTGTACAGTGCTTCCCGCTTGAAGTGGATCTCCAGAGGTATGGTGATTAGTAAAGCTGCTTTAGTGTCCTTCGCATAGGAATAACTTTTCCTATGACTATAAAAATAGTGGTTGTTAGGATCTTTGTTAATTTACTTGGAGAGCATTGCTAAGGAGCTAACTTATTATAGGTTTTACCGCCCATGGTTAAGAGGGGCATTCGCCAATATGTATTAAAGTGTAATAGAAACCCGATACTACTGTTAAAAAAACGAAAACATGGCTTTGGATTTGCGAATGGTGTTATGTGTAGTAGGTCTGGGAAAGAGTTATAGTATGGTAGCCTGAGAGGCAATCAGGAGATGCCCCATCACAGAGAGCCAGGCAAAGTAGAAGGCCATCACCGCTGTTCTCTAGATTGCGGGAAGTAAGTTGAAGTCTAGGAACTTACATCAGTGGAAAAGTTGTCCCGCTAGAAGATAGAGAACTTTGGTCTTGGAGTTGGCTAAGAGTATCCTTGGCTATTGGGTTTCCTTTAGCATGCCTCACTGGCATTTTCTACTCAATATTGTCGTCACAGGAGTTGTTTATAGGCCTATGTCGAAACTAGGGCCAAGGGGCGATCCCAGCACATATATTTACCTATAATCTAAGGAGCATCAAGGGTTTAGCTAGACAACTTTTGTCGATATAGCTGATTTAGACAACCCCATTGTGATACTGAACTTAGTTCACTATAGGTGGAGCAGACATACTTTGGCCGTATGAATCTATTAGTTCTAATAAGTGACGAGGCGGTCGTGTTTTCATATATTGTGAACCCCAGTAGTCGGCGTGGACATTACGCATGTCTTGTTTTAGTAATGGGGAATTGAGATATGATGTCTTCTTTATATGAGCTGCAATCGCTCCGGTCTGGCCTGTCTCATGTCCCCTTCTTCTTTCCACACCTCTAATCACAGCCACCACTTTTAAAGTACGAACATCTGGCCAATGTGACATTGTTTTCTCGAGAGTTTCCCGATTGTCCGTGAGCTACCCTAGAAGTGCACTAAAATAGTGGAAAATAAGGATAGGGTCAGAGGTTCCAAACATGTCTGGGGTGGTTGGACTCCAAAGCTATGATAAGACTAACGGGTTTCGGATAACCCACAGAAATAGAGTCGATGAGGCCCGTGCCACCGCTGGTACTTGTTTCCCCACATGTTGCCCCAGAAGGAATCTCCTTCAATCCAGGGATCAACGGGAACTCAATGGTTGATGGGGCAAAAAAAAAGTCTGGTCAGGAATCGGGTCTCATCACCTGAAAAATCTCACAAAAAAACCCTCCGGATTTCTGAAGGTAGGTGGTTACTATAGTTTCCTACGTAGCGTGCAGTACTCGACTCGCTAAGTTCATTGATAGCAAGCTTTTCATCTCAAATATTGCTCCGACCTGCAGGGATTTGGTACGGTCCTTCACCGACAGCCTCCCATCTAAATTCCCATATCCGCAATAGCCAGGCGGAGGCTAGCACCCCCCAACCTATATGATAATCCCCGTCCCCTGGAAACCCCTTGGGCATATCCCACAGCTGATCATAGCGTTCTTCATAGTTTCTACAGCGTACCTAGCTAGTTTCACTAGCCGGTTTACGCGACAGTTCTCTCTGTGCCCGAGTCCAACAAAAAAAATCGCGCATAAGGCATACAACATGGCACTGGACCTTGCGTCGCCACCTATAGCCACCTAGCATGCCGGGGAGGCCACCGCCCTATGCAGGAAATACGTATATACTTGCCTATTGATGAAATATGGGAGAACCCCAAGCTGATACGAGTACAATGCCCCCCCCGCTCAATCTCAAATCTCCCCTTCGGGGAATTTACCTTGCAGAAACAGTAAACCCAAATGTCATGAGTGCTCACTCGAACAGTCGGCGAAGGTGGAAGCTCACATTCACATGCAAATCATTTGCCAGATTCTATTTACTTTTTCCCCCTCTACTGGAGCAGTTCCGCTCGGAAACTACTCAAGTAGACTACAAGTACTAGTACAATTACTGCTCCTAGAGCGCTATACTCAATACTCAAGGAAGATTTAGTGGGATGGAATCTTCACATGCTACAAGACAAGAGGGGAAGAATAAAAAAAAGAAAATAAGAATTGCCCCTCCTTGACCCATAAGATGGGTAAAGAAAAAAACAAATCTCTGATTTTCCAGTTTCTAAACCAAACCGCACTTCCCACCAACACCTGGGGGCACCCGGACCGAGTAATAGAATCCGCATGATACGATCCCGCTCACCCCTCTTCACTATCAGTGTAACTCACCGTAATCCGAGAATCAGTGAGGGTTGTCGATGTAAAAACCACAAGGACCCAAAAGATACCTCGGCATCACCAGTCTTGGCAGGGGCAGCGATATGGTGCCAGAAGAAGAAGAAGCCATGGAGGGGAAGTGTGTAACGCCCCTACCCCCCCTACCCCCCCCCCACTCCGACTATTTTTACTTGGTATATTATAAAAGTCAGTTAATAAGACCGTTTTGAAAAGTTGAGAGCAACGATGAGCTAGATATTTTTACACAACAGCCATTTTGTGTGCCCATGGGGGTTTACACACACACACACACACCGCCCTCCCATATAGCTCCTGGCACCCCATATGCTGCGGGAGTTGGTTGGTTGATTGGTGAGGTAATTTGTGATTCTTATTTATGGTTTATCAATTTGTTGTCGCAACTTTCAATTTCATTATTGTTTTCTAATAGTTTTACTATGTGCATAACTCGAAAAACGAGGCACACCCTCCTCCTCCTGGCACCAACCAAGCCTTCAGGAGTTTGGGGAAGAAGAACTAAAACCCCGAACTTCTATCATACTCGGAGGTGGAAGTAAAAATCGAGCATATCAAGGAAGGACCTGAATCTCGGGAATCTCACAGATTAGGAATTAGAAGAAAAAGGGGGGGACTAGGAGGTTAAAACCCGGAGCAGTTGAATTCAAGTGATCCCTTAATACTTTGCAGAAAAATTGTTCAGGCCTTAGTACCTCATATAGTGTACGCCAGCTACTTGATACACATATCATGAATGATGTGTTGGTTACGTCTGCTAAGTTTTAGTGCAGGTTCTTCAATACCCAAGTGTGCCGATCTCTTCTGTTATTCTGGCCAACTCAATCCTTTTCCGCAAAACAGGGTTCGCTGCATACTCGATTTTTACTTCCATATCCGAGTACAGTACGGTAGTTGGCGCTTTCAAGCTAGTAAACGCTAAAGGAGGAGGGGGGGGAAAGAAAATCTCGAAAATTTTGCGACTTCAAGAAACGAGAACCCGTTGTGGAGATGGTCAGGTTTTTTTTGTTGTTCTCATTATGTTATGGATTTTATGTGCGTGCAGTATTTGTGTGCATAAGTGCGGGGAAATGATTTTTCCGGAGAGCTGCATGACATGCTTGCAGTTACCGGTATATTTAGTTTTCCTGCCTTTTTTTTTTTTTTTTTTTGGGCACCTTCGTATTTTCTTTCATGTGATGGAGGAGTTTTGATCTGGAATTTGATTTATGATAAACGGGATCTACTACTCGAGTACTAGTACTTGTATGATGCATCAACCAAATAACAGCGGCGGTGCATCACGGAGGGGGGCAAAGCTTACTGTAATTACTGTCATAGCAGAGGGAGGGAGAGGGAGAGAGGCCTTCACATGTGAAATGAACTATCCAAGCATAACGTTCTAGAAGTCATGAGATCGGGGTTACCTTATGCCTCTGCACCCCATATTTGCTCATGCCCAACTCCAGCGTGTGATGGGCTCTGTTAAATTATTACCGTATCCATGGAATAGCGGAGCACTAGTGGAGTTTGACTACCTAGAGGATGGTGTAAACTTACCGGCTAAGCCAGACTCGTGGTAAAAGTTTCGCCTTCGTACACTTGAGGGAGTAGACCCTGTTTCATAGGATATTTCAAGCTCCAAGCGGTGTGTAGTCGGTGGGTATCGTGCAAACGTTGGGAAAGTAGACGAGTTCGGTATGCCGATGCGCACCCTTACGCCTTCTGGCTCCCACCATTCCTCCCCCTCGTGTAGCTCCGGACCAAGAGCCCAAGAAGCGGTTTGGTCATTGTCGTTTATCAAGCAATAGGTTATTTCCTAATATGGTAGTGATATGCGTATACTGGTAGTGTTACCACTACGGCACCCTCCTGGTTGGAAAGTGTACGAGTACGGTAGTGCCAAGATATGGCTAAGCTTCATGCCGAGCCGATTGGGCCTGCTCTCCATACAAACCGGAATAAGTCTGGGTTCCTTCTCTATCTCTGGGGGTGACAAATTGAACATATTTATACAAAATCTTAAATGTGGAGGCTATGGCTATTCAACTACGCGAGCTTGAAGGCAATATTCTAGGTTGGTTGAGGTGCTGGTTTTGTTGTCGTGTCCAAAGCAATAACTATCAGAGTGAGTGCGGAGCAAGCGAGTAACCAGCAGAGCAACTTGATGAACTTTTGCTTTTTTATTGCCCTTGTAGCATCGACTGACTTGGGTATACACTAAAGGGAAATCGTCATACTGTACAGGAGTCATACTCTACAATGTATGTGATGGGGGAAAAAAGAGAACACCGGTATACTGTAGCATTAAAGGAATAAAAGAAACGACAAAAAAAACTCCATCACCCCCACCAACCCAGTTAACAAGGCTTTTTCCGTCCTCCGCTGTGGTACGATATTGCAACGCACAAATTGTGAACACCGCCTAAACCAAACCGAAGGAACTAAAGGAGGAAAAAAAGAGCTAAAAAAAGATCACTGGACAATTAGTAGAAAATATGGAAAGCTTAATTAATCAATTAATCTCCGTCTCTAAAACTTGGATAACGTCGTCGATATCGAAATCCACGCTATCTAGGATCCTAGACATGTCTTCCTCCAGCCATGAGCTTGAACTCCCGACGAAGTCGAACGCTCGAGTACCACCAACGAAGCGTTTCTGATTCATCAGCGGTGCATCGTCGTAATGTCCAAAAAAGGGATCATTATCTTGGCCGTTGAGATTAAGCAGGGCGTCTAAGTCTCCGTTTTCTTCGTCGGGGGCGCGAGGAATGGATAGGCACGGTGTCATTGAGGCGGGCTTTTCCGATGGGAATAGGAGTTCCTCGCGGACGCGGAGCACGCCGTTACTACTAATTGTGAAAGTACTCGTAGAGTTCTGGGGTAGCAGGTGTGGGGTTGGGGTTCGGTGATCATCGTGTTTTGGTGATGGTGGAGACTGGAGGAAGGTTTCTAATTTGAGCTGGAGTTCGTTCTCATCTAGGGGTGTAGTGTCAGGTATGTTGATGTTTTCAATGTCAGGGGGCGGGGTGAGCGCTGCATTGGACGGTGGGGCAGAGGCGGGGATTGTAATTGCATTGCTGCTGAATGGTGTGCCGCGCGGGGAGCTGGAACCAGTGGGCCTTTGTAGGGTCAGATGGTCAAGGTTCTGATGGTATCTTGCTCTTGTCCTTTGACTGAACTTCTTGTGGCCGGTAACCTGAATTTCAGCTTTCTTGATAGCAGCCTCCAAGAAATGGGTTGCATAGTCGGCTGCTGAGTATGACTGCCGAAGCCCTTGCATCACCTGCATGCAGAGGCCAAATCCCTCCAAACTAAGCTCTCTTGTCAATGCATTTGATGATTTGATATCGAGCAAGTGAATTATCACTGCCGGGAGCATGACGGTCACACTATGGTTCTATCAGTAAAAAAAAAAGAAGAAAAAAAAGGAACAGTGGTTCGTTCCCACATACCCAGTGGTTGGTAGATATTTGACGAGATCCAGGTCTATGAGCTCCTCCGCGAGGTGAGTAATCTCGGAGGCTGCTTGTCGAACCTTCCTACGGGAAATCTCCTGAAGCTCAGCATCGCTGTTCTTCGCTGACCAAGGCACTGGTGTGGACGGCAGAACTTGGGGTCTGTGAAGAGCGCTAACCGTCGTGCTACAAAGATATGATCAGTCATCACCATCACTCCAAAGGGAAAGTCGGATATTTGGGTAACCTACTAATAACACATGTGAAGGAGATTTCTGTGCAGGGTAAGGACCTCATCTACCGGAGCATTGACACCAACTGGCCGATAAATTGCCTCCTCCGGTAGCTCCTGCACCCACCTGGCCAATTCCTCATCACATTTCTCTACCTGGCAACACCCAGGATCCAGCTTTTTGGGCAATAGCATCATGGTGGTCCTAGTGCTTCCATCGGCCGCTAAACTTCCTTGGTTGGTGTTCAATACTGAGTACTGTGCGGAAAGCACTTGACTGATTACCATACACAACTTGGCTTTCTGGATGCATAAGATAGCAAGCTCCCTTTGCCGACATGACTCCAGTTCCTTCCTCTGCCTTTCCCCATAACTCCAGAACATCGAGTCCTCATCCCCATCAGGGCCTGTATCAATTGAAAAGTCATCTAGTGTGAGCATGGGTACATCACAATCCTCGCTCTTTATTCTTGTTGGCCTCCTCATTCCCAATGCCACCAATCTATCCCGCATGAAACAGCTCCACCAAATTCGCTTCCACAATTTCTTGCGGTCGGGATCCATACTTGAGTTTGCTGGGTCTCTGTGTAGACCAATTGTATGCGAAAGGGAAATAGCAACCCCCATCCAGTGCCATGTATCCTTTTGGTCATCTGGTGTCTCATACCAATATGTCATGAGCAAAATCGCTTGAACGAGTGACATCCGGTCTTGCTCATGGTCGAAATCGTAAAGCACCTTTTTGTATCGGTTAGAACTATCAGGCTATAGCAGAGGGATTACACATACCCTGGCCTTTGTGAAGAATGCTTTCCGAGCAGCTTTGCGTGTTGGATATCCAGCAGCACGAAGACTTTCCATATCGACAAACTGGGAAGTTCGGTTAGTCCACCATCAGCTCCGGAAAGGAAGGCGCAAACATACTGCACTTCCAGTGAACATCACTGCCTGAAAGAGCAACAGGCTGATTTTGCCTTTGCTCCCATCGTCGGAGGTAGCACTTCTCAAAAACTCCTTCCTGTTCAATAGCGGCATGTACGGATGTACAAAATCAAAATGGCTCCGAAGCAGCTCGCTTCGCAGGGGCTCCTCCGGGAGTGTTAGCGCGCCCTTCTTTATTAGGTATTCTAGATCATCGAGAGGAATCTTTATAGGGGTAGCCTTGATAAAGGCCGGTAGTTCAATGCATGCTTGTGAGATGGTAAACAATCTGCGTGGGTGCGATGACGAAGCCGAAGTTTGCGTGGACAATGAATTCGCCAGAGAGGGAAGGGATTCATGGGATGATGCGTAAGATGCCCGACGGTCACGCCCCATTCGCAGACCCTGTGCCTGGTCTGTTTAAACAAAAAAAATGTGAGAAGGGTTTAGGATAGCGATTTTTTAATTTTAATTTTTGAGTACACAGGAGTTTTGAACGCACAGATCAGATGAGGCACATGGCCACTACACTCCTTGTCGGAGGGAACGTCGATCGGCAGTGCCGAGGGAGAGCCCGAAATACCGGTATGAGACTCAGTATTGTGACAAGCGTTAGTTTTCCTTCCTGATGGTGAGACATTTGTCTGAGCTTGAGCGGTTGTATCGGCACCGGTGTCGGAGGCGGAGCCGGTATTATCAACCTTGGTGCCCCAGAGTTTTCTAGAACAAAAGGGTAAGCTTAGATAGATTATGGGGGGGCAATAGGAATAATTCAGGACGCACTTTCTTCGTTTGCTTTCTGTAATAATGCACTCTACCTCATCCAGTCTGCAGTTTGTGCAAGGGGCACCATGTTCAACAACGTTGCAACGCACTTTTCTCGCTCGACAGCATTGGCAGGCCTTTGAAGCTCGACGCTTTACCGGGCGAAAGTTTGAGCCGTTTGTGTTTCCAGCAGCTGTGGTAGATCGCTTTTGACCCGCGGTAACAGAACTGTTATCCGTAGTCGTTACCTGTAGTGCTGTGTTTGTAGTAGTAACAATAGAAGACCTGGGAGCAGCTGTTGCAATTGTCGTGGCTGGGAGGGCCATAGCCAGTGACGTTGATGTGAGACAGCAGCAGTGTTCGGACGGTTTGTGTGGGTGGCAACGGAAGAATTGCAGATAAGTTTTGAGTTGAAGTTTGTTTCAATGATAATGTGTCGAACAAAATAACGGAGTAAGAGGCGTGGGGAGAAAGGCGGAAGGAGCAATAGGAGGAGAGCGAAATCCAGGGGAGGCAAAGGTCATGTATATAGCTGAGCGGACGAGGGGCGGCGGTCCAACGGAATTAAAATCACTCCGTTCGAGACAATCTTTGGACACTAACCAGGTGGAAAAAAACGAGCCAAAAGGGTGGGTAGGAATTGGCATACAGTAATGGACATGTATCCGTCACCCATTCCATTCCTAGTTCCACATCCTTTGAACTGCAGAATCTATCTGCTCGAGTATCCCATTTCCTTGTAACAGTGTAGGTCCTGTCGTAGCTTACCTACCTTACCCCCATACGAAAACCTACCGCTTCCCTATGCCTACTGTGGTAGCTTATGAGGAAGCTATCCACCCTTTCCACCTACGGTAGCAGATTTCCTCCCCGGTGCTCCTGCACCTTTCTCTCTGCTTCTTGTTAGTCTATTAGCACTTGAACAAGGTAGTCTCCACAAACACCATCACCACCATCACCACCATCACCCAATGTATCAATTACTAACCTCAACACCAGCACCATCTCCTGCCATCTACCGTACTCCACAATCACACTTGACTTTCCTACTCGAGTAGAGTATCCTGATGTCAATTATACCCCTCCTAATCCGCTCATCTACCCACCCACCCACCAAATCTTCCAAACTTACACTTTTATCGTCTCCCTTCCCCTATTCCAAGTACGGTTTGACGTTCATCCACTCCTTCATCATCATCCCTCCCACTCCCATCCTCCCTGCTTCGGCTTTCTCGACCCTTGTTCCGTCTGACTTTTCATTGCGTGCCCCCTCCACACAAATGGGATTCCCCAGAGTCTCAGCACAAGCCCCGGCCAACGCTCTCCGTTTTTGTGGGGCAAAATAACGCTTCTTGCCATAGACTACTTGACTCAGGTACCTGATTGGCTACTCTGGAATATCTTTGGACATCCATCAGCCCCTTGCTATTCCTACTAGTAGTGTGACAGGTGCAGACGCTAGCCAACGAGGAAAGAAAAAATATCTTCAAAACCCCAGATTCCTGAAGTGGGTGCTGAATGCCAAGCATTGGCAGAGGGCACGGATTGGATGGGGTGATCCGGAGCCACCGCTTTGCACGCATGTGATTACTGTATGGTGGTGCTCCAACATCATCATCATACTTGTATCAACGTATCTACCTACCTAAGAGATCGCGTGCCCCTCTTCATGGATACCGTACTCGAGTTATAGGCGGGACTCGCCAAAAAAAGAACGAGAGCGAGAAAAAAAGCCTTTTTAGGAGTGAGATTTGCACTACGGCCCATGGTATCATCCATGAGCACACTACCAGTATTGAAAGCTGCGGCTTCACGATAGCTGGGTAACGCAAGAAAGCCCAATCGCCGTAAACCTGGGAATCGGTGAGACCAATCCGTCTCTGAAAGGGAGTGCGGAGCAGGCAGCCGGGAAAGGTAGGCCCCATAGCGTTGGCAACTTTGGATTAAACTTTGCGACCAGTCTATCCACGACAACCAAATTTCTCCATCATATGCTATCGTTTTGCTTGCTCCTGTATTCGAGTATCATACCGGTGCTCAAGCATAATTTTGCTGGGAGGTAAGTTTTGGGTTGGCTTCGGGTGGGGGTTTGCATGTATCATAAGAAAAAAACGGGTTGGCTGAGTATTATGCCAAATACTTGTACACTGTTCAAAGGGGTATGATAGGATCACTATTATATTGGGACTAGAGAGCTAACTTGGAGGGGCACTATTGGATGGAGTGCCCTCTCGTGACCCCTGACCCTGCTGAACCTCTAGACTACGACAAGAGAAACCCCGGCTATCCCGGCTGCAGGTCTGAGGGCCAAGAGGATAAAGAACAACTTGCGATAAGTTCTATGCAAACAACATGCGCGGTACCGTAGTCGTACCGCAATCTCCCCGAGAAAGGTAGGAATCTAGAACACGTTCCTCTCACAGAGACCGGTAACCGGGACAACATTTACTATTATGGGCCAATCGTCCAAAGGTACGATAACATATGAGTCGAGAATCTTGTTTAGCAAGTGCTTCCGTGTGAGTGGAAACATTTTATCTTGAGGGCGGAGAAACTTGTGCGACTTTCGCCCATAGCACACCTTCTATTATCGTCGAGCGGAAGCAGGTTGTTTGTGTGAGAAAAATCGGTCTTCCCAGCCCTCTCCCCGCCCGGCTCCTCCGACTCTCAAAAGTCTCGAAGATCCCCGCCCCTCGTCACAAACGATAAGCTGAATTACTAGGCCGCTCATCACGCTCCCTCCGTCCATCGACATGACGGGAAACTCGCCGGAGATTACTATGATATCACAAAATTCCCGAGGGCGGATTAAATCCCCCCATTATTCCACTCTACTCCTAGCCTGAGCTAATGCTTTTAAAGAATTGCGATATCAGCTGCACCCACCGGGGCGATAGGCGACTTCACTTCTTCCAGGAATTATCAGAGTTTGACTTCGTCTGAGAGAAGACTCGAGTATCTCTGCATCAAAGTTTCTCTAGCTGGCTAACCGGGGGTTTTTTTCGCTCTCGCTCACCGTAGTTTGTTATCTCCGACAGGACCACTCCTAGCATAAAGATCTTAGTTTCACTGCGAGTAACCTTGCGTCTCGGTAAAACGGGGGCCAAAACATAAGGAGGAATTGAATCATCGGTACGGTAGAGCAGGCTAGATTGAGCGTTGAGACAACTCCATTCAAAACACTACCTTTATAACTAGTCGTAGTGCCAGATGATATGCCCTCCTCGAATAGAAACACTCGAGCCGATTACCGTATATGCTAATTTTCCGCTTGTACTCTGCTTATTTAACCCCGTGCTATCGCCATCCAGAAGGGCGCCAGTACTCGAGTACAGTACCCTATTTCCACTTCTGTGCGGCACAGTGAGTTCTGTGATAGCGCCTATGCGCTGACGCGTGCTAGACGAGAACATTAAGCTGGGATCTGAGGCATCTACTAGCCATGTGGATCTGGGCTTAGACATAGACACAAAACATAGTGCAAGTGGTTTCCAGGTTCGAAAAAGTAATGTAAAATTGTGGGGGTCGGGTTAAGGGATACAGTGTATCTTGCGGGTTCTTTAGAAACAAGCGAATCGCCAAGTGAGTAAAGAAGTGGAAGGAACAGGAAGAAATTATTATTAATGGCTGTTGGTGTCATGTATGTAAGAGACTCCATGGCGAACGAACATCCATCGTCCTTGATCCGATTTTCCCCGCCCTGATCTGTCCCCCCCTCCCCGCAAGGCCAGTGTATGGGGGGTCCTTAGGCTATGGATAACTCTCGCCGTTGAACATAACCCCTGGTATATTGGTCCATACTAGAGCGTGCTGTACAGTACCGGTACTGTACTCGTACTAGCTGTGCGAGCAGATGCACTAATACAGCGCAAGTACTCGTACTGTACAGTACAGCACAGTACAGCACCTCCCAGCTGCGCTTAGCGGCTACCGCAGCGACAGCCTGTCTCAATCAATCCCCTTGCGAGGCGCAACCCCAGCACCACATAGAAGGGCAAGACTACAGTACCGTGGAACAAAACATCACTCACGCGCTCATACAGACACACACTTTGCGCTATTTGACCTTTTTCTTCTTCTTCTACTTCTATTCCGTTCCTCACTTCACTTTCTTTTCTTTTTCCCCGGGGTGGAAAAAAAACTCCCTCCTGGACTCCGAAACACCCGCACTCACCTCAGCCCTGTCTGTCGCTTTCTCTCTCCCATCGGAAGAATTAGGAACCTACCGGGGGGTGTTATGCAATGACTGGATTGGCCCTTCTCCATTTTTCCGGATTAATTTTTTTCTTCTTCCTCCTCCTGATATCGTAGGCATAGTAATATTGCTCTCTTTTTCCTCCTTCTCCTTCATATTTTGCAAGTTCCTCTGGTTGTACGGGACTGTTTTTGGTCATTACTGTTACGATAGAGAGTCTCCGGAGCTTGTGGTGGGTGGAATGCCATGTGGACCGATTATTATCTTTTTTTTTACTCACGGGCGGATGGACTAGCAATGGGCGGATGGCTAATAGGAAGGAAGGAAGGTGGATGGATGTGGTGGACTCTCCTCTTTCGTCCTCCATACTCTAGTCTTCTGATTCCGTACAAAATCTTGAAAGTCATGTGGTTAAGTATTGGGCTGTTACCTCCTAAAGGTAGTACATAAGTACCTGTAGTACATAGTAACCATGGGCAGGGTTAGGTGTTATAAAGGATTGTGCAAATATACTGCTTGATACCTCCGAAGGAGGTCTTCTCTCTCTCTCTCTCTCTCTCAATACTTGTTCCTTCCTCTTAGAGGTGCAGGTGCACACCCGGCATTCCATGGCCTCAACCCGCGGTGAGAAACAGTACTATACTTGGAAGCTCTTTCCCAGGTTTGGTGAGTATGGGTGACCTGACAATGTGCGAGTGACTTATTATACAATAAATAGGTGACATTGTTTGTCAACATAGTTGTGCTGGGCAATAACTCAAATTCGTTAGTTTAACAGACTCGACACCTGTACTTCTCCAGTTTTATGGTACCAGCGGGAGGAAGAAAAAAAGGGGGGACCGAAAGCTAATGAAAATACATTTCAAAATAAATACTGTGGAATAAAGTATCCTATTTGATAGAAATCCTGTTGGTAGAAGAAGAGATATTGGAAATTTGGAGGAGGAATGTCAAGTCGCCTTAGGCTCCTTGGCCAGTAGATGGGACACCTCTCAGGAAAAAGAACATAAGGTCTTTCGACTGTTTTTCCTCCTCCTCTCTTTCCCGCTTATAGCTTATGTAAATTGCTGTAATAAATAGCTATCTCAGAGAATAGGTAAGGAAAGTTGGTAGTGTCAAAGGATTTGAGAGTGCTATCATATGTATGTAGGAGATAGGGTATGTGATCCTTGACAGGTTGACTTGACTAGCATTTAGTATCTTCATATCTAGGAATAAGGTTGGTTAATCCCGCAGCAACAGGGACTTTGGTATAACACCCTGTAACAACCGAGTAGAGGTATTTATTTTCTAGAACCAGTTCAATTATAGTTGTACAATAGGAGCACTATTCCTTAGCTGTATGTTCTAATAAAACCAGAATCATGTTCCCAGGGCGCCAATTTGGAGATCTCATTCCCCGCGACTCTCTCTCACCCTACGGAAAAGTGATAGTCTATCATTCCCTCAGCTCTAGTACAATGACCTCTCAAAAGTACTGTCCCACATCCCCGTTAACCAACTGTCCTACATCAACCATGGGCACAACAACGGCCATTTCTCCACCAAATGAGACCCAAATGAAGTGAATGTATATTTAAATTGATCATAATAAACTGCCCTTCAATACTTTGTATAGTAACCACGTGCTTTACGTACAGCACGCAGGCGGCGTGGCATAGATCTAATCAACTTATCAATTAATGATTGTGGGACCGCCCACCATGCAGCCTTCAGCGCATCCTCAAATATGAGCCGATTGGCCTCATTTTTCCTTAATATCCACAAGTGAGGGTAGCGCTTTCGTAGGATAGCCTTCATTGCTTTCCAAATGTGTTCTATTGGATTCAAATCTGGGCTGTGTGGGGGGTGTGGTTGTAGCCGAATATTATAGTTGCGGAACCAGGTCATAGTGGCCCTGGAAGTATGAATCTTGGCATTGTCTTGTAGAAAAAATGTCCTGGGTAGGTAGCAGGGAATAAGACCTTCCTCCAGAGTCTGAATATATGACATTGAGGAGTACCCCTTGTGTGGAGCTGCCTCATCTCGACACATAATCATCAAGTCTGACCAGCTACCTATCCAAATAGATCCCCAAACCATCTGTGACCACTCTGGTTTAACTTGCGCCTGTAGATTGACCTTATCTTCATCATAGATTTGACTTGGAAGCCGTAAGAGCCAATCATTTGGGGTAGAAGGATCGTTTTGAACGGTACATTCGTCCAAGTAGGTACCCTTTAAATTTCAATTAGCTTAGCTTGCCAGATAGTCTGAATTGAAGAGATTCTACCTCTGCCAGCATTTGGTCCTTTCCATTCAGGCTTCTTGCATGTGCTAGGCGCTTGGCCACATCAACCTTCCTTAAAGGAATACGCTTTCGTGCACACCATTTACGCCAGTAAGACTTTCCCAAAGCACGGCGTAGGGTAGACACACTCATCGCAACAGGGCACTCAGCTACAAGTACTCTCCAAGGTATTCTTGGATGTCGCTTGACTATCTGCTGTACATATCTTGACTCTTGAAGTGTGACCTTTCTTGGCCTCCCAGATCGATGGTGGGCACCTAAGGTTTGGTGGTCTTTCCAGCGTTTTACTGTGCGTGAGATGGTTCGGCGATCACAGTCAAACTCTTGTGCCAACTCAGCTGGTAATCTACCAGCCTCTGGCGCGGAAATGATGGCTGCGCATTCGACAGAAGTGAGATCTTTGCGTACCCCTCCTGGAGTCCGACCATTTGCACTTAATCCTGTACCAATTACAGGCATTAGGAAGTTGGATTGATGAAGTTGTGGAGGTTTGAGTGTGGGGGGGGTGGTAGCGGTCGGTCGTGTAATTTCAAGAAAGTTTTTTTTGTGGGGCGAAGTGGGACAGTACTTTTGACAGGGCAGTTTATCATACCAATATGAGAACAGATCCATTTCACCAGCCATTTTAAACAGAACCCCTAACCCCACCTCAACCAACTATGATATGATACCCCCCTAAGCATACCCAACGAATCTGCACACCCTCCAAGTGAGCCGGAAACCAAATCTCAATTTCCTCAATTTTTGCAGAGATTTTCCCAGCTTCTTTCGACATCTGCTCCCCACCTCACAATCCTTTTTGGGGGGAGCAAGGGAATTCTCCTAGGTTTTCGTTGGTAGCGAGCAGAACTGGACCTTTAGGAATATGAGAGAGAGCGGGGGGGTCGAAATCACTGCCGGGTTCGTAGACAAACCGCTTATAGCCTCACGATTTAATTTCTCCCTCTGTTCCAGTTCCCGGATAAGCTGAGTCGATGGGGAATTTTGGGGGTTTTATTTTTTATTTTTTTATTTTTAGACACGTATTTGGTGCTTCAGACGGCGGCTGAAGGAGGACAGCATGGTTGGAAAGTGGATAATTAGTTTCCAAGGTAATTGGGGCGTAAAGTCTAGGTCTTGCGGAAGTAGAGGTTCACCAAGTTTTTGAAGGATAGGAGAGGGTGGTATATGAGGCAATATCACTGAGTATGAGAGAGAGTTTCACATATGGCACACTCATTTTTCGGCGCTAGATGGTGCTTAGGGTATATTTGGGTTGAAGGGAGAAGGCGCTGAGGCAGTTGGGTTCTATTAAATGTCGCCTGCCTCTAGTTTATATTTTTTTCTCTGGTAGAATGGAGAAAATGATATTGGTGCAGTGTTAGATATGCTGTGGGGAAGATTCTTAAATTTGTTACGTTTGATGCCTCATGTTCAGGGATAGATCCAAAAATTGAACTCGTCACAAAGAATCACTCGCAAAGTACACAGCCGGTAATGTTGAAAACTGCAGTTCTATGGCCGCACTTGGTGCGGGATGTGCCAGCTCTCTCTGCCCGCAGTGGCTGCAGTGGTATACGTACGCACTAGTCAGAGGACGCGTCAGCCTGTATTTTTGTTTCCACCTCCCTGTTTCCACCTTTCTTCCTGTCTTCTCTCATGACACAACCTTTGCTCCTGTACACAACTTTCCTCCTAACTTTCCTCTCATCAACTTAACACAATCAATCAACGATCTCCATCTCCATTGAAGCGGTTCCACTCCACTGCGTAGAATCCCAACCGTAAATCATTTCCGTTACAACCACTATTTGCAACAGGTAATCCCACTAGAACGTTAGAATGATGGGCCAGGAAGTAAACCTTCCATCTTGATTTCTCCTTCGCGAGGTAGGTGTACTCTAATCGTCAGATCAAACAGCTTTTAATAGCACAAGACCATGTATTGTAAAGATCTTATAATAAACCACGTACAATATTCCCACCGCAATGCCCACACACACATCCCTCCCCTCGTCCACTTTGCCTAAATAAAAGATCCCGGGGTAACAAGATCCATGATAAACCTCCTTAGCAGAGCCCAAAAACTAACCTATTACCCACCGAAGCACGTCCATCGAATCCGCACACTCCTCTAACACATCCAATTCCATATGAAGCACCGAGTCCATTGCAGCAATCCTATTCGAGATTTCACAAATCTGGTTCGCCATCCCCCCAATATCGTCCGACATCGTCTGAAGGCTTGTGATTACTTCTCGAAGGCGAAGCCGGAAGGCTAAGAGAGAGCGCGTGTGTTAGTGGCAGGCCTATAGCAACATATATTGGAGATTAGGGATGAGAGGGGCCATACACCCGGACTTGGGAACGGGTTTCGGGAAAGCGGGGAGCTTTTTGACACCACCGGCAGGCCCGCTTTTCGTTTTGCTTTTTGCTTCAGTTGCCGCTCCTACGATGGCTGGTCTAGCCCGGCAGACTAATTGATTTGACTTTTTAGTAGTCTGCTTCCGAAGTGTTAGTGATGATGGCTTAACGTCGGACATTTCGTCGTCGCTGCGTATCTCCTTTCTCGCGGATCGGGATGCGGAAGGCATGTTTGAGAGGGGGGTATTGGCTGCTTTGGTGATAATGATGAGGGGTTGTGGAGGGCGCTGGCGGCGTAGTCTCTTCCTGGGAGCGCCAACTGTGGGTGTTTGAGGGTTATGTAGACTTGCCATTGCTGGTTGCTTATCGCCTCTACGAACTTGGAAAGAGGTCCCCTTTAACGCCATGTGCTCGCACTGGGACCGGTGGGTGGAAGCGCCATAAGAACAATTCTTATGAACAAGCCACCCGAAGCTATGTACGTGCTTCTCTTAGCTCGAACAATACTATACAAGTGAGTACAATTGCTATTCGGCCGCAGGCCTAAGGTCTCATGAGCGTCTCTAGCTTTGCTCGTACTCCTTCACCCCCACCATAGAGCTATTCCTAAGACCTGCGCTACTAATGAATCGGATATACTCTACAGCGCATTACTTGCTTAGTACTCACCTAGCATCTGACAACCCAACAGGGCACGAAAGAAAGCCCATGAATGCGTCTCAACACAAGCGCCATGAATTTCTTGTTCGGGTATATGACCGCAGCTCTAGAAACACAGCTATTATATACCAATACAGTGCACAGCTCGCTTTCTCCCCATCCCCCACTGAAAAAAGAGTTCTCTATTACCAGCTTCCCCCCAAGCTGGCCGTTACCCACTACACCTCGATTGGTATATAATACCTTAAAAATCACCTCTAGACGAGAGATCACCTGCTCCGAACCCTTTCAACATCACTCTAAACCCCCCCCACCAAAGCAATTATACAGAAACAGCCCACCGGGCAATCCAGGAAAGGAAAACTTGTATGCACTCTATTACCTCGAGAACATCTATACCGTAAGAACTCGAATAATTGAACCTCGCGCTAAGATGTCGGAAATTCCCTCTCTTGGATGGGGGGGGGGGGGCGAGCGCACAGCGAAAACTGACCCCCTCACCCCTGGCTTAGGACAGAGAAAAAAATGAAAAAAGAACCAGACCTTACCAGCAAAGGCAACTCCAACGTCCTAGCGTGAGGTTCAATTATTCGAGTTTAACGGTACATGAATCCAAACACTACACATATCCCAGCCCACAACCCCCACCCAACCTCGGAACACCCTCCGAAACAACCTTTCTTACCTTGTTTCCCACTCGAGCGTACGGGTTTTACAAATGAATTGTACACTTTAGTAGTATTGTACGTCTTGTGCCCCCTGAACGCTAGTTGGTAACGGGAGCGAGTTGTCCTGTAGCGTGGTACAAGTGAGGTACAGGTATTATAATATTATGTACTAGTACAATGCTTGTGGGTGTCGCACTCTTCCGCACAGTGTTTTGACCTTTGTACAATATATAGTACTGTGCTGTATTGTACATTCGGGTTTGGCGATTCCAGCTAAACTGAATACTAATACACCAATTGCGATAGGATAGAATGCGCCGGTAGTGCTATATACCATATTGTACAGTACGGCACGTATCGGCGTTACCGCCTAGCACTCCTGCAACCGTACTTCCTTCTAACTCAAGCTCTATTAGATGATGGAAAATCTAGTAGCTATGCTCTACCGTACTACACACTTACAGCGAGCGGGTGCCCCAGCTCACTGTCGGCGCCCCAGTTCACCAACTAAACCAAACAAAAAAGTGGTATAAAATATAATTCAATTACTAATCCCATGGGCCATGTAGTTAATCCAGCTAAGAAAAACGAAGAGCAACTATGCAATACATCATCCATCACAAAACAAGAAAAACGCACAGCAAAAACGAAAATCTAAGTATCCCCCCACTACCGTACCTCACCCGACACCTACCACACATTAAAAAGGAAAGAAACTTTTGTACAAACACGTGCAAATCATAGTCGCCTAACCCAATTAGGACTGCCCCGGAATAACCTCAACATACCGGCTCTTCCCACGCTTCTTTCCACCTCCAGGCGTGCTCCTTCTGCTAGCAGGCGCACCCGGAGGACCAAGAAGGTCGTCAATGGTGTCCCCTGTTGTAGCGCGCTGACTCATGGATGTTGGCGGGCGATTTGGGGGACCCGCGCCCGGTGGACCTGCAGGAGGTGGAGGCGTAGATGTCGAGGGTACAGAAGAGGGTGTTAAGGATCTTCCGAGTGGAGGTGGAGGGGCGTGAAGCCCAGATGTGGGTGGTGCGGACGAAGTCCCCGAGGGCGGAAATCCGGGGGTCGATGGGGTGGAAGATGGTTGAGAGGCAGGCGTTGAGGCCCGCTTCGGGGGTGGCGCCGGCTTCGGGGCTGCCGCCGTGGTGTCACCAACCTTCTTATTCACCCAACGCTTAAGATCTGGATCGTACACAAAGGAGCTCTCTTCTCCGAGTTTCGCTTTGATAGGTCCTTGTTGGTTGGGATCCTTCTTTCCGAACCAGCTACCAAACCAGCCTTTTTTGCCTTCGTCTAGAAAGTTAGAGCCTGACCCAAATCTACTGAGGTTATTAGTGGAAATATACCTTGAGCAGCATTTTTCTTTTCCTCGTCAGCCTTCTTCTTCGTTTCCTCTTCCTGCAACTTCTTCGCTTGTTCATCAGCCTTTTTCGTGAACTCATCGTCGTCATCCATGAAGGACTTCTTCGGCTTGGGCTTGTCATTCCCATTTTCATCATCGCTGTTATCCGGTTCGTAAGGAGTAAATTCCGTAGATGGAGGCTGATAACCGCCACTGGGCAGATGAGGTTCGGAGGCCGAACTCTCCATGGTCTCTGGTTTAGTTATTGACGATGCTGCGTCTTCGAAAGAGCTTCTAGAATCGTATGTAGATGTTCCTGGATATCCAGTTGATACGGAGCTGGGAACAGGGCTGTCATAGGGATTGACTGTTTGCTGTTGTGGAGCATAGGGGCTGGCGCTCGGTTCATATCCCCCGCCGTAGCCAGTGGGCTTATAGGTACCCGAAGTAGCCCGTTGGTTCACTGGAGGCTCATAGTGACTACTTTTTGGTTGGTAAGAGTTGGTTGGGGCGTATCTATTTGCTGCTTGAGAGGCAGGTTTAACCGTCACCGGAGGAGTGGGGATGTAGCTAGGGGTATTATTGTACGCGGAGTAGAGATCGACACTAGATTGCACCCTGCTAATTTCAGGGCTCACGTTTCCGGATCCAGCCATCTTTGCGAATGGGCCAGCAACAGCATCTACCATGATCCCTTCGCCACCAGCTGTACTTGAGGTCTCCTCCTCTTCACCAGCAACAAACTTATTAAATGTTCCCCAGAGGGAATTGCTAACTGTATCCGAACTAAACTTCGGAATCCATTTGCCAGCGCTCGGGCTCGAATCCTTAGGGCTCATAGAAAGGCGAGCAGAAAGATCTTCAAGTCCGCCGAAGAACCCGGGGTGGAAGTAAGGGGAAGATTTATTCCAGACCTTTATTGAAGCAGCGATCGAGTCGCAATACTTCTGTGCATCTCCCTTCTGCCCATTTTCGGCGAGGACGATAGCGCGTTGAAGTTTATAGCTTTGGAGGTGAGGAAAGCCTGGGCTCGGAGTTGCGCAAAGCGATACCGCTAATTCATAAACCTCACTAAGAAAGGCTGAGTCGGGGTCTCTTCCAAACAGCGCCTGTCGGTGATCTGCGCCCAACAGCGAGAAATCGGCGGCCGGATCATCGTGTCCACTAAAAACAGATCCCGCGCCGCCCGGGGCCCCTTGCCGGGCGAATAGAAAACTTAAGAGACTGTTAGATTAACCCTTTCCTCCGAATTCACAAAATATTACGTACCAAATGTGGCCAGCCTCGACTCTGTCATACCCGACCAACAACTTGCCTAGCGCCATTATTGACTCTACATCGCCCGGTGACCTATTGCTTAGAATCAAGCCCAATGTTTCTCTCCATCGGTCAAGCTTCTCGTCAATATTGACGCTTCCGCTCCGCGAAGCACCACCAAGCATAGGCATCCCCATCCTAGCACTAGCGCTCACTAACTCGTCAACGCATTCTTCCCAGTTACCAGCAAATGTTTCGTAGAGAGCAGCCAGACTGTCTGCACCTTCCCCAAGTATCTTGACCTCGCTCTTCACAAACTCTTGGACTACTTGCTTCCACAAATCACGGCCAACAGTCCCTGATATCAGTAGCGCGTGAGACCATAATTTGCGATCCACGGCATGCCAAACAGCCGCTGCCCGGTCACCTTTGAGAAGATTATTCTTAATAGTCTTGATGGCTTGGAGATCAGCCCGCTCGATATTTGGACCGAATGTGGTCGAAGACAAATCTCCCATAGAGGAGAATGCTCCATGATCACCCATGCCTTCCTCCATCGTTTCCGGTGACAAGATAGTTCTTACAGCCTTTTCGACTTCTGGATTCCCTTCTAAAACCCCATCATTTTCCAATAGGGTCCTGACGATCTTCCACAATAATACCTTTTCTTCCGCCCTTGTTCCGTCTCCTTGCACCCTTCTTTCTAAATCCCCAATCTTGTCTGTAAACCAAGTCAACAGCTCCTTCTTCTTTGCCTTATTTGTGCTCCTAGAACCTGACCATGCCGGTCCAGGAAATCTACCCTCCGGTTCCTCAAAGGGCAAAAGCTCCTTAATACTTCTGATCTTGACTTCTCCAGGAGAGCATTTGATCACTGGCTGTTGCATATCCGAAGTATACCTTTGAACCCGTTTAGGAAATGTGCACGCGATACTTCCACCGAATCCCCAACAAAATACTGGTGCACCTTGCCACCTCTGCAGAACATCTTGACAAGTCTCATCATTCGGCGCCATAAAGCTAAGCCCAAGAGATTGTTGGCGTTGGTGAAAATCTACGGACGCATAAGACGCAGAGCTACTATGAGCAAAAGCGGAGCTGGGTCGTTCATATGGATCTCTCGGCCTTTGGGCTATCTTATTAGCCTTGCCATAGGTCATGCCAGGCGATTGGGTTTGTGCTCTTGGGGGTGGCTGAAAGGTAGTCTCGGGAGAGGTTGCCCTTTGAGGGAACGCATTAGGATTATATCTAGGTGACTGTGTTGAAGGTGGAGGAGGGGTAAATGTGTTTTGGCGAGTGACCGAAGGTAAACTAACGGGCGAATCTCTTCCGGAGCCTCTTGAGGGCGCATACCGGCTTTGCGCAGGTGGGGGGGCAGCTGGTTGTGGAGATTGTGAAGGGTATCCATTATTCTGAGACGCCTGAGGTGAGCTAGTTGCACCTTCTTCTTCCTCTTCTCTTGGTATATCCATTGCCGAAACCTGCGCAGATCTTGCAGTCCCTGGGCGCGATGAGTGCATAGCATGATGCTCACCGGAGAAGCGTCTTGGATGGCTATGATATGGATCCTCCGGAGAATGGGGATGCTGAGAAGGCGGAGATGCCGTATATGAGTGTTGATATGAAGGGCCCTGGGGGGTCATTGGTGGCGGGTTCATCAAAGGCTGTTGCCCAGGCGGGGTTTGTTGTGGAGGTGGGACAAATCCACCAGATGGAACCCTATTTCCAACTTGCGGCGGCCCGGCGGGCCGGGGTGCATATTTCGTTCCGCCAGCTGGGGGGGCGTTTACAGGCGAAGCGTATGGGGCTGCGCTCGGAGCCGGAGGGTGGGTTGTGTTCGGAGGGGCTTGGTAACTCACCGCCGGGGCGGGAGGCGCGGCGTACACACCAGACGCCGCTGCAGGAGCTGCTTGGGGAGCTGACTGCGCAGACACCTGCTGAGGCGATCCCATGACCGGTTGAGCGAATGATTTCTGTGGGCTGTGGTAAAACCCTTGCGTGCTCTCTGGTCTCGGAGGTGCCGCTTGATAGCTGCCAGCTCCGGAGGGTACCCGATTCATAGGTTCCGGATGTCTTCCCAAAGCTGAGGTTGCTCTCTGCCTCGGAGGCGCAAGGGGTAGCTCTTCAAAGAACTTTTGTTGTGGCACACCCTTTGGTTTAGGAGGTCCTTGTGGCTGTTGAGCTTGAATAGAGAAAACCGCACCCATACTGCTGCTTCTTACTGGAGGTGCTTGGTTGACCATGCTTCCCATTCCCGCAAGCGCAGTGCCCTGCGATTGCTGGAGATTGGAAGGTCCCCTCCTAATCGCTAGGGGCCTTATATCCGGAGGTAAATCATATGGGCTTTGATACCCTTCCTTCTTATCCACAAAGCTCTGGGCCTTCGCTTCAGGTGCTGGTGGGGGCCGAGCTCCAAAGGCGGGGTATGGGGCAGTCGGTGGTGGAGCAGGCATATGGGATACCAGTGCTTGCTGTGGAGGTGCATATGGGTCGTAAGGAGTTTGCTGTGGAGGTGCATATGGATCGTAAGGAGTTTTCTGTGGAGGTGCATATGGATCGTAAGGAGTTTGCTGGGGTTGTTGCGCTGGCCATGTCCCACCATTCTGTGGCCGAGTGGGGGGCTGCACTGGGATCTGTGCTTGGGGAGTATACCGTGAAGCTGCCGACGGAACTTGTGGGACGCTTCCAGCAGAAATACTCGAAGGTCCCCCAAGAGTTCCGTCGGGTCTGTGAGCAGGGCTCTGAACAGGCGTCTCGTCGTTGGGGTCAGGCAAGAAACCCTCATCGTCGCTCGGCAGGAATCCCTCGCCGTCGTCGCCCAAGAATCCATCGCCAGCCAATGCCGCTTGCCACCGTGCTGTCAGATCGTCAGCCTCCTGCCTGGGTGGTTGTTGTTCTGGTTTGTGTTGCTGCTGGATTTGCCCAAAGAAGTCCTCTCCATCTGGTTGGCCTGGGTTTTCTTTAGAGCCACCGAACAGAGATGAAATTGGGTCCTCAGTTGGCTCGAGTCCTGGGGTTTCATGGTTGCCGGCGTCTGGGCTATCAGAACCCAATCCTCCAAAAAGGTCATTGCCGGTCTTCACGTCGCCAAAAAGGTCCGTGGCCCCTCCAGCCCCATTATCCGTAACCTGTTCCATAGATGCCGCAGGATTGCCTGCTAAGTTCCTAGAAAACCCGTGAAAAGAGCTCTTCGCGGTTCAGAGAGAGAGAAGTAGAGGGTCCGCAGGGAGGGAAAGAGACCTGTGGAAGGGGAAGGTTGAGGTCCGCCGGAAGGGAAATGTCGATGTTTTCCGAGAGGAGAAAAAAACAAGGTTTCCGGAGAGGGAAAACAAAAAGGTCCCCTGGGAGAGAGAAGTTGCTGGTCTCCACGAGGGGAAAGATGAGGTCCCCAGTAAGAGAGAACGAATTTGGCTTCTTGTGCTCGCCAAGACTTTAGGAGCCAGATTGCACTCCTGTTTGAAAGGTCTTCGCAGCCACAACTTGTCTATCCATGCATGGTAGTTGTGGCTGGCTAGGTGTTGGCTTAGCAACAGCCACAACTACTTGAAATTGGGCACTACTAGTATCATACTGTTCACTTACTGTAGTTCTCATACAAGTGCAGGGAACAATTAACCAGAGTATAACGATATATTTGGCTGCTTAACATTAAAATTTAATAGTTGTTCAATAACCCCTTGCTAGACCTAGTACCTCGACGTGCACCAGTGACAGTGTTGTGGCGGGTGTGAGTGGACACAGGACGAAGATCTCTGATTTTCACCAGCCACGACACTGCCACAGGTACATACACTTTGGGGAACTACTGCACCCCCGAGTACAGTACTGTAAGTGAACAGGAAAGGATAGTACGAGTACAATAAATGAACGGGCCAGTGTGGTTCCGAAGACTTTTCAAATGGGAGTGTACTGTACCTTTTACCGAACACCCGGCTCCCAAAAATCTCATTTGCCCCGTCCGTCCCCCCTACAGTAAAATGGCATTTTTCGACCTTCTCGGCAAAAATGACATTTCGATTATGGGTTCTCCGCTGAACAGGCCCTAAGTTAATAAACTCGATGTGATAGTCTACAGAATTCGACCAATCTGAACCCACCCATCTGTGCTTGGCCATTTACAAAGACTCCGAATGCTTTGCACCTACTAATACCTACCTTGACACCGAAGGGTTCGGAGACTTTTTAAATGACCAAGTAGAGCAGAGGTATCATTGCGAGGAAAGCCCGCCCCTCCACTCCCTGGATAAGCCTAGGTATTCTGGCCACAGGGGCTATTGAACTCGCAATTCAAGACTCTCCCCCACGCTTCGAGCACAGTGCTCAGCCGCCCATGATATCCCGCCCTCATTCTGTACTTGGTCCTCGCTATCTGGTAATCACAGAAGAGTGAGGTGTAAATCCGGTGGCGAGGCACCGGGGAGGTAGGGCGTAGCGAAGACCTTGCTATCCACACATTTTCGGTGTAGGGCGTGGTAGAAAAAGATGTTCAGGCAGTTTCGATAGATATTGATTATATATTGGACAAAACACTATATGCTAAACGACATATATACACAGTACCGGTATGTGATGAAAAGTGATATTACAAAAACCTCGGGTGTGAGACAAGTAGACAATTTGGGCAGAAGAGAGGGCATCCCAGAAACCACTTCCAAGAGGTAGGTTCGGAAGGTTAATGGTATCATCCACGCCCCGTATCCACACCTTATCCGAAGAGACAGCTAGGCAGAAATCAGAGGGGTTGCTTGTCTATACTGTGACTATCTTAAGTAGAAGAACAAGCAGCGTAGATATCGTGGCAGTCCTCCGAATCAATTTGCGTAGGCACTCGCGACCATCCAGAGATTAGCCAAGCCTTTAAAGGCGAGGCTATCTGCAGATGCTCTAAGACGCACACAAATATTTTCAGTCAACGCCAAACCGGTATCGATATCTGACGGGAACTCGCCACCCCAGTAGTCAAGATAGACACAGGCTAGACTAGCAATCCCTGTAACGACGGCCTAGACTGCCTCCTCGTACAAGGCGTCGATAGCTAAAGATGTCGTCGACAGCTAGCATGTTATCAACACTGCTCAATACTCTAAGTTGCTGAAGAATACTCGGGTGACTGGAAGCGTTGGGGCGGCGATATGATAGCGGTGGGAGCAAGCTCCGAATTGAGAGCGCGGGGTGATGGATTGGTGAATAAGGCGAGCTAGGTGAACCAATATTTGTGTGAGGGCCCCGGCCAGGAAAATCGCAATAGAGGGCGGTTTTGGGGTAGGCGAGGAGAAGGGGATTGTTTTTTGTCGTAGTTGTTGGGAAGGGGATAAGGGGAACCGGGTCATTTTATACCCACAAAGCAACGGGAGAGGGTAAGATGCCTTCGTAGCCCACCCGTGTCAACAGAGGATTGCACATTTTTCCTTCCATAAATTATACCAGTGCACACAAAATGAGATAAGGGTATGACGGCGAGGCTAGGGATGAAAACACAAAGAGAGAATACTACGGTAGCCCTGTGTCCCAAAACCTTGTGTTGGACACGTAGAGTATAAACTCGGGATACCGGTAGTTAGGCTAGCCCAGAAAGTTTCGATAGAAGCTCAAAAAGCATAATATGTGATGTAGGGATATGAGTGAATTGATACCCTAACTGAGCTCATAAGGGGGAGCCAATTGCAAGCGGATGGAAGCTTCTCGATTTCGGCGTTGGTAGGACGGGTAAGTTGAGCAACACTCGGACGCAAACATAGTTTGAGAATCAATCACAAACTTCAGCCGGATTCTGCGAAATGGCCACCTAGGGTTGAAAATGAGGGAATATAATCGACGATGCCGACATCATGGATCCTCCCACCGCAAACTTTCAACCTCCGGTCTGATATCCGGTCGTAAGGCGTCAACGACCCATCTGCAGCTCCGTGGAGGCCTGACAGGCAGGGGAACAAGGCCAATGGACGTACAGATACAGCCTTCATGGACCTTGCATATTATATCATGTCAATAGCTATCGCGGCTGGCAGTCTGAATTCCGCAATGCCTCGTCGGAAGGCCCTTGAGGGGAGGCAAGCTCCAAGCGCCAACCTTCCTTGCCTTACCATACCAGTATTCTGTTTCTCTTGATTACCGTAGAACATATTAATCCTCATAGGGTTAGGGATCTATATGCATTACCGATAGCCTTGGGGAAATCACCCACCGTCTACGGTGTGGTACAGTGCACCACCACCCCGAAATGCAACGCTTTTAACTCACCTTATTTTAGGAGCAGTTCTTAATGAGGTGACATCTGGATACTTTGACCGTGAAGGGATAAAATATGACCCCTCGATTTCCTTGTGCGAGTCTAAATGCCCTTATTTAGGATCGAATGAAAGAACGACTTTGAAAGTACGGGAGTTCAGGGAGAAATTCCCTTTCAGTCAATTTTCAACAGGAGAGACGGTAGAAGATGCCAGTGTCCATAAGAGAGGAAGAGAGGGGAAATGCGTCTTTGAAAATTTCTCCTACTGAATATAGGAATGGGGATGGCTAGTTTCTGCCTCATCGGACGGTGGTGTAAAGGCGGATATTCCTGTGGACAGCACGGTAGTCTTATGAGGTCAATATTAGGTAGGAGCTTCCATCTGTTGGTATACCGGTACCGTATCTGAGTGTCTAAGTACGACCTCGTACAGACGCCAAACAGGGGCGAGCCAGAAAAACGAAGGCTGGGGCTAGCGATTCCTCGAAGCGCAAACATCACAGGGCGTTAGCCTGTACTATTAAAATAGGATTCTCCCATAACCCCTTTCATCTATTCAAAGGTTAATCGACCAATCGATTGCTCCATCCCGCCATCGTCACTTGCTTGTAATATGAGTATTTATTTTTCCTTTGCTACTTTATTGCTCTGCTATGTTGCTATTTCCCCGTAGAAATGCAGGGCTGTTTCCGCCCCTATGACAATAGAATCGAGTTCTTCACCTGCCCTCTCCTTTCATATTCTAGTTACATGGGAGGGCTTATAGACACAGATTAACTTTTAGCACTGTACCGCGATCGAACTGGCTACCGGTCAGATTTTCAGGATTGCGGGTAAATCCCGAGGCCGTGCAGGAATCAGTCTTTGTGCACAATCTTTCCATGACATTTCCAACATGATGCACGTTAAGATATTGGGCCTGGAAGTCTTCAGACACAGAAGTAAATCGCTGTGTATATAAGTTTTGCTCAAATCAACCTTCCGAATTCTACTCAAAAAATGTCAAATTCAGCATTTCATACGGTGCAATCGGGAATATATCTTGCTCTTCTGAATTTCCTCTTCCTACTGCCGGACGTTAATTAAGATTTCAAAATTCCCACCTCTTTTGGTACCTATCTACCGACTCGCTTTCCCGTCTGGCCGGCTTCCTGGTCCAATACCGGTATGTTATCTGAACGGTTAGTCATGGATGACTTGAATGGGCAGTTTCTCTCACTATCACACCTACTTTCGCTTGAGTCCTACTACCTCCATAGTTTAATCCTACTGTCTGTGATAATACAGGTAGATTAGAGTGGGAATCAGACTAAAGGAAAGATAGTAGGTACAAGTTTTCGTTTTAAACAAAGTGGTCGACATAAAGACTATTTGTTTTTCTTATATAATTTCTTCTTTGAAAGAGGGTATTGTACGGCTTCAGGTCCTAAATTACCTTTCTCCCATCTATCCAAATTCGTGCGAGGTAAAACTCGAATCTACATTTGTTCTGTTAGATTCAGTCCTCCAATGACAGCAGAGCCCAAGGTGGCACCTCTTGGTGACTCCTGTTTTCTAGAATCCTATTGTTACTATTAGAATTCGAAAATAATGCCTGCGAGGTTACGGTGCCGTAGATACAGAGATCTGGGTGCTATATCTCCCAGCTTCTATTAGTTAGGAGCGTCATGTATCGCCTGTTGTAAATGCTCGCACCTTGTTGGCGGTAGTTCGCCCATGCACTGGTTGGACACGCAAGCTTTGAAAAATTTCCCCTTGTTTCTTGTTACTTTTTTTTCTTTTCTTTTCTTAAGCGACCTTACAACGAATTGCTTAACCGCTTCAACACCAATCACTGTTGTTGACTTGAGCCGCTTCGCTTGACTCCGTAAAACCCTTAAGTCTGATCATTGCCTCCATTTTAGCACCGCTATTCCCTATAGGACCGACGACGATCCAGAAGGAGTGCAGAACACGCCAACAAAGCTATGATAGCGATCGCAAACTAGAAGAGTAATCCTAACAAGGAATTTTGAGCGAATCTCCCAGACACCGCCGGATTATCCAAGGCACCTGCTAGTATCCGACAAAGACAATTAAGCTCTTCAGTTCGGGCTCGTATTCATGCAATCTCTGCTTCCCCTCAGCTTGTGCCAGGAAGGATGGCTAACAAAGGTGGACCACCTCAGGCTGAGGGAGAAAATCCCACGGCTCTCTTGACTACCGTAATATTTCCTAATCTCACGATACCCCCAGAGCCTTTAACCAATACTCCAGCGTTCCACAAGCCATCTCCAAAGTCTATATAACCTACCCTCCCGCCCACTACTTACCTACCCACCGCTCACCAACTTCCCAACTCAACGCCACAACACCGACTCAACAACCCAACAACCCAACAACTCAGAACCTCAACAACCCGTCACAACTTCATCACAATGTGCAGAAACTACCCCCAAATGCCAAGACGCCAGACCAAGGTAGAGAATGCACCAGCCTCCTCTCACCCCCCCTCCTACTCCCCCTCCTCCACCGCCTCCACCGCCTCCGCCGTTTTCTCCCCCGCTACCTCCACCACCGCTCAGACCTCTCGTTCATCCTCCGCCACTGGCAGTACCCTCTATGGCTCGACCCCGCAACAAGGTTCAGGCACGACCTCGCCGACTTGCAGCAATTTCTCGAAGAGCTCTAAATCATTCGACTATTCCGTGAAGCACAGCTATGGGAAAGGATACACCAACTCCCCCGGTAATTGATTCACTCTCCTCCGCCCACCCTCATGGTACTTAAGTTGGCTGTCGAAATCTTCAATGGGGCTTTTTGGTAGACACTTGGGGGGAGAGGAGTGGAAGGAAGGGATTGGATGGTTGATTGCTCGCTCGATAGGCGAAGGGTATGGGGGGAATGGAATAGATAGATAGGAAATAAACAGCATTGCTTTTAAATCTAAGGGGAAAAGCCGAAAAACGTGAAGTCAATTTTTAAAAAGCTCTCCCTCTGCACATGAATGAAAGAGCGCCCTAGAAGTCAGTGAAAGGCGAGCAAGATGTTGCTCGATATTGTTAAAAGTTCCAGCTGATGGTTGCTCTCTAGAATGAAGCTTGTCTCTTAAAGATCACCTCGTAGTCCTTAGTTCCTGCTATAGCGTGGTTACCCATCTATCACTCTTTATTAGACCGCCACGTAAAACGACCTATAGCATCACTTCCGTTCCGGGACCACTATCCTCAGCGCCGCCCACCATTAGCCTAAAGGATATTATCAAGAATTTAAACTTTATCATACGTTAGCAAAAAAAAAAAAAAGCCCCTGTCTGACTAATAGTCTATATCTAGAAGGAACATATCTGCTCTCCTAGCACCATGCACTTCACGCTCCTGGATGCGCCTATTATTGCTGACCAATTTCCCTACAAGAAACACCTTACACGCTTGCAACAAACCCATCCGTGGTGGACCGCAGGCACCCAGGACCAAGCTGCTACTCTGGCTCTGGAAGACAACTTTATGCTCTCTTCTAGCTAAGCCGAACGTCTCCAGTGCGCAGCCCGGGAATCTCCAGAGCTCGGGAACTAGGCGAAAATGCGCCCGCAAGCAATCCTCAGAGAAGCAAAACATATCAAGGAAAAAGAGCAAGAAGCCACCGAGGAGAATTTCACAGGGGAAAGGAAAGCGCTCCTAGAGGTCTAAGGCAGCAAGTGGCACTGGGTAGATACCATCAGTGCCCTTGGCTGACAGAGGCACTTGAATACACCACGACTAACCAAGCCGAGGGCCCGGGAAAGGCCATCCGGGAGTATGCGGAGGACAAACTCAACAAGGAACATACCGCCGTGTGAGGGCCCCAGCATCAGAGCCTGAAGTATTGTTTTGTGTCAAGTCAGTCCACCATCAGGAATAATTACTGCAAGGCCGATGCGGGGATTCAGGATGCCGAAGAGGCAAATGACTTCCGCTTGGGATTGATTTAGTAGGAGAGCTTGGGAGGATCTAGCAGAAGGAGCAAGAGGATCAAGAAGGGAATGGGAGCAAGGGGGGGAGAGGAGGGAGAGGAAGTCTCTGCGACAGATGAGTGTAAAAGAGATAGAGATAGTCATATTGACAAGGGGAAGAGAAAACTCCAGATGAGAGACGGTGTATAGTAAGAGAAGATATGGGGAGCACCGAAAACAGCAGGTCTGTAACAATCCTATAACAAACTTTTTAGTCCTGGTATAAATTAGTTCTGGGTATTTGCCAATCACTTCCTTGCTTTTTAGTTTAGGTTTTCCCTCATTCGCTTCGTTTTTGTGAGCATGACATACTTCATTCAATCAGCGCACAGCATATCCATTTTGTCCATGGACTCAGGATCAACCACCCTAAGTTAGAAACAGGGAAACAAAAAATAAGGGAAATTTTTCATTTTTTGTGATTGTGTTTTTTTGCCCAGAAGTCGAAGTGGTGTTTTCTTGCCGATGGGCATGGTGTTGTGTTTTTCCTGCTGTCAGAGAACATTGCTGGTGTCATATTCTGCATGAAGGGCCCGGGATTGACTGGTATTGAATAGGTTTTCTTCTCTGGCAATCATCCTCAGGCCATCTGCCGGAAAATTGAGTTTGCTCTCTTGAGTTCATTCTGGTCCCGCGTGACACCTAGTGACTGCTCGAGTCCCCCCCTTTGCTGAAGCTTATTCCTAGGCCTCGCTTCCTTCCCACTTCCCCCTCCTTCTTCTTCTTCTCACCCCCCCTCCTTCTTCTCCCCCTTCCTTCTCTCTGTTTTCAACCTCCTTTTCTCTTCCTATCAGTAATACAAAATACCAGCTCGCTTTGATCTCCGATCTTCAATCTTGTTAATGTCCAAACTCCCCACCACCCCCGTACTTTACATTACGCTGCTAAAGCAAAACCTCTCACCGGGCACGCCACTCCACTTATCCATCGCTTATAAACACATTTAATTCGGGCCCCCATATCGATGGGTGCTTCGCTATCCTATAGAGTTAGGAACATGGTTACTAGCCCAGTAATGCTCCCCTGAATTGTGGAATATACATAACCTTGTTATTAATAGAGGCAGCAGACAAACCCCGAAGATTCATTCCCGAGCAGAAAGCATATCGACAAATTGGGCTCCGTGATTCCTACCCGGGTCATTCATTCCATTTGTTTGATTAGATTTTGGAGTAAAGATGGGAGAGGTGAAGTCTGTGTTCCCCAGCGTCCAGCCCGTCCGTCTTTTGCTTAGGACGGGACGGACGCCCCTCCTGTAGTCCTAACCTCTGCCCGGGGTAGACGGCAGGGCACTGCGGGTCTCTCGCTGTGAAATATTCACAGGTGCCCCGCAGATGAAGGCCAGGCCCTCCAGATGCGGCCTATCCCTACAGATAACGGCCTACCCCCACGAGCGACTGCGGGGCCCTGCAGGTGATGGCCGAGCCCTACCGGGGGACCCCATTTGGGCTAAGACTGTAGGGCCCGGTCGTCAACCCCTAGGACGGCCGTCTTTACGAAAGGCAGACGCCGTGCCCGGCGTCCTTACCAGCCCTACCCTGGGCGCCCGGGACTACAAACCCGCCAGGGCCCTGTGGGGCTCCCGGGACGGTTAGGGACACTTGGTGAAATGACGAAACATCACTCATCCCTTCCCCGCCGCCCCTTTAGGAAATGCTCGCACATATAGGCAGCTGAATGTGTATGCATTCGTGGGACGAGAGGGCGTTGAAAACTTTTACCCTCTAAAATCTCCTTCCTTCCAGTCCTTCTTTCCCTTAACAAAAGCAATCTTACGGCTCTATACAAAATTACTCTTGTTTACTCGAGCCACCTCGCTTCACTCCTAAAATCCTTCCATTCGATCATTACCTCCATTTTCAACATTTTCAACAGCCCCCCGCTGTCCTGCATCTCCTGGAGCCTTCCCTTGGCATCACCCGCAGTCCTACACCTACCCAGGCAAGCATAGCCTCACCCTATACAGCCCGCCGTCAGAGCCAGAGAAGGTCGTCATGGGATTTCACAGTCACGGGCTCACCCCGATAGGCTGTTCAATCCCATCCAGCGCTTTTGGGAACTCCCTGCAGGGCCAAAGAGGGCCCCAGACTGTTGGGAACACTGGTGGCAACCATGAGAGGGGTAAGAGAGCCCCAGCTCTTACCGTCTTCTTCCCAGCGGGGGGGGGGATATAGACAGTGTTCCCAACCGTCCCGGGCAGGGTGGGTAAGTACGCCGGGCAAGACGTCCGTCTTCCTTAAAGACGGCCGTCACCTATAGTCAGTGTTCCCAACCGTCCAGTCCGTCCGTCTTTGGGTGGGGACGGGACGGACTACGGCTATAGTCCGTCTTTTTGGGGTGCAAGGACGGACTACGCCCGGGAAGGTGAGGACCGGGCGGACTATAGGGGGCTATATTCCTAGGGCTTGGACCTCCTCTACTAGCCGGGTTAAGATCATACACCCCCGAACCGATTCTTTTCACTTCATGAGACATCACTCGTGCCGTCCCCGGCGGTCCCTGGCAGTCCACTGCCGTCCCCGCCTGCCCTGAACTAACATGTCTCCCCCTGTAGGGCCCGCCGTCCTGCCCAAAGACGGCCGTCCTTCCCTTAGGCCGCCCCGGACGAACTATAGATAGCCGTCCCGTCCCGTCCGGGGCTTTTGGCAGTCCCGCCGCCCCCCCGGACGGTTGGGAACACTGCCTATAGTTATTTCACAGTTAGACACCTATAGGGCCCTGCCGTCCATCCGGGGCAGAGGTTCGGACGGACTATGGGTGGGCGTCCGTCCCGTCCCAAGCAAAAGACGGACGGACTGGACGCTTGGTCTCGCTGGCTAGAGAAGGCCCTCTAGCCAATCATCACTGGGGCTCAGGCGGTTGCAAAGGTGAAAGCATGGGCAGTGTTCCCAGCCGTCCAGGCCGTCCGTCTTCGGGGGAGGCGTGACGGACTACACCGGGGGAGGTGAAGACAGGACGGACTGTAGTCCCTGCGCCTGGACCTCCGGTACTAGCCAAGCTGACATATACACCTCCAATGGAATCATTCAGGCATCATGAGACATCACTCATGCCTTCCAAGGCCGTCCCCCATAGTCCTCTGCAGTCCCCTGCAGTCCCTCATCATTACCGGCCATCCTCAACCGTCACTGGCCGTCCTCAACTGTCACCGGCCGTCCTCAACCATCCACCACCCCTGCTCTAAACTAGCATGTCTCACCATGTAGGGCCCGCGGTCCGGCCCAAAGACGGCCGTCCTGCACTTTGACAGCCCCTGGCGGAGTACAGATAGCCGTCCTGTCCCGTCCCGGGTTCTTGGCAGTCCCTCCGGGAGGCCCCCGGACAGTTGGGAACACTGAGCATGGGGATGGTGGGCATAAAAACCGACCCCGTCCTGAAAACTCGGGGGGTTCCGGCATTCTTATGGGGAATGACCAATACAGCTGGCTGGCCATTAAATTGTGGGAGGGCTGAGGAACGGAAATGTTGCTGCTGTAGCGAGGATTACGGCTTCTCTTCTGAGAGCAATGGGCGCAAGTAATTTTTTCATAGATTCTGAAATTGATATTGTACCTGTTATTATCTCTTATTAAGATTTTCGTGAACGCTTTATTATACGAATTTTTATTTGCCAGGAGGGGTATCTATGGTGGTTTAGTCAATACGAGGGTATTCCCAGACAAATTCGTCCAGTCAAGTATTCGGGGGGCGTGTTGAGCAGGACGGCATTAGTGTGTAACTACTGTGCTGTACAAGAGCAGTGAGAGGTTGTGGAACAGTCAGAACTGTCTAAGGTCTACCACCAAACATACCCCAATCTGTTCCAGCTATAATAAATTCCTACCCTTTCACTCGGGGGAATCATAACCACAAGTCGAGCGCACTTCCAAAACAGGTATGATAGGACATCTGGGCAAAAACCTGCGCGAATCAAGAAAGTTGAGTGACTTCCCATGATCGCAATGGGTGAAGGACAAAAGCCGGGCGCACTCCGCCTTCCTTCGGGTGGTGTTGCTCTTCCATCACTATGCCTAGGGATCCACAGGATTACTAGTTTGTTTTTATTATCAAGTTACAAGAAGTAAACCTTGTATGCCTACCCTGAGTGGCAAGCACTGCCTGGGCTCTAGTAGGCATTGTAGTAATAAGAGGTCGAAGATTGGATATTAATACTCCCCCACATCCTATGAACTGCAGTAGACATTGTTTTTATTTTTGCTTTTTTCGGAGGGTCGGGATAATGTCAGCAGAAGGGGGGAAAAAAATTCCACCTGATATATATCTTCCGGTAATGAATGCTAGCTAGCTCTCCCAGGGCGGTCTGTGCCTCACAGATTCTTCAGCGTTCCAAAAGATTTATAAGGCCTTCCAGTAGCTTACTAAATACTCACAACAGCATTTGCCCTAGCTTTGAGTTAGAAGTTCTGCACTTACTACTACATTTGGCCCGAGGAGTTATGGACCCTTGTTATTTTTGATTTTCTTTTCCTGCTAAACCACCAGTGTGATTGCCAACTATATAGTGCTTCTACACTTGATCAGGTTCAGAAATAAGCTTTGCCAAGCCACCAAGACCTATGTGACATCTACTGTAGTCCTTCCCATCCCCTTTGATTTCTCCCTTGTGGGCTACCGGTTATGTCCTCTGGTGCGGTACAGGTGCTCATTTCTTAGGCCAAATTGAATCACCGGTATATATACGGCCCCGCTCAGGCCCTATTTTCACACACAATTTGCCATTCTCGCCTATCTGCTGGTATTGTATGATATATTAGAATATCTTTCATGATTTTGCCCTCATTCACAGAGCGGCGGATAATCCTCCTGTTTGTCTGTTGAAAGTGGAAGACCTCAAGAAATGAAACACAAATATCCGCGCTCTATTGCTTTGTATCATACCGGTATTTAGCTATGCACGAGTACACAGGCCTCCTCTCTCTAACGTCTTACCCCCCCTCCCCCCTACCATATATACCCGCTTTCCCCCTACCTATACCGGTTACCGGTCCTCGAGTAAAAAACGTTAAGACTCTTTTTTTTTTTTTTTCTTTTCCTTTTTATTATACAAGCTTTCCCCCCCCTCCCTTTCAACCCCGGGTACCATCGGCTCTCCAACCAACCACATCTAAACAATGACAACCCTTTTCCCTGCCCGCGTATCTTGAGTCAAAAAAAAAACGAAGAAATCTCGGCTGAGCCGCAACTCCGCAGGATCGCCACATGGAAGCCGACGTTCTTGTGCTACGATACGATATATCATACGGGTATCATACGTCTGACAACTTGGCGGGGCTCCCAATCCCCATCATCCAGATTTCACAGCAAGAGTTTTTTTTTCCTTCCTCTAACTTAGCTGCTTGTGCACTTCTTTCCTGGGAATAAGAGCGGTACCGGTACCGGTACTGTACCGCACACTGAACTGGCTACTTTTCCTTTTCCTTTTATTTTCTTTTCCCAAAGCTTGATTCAATGGAACGCTGCTGCTTAGAGTTATGTGCGGCGCCGGTACAGTACTAGTACAGTACTCGAGGACAGTCTAAGCACGAGTAATTGGGATGATTGGCAAATGCTCGGATGCAAAAGGCCGTACTGTACAGGTAGTCATCCGTTTGTGATAGGGGAGAACGATATAATAATACATGTCCTACTGTATGATAACCAGTTGTGACAACCGTTGAATGGGCTTGTCTTGGTGCTTTTTTGCTCCGGTTGGCTTTTGTTCTTTCTTTCTTTTTATGATACCGGTATCTCCACTAACTCACTCACTATGAATGGAAACCCCCTCCACCACCACCACATGAGACAATGGATAATAAAATTAATGATCTGTTCGTCCCAATCTGAAGGCCCCAGAATCGCTGCTTCTGATGATGGGTTGGAAAAATACACCGAGAAATTACTTGCCCCTTTGAAGCATATACTTCCGATCCCTGAACCATTTAGTAGTCGCTGGTCCCCCCCTAAACTACCGTAGACATTACCTTGTGTACTAGTACTCGAGTACAGTATACAGTATGCTTAAGCCACTACCATATCATAAATACTACTACTCGGGAATATCCTAAGTAAACCTAACATTTCCAAAACCAACCGCTAACTTATTGCATAGACCGGGGAGGGGGAAAAAAAAAGGGAACCAGCCGAATCTTCGGAATTTTAAGTAGACCATTATGCAATAACGGTCGGTTTTACAAAAAAAAACACTAGCAAAAGCAATATACATCCAACCACCGGAACCAATCAAAAAGGTGAGGAATTCATGTATCATACTTCCGAAGAACAAATCCAGCCGATAATTGGTTCGGCTTCCTCGATAAGGATCCGAAGTTTGTATGTATATGGTAACTTAATTATAGGTTTCAGGAGGAATTTTTTTATCACGGTGCACAAGCTTAGAAAGTTTGTATTATAGTTATTTTTTTCTTGGGGGAGGGAAGGAGGGAGGGGGAGAGGGGAAGGGTTGCTTTTTGTTGTTGTTAGTGTTTTTTTGTTTTTTTTTGCTCTTTCTCTCTCTTTCCTGTTCCCGGGGCTTTTTTCTGCCGGATGTCTGCATTAAGCGGGCGGGCAGGGCTAGCTAGAACTAGTGAAGGGGACCAAAAAAGGTCAATGATCTTAAATATCCCGTCTTGTTACATGAGAATATGAGATAGACATAGCTGTGCCTGTTGTAAAAAAAAAGGTGACATTTGCTGTATTATATACATGGTGGTTTTAACAAAGAAAATGTGAATACAAGCGATTTGATGGAACGCTTGCTTCCTCAACCGCCAATTGACTTTCCCTTCTCTTCCCATTACCACCCTTCCGCCCTGTTCGCTAAATTTAAGCCCAATGATATATACAATATGTAATGTCCCGATTAGAATTATGATTACTGGCAGCCATCTCTTCTTTTTTTTCCTTTTCCTCCTGATACCTCTCTTATTTCTGTTGGTGTCCTCCTACCGGGGCGCCAGTAGATACCGCTCTCTCCCGATCAAGCATGCTCTCTTTCTCATCCGCCGTGAGATCGCTCTTTGCCTTCTCCACCCGGACAAAGATGAACATAATGATCAGCGCGACGGTAGCCAGTGCGACTTCGAACCAGAAGACGCACTGGTAGCTGAAGCGAGGGCCCTTACTGTGTGTTTCCCAGGCTATTATGTCCGCGAAACCAAGGAAGAATGCAATACTAAGGTGCATGTTGGAGTTTATTCTGCAAAAGAGGACAAGTCAGTTTTTTTTAGTGTCAGGCCTAATGTGATGGGAGTTGGGTGATATCTTACATCGCCCCAGCGAGACCTTGTTGCTTCTTTGTCAAACCCGTGGTGATGAAAATGTTTGATATATTAAAACTGATATCTATCCCGATGGTGGCCATTATCATGGAAGGAAAGACGAAGGACCAATATGAAGCGCCGTTAGGCATCACGGCGAATAGCAGCGGGGCAATAACCCAGGCGACCCCCGCCACGCGCATGAATATCGTTCCTGGAACAACGTGGAGCACAAAGCCACCGAGAGCCGCGATAATCATGCCACCGACGAATAGCGGCGTGAACCAAGCTACTATCTGCAATGGATTCGCGTCCATCTCTTCATCCATGCTAACAATAGTTAGCTGTCCGCTTGTCAACCAAGGGGATTGGAGGTAGTACTAGAAAGTAGAGTAGAGTAGAAAGATACCCAGCCCTCCATACTGCATGAACATGGCTGCAACAACCGACCCAAACTTGGGAACTTTCCAAATCTCGAATGGCAGCAGCGGTTGCTCAGCCTTCCAACCCTCCACCCATACTGCCACCATTAACAGCCCAACACCGGAAAAAAGGGTAACAAGAATGTACGGTGTTCTCCACCCCTTCTCCGCATTGGAGCAATTGGTTATCGAGAAAACGACCAGAATCAAGCCGGATACAATGAGTATCGCTCCGGGCCAGTCCATTTTGATATTATATACTGCACGTTCCTCCTTGTCGGATGGGACGCAAAGCCACGCAAGCACGAAACTGACGGCACCGAATATGGCGCCAATGAAGAAGTACCACCTCCAGGACAAGTATTGCGATGAGATACCCGCAAAGAATATCCCTAGGAAGAAGCCGATAGGTGCACAAGCCCCATACATCGAGAACACCTACGCACAGACCAAGTTAGCGAAATATTCCCTTCCGATATGTGGATGTATTGTAACGTTTGGCCATCCAGATCAACACAAACAAGAAGGAATGCAAATAATCACGACCGTTGGGGAGGGGAAAAAATAAAAAATAAAAAAGAGCCACATCTCAGCAAGAAAAGCGCAATTTGCAATTGATGTATGATCGCTATATAATAGTGCATAATATAATGATAAAAAGACCTACCAGATTCTTCCTCGGCCCTGGTCGATAAACACTCCCCAATAACATGATACTACTAGGCAGGAAAGCCGCGGGTCCGAGGCCTGCAAAAGCCCTTGCTAGATCAAGCGTAATCTCGTTCTTTGCAACGCCAGCTACAACGCTCCAAACAACTAGCCAGCAGGCACCCATCACAAACATAATCTTCCCACCATACATGTCCGCTAGTCTCCCGAAGGGTAAGAGGAAACAGGACACTACCAAAGAGAAGGCTGATGCTGGCCATGTCGACGAAGATGCAGGGATGGATAAGGCAGAGATGACGGAAGGCACGAGGACGTTGAACCCAGAGACAAAATATTCCTAACTCTGTGAAGTTAGCATCAACCAATTAAATCGCTCCGCCGAACGTTTACTATTTATTGATGGCGTTCTGACTGATATGTACTACCTGCTGGCGGTTAATGGGGATGAAGAAGAAATGTGGGGTAAATGTCAACACTTGTAGTGGTGGTGGGTTGTTTCCCAAGAGGGAATGGGGTGGGGAAAAGGATTCTGCGCTACACAACCCCCGAGACATTCCTCTGTGATGAAACATGCGCAAAGTACAGTACTAAGTAGAGGCAAAATACCACATACCGTCAACAATTGCGCCATGCATACTGACAAGACGAATCCAACCTCTGACCATAATGACTTGAAACACTCTGGTTTCACACGTCCAAGTCGTTCAATTTTTTCCGCAGTCAATCCGAATCCGCTCTCGGTATCCGCAAGAGAACCTTCGAATGAGCCATGACTCGACTGTGGTGGGGATGGAGGCAGCTTGGTTGGCGGTCTATTAGCTAATGGTGGAGGCGATTGCACGGCATTGGCTTCAACAGTTCGCTCCGACCCTTTCTCCATTATGTTTATTCGTTTGTATTAGTAGCCCGTAGAGCCGAAATCACCCCCTCCCTCGAAAATGTATCCTCTGAAGAAAGGAATGTGGAAGAAGACGGCGCGGAATCTGTAATCCGCCTCTGATACTCCGGTAGTGTTTGTCGAGTCTTTAGAGGATGCGGCGCAATGGTAGAATGCTGCTCAGATCAAGAGAATGCCCGTGCTTTTTATCTAAATGAAGGCACGAATTGGAGATATTGAATCTTGAGAGACGAAAGTATGAGCAACCGGTTTGAACGTACCGCTGAGGCCTCTTGTCTTTAAAGCTCGCCATAGGTGGGGAAATCGACTCTATTTAAACTATCTCCCCATTTTCCTGAATGCTACTTTGGTTAAAGCCGCATTTTGGCCTTAGGCGGAGAAATGCCCCCCTTCTCTTCCTCGGACATGGCTCAGTCAAGATACGGTAGGTATAATTTGTTTTCTCTGTGTGTACCATACAGCACGAAATGCTACTGCAGATCAGCCAGCGATCTTCCGCTAACATATTAATTGGCTCATCACCCAGGGGCTGGCAGACATAATGTGGAGACACCCGCCCATATCGTGACTTGAGGGCGAAGCGGAAGTGCCTGGACGCATGTTGTTACGGGGGTGAGGTGGTTTTAGCGTCTAGTAGAGGCGACCTGATATATACCGGTACATGCCCATCAATTAAAAACTGACTTGGCCCCGAGATTATACACTGCATGAGCACTGTACCTTATACATGCGTGTTATGTATGAGTGTGCCAGGAATCATATATTTGCGTTGCTGCAGCGATCAGTACTGCGGTCGAGATAGCACAGAACCCTAGGGACCAGCAGGAGAAATTATCCTGTGGTTGTGCCTGCAGTTCACTGCACGGTGCATAGAGATAGCTTTTTGGATATTTTCTAGTATTGCTCATGACTTGATAGCCCCTCCACAGTTTTACGCCTCCTATCAAGATAAATGCAGTGGTTGAGCGCCTACTACTTTAGACACCAGCTGTTATTTTCGTGTGCATACGAATCAGAAGTGGTGAAGAGAAAAGCGGAGCCGCAAAAAAAAAAAGGGAGAAAAGGGAGAGAAGGGAACCCCAGCAAACCCTCAGCTAGGCTTCACCGATCTCTCCACCAATCCATTCAACGTGTTTATTTCGTATATCCACCGTGATACCAAAACCCGTGGGGATAAATATGATGCTCCTATCACCAAACCTTCGAGGAACGAGTCCAAGATGTGGTATGTGTCATGTACGATAGAGCAGTGAGGGAGTGGCGCACAAAGCCCCTGGCAACCGTTGTTCTCCTTGGCCCACTTTCACAAACCTTGAGTGTGATACGAAATCGCAAACTGTAGTAGGAAATTTTGAGTTACCACAATTGGCCCCTGGTTTTGTTTATTAGAAATCTTTGAAATAAAACCCCCTCTTCGTGGCTGCCCTGTCGGATTGCTACCGTTGAATTGCATCGTGAGAAATATGAGAAGCAAGGAAAAAGAGGCCCATCATCTTCCGCAAGGAACTACCTGTCAGGTGAGAGTTATTTGACTAAGCTCTCCTACTAAGAGTAGCAGCTGGATCCGCTATGTCGTTGTAATGGCCAATGAGGACAAACCTGCAGGTCATTTACTGGTCTGCCGTGGATCCGAATCCTCGTATCATTCCGGTATCCGATCAGGGCCAAAAGAGAGATGTGAAACAGAGTGTGAAAGAAGTTGGAACGCTAGGGCGGCTGAGTTGGAGTTGGACACTTCGCATGGGAGTGGCCACCCTGGGTGCCCAAAGTCAACTCGGCCGCACGAGGGGGGGAACAAAAGACAGGCGATGTTTGAGTATTAAATAGGTGATATCGTAAAGGTAGAAAGGTAGGTTATCAAAGTCTATATCGAGCTGAGCATGAGTGATTTGCCCCGCTACTGTAGTGGACATCGACTTGTCTCTCCGCTCACTCTCTTCCCCTATCTGTCGCTTTTCACTTCAATAATAGGAGGGGTGCTAGGCCACTCCGCCAGTGGGCACTGCCTTCCAAGGAATTCTCAACATCTCAAAGAGAATCTCTCTCTATACAGCTTGGTAGTTGAGGGACACCTATTACGCACAGAGAACTGAATATTCGGTATGCCGCCGTAAGCGTTGGTCACAATGAAGTGAGACCAACCAAGCCCGCGTCCATCTTTCTTGGCCACGCTAACCTAGTGCAAGTGAAACACTACCTAGACGACCACAGTCTGTCGGAAAAGGAGACTAATAAAAAAGAGGGAAAAAATAATAATAGAAACTAGAAGGGAAGGAGAAAAAAGTTAAGATGAGACAAGCCTGATGCAGGAAGGAATGGAAATACTCGCAACATTACACTACATCCACCCCGGAATCCAGAACAATATACCTCTTTCAAAGTTTAGAAGCCCGACAATCAACCACCTTGAGAGACGGTTCAAGTGCCCTCAATTACAGCCTTCCCACCGACACGTATTTCGCCGTCTGCAGGGACTGATCAGGGGAATTTGGTGAAGTGGAAGGAACTCGTGTCTGCGGCCAAAGGGTTGGCACCAGTCTGCCGCTCCGAGAATTCGCATACTATGCAAAATAGCAAAATTAACCATTACAGAAATATTGTCAATTCTTGGCGCAGGAACACGAGTGACCTAGCAGACCTCTTTATGGTATTGTAAAGGTGTCATACTATAGTCAATGGGCTGTGCCTGATACTGGTTTAGCTAGGATCTATCTAGCATACTCGTGATTGAAAGACATCTGTGAATACGACCACTATTGCACAATACAAAGATCTGGTCAATAAAGCTGAATTTTGGCAGTAGGCAATAGCAGGTGGGTTCACAAACGCCACTCAATTATGATACGAGGATGTGCTGTGCTAGCTCCCAGCTCGACCTCCAGGACTCTACTCGAGTACTCGAGTATGTCAATGTCGCCACCCCACTTCCCTTCCTCCCGCCGGGCCTTCCTCCCTCCCTCCCTTCTCCCTCCCAGCGGTTATGCACACGAACCCACCCACGGTCCTCTATCTACTAGAAGTTAGCGGTACCCGGAAGGATTTGCAGGGGTAAGTTAGGCCTCTGCTCCGCGGGTTTAAGAGGGGGAGAGGAATGTACCCCTCGTCCGGCACGCGCCAATAGAAGTTGGAAAGGAAAAGAGATAATTGAAAACACTAATGACAATTCCTGCCGTACCTACCGTACCTATCCTTCGTGCGCATTTCTCATACCATCGCTTATATCGAACCCGGTATCTTCTTCCTCTCCTCCCCCTCTTTTCCTCCTAAGAACTCCTCTCCTTCCAAAAATGATTCCCCAACACCGAGCACACCGGGATTCCGGTTCGCTGTTGGCGGTATCCCTGATAGAAAGCTCTTACGAGAAAACAAAGGGAGTAGAGAGAAATCAAGGGTATCAAGGGTTAGAAGAAGCACTATGCAAACCGTTGCATTGTACTGTCGAAATAATAGCAATGATAATAATAATAGAATAAAAACAAAACTGGAGTGCCCATCGGTCAATGTGTCTGCTCCTGTGGCTGCTGCCATGCGGTCTGCGCGTGGTCGGCCGTTGTGATAACCAATAAGTTAATCCCTGCTGCATACTTCATATCATAATATGCTGAGTTTGTGATCTACAAGATTCAACTTTGTGGAGTCAATCCTTCGTATCTATCCACCCAACTAACTTACCGTATCTTCTCTCCTCTTGGGATTTGATTGCGGTATATGCCATAGCAGAAGTAGAGTCCTATCTGATAGGTTCACTCAGGACCCATAGCAACCGGAACCAATCTGTATGTACCTTATGTTTTTGATTTTAAGCTGCTATCAGTGAATTTGTAAAGAGAAAGGGGGAGGTTGTTATGATAATACTTTAATGAAATAATAACTATACTAATACGATGTAAAGCTGGTATTCTTATCTTATTTATGAGTATTAGGATGTTTCAACATATTTTTATTCTTTTTATCTACAGTTATACCTGATGAAGTATTAAATTGAGATAATATTGTTGAAAAACATCTGGAATACTATTTGTAGAGACAACCACACTGAATATGTTAGGTATCATGTCGGTCACCGGACTCAAAACTTCAGTTAGCAGGTAATAGTATTTACAGTTAAGGTAACTAGACAAGGGAAGCAAGATAGGAAGATATCCATTTATTATAAGTAAAAATAGGGAGACTTGAGCAATTGACTGTTGGCATGTACTATATCAACATATTTTCTTGAGAGTGAAATAGTGCTATAGGCAATAGAATCATCAAGCCTTATACTGGAATATTGCAGATACCTTTTCCAATAACTTTTTGTATATCTTTGTTTGAGGCTATGGCTATAATACTTAGTTTTTATACCATCATGCTTTCCTCTTATCCTATATGCATACCCCAGCCTAGCAACAGCATCTACCCATTTATTTGTTCCTCTGTACCCCTTATATTTATTTTGAATTTATATATCATAACCTAACCATTGCATACAAGAGTTATACCCTTGAGGTATTTTGCTCTTGTAATGTACCGCTATCACCAGCAACCACCGGGTGACTTATATAAGACAAGAGTTGCAGATAGCTATATGCAATTCCTCAGTCCTTTTCTGAATTCAGGACCGGGAAACCGCAACAATGAGCACTAATTACAATGCTAGTTTCCAACACAAGCCCCGGGTTTTTGGAATTGCCTTGTGGTGGGGAAAGAAGAAAAAATCCTCGTTTTGAATTTCTCGGAAGCAATTTAGGTTATCTTGTGTGCTAGAATTAACCCTTAATAGCCATAATACTCGTTATTATACTTATAGTGTGTGCGTGCGTGTGTGTGTGTGTCTGTGTGGTATACCCGCACAGCACAGGACAGAACCAGAAGAGCACAGAAAAGATACCGGTTGGTCTACCAGGCGAGGGAAAGGGAGGTGTGGAGAATTGCCCAATTCGTCACTCAAATTGGGCGAGAGACAATGCTGCCTCGTGCGACTTTTTTCTGTTTCAAACGTGCATAGGCGAATCTGCAACTAAGAGGCTCCTCTTGGCAGTTTTAATGGAAAAGATACAATGAAATCTCCTGACAAGCAAGCAATACCGGTAACCGGTAGGGTAAGAGTGGAGAACGAAAAGGAAAGTGAGCAAAAAGAAGAAGAAGAAAAAAAAGAAATACCTTCGATAGGTATCATAGGAAAGAAGGAAAAATGGAAAAAGGGAAGAAAAAGAAAAAGAAAGAAAATACCGGGAGACTTGGGAAAGGGCACGGTATTTTTGGTGGGGGGAGGGGAGTAGTTCACACTGAGTGGGGAACGTAACCTCTACCATTGGACTGCTTAATTAACATTGCAGAAACAAATGTTGCATAGAGCACCTACCACGCGCCAAGGGTAGATTTACTCATTTTCATTAGCCTACCGAATTGCTTGCCAGCCTGCCAGCCAGCATCCGACCCCTTCTTTCCCTTCAGCACAACCGCTAGAACCGCGTAGGTACCTGAGCATAAAAACAACAACTAGTTCTTGAAGTCGTCTAGATTTCGGTTTCCCCCCCCCTTTTTTTCCATATTTATTTTTCCACACCCTTCTAATGAGACTATCTCTACCCGATCCGGATATTTAGTCGTTTGCTCATAGCTAGGTTCATTATCAACTTAGTCTACCATTCATCATTGGAGCGTTGCAACGTTGTGGTTCAGCGGAGGTCCCCGGTCGGGGGGGGGGGGAGCAGAGAGAGAGTGAGTGCTATCGGGTGTGGTCAACTTAATTGTAAATTTACTGCTACAGCATGTACAGCGCACTTCAAATACTCTAGTCAACCCGAACTCAGGGTCTGATCGTCAAGGTTGCTGATAGACGCCTGCCATGTCGTGAAGTGTTCGATGCAGAAAGGAAAGAAAGAAAAAAAATGAGATGTAGGAAAGGGATCATGATAGGCAGGAATAAAGAGAGAGAGAAAAAAAAGAAAACCAAGAAATTGGAAAGGAAAAGTAACAGTCTGATGTGTTGTTATTCCTAGTCCTTGGGAGGATAAAAACGCACCCTTTTCGGAGCTGATAATTGAAGAGGCGGCTTTGTTCGGGAGACGGTAATGCAGGAATCGGGACATAGGCCTGTCGGTATCGAACTGGAAGCATTTCCGGGAAGAACTATTGGGCTATCATGGCTCCCCCCTCCATCTCTCCTCAGACGTGTTGCGGTGATATTGATATTACTCTGATATTTGACATATGTCTCGACCTAAATTAGCGGAGGATTCTCCACCAAGGAAATTGAAGCCCAAAACCTTAGCAGCTAAGCTCGCAGTGATCCAATTAACGGATATGTAGTCTCAACAGGATTCTTGATGGAAAGACAGTTGAGGGTGGTGTGAGATGGCGCTGAAAAGAGTTATGGAACAGTTATTTGAAGTTAACCAGGCAAATATATCCTTGCTGTTCCGGTTAATGGTTGCCTGTCCTATTATAGCAAATGAACGGTCAGCCGAAACACACTCAAGTAGGCTTACTTGGTGCTTCACTGCAATATGCTACTTGGTTCTCATAGCGCCAATGCGCGTCAGGGCACGATGCGTGCCTTGTTCGTACCTCGGGGTTACTACACCTGGGTATCGTAGTTCTGCTGTCTCAGAAGTCCGTGTAAGCAGGAATGGCTATGTACAGTATCAATACCAGGGTTCAGCCGACATCAAGTTGGACAAGGAAGTGGAGTTGAAGTATGTCTCCCTGGTTACTCTATTCTCGCTAGCTCATATGCTAAAGCCTATACGAAGGCTCTCCAGTGATCGCGACACTGGGGTTTTTGGAGATTATCAGCCAATAGATAGTCCTGATACTCGATCTTATCTATTTGCCAGCGCGACCTCTCATCTAAACTTGTCTGCCCCAAAAGATACAAGCAGAATATCCTGGAATCAAGTAGGTCTCTGTCTGTGCTGGGTGACGATTACAATTAAGCGTATGCAGTATTCCTAGTCCAGGACCACAGAGCACCGTTCCACATATAGGATCTCTCCACTGGGGTGCTCTACCTTCACTCCTTTAGCATCGTAAAGGGGAATTTCTCGTGCCTCTTATGCCAGAGGCTGATAAGTATTCACCCCGAGTGAAAAAAAAAGAGTGGAAAACGGGAGTTTTATCATATACTGAATGGGATATGAATTGGATTTAATAAGAAAAGTTTGCGCCCTATATGTGCGTTGTTCCACGGGTTTTTACCCAATTGGCCTCACCGGTCTGGGGTTTCCCCGGGCTGGAATGACCATCCCATGCAAAGTTCCTGTCGAGAGCTCGCTCCTCCATCTCGACCATTTCTAGCACCCACGCAACGTTGTCCACAAGCACCAAGTCATTTACCTTCCCCTTGTCGTGTCCGTCTCTCACGCTGAGCCAGGCAAGCCTGATCCAATCTGCCGCATATCCCGGCTTCGGGAGATTTTCAGTTAGCTCCCACGCCCGCTTACGGAAGAAATCACGGTAAATATGCCAAACCTTTGCTAGCGTCCTCCGGAAAGCTACCCCCTAGCGAGCGATGGGAGTAGAGTCTTTTTCGCCTGGGAAATCTGAAGTGGCATTAATCCCGGGACCTGGGATACCTGATGGTGCGCCAGGGGGGCAGATTTCCCCAGCACAGGCTAGCTCAACTCTCGCGTAAGAGTTTTCCATAGCTAGGTCGGATGAATAGAAGGTGAGGTTTTCAAGGTCTTGCTATGGCGTTTAATAAGTCTGATAGCAGTGTCAATCCTAGCCTAGAAGAAGTTTAGCGTCAACTTTGCAATTGCTCTCTCTTGTCCACCAACTTCTCTTCCAGCTCCAGCGGGAGATTCTCATACGGTGTCTTCATATATCATAGGGCGTACATCGGTACATTCAATTTTAATTTTCCTCAAGTGAATGTGGTTATGCAGAAACAGTATATCGTTCCCCCGAGATGCTTGTCGGTAGAGTGGGTTTCATTCCATGTCTATCGAGAATTAGACAGGATAGAGAATCGGAGTTGCCGGAAGAAGCGGTTAGTCAGACAGGTACATGGATCTAGGGCCAGGTCTTCAAGCCTGCCGCTCGAGGGCTCCACATCTCTTACTAGTCCAAGTTCGGAATTGCCCGTGAGATCTACTCGCTGAGGAGTGATGGGCCTCAGAGGGTGGAGCATTTTGGACTGCCTATAGGGCATACGGCTATGGTGTGTTGCTTTATACCCGATGCCACTAGGGATCACGTATTCTGCTTTAGTTGCTATTGTATGTATCTTTCACGCCCTATACTAGCGGGTATAGGCTATTTGGTCTCGTTGTCGGGCCTTATCCCATCCGGCATATGGTACCATATCGTGCCTGCGGCTTTTTTGTTCAGGTGTGGTTTTGTTCGACCCCATGCCACAGAGCATGGGGCGTTGGTTCCTGGATCATTTGCTCATTGCTGGGGTTGGCTTTAGGTCATCATCGATCATTCCGTAGCCTTCTAGAGAGCTGTGATTGTGATATGTTTTTCATTCTGGTTAGCAGAGTTTCGCTTTAGGTTAGCTCAGCAGATGTCTTGCAGTTTTGGAGATACCGTGAAATTTGGAATAGTCCCCCGGGGCGGACCAGTGAGATATTGTCGGAGGGGGCGCACATTCGGAAGAGAAGCTATGGCCCAACGGTGGTGAAGATGGTGATATGGAAGAAAAGGGATCATTTACAGCAACGAGTGAAGAGTGAAGAGAAATGAATAAGCTCTATTTTCATCTCTCTAATTTCTTCGAGCATTATATCTTCATGATAAAGTAAAGTTTCTACTTGGGTCTGGCTGGGGGAGAATCCATAGATGAGACGACTCTCGGGGGGAGGCGGTTTTTCCGAAATTTTCGGTATATATCTCCACCACTGTCTTTGGCCAGGATCTTCATCGATTGCCTCAGGTCGGATTTGTTTCTTCAGAGCGCCCTCTTTAGAAAGCTGTTGAGATCGTCCTCAAGCAGCCCTAGGTTTCTCGAGCTTAAGCCTAATTATCCCGAATCTTTCCAGCTATGATACTCTAAATACTGAGGGCTCCTATTGATATAGACTGCAGATTATCCGCATACACTAAGCCTTCAGACCTTAGGTATGCTTACATCATCCCTGCCCCCTTTAGCTCTCCTCTGGCGATATTGAAACGGCGTCAATAGTGGTAAGGTCTTACTAATCCCTCCCCAATGCTCTTGATGGCAAATTGGGCGGTCCCATCCAAACCTCTCAAACCTCGACACCCATCTCGGCACTCATCTCAGTGCTATTATCATCTTGCGGTCCCCTCGATTGCATACATTGATGCGTCACTACCCGCCAGGGGCGGAAAGTAGTTCACGCCCTCTCCCAGTACATGGGGAGTCCGTGCTTTGACTTTCTCGTGATTTGGCCTTCACCTCAGAAACGACTTGACCAAATGTTTGCATTTGAAGTGCACAGATTGAGCTGTTGTGTGAGGTCTGAAATGGGGGTACAATCGCCGTGTTTCTATTAGAAAGAAGGCATGATTCTCGCCCATGATATTGGCCCAGCGTGTGAGGCACAGGATATGGTCTTTTTGAGGACAAGCGCCAGCAGGAAACATTTAAGGTCTTTCCCTTGATCTGACTATTTCTCTCTCAATAGCTACATGTCGAAGTTCTTTAATAGTGTTAGGTAACTAACTATAGCTTCTCGAAGATGTCCTATCCTAGAAGGTTATGGATCTGATATAACTGTATGGACTCCTTTCGGTCGCCACTAGCTTAACAGCCACTCGTTGGAAAGCAAAGAAAGGTTACTCGTTCTTTACAGGAATCCGCTTTGGGGGACGAGTTGAGGGAATCAGCCACAAGAGACGAATGTTATTTTTGAACTCTGCTCTTCATGAAAGCGTACACGATGGAGAAATGAAGCTCTACGCGAGTTAAAGGCACTCTAAGTTCTGGATTTAAGTTTATATCTCCAAAGACTATAGCCATCATCACCATGCCCCACAACGTACATGGTGCTTTCAAAACTACCCCGGGAAGCCCAATAATATCCTTCGACTATGTCTCGCGTCTAGGAATATGTTACATAGGTGATACCCAATTGGTAGCCATATTTGCATTCACTGTCAGGAATACTAGTACATGGCTAATTTTAAATTAGTTATACAAACGGCTAAGCATCCCAAAGCCTATACCCAAGAGCAAACAGTCTGCATTTAACGTCAGAAGCAAAACAATTATGAGCTTCACCGCAACAACAACATTTCTCCTCCTCTACCCTGATACACTTTAGCTTCCATCCGTCTACTTCTATTGTATCTGGATCCCGGCGCGGTGGTAGCTGGCATTGGAGGACAAATTCACTCTTTGTCCCCATGAATTGACGCCATCCCCATGCTCCCAACTTAACCATTGCTTGCTCCTCGAACGCCCGACACAACTTCTCTCCGTTCTGAAAGCAGAACCTGGGTGGGATCCTGAACGTGAGTCCGTTCGGTGCCCGGAATTTTACTATCTCAGTTGTAATTCCCATGATCGATATTGGTCCAGTGGCCTTTTCTAATTCGTCTTTGGTTCGGAAAGCGACAATGATTAACGGGAGCTTCTTGGCTTTTTTTCCTCCACCATTCAACGCTCCTGACGGTGGTGGCATATAAGTCACAGCACCTGCGACCCTCTTTGAGTCAGCAAGAGCAATTGCGGTCGCGTACACCCATTCATCTATTGTGCCCTTTGCTAGGTAGTCCCGATCAGTGGTTATGGAGCCACATAGTCCCGTGGCAGCCAACTTGCTATTGAATTCCATGAGAGATGTGGCAATAAGAATCTTCTTTGGTGGCCGGGGTTTACTTTGGAACTCTCCTTGCTTTTCCAGTCCGCTCTCAGTGCCCCTCCCCTGTTTTCTCGCCTGTACATGCAGTTGTCAGCATTAATTTCCCATTTGGAGTATTTCTAGATACCTTCGCTTTCCCAGCCTTGATATCCAAGGGGCCCATTGCCATCGAGCTCTTGCTAGCTCCAGCAGTTTTACCAGAGGCAATCGCTTGCTTCCTGGCCTCTCTCTGGTGATTCCGTTTCGCCTTCACTTTCTTCAACTTCTTTTTCTTCCTTCCCCTTTCGCTTGTTTCATCCGTACTATCTTCCTCCACTCCTACTATACATGAGTTGTCAGCTCGGTCCCTTCTCTCTAATCTTATTTTGACCTACCCTTACGTTCGAGTTTATCACCTCTGTCTGTCTTGGAGTTCCAATGATATACCTTTCTTCTTCTTTGGTTTCGCACAAGAACCAGGCTCGGGAGCTCCAGTTGCCAGAGTATGCTCTCTTCTCTTTTCCGAGCCTACTTGAATTTAATTATCAGCCATCCATTCAATAACTTTTCCCGGCATCCGTACACTAACCTTTATTACTTTTTACTTTTCTTGACATCTTTGGTCAGGTTGGGAGGTTGTTAGTGGTGGTGGAGGTGGTGGCACGATCGTGTAGGCTTAATGATAGGAGAAGGGTGTTGTCGGTTGTATTCTCTATGGAGGTTGCTAGCTACGGTTCACCTTAAATATCATACCAGGCGATTTTTTTTTAAGTCATCGTAGTGAGAAAGAGGGTTACTCATAAGTGAGCCCTCCTACTTATAGGAGGGTAAGCTATGGCGGTAAATTCTGGCAGGCTCGAGGCCATTTTCTTAAGTCACAGGTGGTAGTAGTGATAACTCTATATGCTGTGACAGGCTTCCCAGTCGGGCGTTCTTTGGTGAACGTTGGCAGTCTTGACGGTGGAGGGTCCGGCTCTCGGGAGGCCTTTTCCAAGTTTTGCTATATATATCTCGGGCGCCGTCTTTGGCTAGAATTCTCATCCGTTGGCTCATGTCGGATTTGTTTCCTCAAAATAGCCCCTTAGAAAGCTGTCGAGGTCGCCCGCAAGCAACACTAGGTCTCTCTAGTTACAGCTTAAGCATAATTATTGGTCGTTGCCCCGAATCTTTCCACCCGCTCCCAATACCGGTACAGCGGGCTCCTATTGGCATGGACTGCAGATTATTCGCGTGCACCAAGATTTCGAACCTTAAATATAATTACATCATCTCTAGCTCCTTCAGCTCTCCTCTGACAATATCGAAACGGCCTCAATAGTGGGTAAGATCTTACTAATACCCCCGCCAATGCTCTTGATGGCAGATCGGACAATCCCATACAAACCTCCCCAAGCTCGACAACCATCTCAGTGCTGGCAACATCTCGCGGTCCCCTCGATTGCATACACTCATGCGTCACTCACTACCCGTCACGGGCTGAAAGTGGTTTACATGAACTCCCAGTATATGGGCAGTGCGAGCTTTGTCCCCCTCCCGTGATTTGGCCTTCATGGAGGAAAAGACTGGGCCAAGGATTTGTTTTTGTAGTGCCCCGATTGATCTGTTGTGGAGTCTGCGGTGGGGGCACAATCGCCGCGTTGCTATCAGATATAAGACGTTAACTGTCGTCAATGATATTGACCTAGCGTATGAGGCACAGGATATCATGATCTCTTCGAGGACAAGCGCTAGCAGAAAAAATTTAAGGTGTTTCCCGTGATTAGACGATTTTTTTCTCAACAGTCGCATGTCGAAGGCCTTTGATGGGGTTAAGTAACTAGCTATGTTCCCTCGAAGATGCTCAAGCTCAGAAGGTTAGGGATTTGATATATATAGCTGCATGGACTCCTTTTCGGCCGCCACTAGCCTAAGAACAACCCGTTGAAAAGCAAAGAAAAGTTACTTATTCTCTACTTGAGGGGAAGGGTTGATGGAATCAGTAACAAGACTATATTATTTGAACTTTGTTCTTCATGAAAGTGCACACGATTGAGAAATAAAGCTCTGCACGAACCAACTGCACTCTACGCTCCAGATTTAAGTTTATATCCCCCGGGGCAACAGCTACCATCACCATGCTCCACAACGTAGATGATACCTCCGAAACTGCACTCCCCCGGACGCCCAATAAGAGCCTTCGACTATGTCTCGCGTCTAGGACCATGTTACATTGGAAATACTCAATTGGTATCCATACTTGCATTCATTGCCAGGACTACTAGTACAGGACTAATTTTAAATTATTTATACAAGCGGCTAAACATACTAAAACCTCTGCCCAAGGGCAAACCGACTACATTCGATGTCAGAAGCAAAACAGTTATGAGCTTCACCGCAACAACAACACTCCCCCTCCTCTACCTTGATGCACTCTAGCTTGCATCCGTCCACTTCTATCACTTTTGGCTCTCTGCGTGGCGGCAGCTGGCATTGGAGGACAATGTTAGTCTTTGTTACCCTCAATTGACGCCATCCCCATGCTTCCAATTTAACCATTGCTTGCTCCTCAAATGCCCGACACATCTCCTCTTCCGTCGAGAAGGGCGCGAGGAACATCCTGAATGTGAGTCCGTTCGGTCCCCGAAATCTCTCTACCTTAGTTGTAAATCCCATGATCGATATTGGTCCAAGGGCATCTTCACGTTCCTTTGTGGTTCGGAAACGGACGCAGACTGATGGAATTTTTTTGGCTTTCTTTCCTCCTCCATTCGATTTTGTTGACGGTGCCGACAAATAAGATATATACTCCCCGCCCCTCTTCGAATGATAAAGAGCAGCCGCGGCTGCATCCACCCATTCATCTATTGTGCCCTTTGCTAGGTAGTCCGGATCAATGGCTATGTAGCAGCAAAGTCCCGTGGCAGCCATCTCGTTGTTGTGGCGCATGAGAGATCTGGCATTAAGAATCCTCTTTGATGGCCCGGGTTTACATTGGAACTCTCCTTGCTTTTCCAGTCCGCTCTCAGTGCTCCTCCCCTGTTCACCCTCCTGTACATGCAGTTGCGTCAGCATTAATTTCCCATTTGGAGTATTTCTATATACCTTCGCTTTCCTAGCCTTGATATCTAGGGGATCAATTGCTATCGAGCTCCCGCTATCTCTAGCGGTTTTACTTGAAGCAATCACTTGCTTCCTAGCAAGTTTCTTGCGATTCTGTCTTGCCTTCTCTTTCGCCTGCTTCTTTTTCTTCCTTTCCATCTGCCTTTTTTCATCTATGCTATCTTCCTCCACTTCACCATACATGAATTGTCAGCTCGATCCCTTCTCTCTAATCTTATTTTGACTTACCCTTAAGTCCAAGTTTATAACCTCTGTCTTGGAGTTCCAATGATATTACTTTCTCCTTCGTTGGTTTCGCACACGAAACAGGCCTGGAAGCTCCAATTGCTACAATATGCTCTCCTCTCTTTTCCGAGTCTACTTGGATTTAATTATCAGCTATCCATTCAATAATTTTCCGGGTATCCGTCCACTAACCTTTATTACCTTTTACTTTTCCTGACATCTTTGGTGCTGTTGGGAGGTTGTCGGTGGTGATGGAGGTGGTGGCACGATTGTGTAGGTGTGATGATAGGATTCAATCCCCTTTATTTATAACTAAGTTCAGGGAGCGACTACCCATCCAGGCTTGCACCACCCTATAATAGGAGAAGAGTGTTGTTGGTTGTATTCTCTATGGGGTTGCTAGCTACGGTTCCCCTTATGATAATAGGCGATTTTTTTAAGTCATTGTAATGGGAAAAGAGAAGTTACTCATAAGCTGGCCCTCCCACTTACAGGAGGGTAAGCTATGACAGTAAACTCTGGCAAGCTCAAGGCGATTTTTTTAAGTCATAGGTGAGAGGGCTAACTTATGAGCAACTCCTTTGAGTTAGGCAAAGATCGGACAACCTGTCTTTCCCCATTATTATATGGTAGTTGCTATCCCTAGAAAAGACAATTTGCCACTTAAAGAGGAATAGTGGCTACCTTAAAACGGTATGAAGGCTTGTAGTAGTGAAATCTCTACATGCTGTGATAGGTCTTCCCCGTCGGGCGTTCTTTGGTGAGCGTTGGCAATCTTGACGACGGAGGGGCCGACTCTCGGGAGGGGGGGAGGCGTTTTTTTCCAAGTTTTGCTGTGCAGCATATATCTCGGTCACCGTCTTTGGCTAGGATCTCCACCGATTGCTTCATGTTGGATTTGTTTCCTCAAAACAGCCCTTTAGAAAGCTGTCGAGATCGCCCGCAAGCAAGACCAAGTCTCTAGAGCTTAAGCATAATTATGAGCAATTGCCCCAAATCTTTCCACCCGCTCCGAATACCAGTACAGTATCCTACTGCGGGCTCCTATTGACATGGACTGCGAATTATTCGCGTGCACCGAGCTTTCAAACCTTAAATATAATTACATCATCCCTAGCCCCTCCAGTTCTCCTCTGGCAATATTGAAACGGCCTCAATAGTGGATAAGATCTTACTAATTCCCCCGCCAATGCTCTTGATGGTAGATCCGACAATCCAATACAAACCTCCCCAACCTCGGCAACCATCTCTGTGCTGGCAATATCTCGCGGTCCCCTCAATTGCATACACTGATGCGTAGTGATGGGCACGATCATGCTCGAGCAGAAAATTTAGCCCATGCTCGAGCATAAATCGTGCTCGAGCACACCAAAAATTTATGATCGAGCATGATCGTGCCCATCACTACTGATGCGTCACTACCCGTCAGGGACTGAAAGTAGTTTACATGCACTCCCCGTATATGGGCAGTGCGAGCTTTGACATCTTGTCGTGATTTGGCCTTCATGGTGGAAAGGATTGGGCCAAGGATTTGTGTTGAAATTTGGCCTTCGGATATGCAGCTTTCACGTCTACAGTACGACAAAGCCGGTCATTCACTCTCAGTGTCGGTTTACGGTTCTCCGTATTCCACTTGTTGGACTTCACTCTTCGCTCATATCACTTCTTGGTCTGTTGACCAGATAGGTAATCTTCCCATCATTTGTTTTTCTTTTGTATTTCATACTGCTCGCTTCGATTCCCTCTCCGGAGCTGATATACAGTGCTGCCCCACTGCATAAATAGTAGATCTTCCTGACCGCCTTAGATAGAATGAAGTTCATGCACATCTCCTGTTCTCATATGCTTCCTGTATATTTCTCAGTCTTTGGTCAATTTTTCAACAATTTGTTTTCGTAGTGCCCCGATTGATCTGTTGTGAAGTCTGCAATGGGGGCACAATCGCCGTGTTGCTATCAGATAGAAGATGTTGATTCACGCCAATGATACCGACCTAGCGTACGAGGCACAGGATATGATGATTTCTTCGAGAATAAGGGCCAGCAGGAAACATTTAAGGTATTTCTGTGATTAGATGATTTTCCTCTCAACAGTAGCATGTCGAAGGTCTTTGATGGGGTTAGGTAACTAACTATGGCTTCACGAAGATGCTCTAGCTCAGAAGATTATGGATCTGATATATATAGCTGTATGGACTCCTTTTCGGCCGCTACTAGTCGAACAACCCTTTGGAAAGAAAAGAAAAGTCACCCGTTCTTTACAGGAATCTACTTTGGGGGAAGAGTTGATGGAATCAGCAACAAGAGATGGATGATCTTATTTTGAACTTTGCTCCCCGTGAAAGCGCACATCATTGAGAAATGAAGCTCTGCGCGAACTGACAGCACTCTAAGTTCTAGATTTAAGCTTATATCCCTGAGACAACAGCCATCATCACCATGCTCCACAACGTACGTGGTGTTTCAGAAACCACCCCTCGGAAGTCCAATAAGAGCATTTGACTATGTCTCGCGCCTACCGTAGGAACATGCTACATAGGCAATACTCAATAGGTATCCATATTTGCATTCACCGTCACGACTACTAGTATGGGACTAATTTTAAATTATTTATACAAGTATCTAAACATACCAAAGCCTCTGCCCAAGGGCAAACCGACTACATTCAACGTCAGAAGCAAAACAGTTATGAGCTTCACCGCAACAACAACACTCCCCCTCCTCTACCCTGTTGCACTTTAGACTCCACCCGTCTACTTCTATCGCATATGGCTCTCTGCGTGGTGGCAGCTGGCATTGGAGAACAATGTGAGTCTTTGTTCCCATCAATTGACGCCATCCCCATGCTTCCAATTTAACCATTGCTTGCTCCTCAAATGCCCGACACGTCTCCTCTTCCTTCGAGAAGGGCGCGAGGGGGATCCTGAATGTGAGTCCTTTTGGTCCCCGGAATCTCTCTACCTTAGTTGTAAATCCCATGATCGATATTGGTCCAAGGGCATCTTCACGTTCCTTTGTGGTTCGAAAACGGACGCAGATTGACGGGATTTTTTTGGTTTTCTTTCCTCCACCATTCGATTTTGCTGACGGTGTCGACAAATAAGATATATAACCCCCAGCTCTGTTTGACCTATAAAGAGCGCCTGCAGCTTCATCCACCCATTCATCTATTGTGCCCTTTGCTAGGTAGTCCGGATCAATGGCTATGTAGCCCCATAGTTCCGTGGCAGCCATCTCGCGAGATCCGGCATTAAGAATGCTCCTCGGTGGCCCAGGTTTACTTTGGAGTTCCCCTTGATTTTCCAGCCCACTCTCAGTGCTCCTCCCCTGTTTGCTCGGCTGTACATGCAGTTGTGTCAGCATTAATTTCCCATTTGGAGTATTTCTAGATACCTTCGCTTTCCCAGCCTTGATATCCAAGGGGCCCATTGCCATTGAGCTCTTGCTAGCTCCAGCAGTTTTATCAGAGGCCCTCGCTTGCTTCCTAGCCACTTTTTGGCGATCCCGTCTTGCCTTATGTTTCTCCATGTTTCTTTTCTTCCTTTCCATGTCACTTTTTTCACCCCTACTCCCTTCCTCCACCTCTACTATACATGAGCTGTCAGCTCGGTCCCTTCTCTCTATTGTTATTTTGACTTACCCTTACATTCGAGCTTATCACCTCTGTCTTGGAGTTCCAATGAGATGCCTTTCTCCTTTGTTAGTTTCGCACACGAACCAGGCTTAGGAGCTCCAATTGCCACTATCCGCTCTCCTCTTTCTGAGTCGACTTGGACTTAATTATCAGCCATCCATTCAATAATTTCCCGGGTATCCGTCCACTAACCTTTCTCGTCTTTTAATTTTCTTGACATCTTTGGTAGGTTGGCAGTGGTGATGGAGGTGGTGGCAGGATCGTGTAAGCGCGATGATAGAAGAAGGATGTTGGTGGTTGCATTCTCTATTGAGGTTGCTAGCTAGGGTTCACGTTAAGTAGTGAAAACTCTACATGCGTAACCCTATACTCATGCCCTAGAACGTTCACCCGTCCAACCTTCGGTGTTTCTCCATCATACATGTGCGCTTCCTGTTATATACCTGCGCTCCTCCCTGCTGCTAATACAATGTGCTACTACTGGGATTATTATTATACCATCAAGTGGTGGGGTCCGTTCCTGAAGACCTGTCCTACTATCACAGCATTCATTGTAGTTGTGCGCCGAGTGCTTCCTTCTCCACCCCCCCCCCTCAAAGAGCAGAAGAAACCGAGGAAGGAAAACCCGAAAAGAAGGAAGTGCACTGAAACAATTCTAATACCCTTAATACTACTAAGGCTCCTTACCCTTTGCCTCAGCTTTTAGATGTCGCCTTATGAATTTACACGCCTATCCCATAATCCTTCCACTCCCTCCTTTTTCTTTCCCCCGAAAGTCATTCTATAGTGAACGCCCACTCGCAAATTAGCAGCCAAGAGAACCTAAAAACACAACAACCGCTCCTACCCCCTCGATATACACTCAGGTAACATCACAGTTTCATATTTTCTTCCGCTTTACCTCTCGGCCGGTGGTATCCAAATAGCAACCACAGCGGGGAAAAAATCCAGTGTCATGCCTATACCGAAAAACTTCACCCATTCCGAGTTCAAAACCCACCACCCTACCGTCACCATCCCCTTCCTTGACAATGAAATCTCCCCCCTTCCCCCTTCCTCCATAAACCAAGTTATTGACACTCAAAATGGGTATCTAGATTCGTAGTCGCCTTCCAATATGTTTGCCCTGCCCACCAGGTCTCTGAGCATTCGACGGCACCTATCGACTGCCAACTCTTTGATATAGAGTCTGAGAATACTAAGATAGTCATCCCAGTAGATGAGAATATGTTGATCCTCCTGGGGGGAGACCAGTGTTCCCAGTCGTCCAGTCCGTCAATCTTCGGGGGAGGGTGGGACAGACTACTGCTCATGGTTCGTCTTTTTGGGGGTGCTAGGACGGACTATGCTTGGAGAGGTGAGGGCTGGATGGACTATAGAAAAGTATAGTCCTAGCACTTGGACCTCGGATACTAGCCAAGCCGAAACCACACTCCTCCAAGCTAAGCATTCCCGCATCATAAGAGATCACTCATGCCCTCCCCGGCCGTCCCTCACCATTCCCGGCCATCCTCAACCATACCCGGCCGTTCTCCAGGGAATAGGGAGGGGAATGGACGTTAGGTTGTCCTAAGGGTAGAAGTTTCGCAAGTGAAATAAATCTTTAGATACCAGTGGGTAGTGTAGATGTCTGTCATGACTCTACCGTGCATCCAGTTTATACCCCATCTCAGGAAAAATCCCCTATATTATGATGTAGGTTAGCACAAATATGATAAACTTGAATATAGTAGATATACGCACCAACGAAAAAAACAAAAAAAACAATGGAAAGGTGTGTGTACAATGATGATGGCGGATGGGAAAGAAGGGGGGCAAACAACAATGGAAAAAAGAGAACAAGATGGTAAAAAAGTGGAAAAGAAATTTTTTTTGGGAAAAGTTGTGTGGGGGGGGAAACAAACTCTCTTGTATAATAACGGTTTTCTCAACAGTGGTGGTGGTGGGATGCTGTTGTCAGCTATGTGGGGGAAAAAAAGGTTTCAAGTTGAAGGTAGACTAACAAGGACCATTTGGTTGGCAAAAAAAAAAATGGGACCATTCCTTTAAACGACCACTTCTGCTTGCGAAAATAGCTCTTCTATGATATTATTCCGTTTTTGGAACTGAAGGGAAAAAAGGACCATTTGTATGATAATAATTATAAGGGAACAGAAAGGAACCGGTATATCCAAACAGGCTCTGGGGAACAATTTTGTCCCCCCCCCCATGAAATGGTTATCATATGTCTGCAGTTAAGGTTATGCCAGACACCATGGCAGCTAATTGTCTACAAAACCTATGTATGATATTATAATACAAGTATGAGGGATAAAGTTTTGGCAAAGGACAGAGTTCATTTTGTGAAACTAACTCTTTAAAAACTTCATATCCCTATGCCTTGTACAGTATAACTAGCTACCCCTCTCTCAAGACCTCAAGTGTCATCTCTCAAATAAGTATCATAATAGAATTAACTTGAGATAGATGTTAATATACTCAAGACAATGAGTTTAAGCATATAGTTTAACCTCACTTATTACATTCAGAGATTTATATTTAAACAAATTCAAGTTATATGTATTAAATACTTGCAATTTTTCATCCTCCGTCTCCTCTACACACCCGGCGATTGAAATCTCAACACAACAAGATTATCACCACTTTTCCCAACTCCACCCCCCACTATGGGTTCGCCCTAGGGGGTGGAGTGCATCTCCCCTTATCTTTTCCCTCCCTTAGGCTTATCCCTTTGGGCTTTCTTCTCCCTGGGTTGAAGGATTTCGTCTTCTTTTGATGATGTTTCCTCTTCCTACCCCGCTTTTGCTCAGCCTCGCTTAGGGCATCTGCACGGTCGGCAACACTCTCCTCAACGCCTATGTTACAGACGGCCGGGAACACGGTTTGCAGTAAGAGAAAACATTTCATCAGGCCACGGTCGATTTCTCTACTCTCTTTTTCTTTAAGAGGCTGCCTAGTCAAGACACGAACGCGATTACCGATAGTTTCTACAGCACAGAGTTAGGTCTACCCCTCCTTCTTCTCCTCTTTTCACGGTCGGATCGGCTGGGACCCTACTGCTCCTCCACTTTCTTGACTGGTACCCACAACTACCTGGCTGGTATCCATAACTGCTTCTTCACTATTCGGACTATGACCACAGTCCATCACGGCTTGCCTCTGGGAGGATGGTATCGTACTATCTCCTTCTTCTTTTCAAGGGTTTGCCAACACAGTGGGCCAGTTGCTCCTTGCCTGCGCCCCCCCAGGATTTCAATTATGCCGAACCTGGTCACCCCTGAACTGATTGTACAGGAACTTTTCAAGTGGTTGCTGCTTTGTTTGTTTTTTGTTTTTCCTTTGTGCGGATGATCGTGCCATGGGTTTTCCTGACTCTTCCCGCTTCTTCTTTGATTTTGTAACCGGTACAGGTTACTGTTTTAGGTATGGATTGGTTTTCTGTATTTGTTTCAGGATACGAGTTCAGGAGACTTGTATGCCTTGTTAGTTTGTTTTATGTTTTGTTTTAGGATACGAGCTCAGGAGACTCATAAGGTTTGTTATTTGATACTTGTATTGTTTTAGGATACGAACTCCGGAAGTTTGTAAGCCTTGTTTATTGTTGGATTGTTTATGGGTTAGGTATCATTTGATGCCTTAGGATTTGGATATGATTGATGCGAAATGGATTATCGCAAGTGTATTTAAAAGACCTGTATCTCTCCGGACTTAGAGAGAGTAGACTTCGAGACTTCGACAGACAGAGTTTTCAATATACTTGGTTGAACAGTTATCTTCTATTCAGTTCGATTCGAGAATCTTTGAACTTCGCACAGGCCTACAGCACTTGGTCTTCTCTTAGTAGTTTCGATAAAGTAATAGAGTCTATTCAATTACTTGTTGGCGTCTCCGGTACTTGATCTCGTTTATACCACTGGTTTGGTTAGAGTCAATACCGATATCCCTTCGTAAGACCGCAACCCTACAGGAAGCGGTTACAGATTTGATTCCTTTTGTCTATCTTCTTAGCTAGTCAAGGGTTTCTTGTTGGGGGCGAGATGTGCAGTTGGTTCCACACCAGAGGGACTTGGGGGGTTGGCTTTTTCCCAGGGGTAGTTGGAGGTTTTTTTATGCCATAGTGTAAGCTGCATGCAAGATTTTGTACCTTAAAACAATAATCATATGATTCAAAAAAAAAAAAAAATACTTGCAATTTATAACATATTAAATAAACAACTTAAAAACAATATAACATTAAAAGTGAACTCTTATTCATCCCTCCCTCTTCTTTCAATCCCCATCCTCAACCACCTTGTGAATCTGGATTTCTGTATCCTACAACTTCCTTCTCATCCCCAACCTCAACCACCTTGTGGATCTGGATTTCTGTATCCTACCACTTCCTTGTGATCCCCTAACATCTAGTGCTCTCATTGCCTCCCTCTCTAATCCAAGTCTCAGAAATCTTGTGATTAGTGCCCTTACCTTTGTAGAACTTTACTAATGCTTTTACTAGTATAATATCAGTATATGAGTCAAACTATTCTGTTTTAGGTCTAAAGTTAGGATCATAAACTACAAGGATACCATCTTTATAAAAATTGGCATAAGTATGCCAACCAATCACTTTTTCTGCTTGTTAAGCAATTGCATTTCTGATCGTATTGGAAAAGATGGCAAGAGTCGCTATACTTTGTAGAGTTGAGAGAAAGGTACTGAGTGAGAGTCTAGCAGTCCAGTTAGAAACATAGACCTTGCCTTCTGAGTCAGACATTTGGTACTCATATTTACTTCCTTTCTTGCTGTTTGTACTTGCGTCTCCATGCCAAGAGTTGTCACCCTCTTAGGTATAGTCACTCCAGAACCATACAAGGTATTGTCAGACTGGAGGATTGGGTATAGGGTGGTCAACTATTTTCTAAACCAATCTTTAGTTAAGAATTATCACTATTGTGATAGTAATCCTAACTTTATTCTCAAATATGCTTTTCTGACTGCTTCATTATTGAGATTCAAATTGGACATAATTTGATCAAACAACATTTTGAAAGAGACATGTAGAGCAATTATCGCTCTTTGCCACACCACCATAGAACCTGTGATATTATTAATACCATGCTCCAGGAATTAATATTATGCTCTAGGAATTAATAACAAGAGTGGGTTTACCTATTGAGATAGATGTTAGAGAGACCCTCAGTGACTTTGGTTCTAAGGAGAGATACATCATTGTTTGTGAACCTATAATATATGTTCCTATCTCTCCCACATACTAGAGGACCTTGACACTATACTTAATCTGGCCCCATACTCACTACCCCCAAGAGAGTGCCAACTCTTAAGGCTGAGGGGCAAGTATCTAGAGGTTTCTGATATCCCTGTTGAGATAGATAACAGGACTCAGGAAAACCACCAGCTTTCAATTAAAGGTGAGCGATATTTTCATAAGAGTATATAGTAAGATAATTCAGTTCTAGGCTGTCATTGCCTAATGTAACGGGGGCACCCTATAGAGAGGTGAACTCTAAGGTTGCGACTGTACCAAACACTCAAAGTAGAAGATAAAGATGTGGTAAAATAATTCAGAAGAATCAACAGTAAAACTTAATATAGTTAAGCTCGAAGCTTCACTCAATTTAGTTCTCTCGAGGAAAAGTTGGTTGTCGAAGTAGAATGCCAAACGCTTAAACTTAAGTAGATATCAGATTTAAGCCTTTGTGTAACAATCCTACTCTGGTGGAGATTAGTGGTGCGACAGGTAACGAAATACGTACTAGGTGATCTTGAACTATCGTTATAGTTCTAGCTCTTTTGAGTATCTGAGAGTGTTCTTCTTTCCGAGATTAACTTATAATCTCGTCTTCGTAATTAGACTATCTTATAGTCTGCGTATCTCACACTAATATCTTATTGGGGAGAGGTGACGAGGGAACTTCTTCGTAGCTCAATCTCTTCTCACGTGAGAGAGATATGAGACTGTTCTTGTCTTAACAAGTTCGTAGTTGCTCTTACGCTTAGAGAGCTAGGTTGCTTGCATACAAGCGAGAGGTAGCGGTAAAGGTAAAGGTAAAGTTATATTGTAGAAAAGTACTTAGATGGTAGCGTGAAGATCCTATATCTACGGCCCGTCGCAATCCTTTATATAGGCCTCTTCCCGCAATAACCCTGACCCTGGTGACTCATACCTATGAGTCACACGATCATGACTCATAATGAGTCATATCCGAAATCCATCAGATGACTCATATGAGTCACTGCGCAACATGCCTTAAACCAATCATAAAACATCAAACATATCAGGTGCGCAAAGCGCGTCACCTGCGTGGAACTCGTGACTCATAATGTGAGTCACGCGCGAAAGTCATTACATCATTATGACTCACAATCGTGAGTCATAGAAACATCAACCAATCATAACATAACAATGACGCGCAAGTGCGAGTCATGTGAGAACTATGAGTCAACTGACTGCATAGCGTAAAACATAATTATGACTCACAATCGTGAGTCATAGAAACATACCTTATGACTAATAACTATTAGTCATGTGAAATCTGCCTTGCTTAGTCACGATTTGTGACACTTTGACATTCACCGCTACTCCGACCTTTGCGAGTACCCTGTCCTGCTCAGGGCTGTCTGGGGTCTACCCTCCATCAGGAATTATCCAGCCGGAAGTACCGGACCAACTCAAGTATACTTAACTCCGTAAATAGGATATGAGTTTCTGCAATGCATCTCCAATACAACCGCAGGTGGAAGAACTCTTCCTATCGAAGTCATACCAGTGGCTAACTGTTATGACAACAACCGGAGTCAATACCTAGGTGGTGGACTCACTGGCCCAGTGGTAGTTTCGTCGATACAAGCTATGCAGTCCATCATTTAATCTACGCGACTATCCAATGTGATAAATTGACATGCAAGCTCCCCTGGTGAGATGTAGCCGATGGTTGGCTAAGTGGGCACTACCCATAGCCAGCCTCTCTGGACATACTCTAGCATGATAAGACTCATACCTCTAGAGTCCAATAACAACCCATAGTAATGCTACAAATCAAGGGGAGAAGGTCCCGGCTTGTTACTGAGGTATTTGTCCCGAAAGCTCCCTGGCCTCCTTGGACTACCTAAGTACCACTAGGAAGACTACCCTACTACCCGTAGGCTAAGATAGACTCCTAGGTGCCGGAGAGACCATTTATGGGCGACCCCCATTTTGGCGGTTACCTATACTCCCCTTATATATCCTGCGAACGACATTCAGTCGGACGGATGGCGACGACTTATACGGTCTTACGGCAGCAGCTCCAATGACCTCTTTTTTCTAGCAAACAAGCAACTATGCAGCCGTCTGCCTATGACGCGCCGTCCCAACGCTCGGGCCAGAGGGGGGTGTTAGCTAAACTCGCCCAAGTTCAATAGTATATTCAGGCCACCCTTATACAGGCGTGGGGCCTCCCCGCACAGATGAGTGTGTGCCCAAGAACATCTAAGAGCCCATACTCGTGCCAAGGTTGCGGCGGCTTGCCGCAATCCCCGGATGTTCGCAGGCTCACAACCTGGGCCACTCTAAAGAGTGCCTGCCAGCTCAACACAACTTTGTGGTTCAACACAACTTTGTGGCTTACTATAGAAACTCTGTGGCTCAACACAACTTTGTGGCTCAAAGCAACTTTGTGGCTTACCATACAAACTTTGTGGCTCAACAGCACTTTGTGGCTCAAAGAGACACAAAACAATATATTAATTATAATATTCTCATTTATATCTATTTTTTGAACCTTCTTTATCACTTAACTATTAGCTTGGATAGATTTTGAGCAATAAACTTACATTAAACAACTAAGTAATGTTAAGCCACAAATTGCATTGAGCCACAAAGTTGTGTTGAGCCACAGAGTTTCTATGGTAAGCCACAAAGTTGTGTTGAGCCACAAAGTTGTGTTGAGCTGGCAGGCACTCTTTAGAGTGGCCCAGGTTTAGAGCCTGCGAACATCCAGGGATTGTGGCCACCCGCCGCAACCTTGGCACAAGTAGAATGTGAGGCAATCGACCTCTAAGTTCTAGGATGACTTTGCCGGTGCAGGTAGGGTAACTTGGACTCCTCAGTAGGGTAACTGGGGTGCATGGGCATAATGACCAAATTCCCAAGGTAGGGTAACTTTGCCCTCTTATGCCCTTAACCAGTCCGGATGTTCTCCAGTTGACCACAAAAGTCGTCTCGGAGGTCTGTGTAACATTCCTGTAATTCTCTTGACCTTATGTGAATGTTCTCCCAAAAGGTTACCCTGCCTAATAGTGTACCCAAGGCTACTCAACCATTCCCTAGACTTAGTCCTAGGTTAACCAGCTATTTGTATACGAGACCATACCACCTCTGGTTACCACTTGGTATACCATTTGGGCTAACGTGGTAGTTATTGTAGCTACCTATCATAGGGTCGTTACACCTGATCAAACTCGAGCAGCATTGGAAGTAGCATATTGAGATTAATATTGAAATAAGATATTGTGAGAAGAATTAGAGGGAAATATAGATTTTAAGTATGATAGGAGAAAATAGAAGGAATTATGTTTTCGTAGAATCACAGAAGTAGGTGCAGGAATTTTTTAGTGGAATTGTGAAAGTGAATTTTGCAAGTTTATTGGATACTTATATCAATAAAAAGCCATCAATTCTATTACTCATCTACAACTCCCTTCAGATCATATCTGTTTAAGAAATATATTAGTAATCATTGTATTACTTGATAGGCTGTAATATTTAATTCAAGTTTTAACATCTGTGTAATGGGGGCACCTTATAGAGAGGTGAACTCTAAGGTTACAACCGCATCAAACACTCAAAGTAGAAGATAAAGATGAGGTAAATAATTCAAAAGAATTAAACAGTAAAACTTAATATCGTTAAGCTCGAAGCTTTACTCAATTAGTTCTCTCGAGGAAAGGTTGGTTGTTACAGTAGAATGACAAATGCTTAAACTTAAGTAGATATTAGATTTAAGCCTTTGATATTCACCACTACTCCGACCTTGTGCGAGTACCCTGTCCTGCTCAGGGCTTGTCCGAGGTCGACCCTCCATCAGGAATGATCCTGCCGGAAGTATCGGACCAACTCGGGTACACTTAACTCCGTCAATAGGATATGAGTTTCTGCAATGCATCTCCAATACAACCGCAGGTGGAAAAACTCTTCCTATCGAAGTCATACCAGTGGCTAACTGTT
>Ga0307509_10000261_pt1 | contig 86238 bp, 67 predicted proteins | sample 10_EM_MG_FD_202245 | JGI IMG/M metagenome (GOLD analysis project Ga0307509, IMG submission 202245) | Populus trichocarpa ectomycorrhiza microbial communities from riparian zone in the Pacific Northwest, United States - 10_EM | ecosystem: Host-associated > Plants > Roots > Unclassified | place...
AAGTACAAACAAGGAAATACCAATAGGACGAAATTCCTGCCAGTTGAATAGCTAGTTCCACTGCCGGAGGCTATGCCAAGGAAGCCGCTGCCCTTGCCAGGGAGATCGTTACCGCCGATGTTTCCCGATGTGACAATGGGGGCACATGTAGGGTGAGAGGGAGGGGTGGGAGGGCCAAAAGAACGCGAAAGATAAAGGACACGAGGAATGAAGGACGCGAGTTGTAGGAGTTGTGGTGAACCGGTGGTGTGCGAGAGAAGAAGGGGTCGACAGAGATGGAGTTCGGTGGGCCGTGCGTCTTGGAGCTATGGCCCCGCACTGGCCCAGCAACCGGGCTTACCTTTTTCCGGCCACCCCGGGGAACCTATCCGCCCCGGGATGGCATCCTTGCTCTTCGGCCAATTGGCAATGGGTTGTACCAACCCGCCATCGATTCCTATTTTAGCTACAGGACCCACCCTAGGGGTAGCGGGGAGCTCTCGCAGCTTTTCTAGAGGGGTCGCCTGTTTACCTCTCCACCGGATGGGAAGGAGGAGTCTATAGAGAGTCCTGTACCCCCCTGGCCTATTCGATTAACTAATAACCCACTTGCGGAGTCAATTTAGTTGCGCGAGTCGCGCAGCCTACCACGTGGCAGTTGATGCCTAGGAGTGATCCACTATGATGCTACCATTCTAGCTTTCATGAAGCCAATTGAGGTCTTGCATCTAAATCGGGAACGAGACGCTCTCCAACCTCCAATCTTACACATATATATCTTGAACCGGCTTTTCTATACAACGCTCATGCATAGAAGAGGTTTCCCAAGGGGGAAATCAGCAACAGGTTGAAACCTATATTTGAACTAGTTCTTAATCCATACAAACTCTATCCGGAAAGGCAGTAATCGCTCAGTATGATATATAACCTCTCTGGTCCCCCTTTTTAGAAATTAAATGAATAATTCAGATCCAACCCACCACTGCGGATACGTAAACTAAATGTGCTTTCTCACTCTCTATGCCTTACTTGCAGCCACAAACTCTGGGCTATAGGGGGGGGCAGCCTATTTGTAGCAGTGACCACAACTATCTAGTCCATCCCGCCTCGAGCACAGTACTGTACCGGTATGATACAGAGTACTAAATGTGTTCTTGCCTCCTTGCTACTAAAGTAACATTTCATGCTTAATTCTTCTACTATTGCGATACCATTACAGTAAAAACTGGAATAATTGGCCCTCGCGCTAGACCTTGGAGTGCCTCTCCTGGTAATGCGGGGCTTAAATTTCCTTTTTTTGTCACAGTGGAGGACTGAGGGACCATCGGCGGACCCGCAAGGAAACGGCTTTTCAAAACCCAAGCAGGGTCCTGATCAGGTGACCCCCAGACACAAGGGTTCGAGCAGTGAATTTCCGCTATATTTTTAATTTAAACGAAGTCATTGTTGACGAGCTACTGGCTCATCTCTAATATGAGGGACGGAACATGAGAAACATACACGCGGGGCGACGCCTTTAGATTGCACGGGTATCTGAGGGCTCTTGCTAGGGTTGTCTTGGTCGATGGCCCGGCTGTTTCTGGAAACCACGGGGGGCTTTGGCTGAAGGAAGTATTTATGGAGGGAGTGCTAATCTGCTGTCCTAATAATGAGTTTGACTGGCCACTTGAGATTACTAGTCTATATGGTAATAGAAGACGCAACATTGCCATCACCGAGTACGGGATCTTCGCTATCAAGATCACTTCTTTTGTATTTAATGAGCCTTCGGCTGAGATGGCTGTCAAGGTTATTGTTCATGCGGAGGGGGGGAGGGTGGAGAGGGGAAGGGGGGTGGGAAAAGGGCAAAGAGGACTAGGAGCGGGAGGAGAAGGGGCTGCAGAGTGAGAATGGGCTGCGGGGTGAGAAGGGGCTGCGGGGTGAGAAGGGGCTGCGGGGGGGGGGCTTGACCTGCAGAGCGGCAGCTAGTGGTAGGGGAGGAGTTGGATACATCTCCAGATAATTTGTTACTGTATAGTTCTTGGACACATCCTATCACCTTTAAATCATTGTGCCTTCCCGCCAGAAAACAAACTTAGGCCAAACATTGGAAGAGGAAAAAAGGTGGCACTAATGTTGGTACGAAATCTTCGCACTTTCTCAATCAAACCTCTGGTTTATAAATTATCATAAGTACGTCTCCAGGTAGCTAGGAATAAAGGTGATTAAAATATATTCTTTCCTTTTACCAATTAGGATGAAAATTGCTTGTTCCGGTGCTCACTCGCGACCTATATCTGGAGGGGATTGTGCGGGATTTGGGTATCGTCCTCGAAGGGAGAGTATCTGCATACAAAAATTGTGTAACAATTGAATAGCAGGCTATGTTATAGGAGGACGAAAAATACGATCTTTAAGATAGGATTGATAAGTAGCCATAAACTGGGGCATCCTATCTGAAGGATAGAAGAGAGGCGCCATAGGACCTCACCTGGGTGCTGATCTCATTCTACAGGTTGGAGAGCCACCAGAGTTTCCTCGGTGGTCAATCCAACATTGCACACAAACCACCCGAGATGGATCGAATTTCTAGACCTCACTAGTATATCTCTCTTTTCAGTTTTGCCATTGGCCTTTCCTTTTTTTTTTTCTCTTTGCTTTTTCATAGATTAGGAGGAATTGTTTGTACCTTGAGTTGGCAGTCGAAAGTTGAACAGAGGCACCTTCATGTGCATTTAAAGTTTTCATTGGGGGAGAGGCGGAAGCGCTGAGGGTTCCGGAACCACTCCACTACCGAACTTTTATCCTTCGTTGGGAGGCTCCTGCAGGAGGCTCCTCATGAATCACCCCCACATCCTTCCACACAGCTCTCTGCTCAAAAGAAATACACATAGCATTAACTATATAAGGGCTGGGCAAGCTCGAAAAGTTCCTTCCTTTCTACCATTAGAACCCGCTACGTGAACTCCGGAAACACATCGGAAAGGCATAGCACAAGCTGCTGCTACTACCCTCAGCACTTTTACCATACTACTAGCACTCCTACCAGTGCCACTACCACTCCTACCATTACCACTGCCACAGCTGCCACCACCACCCTCGTTGTTACCGCTGCCAGTACTATCACAGTCGCTCAGACGTTATCACCACCACCACCACCACCACCAAACCACCAATACTACCACCACCAATACCACCGCCGCCAAAGTTCTAGTTCTTCCAGAAGAATGTGCAAACTCATCGCTCATAACTACACTCTCTGCAACCACAAACTCTGGAGCACGAATCAAGGCTGTTCTCAAGCCATCGAAGACCCAACCCTACCGTATCCTGGTTGTCGGAGCTTCCGAATTACTGCTCGTACGTTCAGTGAACCACCATCAGCCGTTGTCGACACTCGATACTACCATACGGAAACGTGCCAGCTGTTGGGCTGCAAGTATACTGTCAGGCCTGAGATGGTGATCAGCCAATGGTGATTGTGAGTCCTTAGTCATATCTGGCGATGGGGAGGAGAGCTCGGTGGTTGCTGGGCTGACCTTCTGAGATTAGAGACTATGAGAAGGCCTGGAGGGTTGGAGGGTTGGAGGGTTGGGAGATGGATGGGGTTTCGTTTCTGTTAGCTTTCTTTTTTTTTTCAAATTTAGGGCTTGTTTGGCAGGCACGATGAAAATAAATCACAATATTTTTTGAAAACGGGGTAATTCTATACACCCAAAACTGGCCAATCCCAAAGAAATTACCAGTGCGATATGCTCCTGTACTCAAATAAATTACCAGTGCGATACGCTCCTGTACTCAGCCTCTCCAAGAGGAAAAGAATGGTGACGCTCTGGAATATTGCAGGACACCAGGTTCAATATCTATCAACCTCACAATTTTCCTTACCTCACAACTTGTAAGCCCCCGGCTGCTACTTCCTTTATACAGAATTAGTGGAGAAGTATCTGCTATCCGACCATGGGATTAAAATTTTCACATTATGGAACCCGCCCGCCCCGAGTATCGAGAAATATGGAGACAATTTCTTGCGTCTGCAAAACAAGGCCTCTTTTTTTTTCTTTTCTTTTTTTTTTCTTTTTCTCCTTCCTTCCTCCTATTGGAGGGCGATAGCCACCCGACCAAGTGTTGTGTGTTGTTGAAGACAGGGATTCTGTTCGCTGCACGAGTGATTGACAGTGGAGCCGGGAATGAAAACACCGAAAGGTCAGGCTGGGGGGACGTGGAAAGCTCCGAGGGTTAGGGTCAACCGTTTGCAACGGATACCCAACGAGAGCAATTTAACTATCGTACCGTAAAAACTCGGTAGATCCACTATCAGCAATCGGGACCTTGGCGTCCGCAATCCGGGAAGGAACGCCTCGAGAAGGAATAGTGGTTCCCAGACAAGGCACTTGTATAGCTTGGAGAGGCCGAGCTTGTTAGATCTCATTAACAGGTACTCGATATTTTGTTAACCTACTCTTCTAAGACTGCTGTGGTTCGGTGAAATGGTGCTGTTGAGATCCCCGATAGTGGGTCTACCGAGCTTTTACGGTACTAGGCCGTATGATACTGTACTAAAAATAGGAAAAAAACAGGCTGGTGGAATGGCATAATAACAAATATGGTGTGGTATGATATACTGGGATCAGTCAAGCTTTCTTTCTTCCTCCCTTTCTTTTCTTCTCGCAGGGTCAGATCTGCGCACTTTCCCGTTTTATCGACCTCCTGCAGCGTTTACGAAAGACAGACGCCCCTCAAGGCCCTACAGTCCGCCCGGGAGGCCTGGAACTCTGCCATCAACCCTGCCCATCCAATCTAGATAGCAACCCACTACAAGAGCAGCGCAGTGATATAGTAACTACGATTGTTTCATGGATTCTCTGGGGAATGCAGAAGAGACCTATGAGGTGATTAAAGTACATGATCTATTCATAAAACCGGGTGAGCAAACAAAAGACATGGCCGAAGACCAATTCCCAGAGAAACGAAATTTCAAACCCCAACCAGCCATCAAATCCACCCGAGCTCCAATGCAAATAACATTCCATCCCTCAAGGTCCTCCCAAAGAGAGGTGTTCAAACATTCCAGTGCATTTTAACAAGTTACAATCGTGAGAGCAAACCTAAGGCTCTCCTAAACCTTACGAATCCCCACCAAGTCCCTTCCCGAGTACTTCATCGAGCCTACCCCTAACCCTCTCAAGCCCCCATTGCCAATCACCAACTAAATCGCTTACAAGGGTAATTCTCCAGGCGCACTTTCCAATCGCAATAATAGTCCCTTGGTAGACCCTATGGGAGGTAATCAACCTACCCGCCATCTCTCCAATCCTATCGATACCTTCGTTGAGAATGTGGATCTTCTGAATAAGATGCATAGAGGGAACATAGCGGAGAAAGAGTTCCCAGACTTCTTCCATGACCCAGAGTCCCAGATGCGTGAGGCGATTCCCATGACGGAGCAGGTAGGTCATCTGGCGGGGAGCAAGATGCCATTGGGGCTTTAAGGTTAGTTTCTTGAGGTTATAGAGGGTAGGGTAATGCTCAAGAAAGATCTTCTTTGTGAGCTCCACTATAGGGGAAGGTGAACTTTCCCCTGGGATTGTTGTGAAGTGTAGTTCTCTTGTATTCCTACCCGTAGATTTCATTGCCAAGTCGATAAATGCCCACCCAGTCGCACGGAAGTACTCGAGATTGGTCCACTCGAGGCGAAATTTGGATTTCATGCGCATGCATCCAACAAGAGATAGACTCTTGACGTTTTTTATTAGGGAAGCATCGACTATAAACCCTGACAGAGTCAATGTATGGATGCACGAGGTGTGGCCTTCCCAAATTGGTGGCATTTTTGGACCAAATGTTCCTGCTAGCGGGATCAACCAACCTTCCTCGTCAAAAGCATTGGGATATCTAGTCCTGCTGATGACTGGCAGTTCAACTTGAAGGACACGGAGGGTGGTAAGTCCCCCAATCAGTTTCCACAGCCCAACATACCATGGCCCACCTCTCGTCGGGAGATTGGTGAGCCTTAGGTGGAATAGAGAGAGCACGGAAAACAGAAAGATGTCTGGTCTGTATTTTCCAACGGGAGATTTTTCCAGGACCCTCCAGTTATCAACACTTCTCTGCGTCCTAGTGGGCTGGGCAATGTTTATTTCCACTCTCTTTATCGTACTCACCGCGGCAATGGAAGCTATCAGTCCGTTTCGCAACGGAATAGCCGTATCAAGGATAAATGCTTCCAAACCCAGAGCATATTTCAAGAAAGTAGCCAACAGATAGTTCACTTCTTTGATCCCGCCGTCGTCTTCGAGGCCTTCCTCCTCTATCAGCTGGACAACCGTCTCCGGATCGAGCACCTGTTCTCCGTCGGTATCACGGATATCGTCAGTCGTCAGGGGCTCCACCCCATCATAGAGTTTAATAGAATTTTCCTCCCAGCCAGTGGCGACCTTGAAGTATTTCACATATCGGCGAATTTTAGTTCGATTTCCCCGTTGAGTGAGGGAATCCAATAGCCCAGAAAGGTAAGCGTAGGAGTACCCGTGGGGTTGGTTAGTGCAAAGATTGATTTCCGCGTACAGATGGGGATCGATCGCTTTCTGGAGTGATTTTGAGCAACGGGATAGACGGGATAGGTTCCACGGTTCCGTCTATATTATATCAGCACTTCTAGTATCCAATGAAGCAATAGAGGGACAACTATAACATTAACTTACAACAGAAGCGAGGTTCTTCCATACACCATCCGGGAAATCGAGGAGGGTGGCCCTAGGAGGATGGCCATTGTGTAAAGGCACCATTGCTTTCGTCTCCAATTGGCCGTTGACACCGTAGATTTTAACCTTCGGTATGTCCCCATGTGGATAATGCTGGGTGTCCGCGCCATTCCCAGTTTGGCCATCCTGAATCACTTCTCCACCCAGGGTGGCGGGTGCGGGCGCGACTCCCGACATACTCTGAGACGAGTGGCGAGCTCGGAGGGACTTGTTTCCTAAATCCAATGCTTCCTCACGGAGTGTATGACTTAACGATGTGTTTGGCCTGTGGCCCCAAAGCCACTCCGATGGAATAGGAGGCACACTGCTCTTACGTTTGATATCGACCAAACTAGCCCTGCCCATTGATCCAGGTGGAGTAGGTGCTTGCTCCATCAGTGGATCTGAAGAGAAGTGTAGTTCGGGAAGGCGAGGGGCTCCTGGGGATGATTTTAACTTTTGCTCTGGAGGCTCTGGCGCTGGTATCCCGGATACAAAGAGGGGTGAAGAGACTGGACGCGTGGGTGGGTCCGATGTTTGTGCAAACTGGGAAAGGTGCGGAGTGCTGCGTTTACATCCAACGCTGGAGAGAGCTTTTGAAACAGCGGAAGAGAACATCTGAGAACGGCGTGAAACCGTCGAACACTCCAAGCCCTGACTGGACCCCTGGTGGTCCTCTGTTAGAACAGGACCGAAAATAGGCCGAGGCGCAACGGATTCTTGATTCCCTGGTGGTAGGTGGTTCAAGGATTTAGTCCGAACCATGTCTCCCATTTCCAATTGACAAAAAAGAGGAGAAAAAAACTTCTTAAATCTCAGTTAAGTGTCTAGCACCTTAAGCAGTAAGTTGTAATAAGAAGACAATATGGAGCAGATTTGGTGGCTTTTGGTCCCACGCCTGCGGGTGGTGGTGGATAGTTTTGTCTAGGGCAGCTCTTTGCAATCAAAAAGGGTCTCCGTCGAGTGATCAACTATGAGGTGACCCTCACTTTCTATAGACACACGCACTAACACTTCCCATACACCAAGGCCAAACGAAGTTAAATCATGCAGCCGTGTCAGTAACTGAGAATTCTATATGGAGGATAGACTACCGCTGTGTTTTTCACAATAATATTATGTCTTTAAAAGAAACCTCAAAACAAAAAAAGAGAAACGAGAAAAATCTGAATCCCCTCCTTAAATACACTCCCTGTTTAGAATTTTCAAATATAGTATTCGCTATAGAATAGGGCTTGTTTGGCAAAAAAGGAAGAAGTGGCAGCCATTCCGTTGCGGAATGGTTTTTTGATCTGTGGAAATGGTTGTCGCCAAGGGTCAACCATTTCTTGTTGCTCCATGAAAATTTTTCGCACTAGCCTGGTTGCTTGAAGGAACTTACTAGTATAATACTGGCCATTAAATTGGTTGAAATATAGGTTGATACAGCAGGAAGCAGTGATTGTTAAAGACTGATATTATAACATAGACGACAATTATTTTACATGGCAAAAATTTTCATGATATGGTTGCATAGTAACCATCCTATTGTCCATCTAGAAACGGAATGGTTGCTACCATTTGTACCAAACAGTCATTTTGCTTACACCTTTTCGAAAGGGAAGGAAATGGTCATTTGTATGGGCCAACGGAACGGAACCATTTCATCCAAACAGGCCCTAAAGGAACTCACATTGGAGCCTCCCTTTAGTTAGGGCTTATTGCCCCATTAAATAAACAGAAGTTTTCTCCTTTCCGTTCTCTTTTTTTTTCTCTTTTTTTTTTTACAAGCACTCTCAGATTCCTCCACTGACACTCTCTATAAACCTCTTCATACTAGCATAAGTTAACATACTTAAATAGCTAATAGTTTTAGCACTGATAGGTGATATCCTTTCCCTCAAGCGCCAGCAGAGTATGTAGGCGATACCAAAAAAAACCTAGGTCTAACTAACGCTCACGGTTACTAAAAGCTACTTGATGCAGCAAATCACAACATTCACACTTTAGAGAGCTTGAGGAAATCAGCCTCTTGCACTGAGTCATGATATCCTACTTTGATCGCTCCATTAACATAACTTATCACCCATGTCCTTAGGCTTCAGCCAAATATTCACCCTGCTTCAGATCCCCACCCTGCTTCAGATCTTCACCTTGCTTCAAATCTTCATCCTGCTTCAAATCTCCACCTTGTTTCAAACCTTCACCTTGCTTCAAACCTTCCTCATCGGTGGGCCTCCCCCATTTCTCTAGGTTGGTCAACTCCTTTACTTCCTGCGCAGCAATCAATTCTGTCAGATTTTCGTTGGACATCGCCATCGCCGCTAGGCAGTCCACAAATGCTACTGCCCACTTTCCTGGCTGATCGCTGCCCTCCATGAGGCTTTCGGCCCTTTCAGCAGCAATGTTATACATTCCAATAGCACTAATAACTGGTCCAATCAAACTTTCGTCAACTGGAGCCGCGGCACAAAAAGCTGCAATAACTGATCCCAACGCGCATCCAATCTGTCCGTGGATATTAGACATACATATCAAAATAAGGGACAGATAAGAACATACTCCAGTAACGCGAGGCTGGTATTTAGATCCATTGCTAAGACAAAAAGTGCGAGCGCCATTGGATATATAGTCCTTCGGCCCGGTCATGAGGACGATATTATCTGCGTCCTTGAATTAGCACGACCCAATGCTATTGAACACCAGAACCGCACTTTCCAAACTTGCCAAATCATGAACAATTTTGGCAAGCTCTTCTCCACTTCCTCCCTCTCCTGCCCCATCGACACCTCTCATTTTCGCTGCCTCCAGCCCAGCCAAGGATCTGATTTCGCCCTCATTCCCTTTAATGACAGTACAGTAGCCCGCGCCCACAATCATTTGGGCAAATTCCCTACGGGCACTGGTAGCGCCTGCACCCACCGGATCGAATATTACGGGATTCCCACGAACGTTGTGTTCCCTCAACGCCCCTAGAAAGAGGTCCCGGGATTCCCTATCACCGACAAAGGTGCCCATGTTAAGTACACAACCCACATTTGGCAAGGCAGCGAGATCGGCAAATTCTGCGGGATTCTCGGACATGATTGGAGAGGCACCGAGAGCGAGGGATATATTCGCTGAGATAGATTTTACGACATTGTTTGTGATGTGGTGAACCAATGGTTTGTGTTTGTGGATGTTATCCCTATAAATCGGGAAATCTTCCGTTCGGACGGAATAATCCGTGGGCACAAATAGTGGAGGCCAATTCATAGTTTCGTGGAGTAAATTGCAAGCTCCTACAGGCAGCGGTGAAGCCATAATGGCAGAAACAACAGCCACCCCATCGAGCCGTCTCCCGGAAATGTCTTTGGATTGGAATAACACCCGCTGAACGTTACCGTGATTTATCCCGCCAATCGCGACAGCCTGCATCGTAAGAGGTATGGCAGAGAGTAGCGAGCGGACACCAGATGTGCCAAGCGGGGGGCTGTGGTCAGGTTTGGTAGGGGTCGAGAAAACCGGCCCAATCCCAAGATATGTCGGGTCCACGCCCAGAGCTTTCTCAAGGTGCTCATGGTCGGATACCGAGAGGCCGATGATTTTTTCCGGACCCAATAGCATTCGAGCCGTAGGAACATCTGCTATTGTTGGTTGTTGTAGGTTAAGTGGAGCTAGGGGTAAAGAGAGCCAGGAGAATTGATACCCATATCATCCCACCCCAAGTGAACCCCTTCACATCCAACAGCTAATGCAATATCTACACGATCGTTGATAAGCAAAGGCACCCCATGCTTAGAAGTGAGAGCGTGAATATCACGAGCAAGCTCAATAAATTTAGCGGTGGAAAGGTGTTTTTCGCGTAATTGAACAACAGTCGGCGGGTGCTTGGCAGATAGACATGCTTCTACCTGAGAATAAACAGTCGAATTGGGGGGTAGGTTCACGGAATCCGTCACCAGATATAATTCGAGGTTTGGCCGGGGCGGTGGCATCTCGAATTTTTGTATAGCCAAAAAAGGGGGGGAGGCGTTGGAATGAGATGAGATACTGTAAGTTCGAGATGAATTTCGGTTACACTGAGGAGGGGTAGTGATGTCACAATGTGGGGAAAATAAAATCGAGTTGCCCGCACACAAGCAAAGGGAGGAAACACTCAACAAGATACCAGTAGATATTGCGCGAGTACAAACACTCAAGCCCCTCTCCTCAATTGCCCGCCGGAGGTGTAGAGGAGGCGTAGAGACTGCGGGGCTCTTGGAACGAAATCCATTGAGTCAATCTCCTACTCGATGGAAGGAAAGGAATCACTTGGAACGCCTCAGCACCTGCTCCCTGTCTTTTCCAAGATTGACAAGTGCGGTACCATCAGCTGCATCATTCCGTCCAACTGGCTCCCATAAATTGCTCCCATCGTCCATCCAATTTTCCCGGCATGTCCCCCCTCGACCCCACTATTTCATAAATTCCATAAGAACCTCTTTTCTTCTCACCTTAAGTGATATCCGAACCTTATTGACTCAAGTGTCGCAGGCTCGGTGCTCTTTCGAAATGCCCAACACTAAGACAAATATCCCCAGAGTTCTAACAGTCGCCGGCTCTGATTCCTCCGGTGGAGCAGGGATTGAAGCAGATCTCAAAGTAATCACAGCCAACGGCTGCTATGGCATGACCGCCATCACTGCTCTCACTGCGCAAAATACTCTTGGGGTTGACCGTATTCATCACATCCCAGGACCGTTTCTTCGAAGCTGCTTAGAGGCTGTGCTTTCTGATGTCGGGACAGACGTGGTTAAAACTGGTTGCCACCCATATTCCCTATAATCGGCTGGATTTAACATTCACACCCCCGATGCAGGTATGCTGGGCAGCGAGGAGAATGTTTTGGTGGTAGCGGAGATTCTACAGAAGTATGGCATCACGAAAACAGTCATTGACCCAGTAATCATATCTACGACCGGATCTAAGCTTTTATCCGAAAGCGCTGCCAATGCGATACGGGAAAAGCTTTTCCCATTAGCTCTAATTCTTACTCCCAACATTCCGGAAGCTATACAATTTCTACCCGGACATCAACCGTTGAATTCACTTGATGGACTCATTTCCGCTGCAAAGGCTCTCGGGGGGATGGGACCCAAAAACATCTTACTTAAGGGTGGTCACTTGCCGTTCCGTAGGACGGAAGGAGGTTATGCGCCCGCCGGAAAGGAAGAAAAAGAGATCATGATTGATGTCTTTTGGGACGGGAACAATTTGGCATTGATCGAGAGCCCGTATGTGAACACCAAGAACACCCACGGCACCGGGTGTGCTTTAGCTTGTATAACCCACCCCCCATTACTATATCCACATTTCTGTACATCAATTATTAAGAAAAACCGTAGCGGCAATCGCATCAAACCTCGCTCGCGGAATGGAGGCCCTCGAAGCAGTCCGAGCAGGTTGCAACTATGTCTCTGCCGGAATATCCTCTGCATTTATACTCGGAAAAGGGCATGGGCCTATCAATCACTTGCACAGCAACTATATCATGCCTTTCGCCCCGTCCGTTTTTCTCCTCACATTCCGATCCAATACTAACTACCCATAGTGGACGCTTCGTCGACTACCTTCTGAACCATCCATCAGTGAAGCCAATATGGTACGAATATACTCACCACCCGTTTACAGCCCAATTGGGAGCTGGTACTCTTGGAAAAAAGTCATTTCAGCACTATCTTATCCAAGACTACCTCTTTCTGGTTACTTCTCCACCTATCCCAGAGCTTTCAGTCCGTTGACCTTAGGTAGATCCAATTTGCTCGGGCAAACTCTCTTGCAGGCTATAAATCGGTGTCAATCCCGACAATTTCGAAGACTGCATCTATTGTACAATACGTGGTGGCTGAGACTGGCCTCCACCTTGACTACTGCTCCCGCTTTGGCTTAACGCAACTCCAGGTCGAAGAGACCGAGGAATCCGTGGCATGCACAGCGTACACCCGGTTTGTGTTAGACATTGGAATGAGTCAGGACTTCTTTGCACTCCAAGTTGCAATGGCGCCCTGCCTGCTTGGATACCAGGAGGTTGCCCTCAGGTTGGTAAAGGAGGGCAAGAAAGATGACAATATATACTGGGAGTGGGTAGAGAGTTATTCTGGAAGAGTCTATGGCGAGGCAGTGATCAGGGGCCGCGAGTTGTTGGAGGGCCTTTCGCAGGACGTCGGGGTTAAGAGAATCAGTGAGCTAGTAGAGATCTTTGCAAAGGCTACGAAGGTAAGCACACACCCCCCACATCACCGAGGGGGGGCTAACAAGGCGGAGCTCAGATGGAGAGGAACTTTTGGCAAATGGGACTTGAGTGCAGTTAGACAAGAATCCAGCTGAGGTTGATATTTCAAGGGTGGGGGCCGCCCTAGTCTACCATGCCGGTAGAGCGATCCAGCAATGAAGCATAATCCCTATGATACCAAAAACGGCCAGCAGACTTAACCTGAACCTGTAGAAACCTCCGAGGTCCAGCACTAAGACAAGGTACGAAGATAATTTGAAGACGAGTGTGACACACCCTGAGACCCAATCTGCCCCATATTGTCGCACCCCAGTACCGGCACTCGAGTATCATACTTTAGGTATTCGGAGGTTGTGACTGGTTGTGTTGGGTCAGCTTGGCTCATACCGGAGAGCGCAATGCAGCTGGGTATGATACTATCCCTTGGGCGGTGTGAAACTGTGAAATTCGGTTCCAGCAAGAACCTAGATGGGGGTGCTTCCTGTATGTTACGAATATATGATATTTTTCACGCTAAGGCCGGATTGGGCCGCCGCTAGCCGTCCTCAGTGACGAAATCGTGTTTTTCAGTCATTTCAATGCACAAATGACTGAGCACTTGAGCTCAGCTTAAATTCTCTCCATACTACGGTAATATTGTTCCCTAACAGGATTAGCGTGCTGGAACTGAATTTTACTGTTTCACAGCGCTCGAGGGATACATCGATACTGAGGAACAACTTGGCCGATTCAAAAGTCTCCGGAAATCTTGGCGCTATCACACGCCTTTCGCCTGGACACTTGGCGCCAAGATTTCCGGAGACTTTTGAATCGGCCAAGTAAGCGTAGATCGGTGTTGCCTCCTAGATTAGTCACCAAAAGAAATATATAATTAGCAACGAATCACAGCACTCGGACGACCCCGCGACTCAGAATCCGCAGCCCTTGAAGCAAATTCCACTGTCTCAGATCACCAGAGGGAATCTCCTGACGTTGCCAAATTCGCGCAGGTTTATTAAAAAGGTAAGCGGGTGCTGATCCTTGGCTGGGAGACACGAGTACTGGTACTCAGGAAGGCCAAGTCATGACAAGATCTCTAGCGATTCTACCTTCAGTGGAGATCTTAGGTTAACCCGGCCGTTAGCAGCGCTCAAAACCTGTGCATTATCCGGGTATTATGGATTAAGGGGTAGAGGCCACGGATGCCAGTTTGTGGTACCAGGACGCCTGGGCGCCAAGATGGTGACAATGTTAACTTACACGTGGATTCCGGATGATTTACGGAGAGTACATCACGTGATCGTTCATGGCCTCGGCCCCACAAAGCTCCAATTTTCAATATGCACCCACCGGGCAGCCAAGAACAAGAAAGGTTCAGTGAATACTTTTTCAGATCGAAGCTACAGGAGCTGCTCTACAAATCTAAAAGTCTGAGTTCTGAAGTGGAGGGTTGAAATCCATGCTAAGACAGAGAAAACGTGGTGAGGTGCCGAACAACCAAGTGAGCCTACTTCATATCTGTCATTATTTAGGGCTATAAATAAATAAATAAAAATTCATCATTCTAAACTCTGTAAAGTAAGGATACTTCTCATATTATTAGTGGTTGGAAAATAGGATTTGTCGCAATTGTCTCTCATAGTGAATTAAAGATTACGCAAATCCCATCTTGCCAAGAGATTCCTATCAAAAATATCAGCCTTGTTTTACAAAAAATGTTTAAAATTTGGTAGCGCGCCTAGAGACACTTAGATAATATTATCAATCACATGCGACAAGTTCCATTAGTAAATACTGATGATACAATATCAGATATAATCATTGTAAGAAAAAAGTACTTCAAGTTCTAATTATATTTTTTGTTAGATTTGTGAGATTGTTTTAACTATAAGCAAGCACTTCCTAAAATACAAACTATATTTAAGAAGTATCTTATAACAAATAAAATGCCTGAATGCACTAACCTAGTAAAAAATATTATAGCTCATCCAATGGCTTCGAATTCTACATTTTCACCCCTACTATATGAAGACATTGCGCTACAGAATAAAAAGATAAATAGTTTGACTAGTTGGAATATGATATTAATCCAAGGTATCATAGTTCATAGAATCTAGTATGATCATGAAATGTTTATAATATGTGGTATTAAAATCCTAACTTATGTGAATATCCCAAAATGGAAAGGTAAGAAGCATTATTCAGAAAATTAAGAAAGTGAAGTTTGCACTTTTCATATTATACGGATTTTCTATCTTGTATCGTACCAAAAACATTTCAACTATATACACTTAGAACCCTGGATTCCGAGTCTTGGCCCTCACCGCTCTGTCGGAAAATTCTCATAACTTCTACCTAAAAAGTTTACTTAATTGCCTACACTTAGCTTGAATTCATTAATTCTGTATATATAGCTCTCAGATGAGTTAGAAGCAGTTTGAGTCCGCCATATTTGAGGTAAAATGGGGGCCATGAACTTTGTCACAAAGTTCGCACGCGATTACCAGAAAAAGCGAGACCGTCCCACGAGGAGGGTGCCGATCCCCGGCGGAGAACCAAGCACTCGTAATGGAATGACGTTTGTAAAGCGGACTGCTCCCGCACACAGCTAAAAGTTGGTCAGAGCCTCAGGGGGGGTATGCAAACGTCACGATACTACTGTACATGAACCTAATCTTGGAATATTCAACGTGGCGGCGCTCCTTGATTTGATACCACATCCTGACCACCAGTACTCTGGTATGGACGTGGGTGATCGGACAGACATTGGGTTAGAAATTGTATTGGGATACATACAATTTCTAATCCCTGTCCGTCCGATCACCCACGTCCATACCCTAGTACGGTACTTGTGCGCAAATTAATGCTCCGGACTTGTGACAAACGAAATGCGTGATTGACATCGATATCGATGTCGCCCGGCTAATCTTTAATTCGCTCAGATATCAATCCGGCCCCCGCTACTCTTGAAACCCCCCGGCACGCCGTCATGTACTCGTCTCAGGTGTATTGAACCAGAACATTTGAGTCCTGATTTAGTATGGGAGTGCCCACAGACAATTCTCCATACAAATTTTTGCCCCCTGTGTTCGGGTTCAATATGCCTGGGAGGTGTACGTGTATCCATTACAGTACCGGTCTTTAGTAATTCTCAGCACGGACCAATACCCAAAACTGGCCAATTTCAAATAAACCGCTCGCCTTTGGGTAAGGTATGTTTGTGTAACCTTTCTTTGGGGCTATGTCCCAGCATCTAACGTTCTACCGTTACGTTTCAGGAGCGTCACTCGAGTATATTTTTCGGGGTTTACGTGGGCTTGTGCCATCTGGAGAATCTGTTTTAAATATATAGGGTAAACCCCGGTATCCTATGCCTCCAGGCGGATGCCATCGTTATCGTTTACACCCCCCGTCCCGTCGCAATGTTAATGTGGGAGTTCGGCCCGCTCTGATACGGCAGCCCGCACACGAAACGTACTGTATACCGCGCGATAGCCCTGAATTTCAATCCCTGGATTTCTCATAGCCCCTACACCATTCATCCCTCCTCCCCAGTTAGGCGGTTGTCCGGGAATCCCCCTTTGAATTGTAGAAACGTTTATGCTCCGCGGCGCGGTCGCGTAGGAGACTGCGCCGGTAGGTTGTTTAGGCGGGCGTTTCTTCCTTTGTGATTGCTATAGTATAGGGGTCTGTAAATCTAAGAGAGTATTGGCCATATAGCGAAAGTTGTCAACGGAATTGGCCGTAAAATGCCTCTAGGCCATCTTCGTGTCCCGCAGTGGGATGCAAGCACGGGTAAACTTCAAGGCTACAGGAGGAGTCTTTGGAGTACCGGTATCAGATGGGCGCCATCCCAGGCTGAGTGTGTTTAGGCTTGTGGGGTAGTTTACTCGAGTATGAAAAATTGTGAGCTGATGTACTGTAGCTCGAGAAGGTTGAACCCTTCATCTCTTAGTTCTCTCTATGGTGTGGCCTTACCACGGCGTGTTCCATTGCGCGAGCTCGTCCCTTTTATGAGTGACCTGGTGTGACTTAGGCATACCTGAGCCCGGTCAACCACTCAACGCCTCCCCCATATATCATATCTCTTCAATGCCAGTTCCCACCCCACGGCCCAAATACCGCATTTAGACTTCCGTATTATTTCTGCCGGCGAGTCCTATACCACCACCACCACCACCACCACCACCACCCCGAAATACCGAAAAAGCGCAAAAATTAAGCTTCTCACATCAGCCCATCCAACAGGAACGTACCACAAGCCCACTGAGAGGAACACAACTAAGCCCCGTGCTAGAATGGCACCAATGTGCGAGAACTATTTCACCGGCTGACCGAGATATGATTACAACATTGTTAGATGTGCGAACTCTTTCTTTCGTGTAGGGCATGCTGTTCCCCCCAACAATGGGAGGAGCGTCCTGCCTGTGCCTGGGTACTGTATAGTACCTGCAGGGTCGGGGGAAAGTGTCTGCGCTTTGAGGGTGCGAAGGTTGATGGGATCGAGGACGGGTAGGTATCGGGGGCTTCAATACTCGAGTAGGTGATTCGAATAGGTTTGACCGGTAAGTTATGCATTAGGCACACCGGAGGGGGCAACCCCCGAGCTTTTTTTGGGGTTGTGTTATTTTCGATACGACACGTGTCTGGATGTGGAGGTGGGGCCAGTATTCTGGTGCTTCTGCCGTTACAATATAATGCTCTATCTATGATATCCACCAGCCTGAAGGACTACCTTCAGCGGTAGAAGGTCGACAATAGATTATGCACCATCTTAGTTAATCTAGCACCCCTCCCTCCGTCCATGTTCTTGAGCACATAACCTATCCCCTCGATGCCACAAACCCCCTCCCCCCGCACCACTAGCACGAGAAAATAAGAAGGCTGAGCAGTACCCCCCACTTAAAACCGGAAAGGGTATATGAGCACAGCCGGAAGGGAACATATTCACAAACATTATAATCTATCTACTCACGATCTGCCTAGGCTTGCAAGTAGGCCTAGCCTGAACAATTCCTCAACTTATTCCAGGGAGACAGGGCAGAGGGAAACATTCCTGTAGGTATATCACGTTACTAAGATCGGGAAGGATGCAGCAGCCCTGCGATCACTCAACTAACTCGTATCCTCGGCAACCTGCTGTTTGGTGCAAAATCTTTTTTTCGATTCCTTGCTCATCTCCTGCATCAACACATCTGCCGGTTGAGACTCGGCTAACGAGAAGTAAGCCTTACGAGTACCAGCACACACACCTACTCCAGTATAAGTGAATCCTGTGTTAGGCATTCCATACAGTATGTAGGCCTTTGGGTGAGGGTGGGATTTCTCATAGATTATCACTCAGCCCAAGAAACTGAAAAGCCCGATGTGCCAGAATCCTCCGAGCTCAAATGGGGTTATTCCCAGAGGCGTGTGACCCCCGCTCGCGGAATATCGGATCAAGTACAATAGATTGAGTCTGATCTGAATCACTATTTAGAGCTTCCCAAAAATGTTCCCCACACTACGGGAATCGTCGACGCACCCCTTCAAACTCGAGGGCGGGGGCACCACTGGGGAAGGGTGGCCGGAAAAAAAAAACACAGATCGCAGGAAGTCCTTTGCCAACCGGGATCTTCCCCCTTAGTTGCTCAGGCAACTACTGTAACTTATTTGTTAAGGTCGTATCGAAAGTATGAATTCCTCAAGATCCCTGACTCATGTGGTCGATGGAAGATCCCTGTATATGTCTTTGGACGTGTGAGGAAACTGAGTTACGCTGGCTCGCTAGTTTTTTAGCTATCGTTGCAGGGCTAACCTGAGAATACTGCTTGGGTGCAGCAGAACGAATAGGGTCGGTCGGTTGTCCTTGGTGTCAAACACTAGTGCGTAAACTAACGGCTATCGTGGGTTACTCTTAAAGCTAACTGTCAGGCTATGGTGGAGGGCAAGGATAGCTATAGGCTGCGTCCTTGTCACGCTAGGATAAGGCCGTGTGTGTTGATATCTGGTTTTGGTGTGATGGGATGGCTGGGCGAGTTGGCGAGAGGCCAATGGGTGGGGCAGCATGTGAATAGAACTGCCCTAGGAAGGTGTGGAGGGTGTTCCTTGTGCTTTTGTCACCTGTGTCATGGGGTATATTGTATCTTAGTATAGTATTTGTTGCTCAGTACATATATGCTCGTAAACAGAACATCGCACCGTACTTCATACCACAGGCTACATAACCTGTATTCGAGCAACTAGGCACGGCGCGGGAGGCCGATGATAAGGAAAGTGCGTACTCCTATGTTTGACATCCGTGAGAGGAAAAGGAAGGACGGAAGAAAGCTTGATTGATCCTAGCACTCGCTATGCCTATCACTATTCGAAAGCAAGGGGTTAGCCTGTGGACACTGGGCACTCCCAATGAATCGTCCTTTCTAATATAGCTAAACCTGTTGATGTAAAAGAGAAGGCTTCTATCAACTTTATGCGATTTTTCATTTACGAGAGGGGAAACTGTCTTAGTTTGGCCAATCTGATGGTGTTTGCGAAGTGCTCAGTATCGGCACCCTATCAGTAATATTTTTAATAGCACCGACTCTTTGCTCTTAAGACAGTAATCTTTTTTGTGGAGTAAATCCTCTGGCAAAGGGCCAGTGCAACACCAGAGTTGGGGTATCCCTGAGTACGTAATTGGTGAAGGACCCTGCTACTGTCCCCTACTTGTCCTAGACAAAAAAAATTCGGAGATACAAGTGGTGAATTTGTGATATGCACGGTTTTTTTGCCATACACCCCTCGAACCCCTGTCTCTAGATTCTTCTTGCCTGGGACAAGTGCTAAAACACCTGACACCTCATTCCCATAGCACACCGACTCAAGAGGTGCTGAGCACATCGATACCGTATTTTCCGACCATCAGCCGAACCCGGGGGGGGGGGGTGCTGTCTTCGAGAATCTATCCCCCCCGCGTCCAGTATCCCAAAGAATCTCGCAACTTGGCATTTTCCCAAGAGATGGAAAGACTAACAGTGCATCTCTGCCCTCCCCTGCTGCAGATTCAAGATCTCAGGCGTCCGGCAGAGTTAAAAGCACCACCCATAACCCGTAACTCAAGCTATTGGATGAAGGCTATCAATAAATTACTCGTACAAGAGATGCACATGAGACCCAGATTCGTTCCCACACTATGAATCGACGAATAATGAGCGGATGATGCCGGTATGTCTCTCCCTTTGTCGACCAGAACCGGAATGACTGAATCTGTCATCGCTCCGAGCCCTTGTATCTGGAGATGAGAAAACGGAAAAACACCTGAGAGACACACCACGAACCAATCGGTTCACTATCCGCGGCGGCGAATTTTGTTTTCATTTCAGCATTAGCGTATGACGAGTTTGAGGGTGAAGGCAGTAAGGCGGCTTGAGTGAAGTAAGGTACACACAGACCCAATAGCGTCGATTTTTATAGAGTCGTGTTTGCTTCGGTTTGTGGCTTGATGGCCGCATGCAGTCTGAAGAGCATTTCACTGCCTCTACCCGCTCCAATGACGATGAAAACAACCTTCTCATTGAATCTGGGGGATTTGCCTTGCTGCGAATAGCAGGCTAGTGCCTCGGTTTTTCTTCTACCCCCAAACTGAAGCTATATGAGTCTAGGAAAGTTTTTGTGGATCTAGGGTGCGCGTATGCGATCCCACCCCGGGCGAAAGCCGGGTTTCAACTTCGCACAGACAATTTCCAGAAAGCTATTACCGAACGGAAAGCTTTTTGACTTTATGTGGATTGCCCCTCGACCAGGCACTACGCGTAGCTTTACTCTAAGGGTGCAGTTACCGGTATCCGCACCTGCCTATCAAACATCGTGTACCGTATGATGACAGAATTCTTCCAAGGGCTAGATTCAACCTTCCCACTCTCCCCAGAATTCCTCTTCTCCTATCTTCTGTCGTCTGGTTCCCCCGAAACCGCTATGCCCGGAACATATCAATCTCCGAGAGGTCAGCTAGTTGTCAATAATTTCCTGTTTTGAAAAAAAAAGCAAAAAAGGTGGCGCTACCGTACTCAGTACTGTACTGTACCTGGAAATTTAAAACCGTTCCTCCGTGGGCCTCCCCCATCTTTGAAGATTTTTGTTTTGCCTGCAGCATGTGAAAAAGTCGCGAGTTAGTGGCGCGGCCGAGTATAGAAGTTGCCACCCTAGTTAGCTGTCCCTTCGATTCGGCCGCGAGTCGAAGGGGGCGGGCGGATGCGTCCCGGTGGTGAGCCGGCGACGACCCCGGGGGCCGCAAACTCATCTCTGACCTACCGGTATATGACTCGCTAGCTAATTCGTTGGTGATTGTTTTTCCTACTGTACCTTCCGCTTTTGATAAATATTCGCCACATTCTCGCTCGTGCCGAATTTGTAGGTATTGTGGGAACTCTGATAGATATACGTGCTGGGGCTTTGGGACTCGGGTATCCGACATCAGTTGAGTACCGCGCTTGCTCTCAGTTGAGGCAAAGCAAAAGGAATACACAGAGGGCCTGACTCGAGAGTCAAGCACAACGTTCTAGCATAGACCACTGGTCTTCTATTCGACATTTTTGCAGCAAGACGTTTGTATGATAGAAGAATGACTCTACTGTGCCGCTATCAAGGCCTGTTTTGAGTCGAGTGATATCTACGATACGAGTACCGGTATCGGCGATGTCATAGGGGAGCATGGTGGTGGGTTAATGATCCAATAGCGGTTTTGAAGGTGCAATCCTGTGCTACCACAGCCCCTCACTTGCGCGTATACCATATGACACATTCTGTAGAAGAACTACTCCACTGACTACTCCGGTACCGATAAAGTTTAAGTTGGACACCCAAACCTCGCACCGGTATCGGGAGATCAAATTTATACTAGGGATACCGATCTGGGTTCCGCCGGTAAGTCCCTTGCCATCGGGGTTGGATTGGGCAACTATTTTGAAAATTGCGAAGCAGACCGCATCTCCAACGGTTGTTTGCTCGGTGAAACGCGCCCCACCGCCCCACCGCCTCACCTCTTCCTTCCATCATCTTTAGGGCGAAACATATGACCGCCGCCGATGAATAAAGCCCTCACGATAGACTATTATATAATAACCGGGGGAAATCGTATTTCATAAGGTCGCACGGGGTGATGTGAAAATTGAAACGGCCGTGGAAATCGCTGGACAGACCTCGGATGTCCCCGGTTGCTGCTCGGCCCGTCGGGGGTTCCCCATACTTTGCCCCTCCGGGGTCCTTCCGACCGTCGGTCCGGCTCTCGCGCGGAGGTTGGGAATTTACTATACCGAAACTGCGGGGACTTAAAGTTAGAGAGGGAAGCATGGGGAGAACTTTCTTTTCTTTTTTTTACCGCCTTTTTTCTTTTCTTTTTTTCCTGTGTTCGTATCCAGTTCTTTTGTGTCGCTACTGGAGAAGCGATAGGGGGCGCTCTTTGAGGCGAGAAAAGTACCGGGGCGGCAGGGATTAAAACAAATACCGGTATCTCGAAAGAATTGGGCGCCCCCCCAAGATCATACTTCCCCCCCTTTGTTTTCGGTCACTTCTTGCCTGTACATGTAACGCGTACTATATACTAGTCGTACAGTAACTTACGATATCGGTATGTGCCTGGAAGCTGTGATCGTAGATATGTTTTCTCGTTCACTTGAAAGAGGCGAGGCGCATAAAAAGAAAGTTAAGTTTACAGGGCTATCAACCCAAGGGCGTTGGGCGTTGCTCGACTTGAAATGTTTGCATGAGCGAGACCTGCATGCGGTTCTGATATCAGATAGGTTCGAGAATAATGCTTCTGTTTAAGGAAGGTTTAGGAACGTTTCTTTCTTTTTCTCTGCTCTTAATTTATATTCTGCTCTTCTTTTTCTTGTTTCTTTCTATATTTTTAACTAGGCGTTCCCCGCTCGGCATGAAATATCACTAGGAACACGGGCATTCCACCATTCCTCAGAGGGGGAACACACGCATTTTCTGGGCTCGTCAGCCTTAAATGTGTACAGGAATGTAACAAGCTGTGTGATGAGCGGCCAAAGAAAACTTTCTCCCTCCCCTTTCATCCACATCCTCAATCAGGAGCATCCTCTGGCTCCGTGTGTAACAGTGCGATCTGAGCGATTGGCATATTTCAGTCGCGGAAGAAAAACAAATTTCGATTCAGTAATCAACCCATCATCCTCCGCCCATTAACTCCATCAAGCAAAACTCCTCCCCCTCCCCTCGAATGAAAAACAACAAAGGAAAGGAAAATTCGAATGAGGGTAGAAACAATAATACGAGAAATCTCTGTAATGAGAACAACACAAGGAAAAGAGTTGCCGTCCAGGGATCCTGGGGGTGGTAGTGCTACAGGCAGAGCAGCCTCCTCGTCCTAGGCGGTAGGGTCCCCGGCATCGGTCCTAGTGGTCCTAGTAGTCCTCCTCCATTTGGGCCCCTCGGAACGCGGAAGATCGAATATAGCCAAATAGGTTCCATCCGGCTAATACCCAACTTTGGCCGGTGGGTGTCATCCGGGTCCATTGGGGGGAGCATCCAGGCCAGGAGTACCGTAACCCGGGGTAGGTCCAAATCCGCAAACTCAGATAGGCTCCGGATAACTCTTCTCTTCCTCCGCCTGCACCGTCTGATATCGCACTTGCTAAAGCCCAAGTCGCCTCTAAACCCAAACAACCAAGAATTTGAAGAATGAGAGAACATAGAAGACGACCAGAAACAGGGAAAAAAACAGGAAATAGAACAAGGAAAAAATTGAAAAATTCGAGCTATATTTACACATTTGCGCGCGCGGGTTGTGCGGATCGGTGGTGCTTGCAGTGAAAGTTCTCGTGTAGTGTACGGTCGCCGCTGGCCCATTGGCGACTCTGATGATACTTGCGTTGCTGCCTTTCTCTTTCTTCGGGAGTCTGATTCTGCTGGCGTTTTTGCCGCTCCAGAGACTCTTCGTACCCGGGCTCGCCCGGGCGCAGTATCTCGGTGGTCGCGATGGTCGTAGTGACCGTCATGGTTACAGTTTTTGTTACCATTTTGCCATACGATGCCACACGGGTCGTAGTCTCCCCCGTACGCGCGTCCACCACGGGTGCCATCTCCGGCTTCTCGTAGGAAGTATGCACCTTTTGGTCTGAGACTACGTAAGATACACAATCCCAGTTGACGGTGGGCTGGCGTTCGTCGTTTTGTGCGCCGTTCCGTGCGCAGGCCCCCTCCGCTTGTGTCGTCTCCTCTATTTTGATAGCTGGATCCGAGGATGGCGGGATCGATGTCGTGTAAGAAGAATTGATCGTATCCGAGCATCTGGTATTGTTGGATGCCGTGCTCGAGGGCGGCGCTTGGTGTTGCTGTTGTGGGTGCTGGGTATAGGGAGGGGGGGGGGTAGTCCTTGGTGTCTCCGGCGGGGTCCTTAAAGTTGTCCTTCCTGTTGGCCTTGCCGCCGCGGCACCCGCCTGTGCCGCGGCCGCAGCTGTGGAGCTCCTGGTGGTCCTCCGTGGCGAAGCAACGGATTTTTTGATCCTGCAATCTGACGCTTTGGGTTCCAGGGGTCTCCTTGCTCCTGTTGGCATGGCTCCGGGTGGGTTCTAGGGAGGAAAATCTCACTGGTCGACTTGGGGGAATGGGTCCTGGTACACGGGGGTCCAAACGGGCTGGAGTGTCTGGGTGGACTAAAATATGGTTCCGCTCCAATCTGGGATATCCGGGAATGGGAATGAATTCGCAACCAGCGATGCCCCTATGCTTCTTCAAGGAAAACAAGAAAAACGGAGGGATTGATGTTAGTAAATGAAAGAGAGCAAGAAACAGAATGAAATAAATAAAAAAAGATTGAGACAAGACTGAACTAGTACGGGAAAATGAGTTTGGGTTTTGATAACTCGTCTGATTTATTTTTTTCGCGGGAGCACCATATATATAATTTCGCTAGGGTAGAAGGTTGATTTAGGAGTTCGAGGGAGGGTTTTGGGGGAGAGAGAGGAGCAAACTGGGGCTGTTTGAGGGAGAGATATATGGGATCTAACCACCGAAAGAGGTATGTCCGAACTGCTTTGTATGGAGGGAATCTGCGGTTGCTCTGGGGTCTCCCTTTCGATTCTCGCGGGATGTCTTCTTTTTTAAGGGAAACCCCCTAGCTATGCTACTTGGTGTGGGTCCTATAATTCGGATTAAAATGTTCTGACATTCTTGTTGTGCAATAACCTACATGGTTTTGATCGGCGTAACCTAGCGTCTCCCTTTCCGGCAGCTGAAGTATCATAGACTAAAAGTAAGGCTATCGGGGAGCCCTGAAAAAAAAAGCAAAAAACGTAGGGCGACCAAATATGCAACCTTCATGGGGGATTGTTCTCCCCGGGTTTCTCTCGGCGCTCAGTGCTTGCCGGTATGATACCGTCCTCAGTCTCTCGCATCCGAATCTTTGGAGACTAACACGATGAGCTGATCCTCATGCGAAACGGATCTTGTTCTAGCGTTGGTGTTTAGCCGAGATTCAATTATGAGGCTCGCTCACTAACATGTAGCGCCGTCGAGTAGATGAGGTTTGACAAAGAAATACACACCTTGGCACTATCAACACTTGAACGCATGCAGCGATATAATACTGTACACCAGAATGTCAACTGGCAGCAGAGGAGGCTCCGGGTGCGCGAAGTTTCTCTTTAACGTAGGTGGGGTCGAGGAATGTGAGAGTGCTCTGTGGCAGCTACTACGGTTAAAGTTTGCTTGAAGGGTCCTTGGTTGGTAATTGCGAGATATTCATGATAAGGTTCTAACAGCATGTTAGATCATTTTTGGATCGATGCCTGATCTCTGAGCCTTACAGCCTTTCTGGAGATGCGCAGAGAAAGACTTCTCTGAAGCAGGTCGATACCATTGAATTCCCTTGTTTACTCTCCGACACCTTACCTCTAAATGATCACACCACCGGAGGCACTTTGTGTGTTGGTTTTGTTTGTTGTGGGCTACGAGCCAACAATTTCTAGTCAGATTCCCATTCTCAATGTGATATCCATTTATCGGAATTTCCCTCGTTGGAGAACGGCTTAAGGCTATCACGGAACGGATTGTGCATCGCTGATGGGCGGTGGCCCTGAGGTATCCCCGCCCGTGGTGGGAATGAGCAGTGCCTAGTATCATCATCTGGACCTGGCGGTTGTGATTGATAGAGGCGCTTTGCGAATATCCTCGTGGTGTTTGTGAAGATTGTTTTTCTGTCACTTCGCTATTTGACTCAGGAACCTGACTGAGGTGGGGAGAAAACCTGGGGATGTTTATCACTATCATACTAAACGTGATCGTTTTGTGAGTAGTCTAGAATGTGGGATAGGGCAAGCGTGGGTCGTGTCATAAGATATCGTGGCCGATGGGTTTGTTCTGAGAATTAGAGCCTAGGGCTGTATCATGCCAGGTACGGTAGAAAATATCACTGCCACTAGTCCTAGCGGTACCCGCGCTCTCTGGTTACGAAACGTGTGGGTAAACGGAGTAGTGCAATGATTGTTATAAGGGTAATCTAATATTGCCATAATTATTGCCTATCTCCTGTTGTCCTGGCTTTCAGTTAAAGGTTTGAATTCTAAGTTAGATGCGGCGCTAAAGTTACTAAGATAAAGTTTCGGCTGGGATTTTATTGTAATACCGTGGTATGTATCTGATACATCATTCCCACTAGCAAACAGAGTTTTTGAAACAGTGACAAAGAACTAAGCCATCAATCTGCGCCTCACCATCTTGAACTCGTGACCACGCCGATGCCACCTCCCTCACATACAAAAAATATCTTGTCGTCTGCGCAATTATGCGGCTGGATAGAAGGCATGTATTCCGTGACAAAGATGTGCCGCGGGTGTGCAGGAACGTTCTTGGAAGTCTCTTAGCGATAAGCCATGGAGACTTATGGCATCTGTCAGTTCGCTTTGCAAGGCAGCAGACGGCACCATGGGAGTCAAGTCTTGTGCCTTTCTCCGGGTATGGGAACTTCCCCGGGGAATAGTCGGGTGCCAAAATAGTCTGGGTCTTTGATTGGCCAATAGTTTATTTTGGAGTAGTCGCACGGACAGTCCCTGATTGGTTAAAAATAGTTTATAGTCTAATAGTTACTTTTAGGGCTGTTGGATTGGCATGGGGGATGGGTGTACTTGTAGAACGATAATACGAGTGCTGGTGTGTGGTGGAGCGTGTCAGCAAAAATGGGTCACTATGCATCACCGCTGACCCACACAAATCTCTGGAGTGAAAGGGCTGTATTTTCCGATTTTTATAGACACATTCAGGGCATTCTGTCTTATGATCGGCCCCAAGTGACCTCCGCTGTGTTCGTCATCGCTAGAGGCTCAAGTGTGGTTGCAGGGACGTCACCCATACTGGTTGCCTTCGCAGTAGGAGTAGCGAAGCCCATTTAGTAGTCAGTGAAGTGCGCAAATCACTATGATACCACACTAGAAGCGAAAGCCAGGATCTTAGAAGGGCTTGTAAATATATTGTTCGAATGCCCAAGCACAGTTAATAGCCGCTAGTATGCTAAACCCTAGAAGCTCTTGAAACTGCGCTCCACTGCAAGTAGGAGCCCTAATATGTTTGAATTTAGATATTGCTACACACTAGTGATGCCTAGGCGGTTAGAAATGCCCTAAGCAAAGGTTACATGTTCCGTTTTATTCGGAAATATTTCTTGGGGTGGAGCATAAACTGGGCCAATGTGACCTGCCGTCTAGGTTGAATACCGCCAAGAATGACTGTGGTAGATTTCATGGAAGATAATAATAATTTGGCCTGTGGGGATGGGCAGTGATCATATGGTCTGTTTGCGGGGAAGATCTAGACCACCCTAGGGCCTTATCTAAAACAGCAAGTGCAGAGCTAGCGATACCAAACAATGAGGGGAAAGTCTGTTGCGGGGTACTCGGGTATAAAGCGGTATAGTACTGGTACGGTACTTCACTAATCATCCCTTGCCGCGGCAGGCGGGGGTGGGGAAGGTATTTGTCTTTGAGTAGGCAACAATTCCCGATAGGGAATCCCGTGGGTCCTACGCTCGGCTCGTACGACAGTGGCTCCTCGCAAGGCTCAAGGAAACCGCTCAAGGGAAGCAAATCATCCAATATCAGAGCTGCCCTGCCGGTACGGATCGTACCGTACCGGTATTATTCTATCATAGCAGGCTGCTATTTGTAGCAACTCAACCTGGGGGCGTCTGGGGTGCGGAGGAACAGGGGTTCATAGGGAGCAAGCGACGGATTACGATACGATAACCGATTCAGGGATCATGACGGAGTCGGTTTCTGATCCAAGCGAGAATCTCTAAGGGATCCCCGATTCCCGCAGAGCAATCGGTCATGAATGCTGACTCTTCCCCCCCCGCTCCTGCCTCTCTAGCTCCCTAACCTTGTTCTCAAGCCGCAACTCCACAAAATCTCATTCCATCTCCCACTCTCGCGAGTCCATCGAATCAATACCTGTGTCGGCCCAAATTTTTTTGAGTCCTTTTATTGTCAGAAAAAAACCCCCGAACGAAAACCAGTTAGCTCCCACGGATGAAGCTTTGCGGAGCCCCTGATAGCTGGTGACCCCTTATAATATGGGGGGGAGCTGTCCATCATCGCTACAGAGTACGGTGTTCATCTACCAATTGTCCAACTAGCGTCACAGACGTCTAGGCGAATACATTTACATGCTCACAGAAGCTGAAATCCTCGTAAGGAGATCATAGGCGGCGGATTACAGGCGGCAGAGAGCGCGGAAAAGGGGATTGGAGCTAAGAGGATCTCGTGAGCACGGATCAGTGTAAGTTACATGCGCACGATTTGCTTAGGGTACTCTACAAGATTTCACACTACCGTGCACTAGCTTTCTAGTTCCCTGAATTGTAGGGAATCGACCAGCTGCTCGAGCTGGAGCTCAGTGGTTAGCTGTGACATCAGCTGGATGTCGCCTGCTACAAGTATAGAACCTGGGATAATGAGTCCAGCTAGGACGTTGGATCTGCCTCTCTTGGCGAGACTTGTTATGACTTCCATTCTATTTGTCTTAATAGCGGAAGGCTGAAAGTCAGTTTCTTTCTATACCCTCTATTTACCCCTTTAATCTAAAGAGGGGAATTACACAGCAAGATGCTCGCACAGCTTGGCCACTCGGGTATCTACGCCGGATCTGACCGATTAGCTGAGTCAGTTACGTATTGGAGGAGTAACTATTCGATGGCCACTTTCGGCTTGGCGCGCGGCGACGGACTTTGCCTGAGCCTTGTCTCTCACCGCTAAAGATAGGCAACAAGTACCGGTACCTCAACAGGTGATCAGACTCTGAGACCTGTTAAGGCGCAACCGGTACTCGAGTAATAGACACGGGCAATTGGCACGTGTTGGGGTACTGGTACAGTACTGTGTACTCCAGGATTTGTTCGAGTACCCGGGGGGGGTATTTTTGTCCAGTACTGGACAGGGGTCATTGGCCAGCCCGCATAATCCCTGTCTTGTGCGAATACAACCTCCCCTGGTACTTGTACTCATGTCGACAGATTGGGGTTGTATTTTCTAATGATGTGCTACTGTAAAATGGGACTTCGGCCTGGCAGTGGGGACCCTCGCCGGCGGGTTTGCTATGGTTAGCGCCTTCTCTGATTGGGAATGCTATACCAATACTGTATACTGGATTTCAACGGCTCCGTCAATAGCACCAATCTACCTTATGGTGCTTGGCTGTGTGGAACGGAGAGATATCTGGCGGGCGATTTTTAGTCGCTTTGAGATTTCTCCCAGCTCCAGGCCAAGAGGAGCTTTTCAGCCGGGCTTGGGGAACCTCCCGACGCTGGGTTTATTGCCCCTCACTCGTTGCACACTCTACAGCCCCCCGGAAAGGACGGAAAAGGCTGGGCCGCTGGCCGCTGCTAGCCGATTGGGCATCCTTAGATCACTATCCACGGAGACAGGGGTATTTTGACGATAGTGGGGAAGAGGCTCGAAGTATACATATTATCCGTGGTTGGCAATTGGTGTGTGAAGGGTTTCGTGCGAAGCGCTTCCTTGGCCATACAATTTGCGTGTCATCAAGGTTGCTTGGTAAAGATTGAAGATGGGAGAAATTGTTTCATCCATCACCTCACTTTCGTCTTCCATTAGCTACGAAAAAAACCAACCAAAGCTGGGATCATAGCTTTAGAGGAGAAAGTCTATATTGAATATCTCTTTGTGTCCATTTACGTTTTCCCATTGGCTAGGGTGGCCACTAGGGGGATCTAAATTGGGGAATTCAGCGTTCGGATTTGGTCTGCCTCCAATCCCATACTGAGTCTGGCAACTTACGACACGTAGGAATCCTGGTATAGCCGCTAGTGGTTCTGCGTTAAATGGCCAGATATGTAAGTCATGGGCCAAAATTATCGGGGCTGGCCCCAGGTAGTTGGCGGATGAGGTGCGCATTAAGGCTGGTGTAGTTCGCCGGTTCTGCCCACTAGGTTTTGAAAACTTACTTTGAGGGGTCTCGCACCAGGGGTTGAGTCGCCCTTTGAGTTCCTGGGGGATCTACGATGCCTTGCTTCGGATAATGCATTGTCCCGGGGAGGCCATTTCAGGCACCCTCCCCATATACTTGAGGTACAGGGGTAGTGGAAGGGCCTTAGCTGCGATTAGCTAGTTCTGATCTCGTGCTATTTTCTTCGGTGTTGAGAATACGCTTGACCTGTCTGGCAGGTCTGGCGGCCCTTAAGCTGCTAGGGAGCCGTACAAATTAAACCATCTCTGAACGGCGTTCTACTGGAGATGGGTATTGGCTTAACAGATGCTGGCCTTCTCCACTGATAGCAGTTAAGTTACGTTACAGCACCAGTACCTCTACTATACGGTATAATATCATGGATTCATGGCGGACTCTAAGGGGGCCCTTTTAAGGCAACATAATGTACTGCCAGGTCATGGCCTGCGCGAAATACCCCATGCACTAGTATCTGTAGTCTCTCTCCAGGAGCCTTTTAGGGCTTCTGAGAGCCGACCTCTGATTGAATCCATGGTATAATATGACGTGGCGAAGTCGCTCACTCGGAGAGTTTTGAAGCTATCATAGATATCTTGGAGCGTTGTCCTTTCGCTGGAGCTAGGGTGTTACTTTCCACTAATAAGTCGTATGATAACTCATTATGTTGCAGTAGTGGGACTGCTGCGGGTTGTGGGCCTGCAGTAGTGGCAATGGGTAAGGCAGTATGGAAGAGCACTACTCTACTACAATAGGGCACTACAACTAGGTTCTATCATAAAGACTCTGTATAGTGTTGTGTCACTTGAACACCTCTGAGGATTTTGGAATGTGTGTATGAGTCACGGGTGCCTGCCTACTCCCAAACTCCGAATTCTAGATCCTGGACTGTAGGAAGTTTCCCTAGTTACGTACTCCCCCTCCCCGAAAGGCGGCCTAAGGCACAAAAGTCAATAGCTTTTGTTCTCTAGGGTGTATCTTTTTCTGCACAATTTTACTCGAGCACCGTGACTCCGCATGAGTAGCACTGCTTCGACAAAAGGTGGCTCTTGAACACCCCAAGATATTTTGGGGGCGTCCAGTTGGATAGTGAGAATAAGTGAGAAACTTCCTTCTCACTCTTTCCCTTTAACCGCTACGGTTTACTGCGTATATGCATGGGATTTTGGGGCCTCCTTTGCTCGGCCCGCCGGCACTGTTCCTATAGGCGGAGGCCCTACCAAAGGCTAACGCCGTTCGCACGAATTACCTCTAGAGCAAATGAGGCTCCCGTTCTAGCCTGTAGTCGGCTAAGCTTTTAGGGGGTTCAACTGAGAATGAGACGCCTTGAGCTTATTTGGTTCTCTTCTCTAAATAAGTGAGGTAGGGCTTTCTAGCGAACGGAACACCTTTCGACAGCCTGATTGGGGAAAGTGTGTCGGATCATTCCATTTCTCACTCTTCTAAATCTTTATCTTTCGTTGGGGAAGCAGAAGGCGATTCCCTGCGATTATATCCCTTCTAACGCTTTCCCTTCATTTCGATTCTAGGATCGTATCACATCGCTAGATATGACGGTCCAATCGGGGGGGTTTTCGGGCGAAATGGAAGAATAGTACGGGTATTTCGATATGTTGGAGATTATAGGTTCGCTGGGGCTGAACGAGACGGCCATCTTGTATAAGCAAAAATAAAAACTAACCCAAGCCCAAGGCAAACATAAGCCCGAGTTTATGTTTTGGGGGCGGAAAAGGGATCTCTACGGTTCATCTTTCGTTGGAGGCGGTAGAAGAGAGGTTGGGGATTCTAGGCGGACAGGTTGAAGGTCCGATAAGCATCTCATCTACAGCGCACTTTGTTTTGCTGATCACCATAGTGCTGGCTGTCCCTGGTTTTGTATCGAGGGTTAGGTTTGACTGGCGATCATCCTACTAGGTATAATACTGGTATCATACTCGAGTATTATACGGTAACCTATCCAGCGGCTTAGAGCGTTGGATGCCCTGGTAACGTGGGGTGCCCGCTCATTATTTGTATGGAGTGCCCACCGTACAGGGATACTGCGTTGATCTCGAGGCAGAGTCGCCACCACCTATGGTATTTACCGGTATCCTACCGGTATGATACTGTGCTTTCCTTTGTTCCGAACTAAAAGGCAACCGAATACCTGTAGTCTATGTAGGTGTCGCAAGCCGTCGGGGAAGTGCATATCACCCCTCGCCACCACAGGGTGGCTTACGTGCAAAATTTCGACCCACCACGATTCCTAGCTGGCTTGTTGGTAGCCTTATGTCGGTTGGAAAAACCCGAGTGAGGGGGTTACACACATTTCCCCTCCACGGCTTCTGGCACCATACTCGAGTACAGGTACCACCTTAGTGGCGACAACTACACGACACTTTTACCTTGAAATTGGGTCCGGCTGGAGCGAGACTTGCAATTGCGTCAAGATCAGAGCCCTGAAAGGCTTAGCGCTGGCTATAAAGAGCTAGCTTGTGGCGTTTTATTGCGATTTCGAGACAAAGCTTTGATACTTGTAGGATAAATCTTAGTTGAACGGACGCGCAAGGCTGTCTTCGTCAATCAGTGCGGTACCGATCATGCGGGGTGCTGCATGTGCAGGGATGGATACCGTGGTGGCTTTTATAGATTGTGCGAACTTGAGGAAGTGTGCGATTTGTGACCTTTCGCTAATACAGGGGTATGGTATGTGGTGGAATCCGGCTAAGGCAAGTGGGGAGTAAGACAGTCGGGAGCGCTCAGACAATTTCATCTAGTAACGTCAGTCTGCAGCAAGAGCCGCGCTTGATGCAGTAGGTCTCTTGTATCCCGGAATCGCAGCGACGCCATTCTAGTCGCCATTGGTAGGGCAGCAAAGGAAACTGGCACCAGTACCGGGCATATAGTCGGGCAAGACCCAACAACGAGCTACTTTATTGCACCCGCGGAGGGGATCCAGTTCTCGAGTGGGCAGAATGCTACTCCGTTCTGCCTGTATGGCTCTCGGGTGTGGTAGTTGCTCTACCGCACTCACCCCCCCTCTATTGAGGGAGTTTGTGCGCAAAGCGGAAAGCGACTGCATACTTGCTGCTTTGGATTAGTATGATGGAGTACCGGTATCCTGTGGCCACATGCTCTCCGAGGCACCTTGTTAGGAATCTCCCCCCACTGGTGGGGATGCGGTGAGAAGTGAGTTTTGCCTCTGTTCATTTTTGGTAATTGGTTCCGCCGTGGCGGAGCGCGGCGCCGCGCAAGAGTGGAGGAGAGAACGTCAAAATTTTCAGCGCCGGGTCCACTTCTAAGTAGCCACCATTGAGTGAACGGCGATCAGCGAATTTTTACCTGGGGAGGGTAGTATGTCCCCGACCATTGATAAATTTTGTTTTTGCTTGCTATCGCGCGAGAGGAGGCGATTACTTGTTAAAGATTATGCTAAGCGATTAACTTGTAAGCGAGATCTGCTCGGGGAGCTGAAAGCATGGGTCATCGCGCTATTTTCTTTTCTTTTATCCCTAATCATTATTGTTCCGCCTTGGATTGTGGGAATTGTCCCTTTGCTTAGTGAAGTCGGGCCGGTCTCGGTGGGTGCAGTGATACCCTGCAGGTGATGCTGGAAGACTCTGTCGCTGCAACAACTACCTTGACTGTGACCAGTGTGAGCGGCTGGGAAAGACCTGAATCGTAAAATTTACGCCCTGTATAAGCATACAGGTAGGGAGTATGACAGAATTCCTAGCTACTTAGGCATCTCCAAGTCAACTGTTCAGCCTGCCGTATGGTGGAAAGAGCTGAAGTGAGGGATGGAAATACCTATACTATAAGAAGATACGAATAACCAAGATTACTAACATAAAAAAGGAAAGACAGTACTTGCGCGGCAGAATTGAAGTCGGAAACTTTGTATGGGAATTACCACGTTAAGCATCCGGCTTCAACTCGGCCGCGCAAGCAGGCTGTGCGGTAGTACCAATGTTGGGCCCCATTTAGTTTAGTGCGACGTATTATAGCTTCTTATCTTGTGTAACGTTCCGGGTAGAAAAAGGGGAATATTGATTTGTGTAGAGCATTTGTTGGAAAGATCATCTCAAAAGCAAGTTTTAAGCTCCTAATATCTAGAAGAGAGTGTTTTGGAGAAAAGGACAGAATAGAAAGGGGCCAGGAATTGGTATGCTTTTGTGGATGAAGAAACCATTGTTTATGTCCTAAATCCTAGAAGAAGAGGAGGTAGAGTTAGACATAGGCAAGGGCTACGAGAAAAACATTTGAGTTCTAGCTTTAAGTATGGGGGACTAGCATTGGGGTATATCGTATATTATGCACTGGTCAATCAAGGCGGGACTGAGTAGATTCTTGTTAAGAAGACGAGGGAGGAGCTAGGTGGAGTCAAAGTTACTCCTCCCCCAAAACTAACTCGGCTGGGTGGTAGGGTGTTTAGGAGGATTTTGATGGTATGATGCCCTTGATCATGGCCGTAAACTTTGCAGTGTACTTTAGCTTACTGCTAGGTATAGGGGTTTGCTGGATAGTGGAATACCAGGCACGCTCAGAGAGCGGGTGGTTTCAGTAGGAGCCTCGCTGGATTCCGAAACTTGATCTATGATAGTTCATTTCACTTCCTTTAATCTCTGAGCAATTCACTGTGAGGTTTTTGAATTCTCTGGCGCAGCTGACTTTCCTTTATGCCCTGCGCATGATGAATATAATTGGGTCGACTAATATGACCTCTTAACCCCTAGCCAATATTTCAAGCATTGATTCTCTTCTTCGACCTCTTAGCTGCAAGAAGTGGCAGAAGTGGGCTATCTTCAGCTCGAAGAAGGTGATATTCATTGGTTGGCTAGGTAGACCTTCCGTAAATGAGCCTACTCCTTTAATAGGCGGTATCCGGGCTGATCAGAGTGGTGATAGCCTGATCTACCTCTCTGCTAAAAGTGCCTGGAATTAGGAGAAAAACGACGCCCCCCCCCGAGAGCTCTGTAGAAACAAGGTTTGTTATTGTATGGTTGTTGTAATGATCCGGATCTGGGCGGAGCTTTTCGGTAGGGGAGTTTTCGGCCGCGCACAGCCTCTTTATATTCGCTATTTCTGGGATTTTACGAGTAGGGTAACTTTAGGATTAGGAAGTCAGCGCGTCTTTCTGACTCTGAGGGATGGGCGCATGATGTTGTGGGTGGTTTGGGGCTGTTTGGCCTGGCGTGATTGGGCTTTTCCAGTAGTCTATGGTTTGGAGGTTCAAAAATGCTCTGCCAAAGATCCCCTTGTTTTGCTTAAAGAATGTAGTGCAAAGGGGTGGGTTTGCAAAATACCAGTAGTGGAGAGTTTGCGCAAGGAGGCCTAGATGGTAGGAAAACGGGTTATTTTCACTTCACTAAAAGGTCTTGAACACTTAGGTGGGTAGCAAGACCTGGGGGAATTCGACTACCCCAGGACAATATGTCAGCAACAACACAGTGTGCTTTGACTATCTAGAGGTTTTCTAATACTGCAACTGGCCATAGTGAGATATTTCCTTCACCAGCAGATTGTACTATGATCTCACAAATTGGTTGCCTCCTCAAACTTGAATTCTAGGCTACTAGTATACAGGTCAGGTTTTACACCAGCTGTGCCAGCAACAATATGGTGCAAACCAGAGTGTGGTAAGTACCCAGCTAGTGTAGGCCAGTATGTGGGTTTGGGTGGGGAATGAATTTGAGGGTTTTGGGATATTGGTCTATGATACATACTCATTCCACTGTCACCCAGCTGCCAAGCTATGATACCGTAGGGGGTTGGCAGGACTCGCCAAGCTGACGCTAAGCCTCAGCTAGCGGGTTGGCCATTCATAGAGTATGATATCATTCAGATGAATTGGCGCCAAGATTTGAACTCTTAGGTTCTGCAAGCTGGGAGCCTGGGACATATCAGCTCCAATACATCCTAATATGATACTTTGTAAATCGTCAAGTAGCCACAACGCTTTTCTCAGCTCTGAACCACATACGCTCGCGTTTGGAAAGTTCTCGTAACTACGCTGGTACATTCATGTAGTTGTGGCTGGCGTAGTATGTCCAGTCGGGCAGAAGCCACGACTACATGAATGTACCAGCGTGGCTTTTCAGGCGGGAGTGTAGAATACCAAGGCTGTGCACTGGCTGTTGAGGAAGAGTAAGGTTACAGCTGCCAGATGGCGGTGTAACGTAACGCAAGAACTAAGAACTTCCTTGTACTCGGGTGCTGTACTCGGGGGTAGCTAAAAGTCGGGCCCACCTCCATTACGAGGCGCGGAATTTGTATGGGGACTAAGCCGGATTAGGAAATTCGAGTGATATCCTGTGAAGTTTTTTTGGTGGTGGCAAAAAGTCGGGACCGGTAACACAAGCACTTTCGCTGCGTTTTCTCAAGCAATACGCTGCGCGAGTGTGTTCGTGTTACCGGGCCCCAATTACCCTTGTACCCGAGTACTCGGGGGCGCACGAAAATGGTTAAAGTTTTGTGGCGCAGCTTGGCATAAGGTGATAGGACTAGTCTGGCATGGCTCACACCTAACCAGCACTGTCAGTTTGTACCGAACTGCACCACAAAGTGCAAAAAACTTTCATGCGCCCCCGAGTACAAGTGCAGATCATGAATTCATGGTACAGAGCAGGGATCAGATGTTAGAGAGCAGTGGTACGGCGCTTGCAAGAATGTACCATAATTTTGTCTAAATCACGGCTATTAGGTTCAACAAAGTAAGAACTAAAGAACCGAATACCATATGGTGCCAGTTGCCCACGACCCTTGATTGGAACGCCTACTTTTCTGGTGTTGCAAAGTTGCCTTCACAACAGAGGATGACCGCCCCTGCTCTGTACCCTGAATTCATGATCCACCCCTGTTCATAGGAAGACTGGCCAACTGCTCTTCAGGATTACTAATCATCAAAGCAAAAGCAGGTACGAGCCCACTCTGCCGCGTGGAATGCCCCTTCAAACGGCACTTTGACACAAGAGGAGGAAAGTGCAGTTTATGAGCCTATTGGTTGGTCTTCTTTGTGGCCTTTTCCTGGTATGTCTTTGATATGTTGGAAAGTTGGAAAGTTGGGAGGTTGATGTGCTGGTGCTCCAGGTTGGCTGTTATAATTGCTGCCGTTGTTGTTGTCGTACGGTAGTTGTTTTTTTTGTCCTTGTTGGATGTTAGGTGTGGTATCTAGTCGTTTTGCTACCTGGGTACCGGTACTGAAATTAGTGCTTACATCTCTAAATAATTAATAGAGGTACCGGAAACCCTCGAGTACCGGTGGACTGGATATACATATCAGGCGGCATGATGCTATCTCTTGGGTGGTCCGGGACGGGAAGATTCGTGGCTATGCAAGCCAAGCCTGTTTGGGGTAGGTTAGGTGCGCTCGAGTAGAGAATATTTAAGCCGACCCTAAGTGATGAGTCATTTGAACGTTTGAAAGACAGAAAAGTCCAATTTCCTGACTTTACAGCCAACTGCTACCCAGTCTGGCCATCGCGCCTGGCTACGAAGTTTACTGTTTCAGACCGTCCCAGGAATATCCGAAGTAGCTAAATAGTTATGCTTGTATATGTATTGGGGTTTGGATTGTGTTTGGGGGCGCCGCCTACGTACAGAGTTCGTAGAAGTCAATGTCGTGTACAGTACAAGGCGCGGGGGGTAGACAATGGAGCAGTTGTTTGAAGCCAACTAGCCATATATCCCTGGCTGTTTTTGTTGATGGTTTCCCACCCTTGCACGTGGGTTTATGGTCTTGATGCGCTAAGGCATCCTTGATATTCCTTGACCCCCCCCATCTTGCACTCCATTGGCGGATTGTGGCTTTCAGATAACATCCAAAGGCTGACACCTACAGTTGACTGATATTCCCTGGTCGCTCATTTGAGTGCATATATATAAGTGTAGTTTCCCGCCCCCCCCCTGGGGCCTGCTTTTTTAGCGATCAACCCTCTCAGCCCCGCGGATATTGGAGGCCGTGGTGCGGGTGCTCGGGTCTGTATTCTCGCCTGGCGCTAGCGGGCATTCTATCCATTGATTTCTTGATCGCGGAACACGGCGCGGTGGAGGCCTAAGACAGACGGGAGTCAACCTCGCCTTACTGATCTTTCGAAATATGCTTCTGAAGTTTTCTACAGTAGAGTATCATGGCTTTTGTGGCTTTCGCATCGCCTGTGTGAGTAAACGGATTTTACCAAGCAAGGCGCCGTTCCACAAAAAAGCACCCCTCACACAAAAAAAAAACGCTCTTCCACTTTCCTACCCTTTCCCTTGGAAAATTTGTGAATTTGCAGCTGCCCGGCTAGTCCTGTTCTGGGAGAGTGAGGTTATTGTGATTCGTTGGAGATTAATGGATGCTTCCCTGCTGAGTCACTTGAGAGGTGAAAAATTGATATTCATAGCCCGAAATGGCTAGCCGTTGCATTATCTGGGGCGAGTGTGCCTGGCCGCGGATTTTGTTGTCTCAGACTGGGCAACCTAAATTACACAACAGCCGCAGGCAGGGTAAATCGGGAGCCCTGGGGCGGAGCTCAAATCCCAACATCCCACCGCAACCGGGATAGAAGAGAAGAAATTCACTCTGATCTCAAACGCAAAAATCTCTAGTCTACTCCGTACACTACTGTATCCCTAGGGGGGGTATTATTTTTATTTTTAAAGAAAAGAGTGTTGATTTCGGGAAGAACCAATACGTGGATGGTGAGCTGATATTTGTACGTTGTACTCGGATACCAGGGTTGATACGCGACCCAGATTTTGGAGGGGTGGGAACGAGGGTTATAGGACATGTGCACATGCATTGGTACGAGTATGTTAAAAGAGAAAAAATTCCGTGAACACTTTAGAGATAATAATTGGCGGATTTTGATTTTCCAGCCTGCTGAGTGGCTACCCTCGAATATTTGGCTATCGAGCTTGTCGCCAATCACCACCCCAGTGTTCACGGATTTTACCCCTGCCCCGAGTACTGTACTCGAGTACAACTGGTGAGACATACATAATCGGGAAAGTAACTAATCCTGCTGTACTAGTGCAGTGCTGTACAGTCTCATAAACCGGGGTGGTGAGGGACAAGGGTAGTTGGAGGGCGAGGTGAATTCGTTAAACTAGAGTAACAAAAGATTGCTTGTTACTGATCCTTTTATGATATATACTCGCGTCGTTTCGTAGTGCCCTACTCGAGCAGTGGTGACTCTGTACCCGGCTAGACGCGGAAAGCGTACTCTGGAAAAAGAAAAGAGAGGAAAAAGAGAGAGAAAATCCAGTGCTTGGTTACCATAGATAATTACTTGCACAAGTACCTTTGGAGATGTTTTAGTAAGGGTATGTTGGGGTGGCTAGCCAGCCGAATAGGTATTTCTTGTGCGAAAACACCTCCCGGGTACTGTACCTCTAGCATTACTTAAAGAGGGGGAAACTTCGATTTGGGGCATGACCTACTGGCGCACAGCACGTGGGTAGATCACACTGCTCAAGTACCTGTAAGGGAAGAGAGTTGTAGCTTTACAGACTTAGATCTTGTAAGGCTTGGGTGGTGGAACGCTGTATGAGTACTACTGGGGGGGTGGGGCGACGGAAAAAAATATGCAGATCCGAGAACCGGATCAGCGGTAGCACGGCCGAGGGATTTTCTTACGCAAAGAGCTAGGATGATCGCTATAACTTATGGGGGTTACTGCGCCTTTCCTCGCTCGTAACCATGGTGCTACTGCGGCTATATTTTAAACGGATACCAATATCAACCCAACTTACCGGATTCCATCATGGGCCAGTTGGCCTCGAGCGCTCTCCGCTAATAGGAAACCTTGCACCGGGAAACATTGTTGCCTAAGAATAAAACCAGGATTTATTATCTTGTGGTGGTGTACCGTCGCCTTGAACTTTCGGCCGTATGAAGTGCTGTTCTCGGAGGTGGTTGGCCGAAAGAACCTCGTCTCTTGTGTGCCGGAGCCGAAGGTATTAGAAGTTATTTGTGAGCTCTCGGGGATGAGGTACTACGAGGCTCGCGTCTTTCGCCGGAATACTTGCACTCTTTTGGTGCAGGTACAGTACTTGTGATTAGTTATGTTTACTTATTCATCCTTCCCCCAATCCTCTTTTATTTTTGTTGGTGAACCGTGAATGAGACCAGCCTTGTTCTTGCACTTATATAAATATATTATATAGAGGAGGGTCTCATAATTGATTTATTGGCTGGGAAGTTGAAACTTGATAGGGAGTCATTCTCTATGGTGTGGGTGTATACTTTGTTATCCTCTTAGGAGCCTAGAAGGGACCTTCTCAAGAAAATCATCTCCCCCGTTTTATGTTGCAATCTAACTAGAAGTCCTGGATGTGGTGTATTGCGTTATCGTTTTCTAGGCATATTGTATTTGATATCCGGTGCCCTGGAGGGTGGTGCGACTTATCTTATTTTCTTTAGTCTCTATATACTGGAGTCTTGATTAGACACAAGGTGGTAAGCCCGAAATTTTCAAGATTTCTATTTTCTTTTGATCAACGCAGTAATTCATCTGACTCCCTCCGCTCCTTGCACATTTTCTCCTTGCTTGTTTTTCCCTTCAACCTTCCCACCCTTCCTCTCTCTCTCAGCTGGGCCGCTGACGTTTTTGTTTCCAAACCGGACCGATAACAATACAAAACCGCCCTATTTGGACTATGTTAGACACCTTGGTCGCCGGGTCAGCCCGGACACTACTGTGCATCGATGCCATTCCCTGGAACCTGTGGATAACTTGTTATCCCACCTTCTGCATTACCCTCTCTTGAAACCCGGCTTTTACGAGATCTCCCGCAGATCCCGCTCACTAAGGTCTCTACTCCTCTTGAAAATAGCTGCCAGAGCGATGGGTGATCGCCCCACTGCTCTCCTCCTTCTGTTCCTTCTCTGTGGGCTCTTGTGTCCCTCTGCCTCCTGGGCATCTCTGGAGCTGAATATTGGATGCGGCGCAGATGTCCATCTAGCTCCGCACTCATGTCAAAGAGCATCTCCATCGAGAGCTGGAAGGATCGACGGGCGCCATCATAGGGTATCCTGCCGATTTCCAGGGCGGCATTCGTGCTCTCCATCCCTTCAATTATCCCCTCCATCTTCCGCATGGGCGTTGATAGGTTAGGGGGATTCGCATGTCCGAGGATCTCACGGGACTTCTGTTCCAGTTGGGCGCGCACCCGATAGGCCATCGCAATGTGCCACCCTAAAGGAGATGGTGGAGGCGATGGAGGGGGAGAACAGGATTCTCGATGGAGCACTGCTGAGAAGCGCGAAATCTTTGGCCCCAAGGCTTCCACTGTACCTGCGGACATTTTGATGTGAGATGAGCTGTTTCTAGTAGGAAGGGCAGTTGTGGAGCAGTGCAGATAGCGCCTGTCTGATGGAGTGGTGCTAGTAGAAGCTGGTGGCACTTTCTGGCGAATTCCTAAGTGCTTTATACCTTGTAGACTTCAAGACCACTATAAAGTCGACATGAAAGAGTCTGCGAAGAAGTTTGGGATCTTGAATAAGAAATCGCTCGCAATAATTTACGATTTGTGGTTTCCCAACCTCATTCAAGCTATGAGGCATCTGGGGTTCGTAGCGGGCCTCACGTTGTATCGTTTTCAAGAGTAGCCTTGGCTACCGAGTGATAGTATATGGTCGTCTCGGGCGGGTTGGTGACACATTCGCCTAAAAATCCACTCCCAAAGGCCCGTGTGAGAAGTCGCAAACTAAGTCAGTTTACCCGCATCTTCCTAAGCCTTCTCCCCGATAACGCACAAATTTTAGACCTAGGCTCCCATCCCCAGCAGGCCCGGACCTCAGATCCTCAAGCTCGTTCTCGATAACTTAAAGTATTATACATAAAAGCACAGCTCAACGACTGAACACACTGCCGCAAGATAGACCCGACTCCAAAGTGGGGAGACAGAGGTGGCGGTTGCCCTGGTGTTTGAAGGTAGTTGAACACTTTATCTTGCGGTCCTTTGTTGTCTGTCTTGGAGCCTGGCCACGTGACTTGTCTCTGTAACAACACGTAGCGAGTGAATTGTACAGGTACTTTTTAAGAATTCACTTGAGGATCCACCATTTACAAGTCCCCAATAGCGAAGGGAGGGATTTCGGTCTCGCCTACAGCGCACATTTCGCATGTATTTCTTCCCTCAAAGAGCCAACAAGTTACTAGCTGACGCGGGGTTGTTCCCCGGCGATCCGGAGAGCCTCGGGTAAGATGGTTAAAGTCTGGGATATTAGGAACATTGGGGCGGGAGGCTGGGGGCCGGAGCCAGTTCCCGCGAAAAAACTTTATTTCATCGTATTCCTTTTTTCGATTTTTTTGAGGGGTGGCTTTTGCCCCTTGGATGGCGGGCGTCTGTTATGCAGCTGAGTTATATTTCCATAAAGTAACACCGAGGCTCCCCAGCGTTGGCAATCTAGGGGGGAAGTGCTCGGGCGGATAGTCGAAGAGGGGTCCCCACACAACCTACATTCGCTCATGGTCTTTATCTATTTGAAGGCTGGTTTACCAGGCTCAGGGAAATACACTCAATTAGCCAGCCATATGCCAGGTAATCGGCTGAGGGCCTATTAGCATAATTGGATTCTTGATAGCAGTATGTCTGTGTTGGCTCGGGAAATCTTTGGGATCGGGAACTCTGAGAAATGTATGCATCATATCATACTCAAGGATTAATCTCGTGATCTCTGATTGTGATTGGTCGGGTTAACCCATGAGAGTTCCTTATTTGGAGTGGTCAAACCCTAACCCGGACCTCAAGTTCGGAAGCTCTGGTGGCCTAGCCCCCTTGAATCCCTTGCATCATATGGTAATGCATTGAGGCAGAAGCGCCTGTACTCGTAGGCAGTGGCATGAGATTCAATCTCCTATGATACTCGGGAATTGTTTTCCCCGCCGTAGCGCTATTGGAATAACATAACCGAGATTCCATCAGAAATTGCATATGCTGTGCGCAGTGCTTGAGCGCCTACTGGTATTTCACTAGTAGTTGTGCCGTATAATGGGTGTGTCGTGCTTGAAATGCGGTAATCGGGATGGTGGGGCACTGGAGTCCGTGGTTATCGAGGAGTGCGTAGTTTGAGCTCTGAACAACTGCATCCATGGTATCCAATATGCTTTTGTGCTTCGAGGATCTGAAGCAGTTTGCCTATTGGCTAGGCCGGGCAGTTTTGGAAAGACCATTCACTGCAGCCTTGTGTTATATCGGTAGTATACTGTATGAGTGTAAGTCAAAGCCTTGTATTATTATGCCTGACGGTGTTGACTTCTGTACTAGAGGCTCTCGTTTATGAGAGCTACTCAACCGGGACCTATCCAATGTAATTAAGGTGTTTAATTTTACCAATCAACTATTTTACCGCCTTGCGAAACTACGTTCCAATCCCTTACCTAGATAATTAGGAAAAAGCTGATGTATCAAGTTTAGGATCCAGCCTGGCACAAGGCACAAAGGGGACCCTACTCAAGTAGCTTGCGGGTAGCAACGTAATAGCACGTTTCGGGTGATCTGCACCTTCTACCGCTAGACCGTTATGTCTAAGAATAAGCATAAAGTAGATGGTGTTTCCGAAAAAGCAACCATACTCAGTTAGTGAGTGCCTCATTCGCTACCTAACTTGAACCGCCACGTTTGAGGTTAACCGGACCCCATCTCTCAATACCACCATGTTTGGTTCCCAAAGACCTGGCAGAATTTTTTTTAGCGTTGCGGAGCCCCCGACAGGCGGTCGCACAAATGACGAAGGCATTATCGCATTATTGTGGTTCTATTGGAAGCATTCCTGAGGAGTTTCGACCCTTAAAGTAGCCCTAGGGATATAGTAACGTCGCTGCTCGGTACGAGTACGGGTTCGGGCTTGGGTATGGTAACGTTGTGGCTCGGATTAAGCCTCGGCTAGGGGGAATCGAGTTTAGAAGAGCCAGGTCGCCTCGGATTTGTGTTACACCCTATACAGATAGAATAGGTTCGGCTGAGAGGCACCGGGTGCTTAATCAGACTAAAGCATGTAAGAGGGGGCTCCTACAGCCCCTGTGATTCAAGCTGAAAACAATTTGTTTCCCCTCGGGAGGTCGTCCTAAGGCAGCAGTTGACTAATATCCACTATCAGATGATATCAGCTTGGGTGACACAACCGTCGAGCCTTGGGATTTTTGATATTCTAGATCTAATCAGCCCTACATCCCAAACTATTCTTAGGTTGGCACTCTGTGCGTTCTACAGTTATCATTCGGGCACTGTTATACTCGCGTAACCCCTCTCAATTGAGTAGCAGTTTTAAGGACTGTCATTTCATAGAGGAAGGAGCTAGTGGGTGACCAAAATGCCTTTGAGAAATTGGCTGATCTACCCACCAATGACTGGGACAGTTTTTTTGTTGACTTATTGGAGGGTGTGTGGCCTGCTCTTGAAACACTGTGTTGTGATCATGATCATCTGCATGGGCATCCAATGACTGACCTCTCGAGCATCCAGGAATTTTTCAAGTAGCGGTATCACAATTGGTCGAAGAGTGCTATAGGGATTATGATTAACTTACAGCTATGCTGAGTTATCAGTAAGGGGCATTTTAGAATTGCGTAACATGTTGCATAGTTTTATCCTCCAGGTGAAATGATTATTCACCGTCTTTCAAACCATCATAATTTTATAGGGCTTACAGGTTGAGCTATGCTAGAATCAAAAAGCTCAGTAGTAAAATAATATTTCATAACTTCTATAGTAAAAATCTTATGATATGCCATAAATAAAAAATATCAGTGCCAAATGAGGTCTAATAAATATATTAGTATCATAATATTATTATGTTGGACGGGGGGAGGTCTTAGTGGATAGGGAAGGTTATGGGAGTCTGAATACCTATGTTTGTGTTTACGTAAACCCAGAAGTTGGAAGCCCCTTCTCTATCAAACTAACGAACCAACCGAGGAAATCAATCAACAATCGCGGGACCGCCACCTCTGTTAGTTCCTCTACTAGGTTTTTGATTTAGGGTGGCCTTCTGTGGGTTACGCTCACAGTACTCCGGGAATGCCTGGAAATAAGAGAAACAGGATGTCCTCTAGTCCCATCGGACCCATTTTAGAAACCGCTCCAAGGACAAATCCCGGCCCTAAACGACCTAGGGTGGGGGGGTAGGTATCCCGATTTCCTTGAGCTATCATATGTTAACCCTTCATTAATATTGGTTTCTAATAGCAAGACCGAAAGATCCAATCTCATAGCTACCTCCCGTAAACGTCGGGCTGCACCACCAACTTCTACCCCTGAGATAGCTGCCTCGGAGGGCAGCCCTACCGAACGATCGGATCCAGGATCTTCCACACATTCTGTGATTAAGCCGATTCTTAGAGAGAATACAGACCCGCCTTGTTTCCCCCCGGGGGAAAACTTACCGCTGGCCCCGGGACAAAGCAACCTACAAGCACCCCCTGAACACATCCACAAAGGACAAAGCAGTTTCAGTCTGCCAGGATCTCCTCCAAGTGGATGCGGGTCGAGTGAGAATCTTTTGGCAGAAATCCACCCGAGACAGAATGCACCCACGCCTCCTTGCCCAGGTGTCGAGCCTCCAGATTCAGGTGCTCAGGGAACATTGTGTCACTCTCCAGGTGACAATGCGCATGCGAGCTACGACCACGAGCAAAACGGCCTTTCTTCGTTCGATCCGGGAGTGCGGGCTCCTGTAAATTTTGTGGGTAGGCAAAGTGGAGATCTGCTAGAAGTTCCTGCTGGCCTACTCTCTCCGCTCGGGCTTTCTACAGGTAATGGAGGCCCTGAAGTAAAAACTCAGGAGCCCCCCGGATCTACGCAACTTGGGGTTAGGAGCGGGGCCCCAATTCATCGCGGTCCGTCGGCACCTAGTAGCTCGGAGAGTATACTCGCTCGGCACCACTCAGAGGAAACATCCAACCTAGCCGTTGAATCATGTGAGCAGGCAACTCCCGAGATTACACATCCGAGGAATCCAATGTCTCTTCTGCTTCAGCCATTCCACAGCACTCCTAGGGAGCCACCTGATGATTTAGTTTCCACCCTGGCGTTTGCATCTACCGGAAGTAATCCATCCTCTAGAGTGTTTTTACAAATGGAGAATATATCTAGAGAGGTATATCGGTTTGGAGGAGAGTGGTTAAACTCTACGCCTTCCTCTACGCCCTCTCTTGTGCTAAGCTTTGATAGCCCTGTGGAAAGCTCGCCGCCGATGCCGTTTTGTCAAGGGGCTACCTCTCCCGGGAGCGTTAGTCTCCATATCCAGGGTTGGGAAACGAGGGCGGAGGTCCACTCGTCCGAAAAGGCCGCTCCTGCTTCACAATCCACCCCCTGTAGTAATCTATCTTCTATTAGTAGTCCGTACGACGAGTGTTCTTCAATTGGAGTTAGCGCGTTGACTGGACAAGAATGGGCACCTATTAGCATCAAAGGCCTTGAAGATTACGGAGGCCCCTCCGATCAGGGCGAAGACCAGATTATGACCCCATCTAAACCACACGTCGGGGTTTTCTCGAACTGTTCTACCGAGAACAGTACTGTTTATTACACACCTGCCGCCGGGGGGCGCAAGTGGCTAAATATCTCGGGCCTAGAAGGAGAGGAGGGCGGAGAAGAGGTGTACTGGAACCCCCCACATGATTGGTGGGAAGCTGGCGTCTTTAGTTACCCTCTCCAGGCATTAAACAAGCCTGTTGATGAAGAAATTCTGAGAAGAAATGACACCGCTCGCAAGCACCCCGAGGATGTTTACAAGCCCCTAGAAATCCCTCCTTGTCAGGCAGGTAATACCATTCCTGACACCGATCAGAGTTGGCGCAAGATCAAGCTCCCCCTCGTTACCTTCCGAGGCCCCTGGCAAGATGTCCCTGACCCCGACGAAGATGCCATGGGTGGGAAATACTACGGGGAGATACTGTACTCCTGTGCATCGCCAAAACAGAAACCGATTAGCGCCGGCTTAGATACTCCTACTCCAGGTGGTTTACCTATATCCAATAGCGCGTCGACAATACCGGAGGGGAAACAGCAGGCGGTCAAACCTTTAAGTATCATAGAGAGGCGCATGGCGAAACAGAGAGCTGGGGTCCGTAAGAGCTCAAGAACAAAAAACCCATCGCTAAAGAAGTAGTTCTCAGGATGCATCTGTATGAATATGCTGTGGATGAATGTTTTCTTAGACTAGCAAGGTCCTACTAGGGCTGCAGAATTACTTTTCTTGTAAACCAGCTGTTTCTATTTATAAATCAATTCTTTTCTCTCTGTTAAATCCAGGACTTTCCGAAGGGGGAAATCGTAGTACTAGTGTCACCTTGAGGATTCCCGGGGTTTCCTAGAATCTAACCTACTTTGTGTGAATATCGAAACCAGGGAAATGACTGGGGCCTATCGCAACTCTTTCCTTCTCAAGAAATCCTACTATCCCCTTCATTGGCCCCATGTTGAGTGGATTTTTTACATTAGAATTCTTTTGGACTTGGCTGGTAATGATTGGAAGTATGAAATTAAATGCTAAAACAGGTATGATAGTGAGAGAGAAAAAGAAAGAAGTATTGTAGCAATATAACTTCTAAAGCTGGCCGTCAACGCCTCTAAGCACGTACTGTAACGATTCTGACATCGTAAGCCACTTGCTCTCCAACCACCTATCCCGATAAAACTCCTCCGGTAACTGCTATAGTACGAGAAATGTCTAAGCAAAAAACCGGTTAATGAAAAAATGAAAAAAATATAAAAAATATGAAGGGAAAAGAGAAAGGGATATTAGCTACTAATTGGTGAAAATGAAAAGAGATTGGAAATGGAGTAAAGGATTAAAAGAAAGCAGAATACCCCCGAATTCATGCAGCGACTACTTCTCAGTTATTTTCTCCGTCTGCCCATTCCATTGTTCGCTCCCCCTCCCCTCTCGACCTTCCTCCCTTCTTACTCTTAGACACCAAAGTTTGCTGCAAAGGAAACAAATCACTCAAGGAACCCCCTCAGGACCAAGTGCGAGGTCCAGGAACAGGAAAAGGAATGAGAAGAGCAAAATCGCTTTGAGCCAATCAAGTTGTGAGCCAGTTCCCCGAACCCCCAGCTTGAACGATGTAATCACTGGTTCCTCACCCTGTTCGCTTGATTGAACGGATGGCTCTAACAATGTCTGTGGAGGTTAGTATGTTGCATTTGCGTGTATGTTCGGGTGGGTGTGGGCGATACTTTTTTGACTTTGTCCATAGCAATGGGGGTGATGGTTTGCTCAGGGATGCCCAGGGACCTGCAAGGGGCAGTGGAAAAACGAAGGCACGATGGAGATGGAGGAGGAGGAGGCTGCTGTGGTGGTGGTGGTGGTGGTGGTGAGTTTGCAATCTCAAATGTGTTGCTCCTTGCCTTCTTCTTCCTCCTGTGCTTGCGCTTTTTGGTGGAGGGTGATTGAGGCTGAGTTTCAGGTGCTGGATGTACTCCCGCTGGGAGACTTTCTGCGTTGGCAGATGTACCTATGCTGCCGGCTTTAGTGGGGGCAGTCTGTGTAGAAGAGCCGAGTGCCTTGTTTCTAGGGATGATTTTGGGAACATCGGTTTGCACGCCGAAATTTCGGGTAGAGGTGATTTCGATAACTTCGGTCTGGGAGCTAGCATTTAGGGTTTCCGTAATGCCCAATCGATCCTGGACAGCTTCGGTGCTGGTCTGAGTGCTAGAATCCTGCATAGCTGGTCTTGCGATGATGGACTGGGCATCAATACTATTTGTGGTGGTATTCCCTATTGGCGCCGCAGGCCGAGCCTCAACTTTGTTTCCGACTTCCATCTCTTTGTTCACTTCCTCATGGATCTCCTCATGGGGCTCTTTGTCTATCTCTCTGCTAGCTCTCCCTTCCCCTGGAGTATAGCCAAAAACTACCGGATCATTGACCCCAGGAGTAGATGTAGGTGTAGCGCCCGCAGTATCCAACTCCCCGCCGCATACTGGCCGCCAACCAACATTAGGCTTTCCTTCCATGGCCAGGAACTGCCGCCGAAAGTTTTCAAACATCATCATGGCAGAATTATAAACTACGTGATCTATTGCGGCTACCGCCCTAGGGTCAACAAAAATCCCGCCACAGGTAGCGGCATGGGCAGCCGATGGGCAGAACAAATGATGAGGCACCTGCGGCCTTTGATGTGGGAAGCACGGGTAGGGGCCCCAGTTGGGCTCGCGCGTTGGATATACCTCTTGCTGGTAGTGCAGTGATGGTTGTATCGTAGGGTTAGGCGGGGAGGAGGGGTCGGGGATGAATAGCGGAAGCCCATGGAGGAACGAGTGAGGCAGCACCGGAGGGTCTTCTGCGTAAAAGCTTATTTGTGGGCGGGCGGTATTGGTGGGGGAGTTAGGATTACCGGTATCATTCTCATAGGCCTCCCCCAGGCTTTGGTTCAACACTTTGAGGCGACCGGTCCAACCTAGGCAGTGGTAGATGTTCTCCGGGGGGGGGACCGAGGGCGCGTATTCTGAAGCACGGTTCTCCGGGGGAGGAAAAGGTACGCTAATTTTCTGGGGGTCGATACCCTCCAAGTCGCCGTCGTTGTCGCTTAGGCTATCAGAAGAGGGATTTGAGTAACAAGATTCAAGTTCCAGAGGACTAATAGCCTCCATTTCAACAGCTTCTTCCTCGATCGTCTCTTCAGAGATTGCCTCTAAAAAGTCACTCGCCATTGCGGGAGGTAAAATGGAAGATGAGGCTGTAGCGCCAGTGGAGGCAGTAGTAGATTGACCTCTTTCTGTGTACGCTTCTTGCAATCTCCAATTGAGCATCGCGAGAGAATCATTCCAATCTAGTCCGTGATAAACGGCAAGGAAAGAACCACGGCCACAACCTCTTGTCTCCCGAGCACCAGTCATACTTGGAGTGGTCCCTTCAACAATTACTTCTACTTCATTAGCCCCTCTAGTGCAATCTTCAATAGAGGAGGCAGATACTGCCGTGCCGCCCCTACCAGGTCCCAGTGGGGAAGAACAGTAGGCTAATCCCCTGCTACCGGTGTTGCTAACGAGGCGCCGGTCATGAGCCCAGAGGTCTTGGATGTTGACCGAGCGGAGGTTTTGAGAGAGGATTTCATGGGAAACGTTTTCTTGTTTATTTGTGCCAGTAACCATCATTGGTCGATTGTATTGAGGCTGTAAAAATGCTTTCTCAGCCTAGAATTGTAAGGCAGCTATTTTAGTAAAGTTTGGGTGAAGTTTTGGAGGAAGATTCGGAAGCAGGATGTGGTGGATAGTGGAACCCTTTTTTTGTCGTGAGGTGAGAAGGGAGTGGAGAAGGGAAGAAAGAGTGTCCAAAAGAGGGGGTACTACTAGACCGAAGATGGGGGTGTGTGTTGAGAAGGAACTATGTGGAGGGTTTTCTGATAGGATTGTTGTGTAGGGTTACTGAGAGCGGCCGTAGAGTGTGGGTTCTATCAAGTCGCAGCAGACACGAGAATTGAGCAATAAACAGCAGTGAGTTTACAACCTAACTACAATTTTGAAAATACAAAACTCCAAGGGTAAATATAAAAAACCGCCAACGAACAGTGAAATATGGTTTAATTGAATGTTGTTCTATTAGTGTGGGCGCCCTCAATAGCTCGTCCATTCCTCCCTGTTGTAGCTCAATCCCGAAAAAAAAAAATAGAAGGAAGCAGTTAAAGACTATCAGAGCTCATCCAACGTTCCCCCATGGAAACCATAGAAAAACATAAACGTAAGGCCATTAGAATTGTTCCAAAATTCCCAATTGCGAGCTGTAGGAGGATTCCATTGAAGGAGAAGGCCTAGAGCTTTAGAAGGATATTCTGTCATCAATCATCACTCGTGCCAAGACTAGTTCATTCGATTCTGGCATTTCAAGGTTGTCAATAACTAGATTAGTACAGTCGCCGGTAAGATCGTGGGGCAGGGGCTAGAAATACGGACGCCCATTGGCTCAAGCCACTAAACGCTCTAATCAAAATTCCGAAATTCTGTCTCATTTTCTATCTTTTTATCAATGGTCACGAGTAGTACTAGTGCTCGAGTACAAGGCTGTTCAAGGATGATACTTTACTTGCCCGGTATCGCAGTACTTGAGTACATCCCAATAGTTGGATTCCAGCATCCGTGCTCGCCTCGACACAAGCCGAGAGTTTCTCTATCTTTAATCAGCACGGTTGGAATATTGCATGAGGTCCTATTTTTTGCTTTTGCTCTCTCTGATCACGACTCTCCAGTTTTCGAAAGCATAGTTTACAGGCAAATTTTACCTATCCCTAGTATGAAGGCCGATTGCCATGACTAGGGATAATGGCAAACAGAGTGAAACGCAACACCCAGGGGAATCTATTGGATCTAATTATTCAGATAGCAACAGAACCCTGGCTAGATTCTGCTTCCCCCACGGTTCTGCTCGTTGCCATCCTCCCACTCCTTCTCAACATACCCCAGCTCTTGTTTGACTCTCTCAACAGTAGCCTGGTCACCAGTATTCTTCGAGATATTATCACTAATCTTCACTGCGGGTTTACCATTCGCAGAATTGACTTTAACGACGATGTTCAAAGGCCAGGATCTCCGTCCCGGATTACTCAAATGGTCAAAGTCGTCTGAATAGTTAGCAGATGAATAATATGAGAGATGTGGGAATTACTTGTCAGAAAAGTCCCGATACCAAAGCTAGGCATGAAACCTTCTCTCTCGGCGAACTCCTTATACTTTAGGCATAGGTCAACGTCCAGACTGTCCGAAAACACGATTGTTTTTTTCGATTTAATCCCTTGTTCATCATAGAACTTGCGTATGCGCTTGACAAATTCCTCTGGGTCACCAGAGTCCTGACGGACCCCAGCGAATATCTCGGCGTAGGACTTGCCGGATGGAGGATATTTCAAGGCAAAGTTTCTAAGGAAGTGCGGGGTACCAAAGGTGTCGGTGAGCGCAATTGAGAGGACCTGTGTCAACAATGTCAGGCACAATTCTATACGAGAATATCGATACTAGATGCTCACCCCCTCACCAAAGCAATCGATCCATTGTCGGAGGCCGATCTCATTGGCACGGGTATAATCATCTGTAATTGCAGCAATGCCCATAAACCATTCGTGCGCAACAGTTCCGATAGGATTGAGCCCCATCCTACAAAATTTGAGCATGTAATTTCAGCACATTGTTATGTCGCCCTTTTCCAAGATGTGACAGGCGATGAAGATTCGTGCGCAAACCTATGAGCAAAATGAACGTTGCTCGTTCCTGACAATTCGCCCTCCCTTCCCCCACTTTTCTCATAATGCGCCATCGCACGAACCAATCCGTTCAATACGAGTTCTTGGGTATCTGCCGACGTTTCAGTAAAAAAATGTACGCCAAGCGAGGCAGCCCATACTCACGATAACTTCTTCGCCGCCTCGTCCCAAACTCCGATAGCAAGCACCCACTCTCTAAAAGCCGCAGGCCCTTTGCAAACGCCTTCTCTTCCTGACCTTCGTAGTTCCAATCCGTGTTAGAGAACTTGAAATACGCCTCGCTGACAAGAACCAGTAACGGAATCTCGTAGAGTATTGTTTCTACCCATGTCCCTTGGACGTCTATTCTCACGTCACCCTTCGCACCACCGTCAGCCTCGGAATAACAAGGTTGAGACATCGCGTACAAATTCGACCTTCCCCGAGCTTTCGTTCCCTTCATTCGCCATACGGTCGGAAACGCCTACGTCAGGCGCAAAGGCGAGTACAAGTTGATCATCCGGTTTGAAGCTGAACTTCTCGAGGTAGGCGAGATAGGTTTTCGGGAGATAAGGACAGGCACTTTGCAGGAACTCAAGCTCCGCCTGTGAGATGCGAAGCCGCCCCAATTCTAACCGCCCCAGGTCAGTGGAGGGCCGGTGGATCAAAATCTGCGGGGAACTCCTACTTGCGACTTGAGCCTTTATCCATTCGAAGCCTTGGCGCGATAACTTTAGGTCAAATGTTCGATTTGTGTAGGCGTAGGTTACGTCTGCCAAACATATCGTCAGTTCCAATTTCGCACAGCCAATAGGAAAAACAAACCGACGTCAGGATAGTTCTTTAAGACGGCGCATTGCATAGTAAGCTTGTACAGATCGGTATCAAGCAGGGAGGCAATACCCTCCACCACCTCGGTTCCATGGGGAGGTTCGTTTGACATTATCGACGCAGGCTGTGGCTCTAAAAACTCGGGAGAGCTGAAATCACTGGAGAGGGTTGATCTCTAATAACTTAGGGTCGTTGGGATGGCTGATTGTGAGAGGATCCGAAAGAGCAAACGGAGAGTGAAGCGAGAGATGACGCCCTTTTGGCCGATGAATAATCATGGAATGGAATGAACCCGACCGTGGCATTTCTTGGCAACGTCGATGCTAGCCTCAAATTCCAACCCTGATTCTTAAAATCAACAGACAACGAATAATTTCCGGTAGGCATAGATTTCCCAAATTTTTATCTCTCAGCGGCTGGTAACACAACAAGCGAGCAAGATATGATATATCATAACCGATGTTTTTTTAGGCCCTATTCGGCAAAGCACGATATAATAATATGCTGTATTTCTGAATACAGCATATTATTATATTGTGCTTGCCGAATAGGGCCTTAATAAATAGAGCAAATCTTGATAGGGGCAATTCGGAAGAGGCAGCCATCAGGACTCTTAATATTAGTCTTTTGATGAAGAGATATAGCCAGCCGAGTTTTAGGAAATCTTTTCTAAGCCTCTAAGGGTGGCCATCCAGCGTTCACAGCAGAAAACTGCCATCTCAATGTCTTATAGCTATGCCCCTTATGATATTTGGTATGATATGCAAAATCCTCATAGCTTCTGTAGAAAACTGCCATGCTTAGGATGAAGAGGCTGTACATTGAGGAAAGGCGATAATTCAAGCCAGCCAACTATTCTGAGACCGCGGGAACATATGCCATTAGAAACGCCTAAAAATCAAATAACACCCCTAATAATTTCCACTGTTTTTCCCTCCCTCCTCTCGAAAGAAACCCACAGCTGAGTAAAGATGCTAGGTACCCACCGCATGTTAGACAGAAGGTACAATACCCCTCTCAGAAAGATGAAACCTAGGCCCATCTACTAACCTTATCCACGTTTTTTTAGGGAAATACAGCAGTGCCTACTCTAAATAAGCTCACCTATTATGTTGAGCTGTTAGGAAAAGCTGTGGTCATATCCACACAAGGAATAGTGTCATAGCCTGTAGGTAGGCTAGAAGAAAATACAGTCGCGAGTAACAACGACCAATTTAATGAAAACGGTTAATGGCAGAAAAAGGAACCCTAATTGAATGATTCGATTTTTCAAATAAGCTTGAAGAGGCTGGGTGAGGAATTATATTCGAGTAGAAAGACTAACCGCTAGGTTACAAGCCGAGTGAGGACAAGTGAATTTACTGCTTGGTCTATACAGCCCCACACTGACCAAGGATAGCGCTGGCGATCAATAGCCTGGGAGACCACTCAGAAACAAAGCGTGATATAGTGCAGTGCCAGTTTCAATATCTCCTTGAGACCAACCCATTGTTCCTAACTCTACCTTCCTCTCTCCCTCTTCTGGTAGCATAGTAATCCCATCGGGTAGGCCAGTAGAGTGGGTTGTACAAGTTCGGTGACAAATGTTATCGTCACTTGCCCTTTTTTCTCCAAAAGTCACCATTTCTACAACCACACAACAGTATCATATTCACCTCAATTGAGTATCTAAGGGCCCAAGTCGCTAGAGGCATATATTAACTTCACTAAACTGAAATTCCAACCAAATTAGACCCATTCTGCGTCATTGGGGGCCTATGAAAATTGCAATTTTGCAATTAAGGCCTTTTTTATGTGGGTTCCCATACAAATTTCAAGGCCTGGCGCCAACACTTCGACAGCTTGCTCTATGCTTGTCTCCACAAGTGTCAATTCACAATTGGTTGCAGCTAAAGCGACATGGCCTAAATCGCCCAGCTCTTAACTACCCATAGGCGAAATTTGGTAATTATTGGTATCGAGGACCCTGCTGTGCTGTGGGTTTCGCTGACTAGGTTTCGCTGATTCTAGTGTGTTTTGACGGGTACTTCACCAGACCGAAGATGACTTATATCCAAGAATTATACCATTAGCAACCCCCTATCGGGTGCGCACCATTGTGTGCGCACGGTGCAGGTGGTTGTGAGTCCCTACCTGAATTCTAGATAGCAAATATCTCATGAGAAACACCCTACACTCATATTCTCTCTGAAAGCAACCAGATTTCCCTTATCTTGTGAGTTAGAAAACCCTGTATTGCTAATACCTACCTGAACTATGCATCATCTCTCGGGCCAAGGGGTTCACTTCGAGAATAGAACCAGCGGTTCCTAAAGAGCGTATTTACCTCTACTAAGTGCCTTTCTTTGCGAGGGAGATACGCCATTGACCAAGAAATAGTTTATATCGCCCTGTCGCAAAGCAAGAGGGTCGTAAAAAAGCACTATCAGGTATGATACCAGAGTACTGATTGGAACAAAACTAGAGTACATTTGATTACCTAAAGCCCTGTCGAGGCTGTGCCACTGAAACTGTAAACTGCTTCCATATATACAGAGACGGATATATGTAGCACCTCAAGTAGGTATTGGAGAACCTGGAACTGGCGTCACCAATGGTATAGGAAGGCATGGACGAGGGTCTAGATGGATGGTACAAATCAGGTTCCAATTTACCTAGCTATTGAAATCAAGTCTAATCAACTACAAGCAGGGAACTAGCAACTTGTAGATTGTTGGCTATAAACTGCATTGGAAGAAACTAATCCCAAGCCAGAGCCTATTTCTTTATAGAGTGCCTTTCCCACTATGATAGTTAGTAAACATTTGCTTTTTGACTGGTGTGGACCAAATCCCCCTGGGCGAGAGACACATCCCATTCAAAAACTAGCGTTATTATACTTAGTTAGGAGGGTATTCTCTGGTCTAAGTGAGCCACTTAGTCTGGGGTATCAAGCATAACAGGGTTGCACTGCAAAAACTGGGAAGCGGGAAGATATCCCCTACTATAAGAGGGTTTCAGGGCCAGATCTCCCCACAGTGTTGGACTAATTCGCAGACCCTGTAGGCGAGTTCTAGAAAACACTGAATTTTTCCGAATACGATTCTAACCCTAGACGCGGGCTGCGTTCAAATACCAACAACCCATGACATAAGTCCCCTGTAGGGCTAGCTGCCCACCAGCGATGAATTCCCCTTTCCTTAATATGTCCCAGATAATATCGAGTAAAATGCACTTGTTTAAAACTGGGAATTATGAGCCCTTATTCACTTCGCCCCGTCGAATGGTCCACAATACAAAATTCAACAGGCGTACTTCAAGTGAAGTGGCACCTAAAGTTCCCTCCCAATCAATCGTTTATCTTCGACCCACTAGCAATCATGCAGTTTTTCGAAGATGCAAAGCTGCGTTTAGTATCCCAACTCTGTACAAGTATCAGGCGTTCACACCCCAGCCTGGTCCAGCAGCTCCGGCCTACAGCTTAATCAGCTAAGACTATGAACCTAGAGTGGGATGTGTATTATGGTATAGTATCATCCCTAGCCTCCATGAGCTGAATATTAGCATCTATAGTGAGTTTCCAGCTAAAAATGTTCTCAGGTGGAAAAAAGAGACTCGGTGCTAATTTGATATTAACATTTCTAACCCCGCAGCGCTGGTCTACGCATAGCACGCTCTGTGCTGGTTTCCTGATGGCAGCCCGATAATTCACAAAACTGATGGACTTTTTTTCCTCGCCATGATCCGCCCGTACAGTCCTACTAGTGGATAGCTCTGAACCTAACTCACGCTTTTAACCCCCCCTTCAATTTTTCAATTCCACCATTTTCGATTCCCAACTTTCGTGTTTGGAGATGATAACCTTCTTTTTTTTTCCTACCTTGTGCAATCCGGGGCTCCGAGATCAATGCGGATGGCGAGGATCAAGGTCCTGGCGTGGTCCGCCTGGGTTGACACCTGTGAAATGTGTTTCGCAATAAACAGAGGGTGCGGAAATATGGATCGCTGCGGCAAGACTCCAGTTTTCAAAGATCGAACGAGGATTGAGACTAAGGCCAAACCGGATAAACAGAATGAAGATTAGCACGAACCATACAAGACAACACCAATAACGTCAATGTCGTCAAACGAGCTGTCCAAGCACTTGCCTAAGTAGAACCAATCCGCCCACATGAAGAATAGATCCAAAAAGCCAAAAGACGCGAACGGGAAGAGTGCACAGACGAGACCTCCCAAGCTTCGGGCCCGGAATCCGTTGACTAGCAAGTAAAAGAAGGCGATGAAAAGTAGATGATCTGGATGTAAGGTGCATGAATGCTAGGCTAGTATCGGCCGTATAGTTTCATATCGTATCATGCGAGAGTATCAAGCGCACAAAGCACTGATTCTGTTTTAAGCCACGGAGAATCTCTCATTAAACACATAAGGAGTAAGAAACACCTCCATTGAAATATACCGGCAATTCGGGAAGAGACACAGTACCCACCCATTAAAATCCCAAAATCAGGCTTCCAGTAGGATAAATATTAGTTCCCAAGTTTACCTTGCATGAAATACCTAGCTGGCGCAGTGGTTAACACTCCTGTGCACTTAGCGGGAGCTCAGGAGTTCAATCCATGCTGACAATCAGTTATTATTGAACGATCCGTCATGTAGGGCAGGAGAATTAAAAAAATCCTGCCCTATGGGGACTGGGAGATTGAAGAACTTAGCCCTCATCAATAGGGCTGTGGGGTTTAACAATCCTGCTACGAGGTGGTAGAATCCGACTCTAGACCTTAAAGGTTGGCGATCGGCGGGTAGCAGAAGCGAATGGGAGAGGGGTTGGCAAAGAAAGAACTAAAATAAAATACGATAAGAAATATAAAATAGAATAGAATAGAATTATTATTTTTTGCTTCTTTTACCTTGGGAAGGCAGCTATTACTCCTCTCCCTATTTGTTGCCTTGTATACATAGCTTTTTTCTTAGTAAAACGAAGTAGTACTAGTATGGATAGGATTGGCAGAGGCCGAACAGGTACATACAGTACAGCTAGGACATAATATCTGTAAACCCCTATTTAAAGATTAGCCAGTGTAATTTATTTAAAGCTTCAACCCTCCTCCGAGCATATGGGTCAGAGATGATACAAACCCAAGCAGCAATTTAAAATGTGGTGCTTTATAATATTATGCGAAAACAAAACCCCTCCAAGCACTCTCTCAAATCAACCACTTCATCCAGCTCCTAGGACCGACCACACAGCCAAGCGAATGATAAGCCATGACCCGGAGGAGCTCCTACCACATATCATGACGTCCTCAGAAGGGGGAAAAACCCCCATTCATATTTCATCTGCGCCTCCAAAAACAGAATTCGATGAGGAGTTTGATATCTTCACCCTCCCCCTACCCAGCCAGTCATGCATCCAAGAGAAAGGGAAACAAGGCCAAAAACGGGAAAATGCCATTTATTTTAAATATCATGGATTCATCTGACTACCCAATTTCACAAACGACGACAGGGCAAGGAATGGATAGGTAGCACTATCCGTTAGTTTTTACCCTATCCTCCATTCCTCCTTCAAAGTGAATGAGATGAATTTTCAACAAACCGTACAATCCATTTGTATGATAGTAAACACCCCTATCCCGTGACTTGAGGAGTGGCGAAACGCAGCGGGTTCCGTGGGGTAAGGGGAGAGAAATAATGGAAATTATCAGGCGAGTAAGACACCCCATCAACAGTCCTTCATTACGCCCCCCTAATGAGTCACAGCGCCCACACCTGCTCCCCACTTTGCTTCGTCCCGATCTCTCCTCCGCCAGACCTCCTCCATAACCTTTGCAACAACCTCTATTTCTTGGCACCCCGGCGGGAATAATTTCCTATCGCCCCCCGTAATCGCCAGACCCCACCAATTAAGATCGTCAGCTGACGAGGCCGTTGGGGGGCGCTGCAAGGACCGATAGTTCTTCTACCGGTAAGAGGGATTAGGAGAAACCAGGGCGCAGGAAGTAGGCGAGGCCGTTTGCCCAGAGATGGATGTGTGCGGCGTTGCGGTACGCTGTATTTGCATTAAACCTAGTGGGGATATACCGGGGAGGTTGTGGCTTCAGTAGGAGTGAACCATTGGAGACGGTTTGGGCGTGTGGTAGGGGTCATTGTGGACAACGCAGCGCGGTGAGATATAGTCTAGTCGGCGATGATGTAGGAGATGGGTCCGGTAACGCCATCGGAATTGAACACTCTACCGATATCAGTTAAGCTATACCGGTACCTAAAGACGCACTCGGGCCTCACACCTCCACCTTTTTCCGGCCCTCGTCCATACTGGGTCCCTTCTAGATATCACGTTCAGGACCAACCCCAAGTCCCATCTGTCCTGTTTCCATCGGCGAAGGCGCGGCTACTGGTAATTCAACCTCCCCCAGACCCTTATCCAATTCAATCCCTCTAGCCTTACCCCTCCCCCTAATTAACGTTCCCACCATCCAGAGCCTTCAACTTAATTTGCTCAATGCACATAGCCTCGCTCAACAAATACATAGCGGTATCTCTGCATCCCATAACTTTGAGCAATCAAAAACAGCTGCGCTCATGGCTCGGCCGAGACAATATCTTCGGATCTTCCGGTAGTTTGCCCACAAGCCGAGAGCTTTCCCCAGCGTGGAAGCAGAAAGTATATCTGCCCAGACTACATCCGACGCCACGAATTTGGAGGCGGTCGTCTGCACCGGCCTATTAAGGTAACCGAGTTGAAATTATCATACCATATTCTCATAAAAGTCGAAATGAGGCTAACGCGAACTAAGGCAAAACTGAGGCAACCGAACCAACAGGAAGGCATGAAGAACGCCAAGTCGCCACAGTTTAAACATCGAGAGAGGCGATTGGCTCAAGGAAATCAGTACCAGCGCAACTTCCATGGGATTCTAGAATACCTAAATAGCAGGTTTAGCCGAGGGAAACATCGCAACCGACGGAGGATAAATATATTAGATACAAGTAACAGCAGGTGGCAAAGCTGACCACTCTAGGAAAAATCACCAATACCATAATGGAATTAGGACGTGTTTTTGTATTATAAATGCGCCTGGAAGGTCTTATGACCAATACTACTCGAGTAGAGAGCCTACAATCACCTTCAGATGATTGCAGAGAAATAGGGTGAAACAAAATTTAATGAAACATAACTAAGGAAACGGAAATACAAACCCGAAAGCAACCAAGCTCAAAATTAACGCAAAAGTCCCTTCCAGGCGAGTGCCTTCGCCGAGCATCCCCCAAGATCCCCTATACACTGAATCATATGTACCGATTCCTAGTCAAGGCAGTCTTGTATAGATTAAAAATTGGGACGGAGTGACAACCAAAAGCCGTGGTTGCAATATCAATATCACTACGCCCCAACCTTTAATTTGCACCTGAGTACACTTCTTTCTCCTTTGGATCCGATTCCATAAAGCTCAAACTCAACGCACTATTACTCACACAACCCCATTAAAGGAACAGCAATTTGACGTAGGCACCCGTGCCTAGCTGGCCCGGCCCCCCTGTTAATAATCCGGAAAACTGTAACGAACGAAATGCTTAACAAGGGAAACCTCTTCTTGAATAATTCCACCGCCGTTGCCAACTATAGGTGAGGAAACGTGGATGCCGGAAACGCACTTGCGGTTATTGTGGAAATTGAGAGGCCATTAGACCTCTCGGCTTCATTATGATTAGATTCAGCAATTTCATCCACAAACCAGCACTCCCCCACCCTTCTCGCAGCCAAGGGTGGCGATGACAGCAGTGACGACAGTAAAAGAGGACCCTAGCCAAATTCAGGAATACCTCTTTAATATCTTTGAGCATGATTTCTTTACCCCGCCCATCCCTATCCATGAGCCCATCCCTACCACGAACCCATCCCTACTCCCAGACCTAAACAGTAAACCGGCTACTATGCCTACAGTATCTCCCTCGATCCACCCCGCAGGGAGATGAGCTCCCCATAGAGCATCTATAGCATCCGCCGGGTAGCTCTTGGCCCTCTAAAGGCTCAAAATCGCACTTTCTTCCTTCCCACTCAAACCCGCTCAAAAGCAGAACCCCTCAACCTGAATAAGTCACGAGGCCTCACTCAGGACGATCCATAACACCACCTCTACAAGGCTGTATCTTCCCGCCCTCCTTTGTTCCCCGTCTACCCCATCACTGCCATTGGTTCTTGCCATTCCCTCATGCTTAGCCCTTCTTCCGGCAAGGCCCCCCTCCCTCATCTGAAACCCAATCTCCTCGCCGCTTTTTCATCCCTCATCCACACTGGCTGAACATCCCCATAGCAATCGCACTGGATGTGCAGGCTTGTGCATTGCCAGCACATTTGTCGAGAACTCATCGCAGTTCTTCTGTGTTGGACGACACACCAAGCAACCTATTTCCACGCCACAAATCCCATATATTAGCTTCTCAAGTATCAACCAAATATAAACACCTAGTGAAAGGATGAGGTAATGCCAACCTACAAACGTAGGTAGCCTGTAGACACTGCCGCCTTTGTCACCAGTGCCTTCATTGCACCTTTTGCGGTGGCTGCCAGAAAGAGAGTTGCTGTAAGTTTGAATGTGGGTGGTTCCTCCAGAACTTCAGCATCAAGGAAGGCAATGTGTTATGAGAGAGAGGTCACATTCTGACTACCACAAAATCCCTTGAGTCAATTTTCTGAATCATGAGCTAAAAGAAATAAGGCAAACTCCCCGGGGTGGGAAGATCGGAGATCTAACGACTCCTAAAGTGGGGATAATATTGGAGAAAAGTTTTTTATGATATTTGGGAGAGTGTGATGCCTTAAAACTAATGCAGAACCTGGTTTCCCTTGGAAATGGCCCCTATGTGCCGAGTGGTTACAGTACTGTACTGGTATGCTAGGGCAGAGCAGTTAACCTGAGCAGCCAGGGATATTTGACTGGTCAACCCCAAACAACTGTCCAATCACTTCTTACCAAACGCCGCACAGTACTGGTACTGTACGAGTACTAGGAGGTAGCGAAAAGTCGGGCCCACCTGCATTACAAGGCGTGGAATTTGTATGGGGTCTAGGCCGGATTAAGGAATTCGAGTGATAGCAAATAAGTATATTTTGGCGGCGGCAAAAAGCTGAGACCGGTGACACAAGCATTTTCGCTGCGTTTTTCTTAATTCAATAAACTTACCCTAGCTAAACCTAACCGGCATCCATCTCTCGAGCAATACGCTGCGCAAGTGTGTTTGTGTCGCCGCGCCTGAAATACCCTTACAGCACATTTCCCGGCCTTTATTTGGGTCAGCCCTAGATGCTACCGTGGCTTCCATTTGGACAGATTATGCTAACTTTGGATGACTCTTGTGTCCGGTTGCCACCTATGTTTTAGGAATAGCACTATTCAAAACCAATAACCGCTAGACACGCTCTCAATTAAAAAATGTTACCATTATGAATAATGAAGCAACTCGTTCTTCTAACACTCTGCCATAAAGCCTGGCCCTCCCATTAACATAAACTAACCCTCCAGAAGCGCAAACTCCTTCAAATAACCCAACGGTAAAACAAAAAATTATTTCTTCAGGAAATTCCTCCATTGTACAATGCAACCATGATGCAATCCACCAAAAATGAGCCCTCCCTCATCCATCGGTCTTTATCTTTGCCCATTGTGTGAAACAGAACGGTGAACTTCTCTGCCATCTGGAACGTGACACCATCATATTTCACCATTCTCCAATCCTCACCTGTCGTAATGAACCCATAAACCTGCCCTTTGCCATTCAAGTTCCTCATTTCCTCCATCGCAAGTAAACATTGCCTCGTCGCCTCTCCTCGAGAGGAGGGTTTAGTTTCCATGATCACAACAAATGATCTCTCCATCACAGAAATCTCATCAACCATAAATTCTTCAATGGCCTCCGTTTGCGAATCCGAGTCTGTAAAAATGGGTTCCTGCCTTCTCCTTTTGAGTCGTATGTCGTGTTCTGTCTCGTTTTTAAAATCCGACAGTATCGGACCAATTGTGTAAAAGACTAATTCATTAAGATTGGCTTCTTTAAAGTTGGGGTTCAGTTCCGACGGATAGCATTGAAACTGAAGGTATTCTACCAAACGAGCATAAACCTTTTCCTTTGTGGCCTTGATGGCATCACCTCCAATATCTTTAATCCCATGCTTGGCTTCTGCCAGCATATGATCAACCGAAATAGTGTCGGATTCGAGTTCTTCAAAGTCAAAGCTTGATATCCCCTCCGAATACGAACTTCTCCACCCCATTTTCCCACTTCTTCTAGTCTGGGTTATCTTCTTGAATCTTCTATATATATAAAAGTCCACCAATCAGTAAGTACTTAACCCAGTCCCTGTATGTTTGAATAACCTACTATTAGATGTCAAAAAATATCCCTCACGACACGCCACTGTTCCAGGAACCTTTCGTCTTGCTCACTTTGTTCCTTTTCGCCGTCGTCGTATTTGATAGAGGTCTGGCCTAGTGCAGGGAAAACTGCCGCCTTACAAGCACCGTTATGAGGCTGTGGTGAGGCCAGAGTTGTGAGAAGCCCGGAACAAAAGGGTGTGATAGGAAAATTGAAGTGTGCTTGTTGTTCGATGTAAGGGTAAAGATGCATGCAGAGAAAGGAACGCAATTGAGACTAAATACCGTTTGTAGTTACCACTCGCACAGTGGGCCCCTGTCATACCAACACCAGAAAAACCAGTCACCCTCGACATGGTAACAAGTCCCACTCATATTCACTAGTGTGCCCTAACCTGACATCCCACGATGGGGTTACTCGATCCGTATTTGATTAAGCTCAAATGTCCGAAATGACCCTAGTTGGTCTTCTTATAGGCCTTGTAGCGCCAAGGGATCTCGCTGCTTTAACAGATCTTTCTAAAGGTCTGGTTTTCTGACTCGCTGGCGTTTGTTTAGTGAGATAGCACGTCTCAAGCACCACTTGATTTCAACACAAATGCAAGACCCGATTGAGAAGGTTTTAGGCATCAAAGGGAAAAGAAAAACCCACAGAGTTCCTCCATTATCACTTTGATTTGATTTTGTGCAAAGAGATATGAAGAAGGATAGGGTTATACTATCGACTACTAATATTAATATCCTTCCTTTATAGTTTTTTCTTCCTCTCAAATACCCCTTGTTTCTCTTCACAAACTACTAAATTCAGCACGATCAACAGTATGCAATGCTCACAAGTCCCCACGCAATCAACTGCGAATCCATCTGCGTGTCCCACAGTATATACCCCGATCAACTTCCAAGTTAGCCTTCTGGCCAGAAGATTCTTGATAGCCACAACAATAAAGGGAAGATTCCCCCATCATTTTATAAACACAAACTAGCGACGAATCAACAGTTGTAAATATGACCGACGCCCTGATTTCTCTTGGTGCTCAGGATACAGTACTGGTATTTCCCTCTCTTTTTTCCACCCGCTCTTTTTTTTGAAACATTCTAATCACGATGGAAGGCTCTCTAGCTCCGCCAGGTCTGGTTGGAGGTTAGGTTGGTTACGGGTGGGGCGCTAGGCAGTTACTCGCCCCTCCTTTCATCACCCTTCCTGCAGCTGCGGGCCACTCCCATCCGAGCTCAGTGCCACAAGACGCACCTTATTATGTGGCCTTAGCACACTGCCTGATTAAGAACCTCCCCTTACTCGGAGAAGCTTGGTCCTTCAGTCCATCACTGCATCTAAGGGGCGTGATGACATCAGCGCAACCATGAATCGCAGATACGGTACCGGTGCCTCAGGAGAATATAGCAGGGAACTTTCTAGGTTCGCCCACCACCTAAAGCCGTGAATTGTGCGCATAGAGATTGCGAAACCAGTATTATACACTAGTATCACAACAGGGAGTTCGTAGCGCAAGTAGGCTAACCCCGCCGAAACCCCCCGAAAGCGATACTCTAACCGTGCGTGCTTAAGTGTCCTCTGCCCCCGAATCTTCTCTTTACTCACTTTCACAACCCGCACAGCCTCGTAGGTTGAATGTGAATAGGTGCGAATACAGATCCACAGAGTAATAGCACAACTCAGCCAAGCGGCGGGCTTACCAGACATACACCCACTTATCCAACAATGGGAGTTACAGCTACTGCCGCCCAATATAAATCTTCCAGCCAAGACACCCACCCACACGATCATCCAGACCAGCAGCAGCAACCCTAGCAACTTTCGGCAAAATGCCACTCACCTACCCATATCTAGATGTTTCTCTAATCTTGAATCCTTTAACTTCTCTTCCAGCCACAACTCAGGATATTTCACTACATGTTGTGCCATACCCATTGGCCGCTTCCAAGCGGACAGGAAAAAGACACTCCAACGTGCACTATCGCGCCGACCAACCGCAGCACCACCAACCTGGGCACAACATTGACTGCTGTATCACCATGACAATTACCCGAACACGGAGTATTGGCCAATGACCCCAAGGCTGAAGACTCAATACAACGAGCAAGCTGGCAAGTGTCCAAACAATGCACCACACATACAAAGATAGACCCGCAGCTCCGAGATGCAAAACCCCCTTGGAAATCGCGGCATTCACAGAGAAAAGTTCTGGCACCCACAAACACACTCCTTGTTGAATGCCATGACCAAGATATGCATGTGGACACGCCATGGGTATAGGGCAATTATCAGCAAAAGTCAGAGCTCGAGCAAGGTAGTGGCACTCTGGAAACTAATATCAGTTTCGCCCAATATGACACAGTGAGAGATGACCCCAAACCCCTTAATAATATAATACACTCCCCCATACAGTAATTCCTAACCTGTTACACTGCAGATAGAGTTGTATAACATTGCACTCTAGCAATTATATTCCTAACTTTGAAGACATTGCGGCACCGATACCGCGCCTAAGTGGCGCATCACCATTCAGTCCTTGGCTATATACCAGTATAGTGCTGCAGTCCGAGGCAGATCAACCTCAGAGCCAGCTGGACATGCCACGATCGTCTGGGTGACAGCACAAAGTTTTAACTGCAAGGCAATAGAACAAAAGAGGGAAATTTCTTGTAAGACACATACTTTTGCTGTATTACCTCAAAACGGTAATCTCCCACAGATCTTGGCGTTTCTCCTATGGCGGCCGAAAAAGGGAATGTCTTGCGGATAAGCCCGTGCGAGTGACGTGGGGTGCTTCTGTGCCACTAGATATTGTCCCGGCTATTACCAAAGCCAAAATTCAGCCCTATTGCCCCGGGATGCTGATGCAGTGCATAACCTAGAGCAATACCGTAACCTACCAGCCCCCAAGTCTATGGAAAACTATGCCGCGGAAAGATCAGAATCCTATTCTCAGCAAAGCAAAATTTCTATGCAAGACCCCGATGTCCCAAGTGGTAATCCACCCTCGCCCCGACACCCGTTCCGTCCCGACCACTAACAAAGCCCCGCAAGATCTCAACCCACCAGTGCCCAAAGATCGATAGATAACCTACCTGAAAAAAGATATGATTCAGGTCGGAGATTTCAGGGTTGTTTCCCAGAACGGGCCAGATCGAGAATACCGGTACCTCTTCCCTAGGAACCTGATGGGGCTGAGGTGCGCGTGTGCTTATACCGGTAAACCTAGTGCAGGGACCGTGTATGCATCTCTCTCTTAATCTTGAGTAGCAGCCCCCGTTGACCACTCATAAGTGCCACACGGACACTTGGCCGGTCACACGAAAAAGAAAAAAACTCCCACTTGATCACGCTAGATCACTCGGCTAGTCAGGAAACCCACTGTTGAAAATCTTGGTTGCGGAGGTAATGATTTACGGTGGGGATTTTACGCAGTGGACTGAAACCGCTTAGGTGGAGATGAGAATCATGATTGATTGATGATAACTTGGTGGAAGGAAAGACTTGAGGAAAGTTGTGTACTGGAAGGAAGGTGTGTTGCGAGGAGAAGGTGTGTTGGAAGAAAAACAAGTGGGGTGAAAACATTTTGAGAGCTTGCGCGTCCTTTGACTAGTGCGTACGTATGCCTCTGCGGCCACAGAGAGCAGGCACATCCCGCACCAAGTGCGGCTATCAACGGCTATTTCCAACACCCACTTTTTATCGAAAGCCGTTCACCTCTCATATCTCTTGCGAGAGGCCCTCGGCGAATACAGTATACACCTCTCAAACATTATACCAGCACCGGAGTAGATGAAAAAGAGCCCGCTGGTCACGATAGTAACTATTGTAATCACGACTGGAGACTTAAACTTCACAAACCACATAAAGACAATATTTCTAACAGGTCCTTCAATTGTTCTCACGCGAATTAGCTAGCAAAATCCCACAAATATCAGACTCTTTCCTACTCTGTATCCAATAGATACAACAACCGCCGTCTTTGTCCATATCCATCCCCAAACTCAGCCTCCGGAGGAGCACCTCCTGGTTCCCTCTTCATCCACCCTAGATATTCCTCAATTGGCACAGCTTCCTCGCGTACCTTACAGCGAGAAATACATTCAGAAGCAAGCTGCCAAACCGGCTCATGATACCAATCCTCTTCTAATCCCCAATCTTCCCCCTCATCGCCGCACCCATCGCTCTCATTATCAAACAGCTCCTCCACGAAATCATCTTCCCTAATTCGCCCACCATATGCTCTAATAATAGCCCAATCGAGTCCTTCCAGGGCTTCGCATCCCGGCGAGGCAGTATCATCCAGAACATCTAGACCAAAAAGATCACCAGTTCCTTGACCTCCCCTCCTCTTAACTATCGACCCCCAACCCGTTATTGCGACAATCTTACTTCCCCGCAAGCTTATGTCGCAAGGGCGTATGAATCTGAAATTCTTCAACAACAGTCCCGGTGGAGCAAAAATCCCTGATAGTGCATTATTGGAAAATTCCCCAAATCCTTCTCGATCATATGCGGCAGCAGACTTATGCTTCAGGCCCCGAGGGGCCACTGCTTGTGTAGTCTCAGAAGCCCTATCTTGGGCCCCCCAAATCAAGCATATCCCGATCACCGCCATTTGCCGTACAAAACCCCTCCTCTGCCTCATTGTCCAAAGCCCCATGTCCACCTCACTCCCGTTCTTTCCCGGAATGTGCTCCATCGCAATCACGGCGGAGAGACCGGACTTAAAGTAAGTACCCGGCACAACGTGGCTCCCCGGCATCCAGCTATTGAAGGAGGATCTAGCGTGCTCCATGGCAGCGATCTCATCACAAAGGTCATCGAGTGACTCAAAGCGCTTCAAAACGAACTTTGTGTTGCAGGTTGGTGAATATGGGACTCGTAGGGTTTCCATGGGCTGCGATTTCTGGCCTATGTCCCCTGACGCTTGGAGATAGGCTTTAACTAGCTCAGCCATGTTTTCCGGTCTCCGATGTGGGATTAAGGGGAGGTTCATTCTTGAGGCGTGTGGTATTTGAGAGGTTTGTAGAATCCCGGGTGTAGCTTTGATTGATCTGGCGGGGCAAGTTCATATAGGTTGGTGGTATTATTGCGGTTGGGGGCAGAATCCTATAGATGTAGTATAAAGGGTCGCTTTAACTAATTCATTTGTCTATGGCAACGCGCAAGGATCGTAGATTCGAGGCTACCATAGATCCCAAACAACAAAGAGAAAACCCGCCGGAGTATCCTTTCTCCCCTACCACCCCAATGATGCATCCTCCTGAGTTCGCTCTCAGCGACTCTTCCCCTGCTAATATTCCAAACAAAGTCTCTAGAAACACCCGTAAGGCCTAGCTCGATTCCTACCGTCAAAATATCAAATCAAAAAAAAACCCCCCTAGCAATCTTGTCAAAACCAAAACGCTAAACATAAACGATTCGAAGCGCTGTGATCATACATCATCACTCATCAACTAGGCTCAAAAACCGCTCGTGGTATATATGAAAATATACCCGACCTCGATCCCCCCCATTGAAAACTAGTTATTAAATCTCCTCCTGATAAAACCCCAGTAAAACCAACACCAATATGACTTTATGTAAATAATGCAAGAGCATTAGTACATCAATTCTATAAATCAAACAAGATATCCCCGATCAACCTCTTTAAAAACGTCGAAATAGCAAGCCCAAGTGACCAGGAAGACTAACAAAGAAAGATTACTCACTCAACCACCCGTTCGGACGCGTTGGCTTAGCCCTACATACAACACATGTGCGTTTGTTTGCTCCAGCAATGGGTCCCCGGGAAGCCAGTATATGGCCCCAGTGGGTTGGTCAATACGTACCTTGTTCAATGCATCACAGAGTAGTGTAATACCCCAAGAGCAGCGAGTTCTCCACGAATAATACCCACCTCTTCGCGTTTCCAAAAACTATACCGTTATCATGATATTCACATATCTCAAACACACCACATTCTACCCTATTCCAAGCTGTTGTCTAGTCTATGACGCCCAAGCCCAGCTATAATGAGTGTTTTGACGAGCTTAGGTTAGCCCAGCCCAAGGATATAAAGACCACCAGGATGTAAGAAACCTGCTGAAAAATACGATACTCTCAAGTACCTGCTTTCCATTTTGCCGTTGTATACGCAGGTCCCGTGCCCTGCCATCGTGGTCACAAGTTTATTTACCCAAGCCATCGGGTGTCCCCACTTATAAAGCAACTGCCGGCATACGAGAAGTTATATATCTCTCACCCCCCATTTACCAAACTTGAACACAGCCTCCCCAGGATCCGTGCTCCCCCCCTCCCCTATCCCATTTTCGTACGCTCAGATACCAATAGCAAGCTCTTAGCGCTATCCTCCCACCCGACCCCGCTCTTGCGGCTTCCGAGATCACAAGCCCCTTGCTTCATACGAGAAAACAAGCAGAGCGAAACCCTATCATCACTCTTCGGCCTGCTCTACTTCAATACACTGGACACGAGAAAAGGTCTGCAGTGCAACCGCACCAGCGCTCACGACCAATCACTCGACACTTTTCACCGAATCCACGCAACTCCTCCCGGACCCCTCGCCAAAATCATCTCAAATTCCCGCACCCACATTGAGAAATGCTCAGAAGGACGGTCAGTTCAGCCAGCATCTAAGCTCCACAATCCCCCTCCACCCGAGGGGTGGAGAGAGAGGGAGAGAGAGAGAGAGATCCACCTTCCCTTTCCAAACCCCCGGCGAAGCCACCAACCCCGCAAAGCGCAGAGAGAAAAGCCTCAATTCAAACTCCCTACAATTGGTCGCCGCCTCTTCCAATTATCCCCACAAGTTCGCCCGCGGGTGAGCGCAAGGGCCCATATTCCACCCTCCGATACCTACCCTACCATACACCACATCACGCAGTCATCAAACGGCAGCCAGAGAGAGAGAGAGAGAGAGATAGCGACACCTGAGACCTAACCTAGACTTCGGCTCGAACACACCAATACACGGCGCTCCGAAAATTGTTTTGTTTTTTTTGCTTTCGCTCCGCCGCTTATCTACATACATACATGAGCCATAGCGGCAAGATGCGGAAAAACTCCACACACAATTGCGTACCAATCATTTTCGAAAATCAATAATCTCGGCCGGATAGCCAATCATTTCGGTTGTTTCTCTGAGCATGAGGGGAAGGGGAGGGGGGGAGGGGGGGAGGGTGAAGAAAGACAAAAAAAAAAGCCACAGATCGAATACGGAACGATCAAGATTTGCTGAAACAGTGCTCCAGAAAGAACTCCGATTGGCCGCCTTCTCTTCTTCTTTCTTCTCCTTCTACTGTAGGAAAATCTTGAGGCGCGCTCGCTGGTCCATACATACATCCATCCATCTAGACAGCCAGCCCCGTCCGCTTTGCGGAGTTGCCGAACCTAAATCCCTGAACAACCAAAACCCCTCCCCCCTCCCCCTCCCCCCCTCTTTCCATTCCCCCACCTCTCCTGACATAAGCAATATTAGTCATCCCGTCACACAATCTCACTCACTCACTCTACCAACACCTCAATCCTGAAACAAACAAAAAACACAACAAAAACAACAAAAACAAAAACACCGATATCATCCCTAACTTTTCCAGCCCTCTTCTTTTTTCCTCCAAAACGGACAAGGGATCGCCTTACGTTATCCTTATTATCATAATATTATTATTTTCCATTTTTTTAACGCAACGTTGCGAAAATGTGCATAACTCGGTTATCGGGTTGAACCCTCGTCCGGTACGGAGTAATTCAGGAACAGAATCCGCCGGGATGAAGTGACATGGCTTTCCGGATTTGCCCCAAGTTTCGTTTCCTCCCTTCTTTAGCCCCATTCCCCCCCCCCCCCACCGGAGTTAGGAGGTGAACGAAACGGACTTGCGTGTGGGATGCGATGTGCGTGCAGGACAGAGTATGATTTGGGGGGGGAGGGCGTATGTAGGGTGGAGAGGGTCTAGAAGCGCATGACTATGATACTACGATACTAGATGAGATGGAGTGAGATACGATAGGGTGGGATAGGGAAGCAGCGAAGTTGCATTTTGATAGCTCTACTTTCCTAAACATCTTACTGTATTACCTGGTAACCAGGCTGGGATATTGGAGGAGTATTTGTATTTAGTATCACTAGAAACATGCAAATGTGACTCTGGTTATTAACTGCGATAATTTGTTACTATTCCTAGAGTTCTGACGATACAGTAATTTATCACACGAGTAATAACTGGCACAATTTATTTATCAATCTTCCTCGTCCCCTTCCTTGACAGCTTGGCTCATGGCAATCCAGTTCTCCATTATCTGGTTTCCAGGCCTAGTCTTCGGGTTTAGCGAGTCCACCTGCCTTGCAGTGGATGGGGTAGAAGCAGTCGAAGCCCTTCCTACACTAGCAGGGCCGCAGCGCTTAACAACAAGGCATAGGATCCGGCTATAAATATTGAATCCTTCAAACTCTGTGCGCAGCGACAACTTCTTCTTATCCTCCGGCTCATCCTCGCCATTTTCTGACCAATCGGGGTCCGCATCATCATCCTCGTCGCGGATCGTTATAGCCCGTTTCGCGGAAGCACCGACCGCGGTCCCCCGGAGGCGTTTCTGGGGCGGCTCGAAGGGGTCTGAATCACTATCGCCATCCGAACACCCTTCCTCCTCTCCATCTCCATCGTCTGTGTTTGGTGGAGGGTCCGGCGATTTACGCTTATTCCTCCCGGTAGTTGAAGGGTCCTTGGTCGTGGGGGCACCTAATGGCCCCGACGTCTCAGGCGGAGGAGCTTCCGGAATGCTATCGAGGCTGATTACCCCTCCCCCATCCAAATCATCCTCTTCTCTTCGAGGTTGGACCTGCATCCTGGCACCCCCAGTGATTCCCCCCAACTCACCACTACTAGTAGAGCCCCGGAGCGTCTTTCGTTTCGTCATCACAGTGTGACGCGTTCCGGAGGTTGTAAGGAATATAGAAACTTGGTAGTCGTCTATTGTTTCTCAAATGACTAATCAATCACCTCTCCTAACCCCCATATATTCCGGGGGAAAAAGTAAGAATGCAAACCTTCAACCACAACATCATTAACTGGTTTGGAGTTCTTGCCCTTCCCACCGCTCCCACGCTCGCGCTCTTCCTTGAGCTTCGGTAATACAAGTGGCTTGACCGATTGGAAGATTCGCGGGAGGATGTTATACCGAGGCGAGAGCAGCCAAGTGTGCAGATGGGCCGGATTGTCGAGGTAGATTCGGACTTCTAGGACTCTATTTTTATTTTGTGTTGAATAGCGTTAGTAATGTTCCAGATGGTGCAGTTCTGAAGTGAAGTGAAGTGAAGTGAATTGTTTGGCGGGTGTGATTCGCTGAAAATGGGGGCGGGGGGATGGGAGGACGGGGCTTGTCACACGTGTATTTTGATACGCGGCAGTAGCGGCGGAGAACCGGCATTTTGAACAGTGGTGATATGGCGGAAAGGTACGGTGAGGTGAGGTATATCGTGGTAAGGCAAGTTAAGGCGTTATTGTGGTTTGGTATGGTACGGATAATGTACCGGTAGTGCTTGCGATAGAGCAGGTTGCAAGAAAACATGCAATATGCTATCAGATCAAAAGCAAGCTTCGTCCGTCCAGGTCCGGCTTTCGGGTGCTCCTTTCTCCTCCTGCCCCATGGATTTTGTGTGTTCTATCGTAATCCCCAAGCTTCTTCCGGCCCTTGGGTTACAATAACACGGACAAACGGGGGGGAGGTTGTCGATGTCGACAGGTTCATGACAAGGTACCAGTCGACGACGCGAGAGATGACTGATACGAGGTCACGTGAGACACACCAATCCTTAAGTTTGAGCCTCAAGCTCTTCACGTGCATAGTGTGACATGAACTACCCCGCCCACAGCAGGATCGCAAAAATTGTAATACCCTGTCCCAGGCTCACCATAGCATAGTCTTACCTAGACTACCATCTTTTTTTTTACCATGTCACCGCCAATACCGCCGCTCTTTCATCTCATTTCCTCTGATGATAGATTACCCATTTTGGAAGCTCTTCCCTTCATTATTTTGTCCTTAGCTATCTCTTATCAACACCCCCCACCGCCAAAATAGGATGAAGATTGCGACTGTGAGTGATAGATCGTGGCCCTAACGACCATTGGACAACCACATCATAGCTGTACCCTTCCATATACCAGCAATGTTGCGATACCATACTAGCTAATTGCATGGTTACATGCATGCCTGCTTTAGTGCAATTCATGCAGGTACGATTTCCCAGGGCTTCCCGATACTTTCTTAGTCACACTTGTGCTCCGTTCCATCCCTCTGCCTGATACTGTGAACTTTTTGCTTACGGGCGGGGGCACAGGCACGACACGGCGTAACCAAGTAGCTGAGCTCAGTCGAGACAAGTTGCCCAACTTTGAAGTAACTATAGGCTCAGTTCTCCGGCTAACTGGAGAGTTGCGCCATCACATTTTACTTTTTTGTTTTTTTTGCTCGAACCTTGTAGAGGCGCGATTTGGAAGGAGGAGTAGGAGGAGGCGATGGGAGGAGCTAGAAGCTGAAATATGTGTCGGGGTGGATGAGAAGCAGAGGGTAAACTGGCCGGGGGGAGAGGCAAAGAGAGAGAGGGCTTTTTGCTTTTACCTGAATGAGTAGGTGAGTGAACGAGTCATGGTAGCTATTTCTCGTATTTTATAATCGCGACGGGCCACGTAGTACCAGTAGCATGTAAGGTATACTTTGGAGCATGATAATATGGATTAGTTACCATCTGAGGTCCTGCTAGAGGTAGAAGTGGAGAGGGTAATCATTTCATACCCGCACACCTCTCGTCCATAGACCACCACTATGGCAATCAAGTCATTCGAGAAACCTTCCGAGACTACTAAGCTCCTTACTTCCGGGTATGACTTCCGGAAACTGGGATAAAACAGAACATCATACCGAAATAGCCTAGTCTTTCTTTACTTCCATCACAGCCTAAAACACCTGACTTTGTTTGAGCGAGTACTATTCTGTGCTTCTGTGTAGAGAAACATTTTTGGTCCCACTCTGTGGTCCGCATCAATTCGCTCCCCCTCTCCATTGCTTATCACTTTGTGATATGATATGGATATGATATAGACAGGATAAGGGTGAAAACGCCGCCACTCTCCTCCCCAGCTCGGGGCCAGGGGTGATCGGTCAGGTTAGCAACCTACTGCAAGTACAGTACAATATAGACGCAGTTAGCCTAGAGCCCAATATATTTCACGATAATACAACTTACCGTACTGCAGCTCTGATTAGCATCCGTACTCGAGCGAGTCATGACGAAACGGATGATTTATCGTCGGTCGGTCGGTCGGCCGGCCGGCCGGCCGTTAGCTGTTTGTTTCGGTAGGAGGAAGCGTGGGGGCAGAATTCGAATCGCACAGTTGACCAGTTAGTGCGTATTATAAGTTCATTTGATAGCGCAGACTATCGTACGTTTCAGTGCAGACCACTTCATTGGTAGATTGATAGTAGTAATTACGAGTATCGCTGAGAATATAGTGGACAAGGTGGCTTCTACCTTGTACAACCGGTTATTGTGTGTGATATTCAGACCTGGAAAAGAAAAACATGAGAGAGAGAGAGAAAGATACCTAGAGTCAGTCATATTCCCCATATTCTTGCACTTCTGGTATCGCAGGAGCTTATCTTATGGGAGAAAAAAAAAGGAATTCAATACTCATTCGCAACAACTTCTCACCGAATTACTCCATCAAAGCATAAAAGCAAAAAATGGAAGCCATCAAAGAGCAGAAGCACAACCCCGTCAGATTCCCAAAGCCCAAAGTCCAACCCATCACATACCGTACTGGACCATAAACCACCACCACCGTCACACCAGCCCCAAACTATTCCCAAAGATCCTCCATCCCCAATCCCTACCCTTCCTACCGGTACTTTCCTCGTATGATGCCTTCCTTCCCTCTTGATCAGACCGCTTACGAAATCACAAACCCCCAGTCATTCCAAAATCCTATTGCAAAAAAAAAAAAAGAAGGAAGGAAAAAAAGTTTCTCATCTCCCACAATTTCCACGTGGCCTCCCTGCCCCTGTCCCTGTCGATCGTGCGTACGTGCCTGCCTTGCCTAACTCATCATTACTACCGGTACCGTGCCGGTACGGTACTCGAGTTACTCGTGCTGTACCGTAATTGACCAACATCAACCTAGATCCTCCACCCTCCTCCTCCATACTATATCGCATTGCCGTGCAGCTCTCCAACTGCAGAACAATATCCCCCCCCCCTCCTCCGACAAGGGGACGGAACACAACGAAAATTAAAAAATAAAGTGCAGAAAAAGTGAGGGGGAAAAAAAAAACTTACAATTCTAGACCGTCCTCCATTTCGTGTCTTGTATGGCTACATTTTGGAAGCCACATTAGTGGCGTTTATGAGGCGCACTCGGGGTTGCGAGGGAAGGAAGGGAGGGAGGTGACGTGAGGGGGGGGGGAGGTGGGAACTAAGTCCGGGGGTGTGCCGAGGGGGAAGAATGGTGGCGACAGCGGTGGTTTGCTCTCGGCTTTCTGCGAAAAGTGTATATAAAAAAACCAAAAAACCATAATACGGTATGGCATTTCCGGCCGGTCGGGGGAAGGCTGGAACTAAAGGGTTTTTCAATGCAGTTTGAACGCCAGGGTAGAGCGGGGTTGTCTTATGCATTGGCATTGCGCTGGTATTATACTATGCAGTCGGCGCATAATGGTATAGTTCTAATAATATTATGAAAGATGAGATCAGATCAGATGAATTATTTGCATACCGGTGCTCGAGCATGGTATGATACCGCACAATTCTCACGTACCTACTCGAGTGTCAAACATTGCATTGCTTAAACTTTTTTCTTTCTTCCTTCCTTCCTTCCTTCTCGCTTCTATCATACAACGGCAGAGAGGGCCAGGCCCTATATGACACTGGCTCCTCCCGGCTCTTCCCATGTTACATACATGAAACCAATCCTTTCCTGTACTAAATCGAGATTGAAAAGAGATCCCTCATCTTAAAAGTTATTCCGGTGGCCACCCTTGCCTTTCCCCTTCCTCGGCCGGTCGAGAGCCGGCAATGGGCAATGATAATAATAATAACGTGGCGTTTACTGTGGTCTGGTCCGGTTCGGTTGCCGCTACTAGTCCCGGAGTCGAGAGGGTAATTCCGAAGTTGCCTGCCTGCCTGGCTGCTGCAGCAGGGCAACCTTTGCATGAGAAGAACTTTATCTCATTTTACAATGATGTTTGATTTATTAAGTGCAGCCTTTCATATTGCAGATTCCTTATCTGTCTGGGAGACTAAGGTCCCCTTTTTCTCTCTCTCTCCCACTGGCTTATCTGTCAAAATTTTCTGCGTCGTGCTACTACCGTACTCTATTAGGCCCCCTGAGGTTCAAGGTAAAGAAATAGGGTTTTGTCAAATTATCCTCTCTTTTCTTCTCCCCCCGTCCCCCCCCCCCCCTACCATATTATACCTCCTCCGATTTCCAGAAAGCAATGCTCAAAATCCAACGTCCGGAAGGGGAAGAAAGAGAGAATTTGCCAATAAAACAAAAAAAAAACCCTTGCCACGTTTTTTATATATATCCTGTGTTATGTATGCCCTTATGCACACCGATATGGTACCGTAGACTACCTATCCATTGGATAAATCTTGGCGGCCAGATCGCCCCATGGTAATCCAAGATGTAATGTCTCATGAAGTGGGAAGTTCTGAACGGACGAATGGATGGTCCGTGATTCACCTGATACTTTGGATCCTCAGCAAAAGAGCCCCACGTGTGATATCAGATGAGGGCCTCTGGAAACCTTTGCATAGGGCACCGACATGATACTCCGCATCAAGATCTGACCCGGTACAATACCGGTATTGGGTAGCCACGAGCCACGCCCTTGCATTTCGCATTTCGCATTTCCCAGTTCATTCATGCTTCCCCCATTCCGAGCAGCCCCTGAAGCACAACAGGGCACAGCCCAAGCAAGGTTTTCTTTGAAAACGTTATCAGAATTCTATTTTTCCCAAAATGCCGGCCTAATGAACTTTCCCTTCACTGCTCCCATATTCCTCTCCCCCTTTTTCCCCTCCTTCCCACACCACATGCGACGAGTAGTTGGGTAAAATTGGATTTCCGAATACGTGGCGATATTTGTCTATCATACAATTAAGTACGGACACCTTAATAATAAACGGTTCGGTCGAAAAGGAGGAGAGGGGGGAAGAAAGAAAAAAGCAGGGGAAAGGGGGTTCCGGACGCGCTGCAACGCGACGACGCGGAGGGGAAGGAGAAGGAAACTGTCGAAAAGTATGGCAATTTTGAAGCCTGATACCGCATCTAACCGTCCTAACCGTCTTGGGGAGACGTTAGGTATTGCGTTTCTTCGCCCTGTATCATACTCTGGACTTCTCTATCTTCTCACCTATATGTTGGAAATTATAGCATACTCCTTTTTTAATTTTATTACTATCCAGGACTCGATTTTGATAATCCGCCCACTTCGGCTCTCGGCCTGGGACCTCCCGCGATATGATGGATAAGGGCCTTGTAATTTGCCATCGCACGTTGAATGCGTAGAATACCGGTAGCACTAGGACAGTACTGGCACTCTTGCATGTGAGAGAGGACAGCAATAGAAGCATACTCTCCCTCGCTCATTGTGATTGGGCCCCGCACTCGTGCAGTAACCGACGGATTCGACTGGCATGAGGAGCTACCATGGGTGAATAGAAGGATAGAAGGAAGGATTGGTGAGTGGAAGGAAGGTAAGGCAAGTGAAGAGGTGGTGTACGTATGGTATGGCGTATGCGTTTTACCTCCCTACAACATCGTACTGGGCTAGAACTGGTTCATTCCTCGCTTTTTTTCAATGGCTTGTCGGCTGCGTAATAGTCATCGCAACTTTGCGCTCACTCATTGCAGTTGTGAGACGGTACTGGTACAATGTTTAACCTGAATGCAACCAACGGACGCTGGTTGGGGCGAAAATCGACGTGTTATCATAAATGTTTCTCTCCAAGACAGGCAGCCTCGTCTGTAGGTCGTTGTATATCTGTCTATCTCTATGTCTTGCTGTCGTGCTCCGTTATCAATCCCTGTTACACTTTTCCATCGCGATCAGGGTTGAGTTGAAGTGTAGAAAAAAAATGAAAAATGCTACCCTCCTCCGAGATAAACCACCCCGGGAAAAGTAGAGAAAAAAAGAAAGAAAGAAAAGCCAAAAAACAAGAAACTTACGTGAGAGGAGGTTGGTGGAGCCTTCGTTTCCTCAGTGGGGCTTGCCCTTGTTGGCTCCTGTTATCGAAACATAAACGAACATCCGATTATCTCTTCCTCACCCACAAAAAAAATATAAAAATAAACAGAAGGGAGGAAACTCAGAGCGATGTGTAACCAACGAAACTTCGGAAAATGCGGTCATCGGAAAAGCTGAAAACAAAACAAAATAATAAGCCAAAAATCCACAACACCCACACACTTCAAACGAACCGCATGGTGTGGCAGGCATGGTATGGTATGGCCCATGGTCGACCTGACGAACCCGAACGCGGGCGCATATGCAGATTGTGTGGCGGACTTGTTCGACTCGTACAAGAAAGAGTTTCGCTCCACTGTGGCTTGAGGCGTGTTGGATTGGGCTGGACAGTTTAAGAATCGCACATTGTGGATTGTGGAGAGAGTGAGAGTGAGAGTGAGAAAAGTAAGGGCTGGAACGAATTCCCAACAGAGCTGTCCCATTAGACATTGCAGGATGCAGAACTACGGGGCCTTGAATTGCTCAGTGAGGGTGGAAAGGAAAAGAAAATAAGAAAATAAGAAAATAAGAAAATAAGGAGAGCTGCGGTGATTCACTGTCTTGGATGTGCGGCTTCCTTTCTTTTTCTTCCCTCTTTCCATGAGATTTTCTTGCATCCCCACCCTTTTTTGCCATCTTCAGGCGGTGTGGTGCCGTTTGTGCTACACTATTGGCAAACATGTTTCGGAGAGGGAACCAGAGCCAAAAGGAAAAGTGAGGGGGAGGAGAAGAAGGGAAGGAAGGAAGAAGGAAAGAAAAAAAAAAACGAGAAAACGTGGCATCCCGATTTCTGTCAATGCTTTGGTTTCGCTACCCTTAAACTTTGCTGTGCCAGTAACCGTGCACGCCTTGCTGCCTCTGCCGTACTGCACCAACTTCGAGTTCTCCACAGTCTGCTCTGGCGTCGCAAGAACCGGCAGGTCTTTGCAGCCTGACCGGTCGAGACTTGTCTGCGGTGCCCACTCCTGCGCGGATACTCGCATGGCCAGAATCTCGCGACGTCGGAATAGGCCGTAGCCGCGAGGAAAGAAGGGGAGAAGGGGACAGAAAAAAGTACCGGTATGTCTAGACTTTCCGACTTCGGTTGATGATGCTCTGTTAGGAAGTTACTAGGGGAATTTATCTACTGTATTCTCCCCATTTTTTTCTCCGATTGATTGTGTGCGGGACCTGGTAAATTAAAACCGTCAATTGAGCAAGATGGAGGAAAGATTGGAGGCGTTTTAGGAATTCATTGGGAATATATCAGATGAACAAATCTCCCCCCAATTACCCCAGCGTAGGCGCCCATGCTATGCGCAACAGCCACGCTTCTGTAGCTGTATAGTAGTACTCTACGGCACATTCCTCTTACTATCTGGCTTCCACTGAGCTGACTGACTGATGGGAAATAACAAAAGTCCACAGCTAGAAGAAACGGCTCGGATGGATATGGTAATTGTAAGTTAGATTGCGGGGAGGGTTGCTGACAAAGGCGTGAAAAGTGCACTTGATGTTTTCATTGTGTATATCCTATGCACCTTGGCACCATATCGTGAGTTCCCAAGTTCTAGCCTGGACGGAAACAAAGAAGCCTAGCATGGTCGACAGTTAATATCTCTCTTGTTCCAATTCGTGTGGGATCGGGCGAATAACTCGTTTCGTTGAAGTTTTGGTATTGAACGGTAGTAGGAGTATCATGGTTCCCAGGGCTAAGGTTAAGTTAGCTAGGGCTGGCGGGCAGAGCACCGTACTCGAGTATACCAGCACAAGCATGATAACCCAACAACAGCATCATCCGTAGTAGACTGTAGCCTTTCCAGCAATCACCGACGGCAGTTAGTCTAAAACATGACGTACTGGGAGGCGACTTTTTTTCTTTCTTTTTCCTCCCCTTCTTTTGTTTCCTCCCCTTCTTTCCCCTATCGTTTTCATGTGGTGGCTCTTTCAGTAAGCCGATTGGCTAGTAGGGAAAAACAGCCCTACACTAACGGTCGTTCTAGTAAAATTTCCCGATTCTTCCGCACCTCACCATCCCTACTAGCTACGATAGCTAGCTCTTCTTTCGGGGTTGTGATATGGTATCATAGGGAAAGTGGAAGGGAAAATAAATTTGTTTCGTTTCGGTCTTCATTTTGTCACATTGGTCTAAGCTCCCTTCCCATCGTTACCGCCGCATACCTAGCTTAGGGCGAGCTGTTGAATGAGCTTGAGTGCCACTGGGAAGTATCATTAGAGATTGGTTTCATCCCATGCGGCTAGCCGTTTGCCTGGCTACGCATACCGCACAAGGTCTCGTCGGGGTAGTGGTGCTCTTGAGAAAAGGGGTGGTGGTTGAAAAGAAGGATTTGCGGAGGTGGAAGTTTCTTTTTCCTTTCCTTCTTTGGGAGATGGGAAGGGAAAAGGGTACGATGCGGTACACGAGTGCATACCGCAAAAACTCGAATGGTTGAGAAGGACGTTCGGGACGTCCAGAATTTCCCCCTTTGGATTAAGGGGAGAAAACACAGCGAAAAGATTCTCTTTTAGCCCTCTGTTGAGACAAATAAAGAAAAAAAAATCAAACGGGCCTTACTAGGAGGGGCAACTCCAACGTCCTAGCGAGATTCTCAATTCCTCCAGTTCTTACGGTATTCAAACGCAATCTCCCTTTTGGACAGATGGCCTACTGCTAGCGTGTACTCGTACACTACGTGAGTGATCTTGTATCAAAAGTAATAACGTATGTAACGGATTTCCGGGCCTTTTTTCTTTTTCTTTTCTTTTTTCGCCTTCTTCCCTTCCAATCTACGCTTCTTCCTCACCGTTTTTTTTGTCCACCATTCTCCTTTCCATTGTTGGGTGAAGGTTTGTTCATATTTTTGTTGGCTGCTAGTGGTGTGTTTGATATCGTTGCTAAAATAAGTTAGGGGTGAGGAGAAATTACTTTTTCTTCGCTCCTTTCCTTTTTCTTTCCTTCTTTTCTTTTCCGCTCCTTCTTGCGAGGTTCTAGAAGTTTATTCCTTTTTTCTTATGCCGTTAGCTGTTAAATGTTAGTTTTGTTAGATTCCTATATGAAAGAAGTTGCACCGACGTTTGAGCACGGTTGGTGCAAGTATAGCACAGCACAGTACTGTACAGTAATCCGCAGAAGGGGTACAGTACTTGTAATGAGCGCCGGCGGCCGCCTGTCATGCGAAATTCAACATCCCCAGCCCTTGCGCCGACCAGCGATGTAGATTCCCGACGCGACGGATCAGGAACCTCTCTTTCTCTCCTCACCCACACGCACATCCCTGCGCGTGAGGCGCCCACACAAGACATCATCCATGATATGTACTCAAGTACTTGTGCAGCGCAGTTACCGTACTTATTTCATTCCCAAGGTACAGTGCAGGTTTGATATAGGTACAGGTACATACATTACCATTACGGGAAGCAGTCAGTCAGTCGGCCCGAACAAATATATTTTTTACAAGTACTAAATTTTGCTCTGGGCGGACTTTGTTCCATTTCCCCATGCCCCCTCCCCCCTTCGGCAGCCCACACACTTTGAGGCACACGATCTATTGTCAAGTACTCGCCCCCTCGTTCTGTCAACACCCCCCCCCTGTAGTGGTTGTGTCCAGCTGATCAGTTGGCCGTCTCACTTACCTGCCTGCTTGCCCGCCTACCCTACCCTTACACATTTTCGACTTCTGACCGGAGAACCTTTCCCTCCTTTACGGTTTCCCCAAGGGGGCAGTGGACCAAGCCGAGCGGAGGGTGAAGGAGAAGGGAACCCCGCCGTACAGTGCGGTGCGGGTGTTCTTAACAGGCAAAACATGGCAAGTGGGCAAGCGACGTGAGACAACAGGCCACCATTCCTCTTCCTCCAGCCCCAAGCCCAATTGTGGACATCGTCTGAACCTTCTGGCTAAGCTTGATCTGATTGAGCGAGGTTGTTATTATTATTCGCTATCCCTCTACACTTCCTGCGTTATTTCTCTCACTCTGAGGTTTCACGATGGTACCAGTTTGTACTCGGTCCATGTTATGTAGCGGGTGCAAGACAGGAAAAGAGACATGCTCTTGTGCCCGTCGGTGGGGTGGAGTAAACCGTGGCGGTAAATGTTGTGGATGATTGATTTTCTTGATTGATTGACCACCACCACCCTCTTGTCCTTCTTGACTGAGTGAGAGGTGACTCGGAAGTGTAAGTCCGTGCGTTCCTTCGTGTCTCGCTGGGCTATGCCTAAGCCGACTGTCCGCAGGAATTTCTTGTGTGTGGTGACAACCCCATCGTTGTTTCTCATCACCCTTCTTACCTCACTCACTTTCCCTTCTCCCCCCTAACATCCCTTCCACTCGCACTTTTTTCCTTTCTTTTTTCCCATTTCTTTTTTCAAACCCTCTGCCTCCTCCCATTCCATCCCATCCCATCCCATCCCAGTTCATGCCCGCCCCACCCCTGGGCCCTGGCTCATCACAGCGTGGGTATGTCGTCAGTGCTCCTGCCTGCGCACCCCATCGGGGCTTCACTAGGGGCAAGTTATTATTTTGCTTATCACTGCTGGACGAGACCACTTGTACTTGACACCCATAGTTTCCCGACAACCTGAGGTGTAATAAATAGTCTCCAAGGCCCCCTCCTCCTGATGCACTTTTTCGTTTCCTATATCAAACAAACAACAGCTCTCCGGAACAACCCCCTACCTTCGCCAAAACATAACCCACTTGATCGCTATCACCACTACGAGATATCTACCTACAACCTTTGAGGCTTTAGGGAATTGAATACTTTCACCTTTCCCCCACCTCCGCAAAGTTCAAGTCCACCACCACCGCCACCTCCCGCCAGACGTTTGTTTGTCCCATCCCTTCCCCTGAAACCTCCATCATCACCATACGGGATATTGTTGGGAAGCTTTGCTCGCATCATCTCTTCACAACCACCCCCGATATTACAATCGTACGAGTTTCCTCTGGGTATCTGATTCTCTGCTTCCCCGGGCTGAAACATACACCAGTCCGCCGCAGTTAGCATCTCCAACTACAGCCGGGGTCTCTTGCACACATCACCCCCCTGTATCGCCTATTTTTGCCGGACGATCAGTGAGTTTCTGGTCTTGCACCTGTTAGTAACCCGGGTTCCGTGGCTATAAAAGAACCTCTCTCGTCCGCCCCATCGTCAGTAGCTCAGTCAATTGAGCCTGCTCCAATAGCCTTATCGCCTATTACCTCCTATTGCACAACATAAATACAAGCCTTCGCAATGCCTGCTCCAGCGCAAACACTATTGAACCCTAATGACCCTACCTCGTTAAGTTCCTTGGGATACAACTTCAACGGACCTGCCCCTTCATCAGCAGGTATTCCTCCATGTCCTGGTCCTCCACCAACCAGACCTCTTCCTCCTACCCCTAGCAAATAACCGATCACCCTCTCCTCGGCCACAGACCAATTGGCGGATAGGAATATCCGCCATTGGACCCAAAAAATGAACGAACTCACGAGCTGGCCTCATCACACCATATCATCACACCTCCTCCTGCCTTAAAAAGGCGTAACCAACACAACGAAGACACGCAACTACGGTGAACAAGCATTGATGGCGAGCGGGAACGGAAAGGCGGGTTTTTTTATTATATTTGATTTGTCCTATCATCGATCTCATCTCTCATTGGGGAACTCACATATCTGGTGTTTAATTATTTCCATTCATTCCTAAGAACGTCGGGGAGGATTTTACTTATTTCATTTTTAATCTCATAAAAGGAAACGGAGCTTGGTTTTTATTTTTATATTTTCCTTTTGTGTCTTATTGTCGGGGGGCGTACTCGTGTCTTTTGGAATTTCGGTCCCTTTTTATCTTACCCTATCTCATCTGTAGTAATTCACGATCGAACCTTCTTGTATTCTCATGCTATTTTTTCTTTCTTTCTCTCCTTATAGCGGGGAGTGGTGGAAGGGGGCACAGTACCAATTGGGTCGGGGCTTAACTTTACGGAAATGGAGAAGAGCAGGTGCGCGTTCCGCATGATGTGCGAAGAAGAGGGAAAGAGAAAAAGAGAAAAAAACGAAAAAAACACTGGCATCTACTAAAACCAATCTCACCCGATCAAAGAATATTAATTAATTCCTAATAACTTTAATCACGATCATCAGAGGGGGGGTTCCGAAGTCTACAGATCATCATTCACAATTCCCAAATTTAAAGTGTCCGTCAAGGGTGACTTTAAGCTATCATACGAGGTTTATCAAATTGTGCATGTCCCCCCGCGCGCAACAATGACCGGAGGTACAAGTACAGTACAGCACCTAACTTGTGATGTATCACGGGCAAAGTATCCTACTCCCACATCCCTCCATCCACACACACTCTCTCTCATATGGGGTTCAACCACCGCACGCCGGATGATCGACCGGTACCATACGGTACGCCGCAGGATCACCGACCTTAGCTACTGACCGACCCACCGACCGACTGACAAACTCACGCGCGCACTCCCTCTCTCTTAGTAACGTGCAGAACCGCAACCCCCCACTCGAGCATCGACATTGTGCAACATTCTACTAAAAACCTTGTCATCCGTACCATGCAATACACCGGTAGCATAATATCATACCCGTGCGATACGATAGTATATCATTTTTTATATTTTGTTATTACTTTCCTCTTCCTCCTCGGCGAGGTCCCACCACCTCTTGCTTCGATGGCCACCTACCTGCATAACCGATTCGATCTGACATGGGAATGTCTGTCTGTCTGTCTGTCGGTGGGATAATAACGTGCGGGGCCGGTTGTGGGAAGCGCAACGCGCGGGGAAAACGGGCGGGTAGGTACAGTGCCGTACAGTTTAGAGTACATAGGAAAAAGCGTGTGAGAGAAAGTTTAACTTGACGAAAGCAGACCAAGCGCCGCATGAAATCGGTCGAGTACGGTACTGTACTGTGCTAGTACCCTGGAGGATGGATGGATGTGCCGGGACGTTGTATCATATTATTATTATCTGCCTCTCGTACGATAGTAAGACGCCGCCGTGTACTGTCGGGTTACAATACTTGTACAAGTACAGCATAGCGCTCGTATATGCTTACTTTGTTATGTCTCAACTAAGGGTTGAAGTGTTGCGGTGTTTTCTCTACCCTCCCCTCCCCTCCCCTCCCCCGCCCTGGCATTAGCCGAGAAGGGGGAATAATCCCAACGTCCCATCTTCTGTTCCATTACAGTACTGTCCGGTAAGCGATTTGAATCACCTCGATTCACGGATTAACTTCATACGGGGGGGGGTTCTACATCTTCAGCGCTTGGTGTAACGTATTTTACTCCGCAATTTGTGCGAGA
>Ga0307509_10000262_pt1 | contig 86123 bp, 83 predicted proteins | sample 10_EM_MG_FD_202245 | JGI IMG/M metagenome (GOLD analysis project Ga0307509, IMG submission 202245) | Populus trichocarpa ectomycorrhiza microbial communities from riparian zone in the Pacific Northwest, United States - 10_EM | ecosystem: Host-associated > Plants > Roots > Unclassified | place...
TGGTGACGAACAGGGGTATTTGGCCAATGAAAATTCAAATTCGTCAAAGTAGGGTAACAAAAAACACTGGTTAATGCCTGTTCGTCACCCGCTGATATTCGTCAAGACCCCATGAGAGACTGTACGGTATCTTCAGCACTCAGGGTTAGGGTATACTATTTTCACTCCTTTCGGAAACTCTCACGACCAACACCTCCCTCTCAGGCCCCACCCCAGCAACCCGACTAAACCGCAAGAGGCCGGACTACCGTATATCTTATTTACAACGTACAAGTGCCGTGCCCCCTCTTCTCCTCCATACCATCCGTCTCTACCCGACCGCGGTGGAAACCAACTACCAGGAAGAGCGAACTTGCCGTGCTCCCCACCTTCCATTGAGTTACAGTAGTTCCAGGCCTGGAGAATTCTCCCAACGAGGGGGCACGATGGTGGGCATTTATCCACGACCTCTGTGCTATGTGGCGAGTTTTGATATAAATGTGACTACCGGTACAAATACTTTGACGTCCGAGCGCATTAGCACCAGTCCAGTTAATATCTGGTCCGAGCTCTCATTTACCCCCATACCCCACTATGATGATACGATGCTAGTACGAACCCGGCCTAGGGCTGCGATGGTAACCAGCGATTGTAATTGAGCTGTCGTGCTGGATTCCCGGGACCGAATATCGTAAGAAACTTCGGAATTCCCTATCAGAATACCGGTAACAGCGGAATCCACCGCATCGGCCCAAGATCGGTTTAGTTAGACAGGTTGGCAGAATTGCGAATATCATACCAGTTTATAAGATCCAACATGGCCAGAGGGGCTTAGGCTATACCATGCCAGGAAAGGGCTAATCCCTCTCCCAGGAGCTTTTGTGTTTGAACCCGGGGATTAGAGGTCTGCCAGAAATTGCGAAATATCATACAAGAGTCCTTGCGATAGAAATACCATAGCAGTACCCGCATACCGAACTGAAATGAATATGGAGCAAGTCAGCATGTCTCGTGATGGATAAGACACCACCCGGACCTAGCCACAAGATGGGCCAACGACTCGGGCGGGGGCTTCTGATGCAAAATTAGACAACAGTATCATTCAATTCCACCTTTTCCATTCACTTCGTTTTTCAGCGCGATCTATCCTAGGGAAACCACAACATACCCCCCATGACAGAAGCCCTTACTTCCCCCTTCTACCCTCCTCCACCCCCATTCCCACTCCCAGGAATTCACCACAAAACCAAAAAAGTAAGAAACCACACCCTCCATTCCAAGCCCGATTTGAGGATATCACAAAAGATGGGTCAGCAAGTTAAGGTCCCACGCACCACTATCGAGATTCACACCCAGCCCATATCTACACAATGTAGACGTCAATATATCGCCAACTGGCCCTTTTTTGTATCATACGAGAAAGAAGAAAAAAATAACAAGCCCCCCCCTTCCCATTTACCAGTAGCTGCGCTGTTGAGATCCGTGATTTGCTCCCGGGATCCGCTGATTAGTTGACTTCCATAAGTCATTATCTGGCAAGAAAGAAAAAGTGAGAATTTACAACAGGCCCCCTAACTCGTCCTCGATAAACTCCACGCTCCCCACTCCCCGTGCGGGCTTCCGGATGCCACCCCCCCCTCCCACCATCATACGGTGAGCCCGAAACCGCGCCGGGCTTGGGCCTAGTGGGCTTGTGTTGTGTGCGTTGGATATAAGAATGTACCTTACAAGGGCACAATGCGGGAGAGAATATGGGGCAAGAAGAAAATAAATCATGCAGTATTCCCAATCTGCAGAACCTGCCGGGAGCTCTCCCTAAAACCCGAGAGTCCCCGGATGCGGCGACAGCAAATGTGGGAGGAAAGATGGACCAATTGCGATTGCTTTGTGCCCGAATATCGGAACCCGGGTGTGTAGGAGTACGCACTCATCCACCTCAGATTGTTTCTGGCAATACAGCACACTTGCCGTCGATGGTAGCTCTACTTCTTTCTTTCTTTCTTTCTTTTTTTTTTTTGATGCTAATCGCCCTGGGGAGAAGGTGTACTCGGGATAGCTTGCTGCAAGCACCCTAGAAACGCACGGCTTATTTTATTTTATTTTTTACCTCATAGAACTCTCCCCTTTCTCCGACCCTCGTATCGGCCAGCGTATCCTCCGCCATCTACTCGCATGCATTGTTCCAATCGTGGAGCTCCTCTGGAACCATGCGTGTATCCCGACCCTAATAGGTGATGTTTTGGCCGCCTTCTTGGAAAAAGTAGGGTAGTGAATATAGGCTGAAATGAACCCTACATGTTTGTCTCTGCCACCGTTAGCTTAGCTGAGCCCATCTGCTAATACAGTGCTTGTAGATGCGCACAGACTTTATCGGGGGCTCTCCCCCTCTCTCTATCTTTCCCTTTAAGTACAGTACTCGAGCAAGTTAGTAATAATTTCCTTTGGGGGCAAAGCTGCTACAAAATGGCCCTAGAAGGGAAGACACACACGCCTCTAGCCGGGAAAAACTAGTCCCCCTTTAGCAGCACTTTAGAATAACTTGCGTTTTTGTATTTGCATGGGCGCCGTGTGCGTGAGAGAGCAAGGGAGCAAGTTAAGGCTGGAAACTTTCTTTGAAATATTTTCTACTTTATTTCGTACTTTTTTTTTCCAGCTCTAACAGCCAATCGCTTGACGGAAACGCTAGGGTTTTAGGGAAACCGGGCCTTGGTTCCACCGGTGCGCGGGAGGGCGGGAGCCCTCAAAGGCATGCCCTCCGTTTTCGCCCAAGTACTGAGTATGACTTTTCGGGATCGGGAACGTTCCCTAGTCGATAGCGGAGTTAGTATCGTCGCTTTCGCTCTATAGATCTGACTATCTATGTCGCACAGTTCCTGAGCAAATAAAAACTCTGGAATTTCGCTCACCGTATAATAATCGATTCTCAAAAACAAAAAAGTAAAAACAAAGCTCCCAGCTAGCTGTACAATGCGATATATCGTATGAGAGAAAGGAGATCTAACGCCTTCCGAAATCTGTGGAGCTGTGACAGCGATCAATTGATATGCTTTATGCACTCGTTCGAGAATATAGATTCCACTCCTTGCTTCGATTTTTTTTCCCCTGTTCCTGCCCTCTTTCTGATACCGGTATCGGGGTCACATTTGCGATACATCCTCCACAAGAGATTTCCGTGGGAGAACCTTTGAGAAAATCGGCACTGCTATGATCAGATCTAGTGTCTGCTTTGTCCCATTTGTTGAGAGGGATTGGAGATAGGACTAGACCTTGGATCACTCTGCCCCCCCCCCGTTGCCGATTCTCATTTTTTGATACAAGACAGACACGATATTCCGTGTGCGCGTACCCACGTAGAATAGAGGTATGGGCACTCGCAATTGCAGACTGTATTTATAGCAGAGAGGGGCTAAGATTCAAAAGGAGGGAAAAAAAAGAGAAGAGATATCTTCCGAGACATGCCGGGTAAACTGCTGAGAACAAAAAGAAAATAAAAGAGATGCATCACACGTCGGAGAGTTAACGATGCAGTGGTCAATCATCCTTCCAGCAAAGAGGGTTCCCTTTCTTTCGGCTCCGGGACTTGAAGAGGGGAAATTCCTGGGCTACCATCGATAACCCCTTTCCCAATAAGCATCCCCATGTTTAAAACCCTGTGAAGTGGTCTTAACTCCAATTGCATGCAAGTAAAAGTCTACTACAGTACTTTATAGGGCTCTAGAAGTACGACGGAATGTGCGGTCTGCAGTGCTGCCAAGGGCCAATCCAACTCCTGGTCAAAGCATCGGGCGGGCTTTCTTTTTTTATCTCAATGATTAATATTGAGGATTTTTAACTTTCACCTTTTTGGGCGTGTGCTCTGACGTCCTCTTTCCGCTCCTTAAGTTGCTCTCATGGGTAGACGGTGTAAAGCATACGAGGCATTGATGAACGGAAAGGAAAGTGGGCCAGGGGATGACTGGGTGCATGTACAAGTAAAGGAAGCTAAGATGGATGGATGGAGGTAGGGATGGCTGTATTGTCGCGGACAAGTGGAATAATCCACATCCTCAATTGAAGAAAAGTAGAGATTTAAACATTTCACTGGATTACTGGGTATCCACTCACTCCTACACTAAGCCGACTTCCCATTGGGCTTTGCCATTTCGACCCCGTGGATGGATGGGGACGAAGCCACGTGAGACGCTTGTTTAGGCGAATCCGAATTGATAACCTCGCCATATTCGGGAGTCCCAAAACCAGGCCAAGAAAGAGACAAGAAGGGGAAGAAAAAAAAAGAAAGGGAAAAAGAAACTACTTGCTTCGGTGGCAATACACCAGCCTCTCCCGTTATGCACAGCTCTGGACCCAACTGCCAACTGCTGCCTGCAGACAAAGAAAAAGAGATCCGGAAACCTGATGCCTCACCGGTTAACCAGTTCCTACGATGATTCTAATCCATTAGTACAGAAGAGTGCTCCATCTCATCATATGATACTCCATATCTCGATCATTACTACCTCCTCTGATTTAGCTTTCCCTATGAAACGTGGGAGATGGCCCCAAGCAGCCCTGGTCCAAAACTCCCAACCGGTAATCCAAGATTGATTCCGAAAGGCGGACAAAGTGGCGGTAAAAAGGACTACCCTTGCAAATACCAATAACTCCTCGCAAGTCAATCTGCAGCGGACCGGCTGACATTATAACGTCAATGTTTACCGCAATGGTACAGCACAGTAGATATTGGTTTAAGGGTGTCCTTTGAGCGTGGCCACTACGCCTATTGGGCGTCTGTCAGCAATGGAATCCTTGGCCGAAAGGAGCATGCCTTCTCGTCGTCGCCGCCGCCGCCGCCGCCGCATCATATGCCAAGAGGAAGATAGAAGAGGGAAACTAGGAAAGAAAACGGACAGTTCACTTAGATTGAGCATCTCAGTTAATGTGCAACAAAAGATATACGGATGAACTACATTACTCCTCTGTACTTGTGTTAGAACGGGAATAATTTCTTGTCATTACAAGCAGTTTCCCCAAGTCAAGTGTAGGAGCAGCACACTGTAGTGTACTAGGTACAGTACTGTGCTCGAGTAGCGCACAGAATTGCTGACACCCCCACGACATTCTCCTGGCATTAATCGATTGGGTTGCTGCCATCCGGTTTGAGGATTTCCACCAATAGGAACAACAGCCGTTGACGCGGACCCAACTGTTCATATTTGGAAATTTGTCTAGAGAATTATTGGAGTCTATCAAAAGAACCCTTCTTCTTGTTCCGACCTACATACACAGATCCAATAACTACACCGGTACGCTAGAAGGTGATAGATGAGCTAGATCCTCTTTTTCTTTTTTTTCTTTCGTTTTTTGGCCCTTCCTTCAGAGCTCTAGCTAAAACGAGATCAACCATTCACAACCCATACTCAGCTACTTTGGTCTGTTAATCCGGTCTTTTTGCCATTTTTTTTAATTTTTTTTTCAAGCTCGCTGTACTCATCCTGCCTACGCTCTTCTACCTGAATGGCTTCCGGACATATTCTGATGGATGCTGATCCTTGTTCAGTGGCTATTATGGTAGCTATCCGGATCCCCGTCCTCGTACTTCAATGCTAGCACGTAATTCAAAAATGGTGTACGGGTACAACTAAAACATCGAGACCGCTGACGGGGTATATATCCTACCCATAGCTTCCCCTCCCTTTTCTCATCCATCTAGCAAACAAACATTACCCCCCTATTCCACCCATTCTTCTCTTTCTCACTCTTCCCCGTCTTATCCCTCCTACTATCCCCCCCGTTACCAATATAGTCACAAATCTTCATTTCCTCCTCCAAACAAAAATCTTACCAATTCAGCAAACAATCGTACACACTCCCATTCACAATGCAGCTCACTCCAGACATGAAGACTTGGGTGGAGAGTAAGATTGAGGAGCTTACTCTCGAAGAGAAAGCATTTCTTCTATCCGGTGTTGATATCTGGAGGACACACGCGGTCCCCCGTCTTGAGATACCACAATTGAAGGTTAGATCACTATCCCTTGCCCCCCGCAATCGACAATTCGGGGGTTCCTCCGAATTAAGCATGCTCGTTTGTCTATATTCTAACACCGTATAGGCTACAGATGGCCCTGTCGGAGTCAGGGGCGGCACAATGGTCGATGGGACCACTGCTGCTCTCACTCCTAGTGCTGTATCGCTCTCTGCAACTTGGGATGTTGAAATCGTGGCTGGAATTGGAGAACTCCTTGCGACGGAGGTTCGAGATAAAAAGGCAGATATCCTGCTAGCGCCAACAGGTTCGTGGCCGAGAAAAGCCCTAACCCTATCCCCCCACTGGTACTAGCTCCTCTATGCAGGCTATCCGGCTAATGCGCTCTAGTTTGCTTACATCGCTCACCCCTGGGCGGCCGGAATTTTGAATCCTTCTCCGGTGATGATCCATTCCTCGGAGGAAAGCTTGCCGCATCATATATCAATGCCGTGGAGAAGCGTGGGATCGCTACAACAGTCAAACATTTCGCCGCCAATGATCAGGAGACCAGACGCTTTGTGGTTGACCAGGTGATAACGGATAGATGCCTTCGAGAGCTTCACCTTGTTCCGTTTCAGATTGCTATTCGGGACTCTAATCCTTCATGCGTTATGGCCAGTTACTCAAAGATGAATGGGGTATATGCGAGTAACAACAAGCGTTTATTGACAAGTATCCTGAGAGACGAATGGAAGTTTGATGGTATAGTCATGAGTGATTGGTTTGGTGTCAACAGCATTGTTCCTAGCGTTGAAGCCGGGCTCGACTTGGAGATGCCTGGACCGGCAAGAAAGCGAGGCAAGAATCTCGTGGACGCGGTGAACAAGGGTTACATGAAGGAAGATACACTCAATATCAACGTCAGGAGAGTCTTAGGATTGGTAGGTTTATTATTGCCCAATGATATCTACAATCCGCGTACTCATAGCGCGCCTCAACCAATGTGCAAAAAAAAGCTGATAGTAACCCCAACAGATCTATAAGACGGGAAAGTATAAGCACCCCCTCAAAGAAGAGGAACCCGAAGTGGCGAACAACAGACCCGAGCACCAGGTATTTCTCCGAAAAGCAGCTTCGGAAGGCATCGTCCTATTAAAAAACGAGAAGGAGCTTCTACCTCTAAAGTTGGAAAAAGCAAAACAGGTTGCCTTTATCGGGCCGAACGCAAGAGAATCTGTTGCTGCAGGCGGAGGGTGAGTACCAATCCGGGCGATCGCATCAACCTATCCATCCAAGCCCTCCTACCCCACCCTATTCTTGACCGACTCCGAGAAAAAAAAATTTGCACAGGTGGTGTGCTTAGTGAGGACATAGTAAATCGGGACCCCGCCGGCTAACTTTCTCCACAGTTCTGCAGCACTAAATCCCCACTACCGCCAAAATCCCTACGATTCTTTCGTCAAAAATGCCGCATCCAAGTTCCCGAATCTGAAGATTGAGCACGCAAAGGGATGCCTAGCCAACAAATGGATTCCTTTATTCCCGGAAACCTGCGTTTCGCCCAAGAACGGGAAGCATGGCATGTACATGGAGTACTTTGATAACACGGTTCTACGTGGACCGGCAGTTCACGCCTCTCACCGCGAGACCACAGTGCTGTCGTGCTACGACAATTTGCCAAAGTCGTTTGTGCCGGGGAAGAGATACTCGTACCGCGCCACCGGGCTGCTGACCCCCAAGGCCTCCGGGAGGCACACCTTTAGCATGGGCTCATGCGGGCCAGGGAGACTCCTGGTTGACAAAAAGGTAATCATTAATATCTGGAACCGGACCAAGGAGTCCGAACGCTCCGAGATGTTTATGGCTTATGCCTCTCCGGAAGTGCGCTATGATCTTGACATGGTTGGTGGAAAAACCTACCTGATTGAGGTGGAGGGCGTATCCAAGGAATTAGACCCCATCCCTGTGCACTACACAAACGAGTTGTATAGGGATGAGATCATGGATGGGTCGAGGGTAGGGTTTATGGAACAGGTTAGGGATGATTTGTTGGGCGAGGCGGTGAATTTGGCAAAAGAGTCGGATTTGGTTGTCCTGGTTGTTGGGAAGAACATTGAGTGGGAGAGCGAGGCTTATGACATGAAGAGCATGGATCTGCCCGGTGGCCAAAACGAGCTTATCTCCAAGGTACTCAAGGCTAATCCGAACTCGATTATCGTAAATCAGTCGGGATCTCCGATCACAATGCCCTGGGTTGACCAAGCGTCTACCATTCTCCAGGTGTGTATACTTATCCTGTGTCCAACCTTATCCCAACCTCCACGACATGTGACCGACTAACGTTTCCAGGCATGGTACCAAGGGCAAGAGCTCGGAAATTCTCTGTGGGACGTTCTAGCCGGAAACATCTCGCCTTGCGGGAAGCTCCCGGTGACCTTCCCCAAGCGATTGGAAGATACCCCGTCATTCCACAATTTTCCGGGTGAGAACGACAGGGTGGTTTATGGGGAGGGCATCTGGCTAGGGTACCGCCACTACGACAAAGCAAAGGTTGAGCCCCTCTTCCCCTTCGGGTTCGGCCTCTCGTACACAAAATTCGAGTACAAGAATACGAGGGTTTCATCCGAGGTATTCAAGGACAGGACGACGGTATCGGTGGACATCACCAACACCGGGAGAATGACGGGAAAGGAATCTGTTCAGTTCTATGTCTCACAAACCTCAAAGTCCGGCTTGCCTCGGCCCATCAAGGAGTTGAAGGGGTTCGCAAAGGTGGAGCTGAAGCCCGGCGAGACCAAAACTGCTAGCTACGTGCTGGACAAGTACGCGCTGGGATACTATGACGAGAAGAAAATGTCCTGGGTAGTTGACAAGGACGCCCAATTTGAAGTCCACGCAGCGGCAAGCTCGAGGGATATAAGAGGATCAGCGAAATTCCGAGTTTTGGGCACAATGCACTGGATAAATTGATTTTTCATCTACATTTCTCACCTCCGCCCCCACCTTCACCTCCACTTTCCGTATTACCTGGGGGGTTTCTTTATCGTGTATCTATCTGTCTTTTAAACTTACTTCCTCTTTATTTGCTTAAAGCTTAGGCGGCATTTTGTGAAACAATTTTTACTTTCTCTGCCATTGTGTGCTTTGCAATGTGTAATATCCGGAGAAGACTACCGGCTAGAAATTTATGATCGATCACGAACCCATCTTCCGATTACATGGTGCCTAGCACGAGATATAAATTTATCCCGATTGATCAATCGATCAATTGATGAAAGTGATAAAAGTAACGAAACAAAACGGGAAGGGAAAACCCCCGAGGGAACCTGATCTAAACAACTCTGGAAAAAAGCGAAGCAGGGAATATCAATCGATTTTCCGTCTCCCCCTTTCCTATCTTCCTCTACACGCCACCACCACCACACCGAGCAACAGAAAGAAAAGAAAAGACGAACCGAAAACGCCCGAAAAAGACTAAGGTATGATAAACAAGCAATTCCCATCTTGATAACCCGACCACCAATAAAATAAACTTTGCGATACAATATACTATCCTATACCTACCCACTTGCATCAACGTCGCCCCAGAGAAGTAGAAATCTGAAAATCCAACTTCGCGGCCGCATTCTCTAGTATCTGCGCATCGTGTCTGAGAGCAGACGAAATCGGGGAGAGGGTTTGCAGCCAATAAATTGTTTTCTGGAATAATTCCGCAAGAACATGAGGTGGTACCATGCTTTTTAGTGTTGGTGATTGGGAAGCTGCTTGGAGGACTAGGAGATTTCCGAATTGTCTATCGTACATTAGCCGCAATCGATAGAAGAGAGGGGGAGAGGGGGAGAGGGGAAAGAGGGAAGAGGGGGAAATACGCATGCGCCGTCCCAAAAACATTCGTGATGATAGGTCTATTCGCATCTGGCGAGAAGGCATGAAACGCCGTAGTACTGCATATCGCGGAGTCAATACACTTCCGGCAACTAGCCTCCAGCGAAACAGGCGCCAATTCCACCCTCTCGCCTTCCCCGGCAACGCTAATCCTCCTACCACCACCCGCTATATTCCCCAATGGATTGAATCCCCCAGGTGTAGTGGCGCTGGGCGAACTCTGCGACATCTCGCTGACAGACATTGCGGGTGAGGATGTAGAAAAGGGGCCGCTGCTGCAGGGGGCATTGTACACGCCGTTTCCACCGTGGATGGCGTGGTAGACGAAGGGACGGTGGATGATGTAACGTGCACCGAAATACTTTGCACGCAGGCGGGCGGCATTGATGTCCGAGGGTGGTGGGTCGGTTTCTTCCCAACGCAGGGGCTCGGGGAGGTGGCGCTTCCATTGTTCCAGTTGGAGATCGAGTTCTCGAGCGATTGCGAGGGAGCGGGGGGAGTCGAGTCTTGCTTTGTCTTGGAGATTGTTAGAGTTGCTTCTTGGGAGATTGGGGAGGGGAGGCTAGCCTCTTTTGTAGAGAGACGTGTGGGCTCGGTTAAGTAGCTTTCTCAAGGCGATCTGAGCGAGGTAGTACATCCACATCGATGGGTTGTCTTCGTTTGCGCCCTCTGTAGTTGAACTGTCCGTAATAGAGCTTGGAAGAGGCATCGAGTCCTCCAATCGCGATATCCCACTCGGCGGAAGATCAAGTTCAGCAAGGATATCACTGCCATACGCAATCAGCAATCGCTCAAGAACCTCAGAGCGATGTAATGTCTGAACAAACCTCTCAAGCTGAAGGCAACTCCAGAAAGCCCGAAGAATCAAATCTTTCTTTAACTCACTGCTCTCACTCTCCAATCTCCTGCGCATGGTTAGACCCCTGCCCAGACTGACGGGCGACAGGACAAAAGTACTCACATCCCAACCAAAACCTGGCACCCCATGCACGCATAATTGATCCACTTCCAACTATCCAATACCCTCCCCAGCTGTCCCCAATACAATCCCGCCAAAAGACAAATCTGGACATTCTCCAATTCGTTACCTCCTAGCAGAACCCCGGTGATCTCCATCGCTTTCACGAAATACGCTAGTCCGGGAATTACGTCAATATTCTTGAGCTCTCGACTTTGTCTGCCCTGTAATCCAGAGTGCTGCTGTTGGTTATATGAGTGAAAAGGCGAACCCGCTCCATGATACGAGGGCCCGGAGGTTTTAAACGGGGGCGTAGCAGTCTGGAAACCTGAGGAATTGGATAGTGGGGGTAATGGTCCTGGGACCGGCCTTCTATGTGAACAAATGGCTCCAAGGGCCATTACTAAGAGCACCAACGCCGAGTGAAGGGTCCTAGGGATCCGCTGTGGGGAAGGTCCCACCCCCCGGGAGGAAGGCACCGGGTGCATTGGCCCAATTCCGGATGTACTCCGCTTTCTCTTCGCGGTAGAAGAGTTCTTCCTATGGAGTCCCGGGGACGGCATAAATCCATCCCCCTCAGCGGTGGATTCCAGTCCCAACCCCATATTAGGCCCCTGCGCCCCAGAGTAAGGAGTAGTAGGTGAGGCTGCAGGCACAGATGCCATGCGCTCGGAAAACAAAAACACCATATTAGTTATTGCAGCCTTGTCCACAACAGGGTGTAAAATATGAATATTCGCCAGATAGCTATTCAGCAGAGCAACGACAGTTTGATGGTCCAATTTCAACCCGCCTCCGGTCGTCAATCCACTCCCCGTGTATGCTGACGACTTCTTCTTCTGGGGGTTCATATAATCCCCGGATTCCGGTAACACATCCTCCATCGACGAATCCTCGCTGTTCCTCCATGACCCCTCTGCGCCCTCATCAACCCCAATCCCACTATCATAGACAAATCCTGTGTCATGATCATCCATGTCCTCAAACATCGATCCGGGAGAATCCAAACTCTCTCCCCTTCCATAGACTCGCAACGGGCCTCTCTTCTCTTCTGCTTTCATTACATAACCCTCGTTTACTAGAAACTCCTCGTCAATATTCCTTCGAATACTCGGCCACCACATGAGTTTATGTGCAGCAGTAGTGTGTTGCACCGGTATACTAAGCTGTTCATCCTCCTCTAGGAAAACCTCAGTGGGATTGCTGGGGCGTGGGTAATGATCCTGAACAGAAGCACCGCTTGCTGTAGCTTGATGATAAGCCTGCTGAGCTATAGGTGTAGGGGGATGGAAAGGCGAAGTGCTCTGTAAACTTTGTAGAGATGTCTCATTAACAGCTATGGCTTCTTTTGGTGCGGTAGCACCACCAGCATCCCCACTACCACCCGTAGGAGCCGTGACTGCAGCCGCTTCTCTGCCAGAATTAATCGAACCCAACAGAGTCTCTACCCTCCCTAATCGCTCCAAAATCTGGAGTAATGTTCTATCTTGCCTTCGGAGAAGAAAAGGAAGGATTTAGTAAGACCTGAAAGTCACCAGGGTGTTAAAACTCACTTCGGTGGTGGTACTTCTCGATAGACGCAAGCAATCTGTGACTCCTTGCAGAAGCCACAACTCGGCCTTCCTTCGTCGCATTTAGCTTTTCTAGCTCTACAAGCATCGCACGCCTTGATCAGGTCAGTCCTGCGCAAATCCTATATCTTAAACCAAACGAATGGGGAAAAAAGACGCAAAAATGAAACCTCCGGCCCAGCCACCAGTCAAGTAAAAACAGGTATTAAACCAAAACACGAAATGGTGTAGTTGATCGTAAATACACTGATGCGCCTAGCACCACCAACCACCTAAAACGCAAGTGGATGTGCTCTTCTGGAAGACAAGTTTCAGGATTTCTTTTCTTTTTCTCTTTTTTTCTTCTTCCCCTCGTAAATGCGCATTCCCAGTAGCTTGGTGAGGTCACATGATCACAGCATGCATAAAGCAATATCCGGACCCCATTGAAACAGTCTCACAAAAGCCCTCAGTCCTCCGGGGGAGTTGTCCACTTTTGGCCGTACAGACGCCCATGTCTCACGAGAAATATTTAAGGTAAAAAAATATGAAGGGGGGGGGTAAACGATGATACATACTTGTGCAGCTCTGATTGCCTTTCGACGAGGAGGGTAGGTAGTCACCACATTCATTTGTGGGTTTCCCATCATTGTTCCCGGAATACCGCCAACCGTTGGTGTTGTTACAACGGGGCTTGTAACCCCAGATGCTGAAGCAGACATATGTTGATGGGACATCATCTGCGTAGGGGTTGTAGAGAAGCCGCTGGTCACTATAGGGCTAGGGCCCGGAGGTAGAGTTGCTGAGCTTGCCGGTGATGTGTTCTCAAATAAGGCCGGGGGGCGATTATCACCGATGGCAACGTTTCCAGCTAAATTTCCAGAATGTGACAAATCCTGCTGGCGCTGGCTCTGTATTTGTTGGCCATAGTACCCAGATGTGTCCTGTTGATAGTGAGAAGGGTGCCCGGCGGAAGAAGAGGAATTGCTAGAGACGGAGAAGGAGCGGAGTTGTTGAACCTGTTGCTGGTCGGTCGCATTGCGTAGGTGAGGTGTAGCCCCGGCAGGGGCAGCTGTTGGTGCAGGCCCGTCCATAGAAACTTGCTGACCTTGTGGTTGATGATGATGCTGAGTTTGAAAGCCGTTATTATACCCGTGGTTGGGAGAGGGGCCGGAATTATGTACAAGGGGGTTCGTGTGAGCCGAGGCTGTTAATGTCGAGTTATTAGCGAGTGATTGTCCAGGATGTTGCTGCTGCCGCTGCTGCTGCGGTGACGAGTTCTGTTGTTGTTGCTGCTGCTGCTGCTGCTGCGATGCACCATTCTTTCCTCCGGTTACCGCTCCTGGGGGGAGTGTGGGAACTGAATGCGATCTCGAATGTGACAATGTATGTTGAACTGGCTGCGGGGGCGTTTTCATCTGCCAGTCGGTAAACCCAGCTGTCGGCGACGCCGTGGGATATGTGGAGGAACTTTGTGGAGGGAAATGCTGAGAGTGGGTGTGATGTATCTCATGAGAAAGGGGGGAGGACGATGATCCCCAAGATTCCAGACGGGGTCTCTTCGAGTCGGAGTTGGCTGCAGACATAACAGAATGGCCGATTCGAAACCTGCTGAACAATTTAACAAGGCGATCTCTGTGGGAGTGGGAAGGAAGATCCGGAGAGGGAAACCCGGAACAGGCTCAATTAATAACTCGGAACAAGCGAGAGAAACCTACCGTGCTGGGGCGGGGGGGGGAGACCTGTCAGGTCTCAAGTACCATTCGCAAGAAACCGACTGCACTCAGAAGGGAGCGTGCCCGTGGGGGTGATTAAGGCGGCCTGGTGGGCAATGGCAGCTGCGAGAAGTAGTGGCGGTGTGTCCGTGCTATATTTTTTTTCTCCTTGGTACGTCTTAACAGGCAGAACGGCGACCAACCCTTTCAGTCAGCCGAAGAAAGATGAAGACTCCAAGCCGTGTTCGTCAAGATTTAAATCTGAAAGATCAGGATAATGAATTTCCCTCCCAGAGGGCAAGCCCAAGGCCTTCAGTCCCTCCTGCTGCTTCTCACCTTCTGCCGGTCCCGTTGTCGTGGTTCGGTGATCCCAGGAGGGCGAGTTCTGTATTTGGACCGGGGCCAAAAAACTCAGACTCAAATTCAAAAAGGGAGCAAGTTGGCCAAAGAGCCGCAAGGCGGCGAAAGGGGGGAGTGTAATCATACCCGTGCAATGTTGTTAATAGATGGAATAGATGATACGTCTAGAGTAAATAGGGTCAAGTATTATTTCTGTTCAAGGTTCTTTTCTTTTTTAGTCGGCGGCCGGCTTGCAGGCCAAAGGACAGGAGTACAGTATAGGCAACGTGAGGCGGGATAATCCGCAGCTATATCAGAATTGGCGGTGGATTAATGGATTCGCATCAACATGGCCGTCGCCGATCTACCGAAGTGCATTGTTTGCAGAATATCCCATATCGTTGCTGTATATTTCTACCTTGAGCAGAGACAAAAAAGCCCCAGTCGATGGTCTTTGTTGGAACTTCCGTGTCACTGGCGTGAAGCGGCCCCTGGTGGGATGGTGGTAGAGGCAGGTGGTTGCCAATACAATTATGCTTCGTTGAATGCGGTACCGTAAATTAGTAGGATATTCCAAAGTGTAACTCAAGCCACTGAATGCCCAATGGAACTCAGTGAACCCAGGTACGCCACCAAAGGAAAAAATGAGGGAGATGACCGGAGATGGGAAGGAGGGGGAGGTCAGCATTTGACGGAAATGCTGTGGGGATTTTTCCCAAAACCACAAAAGCCGCCCGCTGCCAGGTTTGAGTCGCGGCGAAGCTGAGGGTGGTTTCAAAGAAAAAGAAAGAAAAAATATGGAAAGCCAAAGGGAGCAGAAGAAACAAGGAATGGATACCAATCAAGCAAGCCCAGGCTCGAGATGATCTGGGGAACGATGTACCGTAGAAGATGGAGGCGGTGCCGCTACACCATACAGTAAGGTAGGGAGAGTACTGGAGGAGTACGACAGGGGAGCGGGAGGTGGTGAGGAAAAGTGTGTGTGTGGTGTCTGGTTGGGAAGTGGAAAGGGATAAGGTACTGTACAGTGCAGTACAGTACTCGCACGGCACTGTTCGAGGTCTACGACAACGCTGGAACAAAGCTGTGAGAGACAACTGATATCTCCTCAATCTAAGTGATAACTGCGTCTTATGTATGTGGGGGAAAAAACAATGAGGAGAGAGGTCTGAGAGCATGGGAGTCAGACTGCTCAGCGTCGAGTGTACGGTAGTAGAGTTGGGTTGCCAAGGGGGGGGAAGGGGGGGGGTGCTCTCGCACAGTACTAGCAGAGAGGAAGTCTTGAAGCTCAAACAGTATTACCACAAGCAGTACCGTACAGAAACACCAACAACAGGATAATTTTTCTTTCCCTCTTCCTCTCTCTCTTCTTCACTCTCGGTCAGTGCCCATTCCCGAATAGATACCGGCATCCACAGCGCTCGCACAATACTACCAGTATATCAATGGCTATATCAATGTCTGTGGCCACTTCTACTTGTTGATAGGCTTAGCTAATTGTCTCCCTTGTCTCGCAACTCAGCTGTAGCTGTGCAAAAGAGACGTCCTGTGCAAACAGCGGTCAGAGGAGGAAAAGCTATCCAGACTCTCAGACAGTTACTGATACAGCCACAGTATATCCCAGACCACAGCTCCCCCATTCATCATGCTCGCTGGCAGCCTGATAATGCTAAGCTTGAGATGAGCTGGACACGATGTTCCCCCAGCTCTTCCCGCTCTCCTCCCCGCGATAAAAAGCGGTCACCATCGGCCATCATCGTCATTGTCCTCCCAACTACGACATTGTGCAGCTCGATCCTTGGACAGGACCGGTTGTTGGCCGTTGGGCCAAAAGGCAACACAACAATAGGAAACGAGGTAGAGCGATGCAACTGCGCGGATACCTACGTGGATTACATGTCCCTCTTGGCTCTCTTCCGCTCCGGACAGAATGCTTGGTTCTCCTCCCGTCCCGACTCCAGTCGAATCGCTTGGGGCGGAGAGAAGGTTGAGCTCTCTTTCGTGGGTTGCCAGCGGGAGAGCATAGAAATACCCTTCAATACTCGTACGGGGATATACACCACTACCGGTACCCTCCTGAACGTTAGCAGCCCATCCATCCACCCACACAATTCATCTTGACATGTACACGCTTCATACTTTCATCTGAGCCCATACAACCACCCACGACTCACACCTACTCATCACAAGTTCACACTCGCTCACTCTCCTCCTCGCATCTCCTCCTCGTATTTCTTGATTATTAGGTATTATATCACACGCTTCTCGGGATTGCGCTCGCTCAATGTACCCTACTCACAATAAGTGCCCTCGAGCAATCAATTCATAACATAACGTTGGATACCCGAGGCAGTTGGTGAAGGAGCTCATTACTCAATTCCATCGTAAATTCCCCGCTTTCCTCTTTACCCCTTACCTCGCCGTTACCCTCGCGTAAGATGGCATCCGCCCCCCCCACTCCAAAAATCACCACAACCCCCGAAACCACCACCATCGTCATCATCATCAACCACCATCACCGTCCGGAATTGGCCACAGCAGAGCGAACCCTCATCCCGCGCCAGAATTTCCCCCCATTCTGCATCTGCAGGACTATCAAAAGAAGGAAGGGAGAAAAAAAGAAAGAAAAAAGAGAGATCATAGAACGCTTCTAGAGAAATCCATATCCGCGTAGAAGGAAAGATGGGAAAAACAAAGTAAAGATTCCTGTTTACACCTCACCATCGCAGGTCACCCGCCGTTTTTGCCATTAGCAGGACTACGTCAAGGGAATGGCATGCGCCAGGTTGCAGACCTAACAGGCGATTATCCCCTCCCTTTTAATCCATGCCAGGACTGGCTGAGCTAGGATAAAATATATCGAATTAACTTCCAGTCCATCGATTGAGCAATTGAACTGTCAAGTGCTTTCTTGACAGCGAAATCAGTCTGTGCACCCCGCGGTGTGTGGGGTACATGCCTGTCACTCCAACCAAGACCAATAATTCATTCATCAATTCATTCCTCACGCACACACTTACACCTAACTTCTGTCAGCTATCATACGTGAGACCGCCACACTTGAGTGATACCATAGTAACTTACATAAGGCTTCTCTAGGAAGCCAAGCGCCGGTACTGTGCTCATACAGTGTGCGCAATATATGATAAATAACCTTCCCGAGATGAAGAACGAAGCGAGACGCCAGCCTGACCGCCCATCACTTGTTGTAAATCCTTGCCCTGCTCACTTCGCGTTGTCCAATATACCGTAGTACTGTATCAGTTTGGAGACTGCTTACTTGCACGGTATTGTAGCGGTGCTCGAGCGCGGCAGCGACCAACCTGGTTGATCCTCAAGCGCCATTCAATAATGTGGTGCAAGAGCGACACAACCATACAGTGTCCACAAGATACAGCGCTGTGAGTGTTGTACAGCACCCACCCTTCTACTCAGGAACACGGTTTAAGGCCACTTCACCTCATTCAATTGAGAGACCTTCGACTCCGGAATCAGTACACCTTTGATACGTAGACCTCTTGCCCGGCTTTGTGCCTGGTCGAAGCAAGTACCGTGAGAGCACCCCCCGACGTCTCACATTTTGTGTATTGATCAGTACCATTCACTATTCCTCCAAGACGCAACAACCCTTTCCAGATATCTAACCTTACGTATTTAGTTTATCCAAAGGCCAACAATAAAGCACAAAAATATTTTTCTCGGTGAACCTTCAATCCCCGCATTGGTACTTTTGAGTTTCCGATTCTCTTCCCATAAAAAGCAATGCCCACAAAGCAGGGATAGAGCTCGTGGAATGGAGTTAGGGAGGGGTAACGCGTGATGCTCTCTGTCCTCTGCTACTGCGAGGAATCTCGATTGAAAATATTTGCAGAAAATTTTTATGCACCTACGCCTCCCGATACTGTGCAAGAAGCAAGTTGTGGCACCAGCAATAAAAGTACCGTGCTAGTCTTTCGGCTGTCTCGGCTAGCTTCCTCCAATTAGAAATCCTGCATCCTGGTCCCGGTGTTGCTCTTATCCGTACCAGCTGGATGTTGTTCTAGTACAGTACAGTAGAAGTAACCTTGACAATATCAAAATCACTCCTCCTGAACTGCCCTGGAAATTTCAATCTAGGTCAAAACCATTTGCTGTTGCATCAAAGTTTTCGTTCGAATCCTTGCGCTTTCTGGAAATCATAATGGGATATCATAAATCCCATTATGACAGCCCCAAATCTCCTACATCGGCATTTGGACACGTGAGATGTTGGCGGTAGGGATTAACTGTTTGGAACAAGATCAAGGTTCGACTGATTTCCTGGTTGGAGCTCCTTGAAACAGAATATTGGCGTGGTGAATACAGTGAACCGCTGTGCTGGGGTGCGATATTATATCACTCTGCCCTTTGTTCCTTCTCCGCTTACGCCATAGGCGGCACTTTGCTTGAGCAAACAGCCGTGGTGGAGTGGCCGAAATTTGTCGAACCAGCTGTACGGTACTCAGGTCAAACTTTTCCAATGGTTGCCCCTCGTTGCATGTCAATTTCATCCCAACAAATCAATAATAGTTCCTTCGAATCGACCTGTGCAAGGGGCACAATCGCACCAATTGTGGCTACCCGACAGTGTTTGGCAACGAATGTCGACGTCTCTTTAGAGACTGTCTTGGCGCATGGCATTCCGGCGATATCGGCAGTCAATACGGTATTCGAGCAGGCTACATGATCTCCCGGATCACTTTGGCACCCCCGCACCGTAAAGAATTGGAATGAATGAGAAGGACACTAAGATGTCCAGAATTTCCCCCTTCGGATTAGGGGGGGGGAGTGCTCGTGGAATGAAGAGATTCTCTTTCCGCCCTCGGTTGAGACAAATGGAAACACAACACGGACCTTACTAGGAAAGGCGACTCCCAACATCCCAGAGAGGCCCTCCATTTCTCCGGTTCTTATGATACTGTAATTAGACGAGATTCTGCTCGTAGATACTGATACTGTCCTAATCTTTTGGATCGGCATATCATTTTCACCACCCAAGTGCGAGACAAGCTATTACTGTACGATGTGGCCAGTCCCGGATGATCTCCGGCTAATAGTAGAGAAGGCCATCCTTAATTAAAAGTTGATTCGAACCCAATCATGCGTGAGAGACAAGGAATAATAGGACCCGATGCTTCATCGGTTGCGCTTTGATGCATTAGCCCACGATGCATGGACTGAACCTTTACCTGCTATATTACACTGCGATGAGCTGACTTGCAACAAGTCAAATATTGTACTCGTACAAGAGCTTCGCTAATGCCCAAATACTCTACTGATAGGGTTAAAAAAAACTAAAAAACTAGGATGATTGAGAATCTCGCTAGGGCGTTGGTAGTTGTCTCCCCCCCGGTGAGACCTGTTGTATTTTTCTTCCTACCGGTATGATACCTGTTTCAACTACTCGAGTAAGGGCTAGGAAGAGAAAAATCTTTCCGCCGCCTTCTCTCTCCCCTTAATCCAAAGAGGGAAATTCTGGACGTCCCAGAGTTTATTCTCAATTATTTTAGTTTTTACGGGAGCGCTATTGCCCTACCATAACGCTCCGGTAGTGCCCTTCGGGAAGCGGATTCCAAATGGTACTCGTACAACCATACCCCCCCGCAAAAAAATTTCCTGCCATCGTTTCGTGATTCTTGATGATTCCTTTCCCCTCGCCTAACTTAACTGCCGAGCTCAATATCACACATTTCGCGGGGTGGAACAACCTATCATATTCGAGATCGCAGTCATCATCACCACCCTCTCTCCCAGAATAGTACCACGGACCCAACAGATCTACATTTGAGGATGAACCAAGAAAAGCCCTGCGTGCGGCGATGTCCAACTCCTCCCCATCTTCTGACCAACCCTGTGTCGAATTCACAAATTCCTCTACCGGTGCACTAGTAGAGCTGTCTTACCCCCACTGTCCGTCTAGAAAGTAACTTACAAGTAGTCCCCAAGGGGGGGTGGGGAGTAGAAACTCTTTTTTTTCTTCTTTTCTTCTGATAGTTTTTGCTACCCATTGACCTGAAGTCCTTTTTGGCTTTGGCGCCTTTTGGGATTGAAGTGGGGGTGTACGAATACCGGTAAAATCTACATATTGGGCCTTAGCCCTCCAAGATTTGAACGATAGAATCCCATAACGGCTGTTGGAATGACAGATTGAGTCGAATCCGCGGAGTTAGAGCACAGAACTCCTGTGATATGATAACTTATCTTGTGCTTTTTCCTTCAGGCGAATTCTACCTCGAGGAGACGAAGGCGACTATTAGTTCCATTGGCCAAAACCGGGCACCCTTTCTCTTTCCAGGAGACCATTGGCTGAAAGTTGATCAAATAGATCAGATCACTATGTACCGTAGAGTCGCTGTGCAGTCTTTTTCTTTTCTTTTCTTTTCTTTCACCCGGCGCAATAACATTATCTCGTGAAAACCGTAAGCTCCATTGCCCGGAATGACCAGTGAGCAGGAGAAGTGTTCATCTCAGGTTCCTGCTCCATCCACCCATCCACCCATCCATCCATCCATTCCTCCAACATGCGGACTCACCAACAAACGTTATTCGGTGTTGCACCGAGGGCGGGGGGGGGGAGCAAGCAGGTTTAGCCCGTTTTCGTGCATCTGCTACAGTACCGTACCGTCTGCTCGTACAGTACTCGTACAGTGACCCATTTTCTCGCAGGGAGGGCCTGAGGGAAAGTACTCGAGTACAGTAATGTAATTTCTAATTGAATCCTACCGCATGTTGTATGATAAGCAAAAAGGTTTTTAGCATGCAACGCCAGACCGGTACGGGTACTCGTGAACTCCCGACCCTTACCGATCCAGTTCGATTCCCAAACCAAAGATCATGTAAAAAGCAAGGTTCCTGGTAAAGAAAAAGAAAAAATATATATATAAAGACCCACATGCCAGGCTGATGCTTGCTTTTGATAGTGGTGGTGGTGGTGGAGGCATGTCTTAAATCGGAACGTCAGTGCGGCTCAGCAGGGGTTGCATCAACCGACCACTTTGGGAAAAGGCAAGGAGTCCAGCAGGTGGTAATACGAGTGATATATAGTGCATTTGCAATAACCGTGCTAACTTCATGGAGATGGTACGGTAGTCCCAATCATCGTATGTAAGGGGAATATCTCCACTGTAGCCGTTAAGCAAATTCTAAGGGGGTGCGGGGTTTTTTTTTTCTGGAAGGGCTGTAATTGTTCTTATTAGCCCAGCCATCATACCATTTCTGGAAGGGACCACTAAAACACAGTAATGAAGGAGAAGCAAGGAATGGGAAGTGTTACAAGTAGCCTCGTACTAGGATTTTTTTAGAGGTACTCGAGTACCAGTACCTTGTGGGCGGGTATACAAATGTCATGCTGTAAGCCGGCAGCCGGCCGTTTAGCCCGCTGGAGGTATCTGACATCGGGGTTGGCTCCGGAAGATCTTTAGAAAACGATAGTGCTCTGAGCTCAGGAATGGTTGAGTTTATTACGCCTTACTTAATTCATACTTAAAATGCTAATTAAACCAGCCGGCCAGGTATACTATCTGACCTATTGTGTGATAACACATTATTATCTCAGCACAGCGGTTGTGCCGGTTGGTTGAAGGTATCTTATCATGGATTAAAAATAAAAAAAAAGAAGTATGCAATACATGATTCTTGGCGAGTGTTTTCCCAGACGAAGCTGATGTGATAGTGGCTCCCTTGGATGGGAGGGACCGGCCTAGCTCCCGGATGGGTTGTCGGAGCTCCCCTGGAGGCTTCCATCCTCGTTCCTTGGCTGCAGGGCTCCCACGATCTGACAATTTTCTCCACCGGGATCTAGACGAGGATAGAGTATCGGATACCTCATACCCGGACATCGGGAGCAAAAATTTTGCATGGCAAGTTATAATACCGGTGCTCGTGCATATCTGGGTACTCGTACTGAATTCAGACTCAAATGTTCTGGTGCTTCATGCAAGGTACTTGTGCGACAGCAAGCAAGGTCTAGGATAGAGCAGTACAGGTATCCTTTCACCTATAGTGTAAATTTACCCGCATTTAATGGACCACCCATGGGCTCCACGTTTTCCACCGGCCGAAAAGCGCTCATCGTTTGTATTGGATTGGTTCGCCTCTCCCAGGTGAAATATGGGCTGGAGTTTACAAAAGCGCCCAGGGTTGGGCTCTCTGGCTACGGGCGTATACCCTGGTTGAGGAAGTCTAGGATCATTTCCTATCACTCGAGGAGTTTCCAAAGGGGGGAATTTTATACGTCGCCCACCGACTGGGTTGATGGGAAAAGGTGAAAATCAAATACTAGATATGGGCGCTGCGAAAAACTTGCACGGTGGCTAGAGGCTGATAAGGGCTGAATTCTTGACAGGGAACGGTCGTAACTTAATATAGCCCTTGGAGGCGGGTAGGGGATGAACAGGGTATTGGCAGGCATTGAGAGTAGACGGATCATTTCTCCGTTGATTGGCCGTGTGAGCTTTCTAGAAAATTGGTAGTTGAAAGGGGCCGGGGGGGTTGGGTTGATGGGGCGATGTATGTTACTTTTTAGGAAAGCAGCAAACAAGGCCTCCCCATTGAGCGAAAGCTGTAGGAAGCATTCCTCAATGATACCAAAACGTGAAATCTGCTGCGAGTTCTAAAGAAGTCATTAGGATAACGCTAGCACTTGTATGGTAATTAGTTCTGGTATCACACCCCCCCAAAGGAAATTAGTCGAGTGGATAAGGTTGAGGGCGCATGTTACTACCGGGGATCATGTGTTGTCTATTAGCGCTATACCGCCTGACGCCGACTCAAGAGATTGACCCGCTGCCACCGCATTCTGCCGCATGGTCGGATAAATTACCCTCGGGGAACATCGACGTCTCGGGGATCTCAGTCCCTGAGCCGGAGTTGTGGAGTTTAGGAGTTCGGAATTTTCGGGGCCTGACATTACTAAATAGAACGAGGCACAAAACGACTAAGGATTACATAGACTAGGCCTTTTTACTAATCATAGGGCGGTCGGATCTGCTCTGCAGAATTGTGTGTTGGAGTTTTGTTGCCGGCTGTTTAACTCCGTTCCCATTTCGAGTGATGGCTAGTGACACAGGCCTTTTTTTTGGCTTGATCTGTGAGAACATTCTCTTCTTTACTTGTAGCTTTCTGCCTACCCGGAACGAGGCCCATTATTAAGCCCTTGACGCGAGTGCTCACGTGTGATTTGGTAAAGGGTTATATTTGATCATGGCGATCGCGGGGGGGGGGGTCCACTATTTGCTAGAATCAAATACGGCGCCCAATGGCAACTGGGGTAGATAGCCCGCAACTATTTCTTGCTTGCTAAACTAACAGTAAAGACTGCAGTATATGTGAAAAACATAACCAAGTCCTGGTCCTTCCATTGATCACCGCACATGTCCGCTTTCTTCCCCTCATGTTCCGCACCCCAGCTTCCGGAAACAAATGAAAGAAACATTTTGTGTATTCCCGGAGCAAAATAATTTCTTCACAAATACTCCTACCATCCTCGGCCTCTACTTCACCTGTCAATCAACGAAAAACATCTTTCCGAACTTCTGAACTTTCATCAAACAAAGAAACTATTGCCAGAGCATGCCGAGTAGCGTCAACTGATTTCCAACATAATCTACCCGGAGGTGAGTATTATAAAGCGTAAGTGTTTTTCTTATGATGCATGCTTCGGGGAGCAACCCCCCTCCTTTCCTTTCCCCCGAATAAATACGCTGACTCAGTAGCTCAAGTACGTTGGATCCCTTTTTCTCTGAGAGCTGTTGAACTACCAGCCTCTAGTTCGGCTTAGGGGTCATCGAGCAAACTAAAGCATATCCGGAGCTTGGATATAGATTCTCACCTCTGGATATAGCTGGGATCCGGGGCGGAGAGGGGTTGCTGTTCGTGATGAAAGTGGACAATTAAATGTCCTGTTTCTTCAGCCGGTAAAAACCCCGACAATCAGCTTTGCTATTATTTTAAGAGAAGGATTGGTTAGTGAGGGGGAGTGATTTGTAGAATGTCTGGAAAAGAACTGGATTGTCTCAAAGGCGACACGGCGCTTAACCCCTGGTAAGGCCGCCAGTGATATTTTTTTTGTATGGTCTACCGATACAGCGGGATGTTGAAAGCTACGGAAAGTCCTTGACACTCTCTGCTTTTTTTTTTATTATGCATATAACGTCTGATGTCTATAGTAATGATATGTTTAGTAAGTTTAAGTTCAGACGCACGCCTTTGAGAGCGCTATCGGCTGATAGAAGCATTGGAAGCGCGAAGGTTGGAAAATGGGTGATATCAGTATCCCTATAGGATATAACCCATACAAACAAAATTCCCATCTCGCTGAGTCTTGCACTCTTTCTGGGGCTTCTGCTATGAAATCATAGTTTTATATTCTTTCTACACTATCACTAAACACTGGAGATGGTTTCTTGTCGGCACCAGGATATCTCTAACCCGTTAAGTTAAAGTTTCCCTTCTCCTTCTTGTCCCTTCTGGGGGGTGGGGGTACCAGATGTTACGGTTCGAGCCTCCTCCACTTTCCGCTAGTTTTCTGGTTTGTATTTCTTTCGCTGCCATCTATGAGGGTTTGTGTCGCTCTTCGAGACATTGAATTAGGAAGGGATTCCCTCGGGTTCCCTCCCCTAGGTCTAATCTGCTTGTTTACTCTTTTTATCCTTCGATGTTTACTTTCAGTTCTACATCTGTGTGGTTTTACTTGCTCAAATCACCATTCCGTCAGATATTTAGCAACCTGGTCCTTCTCTTTCCTCTTCTCTTTCTTTCCTTCTTGATGGAATGAGACGAACCGTTGGGGGACAAGAGTATCCTAAGAAAGTCAAGAAGTGCCAGAATTCAGGATTATATACTTGTATTATACCTCAACTATGAGTAAATGCTAGATATTTTGTCCTCGATGAGGTTACACAGCAACTCATGCGCGTCTTCCTCAACGATGAGCTTGAAGATTTTATTGGTAGCTTTTCACAGCGCTACCTATGCTCTTATGTGATGTGTTTCTACTGTGGACTACGGTGCAGTCCCCTGTTGCTACGCATTTTTTTCCCCGGATACTTTTAATCCATATAATACATACATTCCCGTAGATCTATGCTCAGCTATAAGACAAATGTCGATAACCAGATTGCGGGATATTGCCCCCAAGTTCTGTGGCACATGGCAAACTATTTTGTAGATTGAAAACAGATGACCCTACTGCCTAGCTCGAGTTTTCCCAAGCCCTTCAGCGCAGGTCTCCTCTCGCCCCACTATCTCAACGTCCAACTAATCCATCCCGTATCTAAGATAAAAAAATAACATACAAAAAAAGAATTAACAAAGGACAAGTCCGTCAAGAACAGGATTCGAACCTGCGCGCCCGAAGGCATCCGCTGACTAGCTCCCTGGGAGTTTAGCAGGCGAACGTGTTAACCACTCCACCATCTTGACTAATACCACAAATATGTCCTTTGACTTTGATAACCCTTTAGCACCCAGAAGCTACTGCCAAGCAGAGAACCTGCAGGTATAGTACCGGTAAGCCCACCGGAGTTCGGCCGCAGACATTAGGTTGGCGCATCTAGCCGGCGACTAGCTTTAGCCTCCTTAGCAGCCCCTAGCTGGAATTCTTGGAAAGTAAATTCGAATCAAAGAATAAGTCAAGATGGTGGAGTGGTTAACACGTTCGCCTGCTAAACTCCCAGGGAGCTAGTGAGCGGATGCCTTCGGGCGCGCAGGTTCGAATCCTGTTCTTGACGGGGTTGTATTTTTCCACCAATACATTTTATTTATTTGTTTATTTTTTGCTCTAGGAGTTGGTTTTAAAGTTCTTTTGATGGGAGGCAGGGCGACTGCCATGGCCTGTTTCTATGATACATAGAAAGAAGGAAGAGCATTGGGGTTTAATTTGGGTACCGACAATTAAACAAGGAAGTTTCGTTAGGTTAAAAGGGAGGGAAATGAGTTGCTTTTGGTTGGGTTTAGTGATAGTCTTGATCTACTTTCTATGGTGGGATGAGATGTGTTGGGGGGGGTCAAGAGGGTAAACCATGGAGAATTCTTTTGGATCGAGCCAAAGGGGAACATCATAGTTCGAATGTTCCTTCGGTTCGATCTATGCCGACAACCCCAGAGCCTTAAAAGTAGAGCCGTAGTGATGTTTGAGGTGCTTCTTTTATATAAGGGCGAGTATGATATAGGGGATTTAAGTTGCGCAAGGTTCCCCCCAGTATTGCCACCCAACCAGGCATTTGTCACATTGCCATTGTCCGGATTTCTAGAAACCCTTCAGAAGAGGAACATTCGTGGTGGTAATCTATAGGCTCTTGTAGGGTACAGCTATCTCTCAGTGTATAGTACCTCAATTTGCTATTGCTGATGAGCCTGCCAGTTCAACCTTTCTTTCGAGTGAGCGGACGTGATTTAGGTCAGCGGAGCACTTCAGTTGATCTGGAAGGTCGAGCGTCTATGTTTCTCTAGCTCCTAGCTGCCGGTATTTACAGTAGGTGGGAGTTTGAAGAGATGGGAGCCTTGGATAACTGAGTGTTGAACTACCGGTGCGAGACACATAGCTCATGCATGTCAATACTTGTAGAAGGGGGAGAACTCACCGAGAGACCCCACCATAGCTAAGCTTAGGAAATCCATTTTGACTAAGCGAAGTCCTGCGCACATTCGGCTCATGCTTGGTTGTATTTTCCGATTAGTCTTTAAGTAACTATTTTTAGAACAATGCGATATTGCGGTACTGGGGCAACCTCTGAGCACAATTAAATAACCCGTGCCACATACCAGCACATTGACTCATGTGCTTCATGAAGTGGGTATCAATTCCATACCGGTAATGTTAAGAGTGGTAAACTGATTATTAACTCCGGAGAAGGAAGTATAGTGGTGTTGAAGGTTCCAAATACAGGATCGCCCCATCGTGACGCCAAATGTGAAGGAATGGGGGGACATGGGCCCGCATTTCTGGGAGAGAGACTCAGGCTACTTGGGAAGTCACTCGGAATGCCCCCCATGAAAATTACACCAGCAACCGGTTGGGTTGAAATAGGACTAAAGAAACCGACTCAATCTACGGCTGCTGGGAGTTCCCTCAAGAAACACGGGATTTGGCCTACGAGTAATGCGCTCTTAAAAACCTAGGACTGGGCGAATAGTTTACCACAAGGAATTCCTATAACATGGTATCTGTTCCGTCCCCGGGTCCAAATGTCTCCCACTGACCAGATATGTCACTTGCTCATTAGGATATTCTAGTAACAAAGAAAAATTTATCATATCCCGGTGGTCAAGTATCCGAGTGACCACATAGCGGTTGCGCTTTCTTTGTTGTGTGACCGCCCGAGAAAACAAGGCTGCGGTCTGGCGATTTGAATAGCCCCGAGTATGATACCCGACAACCAAATCAGCCATAACTAAAGCTAGCATAAGTCGCTCTGTCAAATAGCTTAAGCTGGTGGGGGATAAACTGTATGAATTTATGGAAACTTACCAAGCTAGGTACCGTATGATAGTTCCCTACGGGAAAAACTGTCTCCTGCTTTTCTTCATCTTTGAAATTATGGAAACCCTTAGTGTAACAAGAGAAATCCTCCGCGAATTGCACGAGCTTTGTGACTATGCCTCGCGGATCGTTAGCAGAATAATGGCTTAAGCCAATGCCCAAAAAATCCACTTTTCTTAGAAGATTATTCGCTCCACAAGCCATAACAATTACTCTTCGCTATGATGGTTTTACTCAATTGATACTGTATCAAGATACGTGGCAGAGCGCTTAAAATGTGCACCAAAGTGGGTGCATTTTGTAGTGTCGATTCTCCAATCTATTGGATATTTTTTGTTCAATTGTCAAATTTGTGCACGGGATAACTCTGGGTGTAACCTGCAAGCATTAAAGTGACTGGTACCATGGAAATTAGCACGCATGTCGAACAAAGTGCTGGGAATATCAAGCACGTGCTAATAGAAGTATAGAGATATATCGGATGAATGTTGTTTATGTATCACCTGAAGATGGGAGGCATGTAAGTGGAAGGTATAAATTCGACAGGCATGTCAACAATATGTAACATAATTAATCAAAGTATTTGGATTCTTTGCTGTCGGATAAAAGCTGAACTTTTTTTTTTTTTTCAAAACAAAAAAACTCAACATAAAACTGGGATAAAACATGAAACCCTCAAAATTCATTTCCCCTATTTATATAACCCTTTGTAGATAAATGCATTTTGGAATGCACTCACATTGGCACTCATTCTAGGTACTTCGCGCTAGACTTATTCCTCTACGGTAAAGCTGTGGGGGTGCCCCATTCCGTAATTATTTTGGAAGAACATATAAGCCAATTGAGCCGCACCAATGGGTTACTTGTCTCACGAACTCAAGCCTCCAATGCTTTTGGCTTCGGTTCTTGGTGAGACGGATTATAATACCTGAGAGGTTCCCAGGACTGGCTGGTATCTGCTCGGCTATCCACATGCCTTCCTAGAATGGATGGCTGAAGCCTTTACTAATAGATATCTCAAAGAGCTGGGCTTTCCGGTTTTTTTGGTTTTTTTAGGAAATGGGTGGTGGCTGGAGGGCCCTACATATAACCCGGGGTAGTTACCGCGAGGTGAATTCCTGTGGCGGTCACCCTCATGGAAGGCAGTATCTTGAGTGTCGACGGCCATTCTTCCTACGGCTCGAGGCGCCGTACCTGGGGTACTGTTCCCGGAGCTCTAGTCCACTAGGCATCTATCATACTCTAGTACAAAGCATCCGAGAGGCTTGGGGTCGCCGCTTACCCTAGCCGCTGATAAGTATCTAATAGCCTCACGGTATTTCCTAGATAAAATTTATGAGGGTGCAAATAATCAAGGTTAATGAGCACTGTGCGGTGTCTAAACAACCTGAGCCTACATGAAAGATCTCTAAACTACATTCTCTGAGTATAACGAAGCTATATCACTTTTTCCAACACTCCCCTCTCTCCTCCTCCCTTAATAGGTGCTTGTAACTCTGAGCAGACGAACACGATAAGAGGGATAAAAGAAAATAAGGAAAACCTATCTGGCTACTAGGGTAGCTGAATATTTTACTTGGCTAGTGGAATATCCTGGCGGAAGAGCGGCCTACTCTATGGTGGGAATAGATATTTGACCAAGAAGATATCCCCTTGCCAATTGTACTTTTTCCCAGTTGGAATGGATTATTTCTGGTATTGTGGATAAAGAAGTCTTTCTTTTTTTTTTATAGGCCGATAAGGCTTTACTAATGTCTAACGCTATCATAGCAAGGCGTGTCAGTTATCAACAGCGCTTGCCTAATCCTTTTCAAATCAGACCACAGAACCCTGAGAAGTGAGAGAAAACTAGTGAATCATGAAGGCTCCGCTCCGTAGAAAGTTTAGCTATCCCAGGACATGTGGACGGGGGCTAAGCCGAGAGGCAGGGAGTAGGAAAGGTGGAATATCTAACATTCTAACTTACTTCTCTTGTCCGATATGATAACATAATATTACCATCTAAACGTACTAGTTGGTGACTATTTCTTGGATGGGAATATCGGAAGGTGATCCGAAACGTCCTATGAACCTAATCACATAATGGGGCCGGGCTCCGTCGGGTTTATGATATACCTCCGATAACGGGGCTGCATGATGGAGGACTTAACTCATGGGTGCGGTGAGACCAGAGGGCCAGGTAGCCGACCCTTGAAGCTATTGTAAGCTAGGCAATGAGGATAAACAGCAAGCACAGTACTTGTACCGGTACCCGGAACAGCGACCCCCTTGGTACCCATCAGGAAAAACCTCCGGTACCTCGGAGGATTTCCCCGTTTGGCTGGGCATAGCATCTGCTAGATTTTTTTTAAAGAAAAAGGAATTATTCATTGTGCAATTATGTTAGGTAAGTACTTGTACTGTAGAGCACCAGTAGTACTACACACCAATCCAACGCGCCTATTGATTTACCTTCAAAAAGGACCAAAATCGCCAAAACTATGGATTAGTTTAGGCTATAACGCCGGCATATCCCCGGGAGATGGATGCACGAATCTTTACTGCGCGAGCTTGCGGTATTAGAGCTTTTCGCTAGGTTGGCAGGCTCTAGTGAAACTAGAATCTTTTTAACCCTATGAACATAATACAGTAGAGCGCTCTTACTTGTGCAGTACTGTACTCCCTCCCTAGTTTAACAAAAGTTCGCTAGATAATCTAGCCTTGTTTGGAATCAGGCTTGCTGTTCCTAGCGGCAAGCGGGTCTGCCAAGAGAAACCTAGCCTTTCTAGAATCTGCTACCAACACTTTATTAGCACCGGGTTTCAATTGCGCGGAGTCTAAGAGAGAGAGCTATGGCACTTTAATTTCTAGAAACCTTATATTGGTATTGTATTAGTGCTGGGTGGAAAATTAATACCAGCCTTGTTAGTTTTTCTCGTGAGCCTTTGAGCCTGAGTAGTGCTAGGCATGTGTAAAAGATAAAGAATGGGCAAGAGAGCATTCTAGCCTAGCCTGTGTTGAAGAACAAAGAAAGTGCCTACGAGTACTGTAGTTATCATCCGGCCGACAGCCTTTTGTACAGTACATGATTCCTTCCCAGCGGGTGTTACTACTTTCATTGGCATGAAAACGATCAGACGTTGAGTGTGGAACTCTAGAGGGGCTTGAATTTCAGCCCTCCTTCGATCCCCAGGGATCCTACCATTTGCTTCGCCAATCGGTAGCTTTGGGTGAACAAAGCCTAGGCCAGAAGGATGGAATCGTTCTGCAGAGTCCTAAGGTGTATCCAAATCATTTGACAACTACCGGTAATGTAACAACTAACCTACAGAGTAGCCTAGCCAATGGAAATGACGATTGTTAGACCTCGGTGCATTTACTTGACTCATTATTAAAGGTTGATTTAGCTGGCAAAGACACGAATACAGGAGTAACGGCTAGATAGCTATATAGATAGGGTAGAGCATGCGAAAAGAGATGGAGGTGAAGTCAGGATTATCAACTCTACTCTGTTCTACCTTGGCAGCAAGGAGGTTAGGAGCGAATGTCTCAAGAAGGGAAGATAGTTTCCCAGAGCCGTGCTTACATCAACGAAATATTAGACCCTTGATGACATGATGAACACCTTGGACGGATAATTGAAGGGAATCAGAGTGGCTCCCCAGTTTCCTGCTTCCCGTGGCCCCCACACTCCGGAGAGAAACCAACCCTGTGTATGGCGTGCATTCTCCCGTGGCGAGTCGTGAGCAAATTGAATCAGATGCGGTAGTCGGTGAGAGAAGTGCGATTTCTGGGACGGTGGAAGAATAGGAGAGCCCTCGTAGACACAGCCTTCAACTTCCCAACAAGCCGTGTTCAAGATACGTCCTTGCCAGGGGCCTTGGCAGCCCTCGATGCTAGGTAACGGGTTCATAGGCCATCGGCACAATCCTTTCCACTCTTTACGGTACTCCCCGAGCCATTGTAGTTTTTCGTTTTAGGGCTTTGGGGCACATAATTCCCACACAGAGAATGGTGTAGCAAGTCACGTATTAATCTACCTCTATTCGACGCCCACGAAGAAAACACCACGGGAGCGGGAACGTGCCAGAGGGGTCGAGTGGCAATACTGCTGTGGCGGCAAGGGGCGCCTTCGGGCTAGCTAGATCCCGCTCGGCATGGGTCGTTCTCGCTCTGGATGCCGAAATTGGGCCACGCAGGTGCCAGGCTGCTCCTCTAACATCATTGGATCTAACCTCTCTCGGCCGATTACGACGAGTAAAAGCCTCAGTGAGGGTTTTTCTCTCAGCAGTGAGAAGACGGAGCTTACCGCCACTGTATATGCTCTCAGAAAGGACAATGCCAACTACAGTACCACTCGTGCGATCCCAATAACTAGAATATTCTCTCTTCACTAGCAACACTGCTCTCTAGATAGTGGCGGAGGAGTATCTTGCGGGTCTTTTTTTTCGCTTGGAAGACTAAACATGCAGGGATATGCAATATAGAAGTACGCCTTGCATAAGTGATTCAGTTTCACTACTGCCCTGCGGGGTTGACTGACTCTGAAGGATCTATGATACTTCAACGTCTTTTTTTTCTTCTTTCCTGGTTGGGGGCCTCAATGCGTTGGCAGAGTTTGCTGGACTACATCAAATGCACTGAAAGCTTGGAGGTGGGCATAATCCATGAAGGGTCTGATGGTCTTATTGGCCAAACTAAAGAAACCCTTATGATACTTAGTTTTTCTGGAGAATCGCAAAATGTTCACAGAATTTCTTCTCCTTTGCAAATCAGTAGGCCTGCCTACATGTCAGAAATGAGCGTTCATTGGGGCGGTCCACGGACTGACCCTTGCATCTGAGCACCTCTCCATGTTTTTGTTTGAAACATCTTATGTCCCCGCTGACCCACAGAATGTGCTGCTCAAGCACTTGGAAAGAAGGGTGGTGTTTTAAGGCATATTATCCGTAGTACGAAGCCTTGGTGCTCGTTCTCTCGTTCAGAGCCCCTGCTCCAGCAGATCTAATTACGGCACCATACTCAAAATAGCAGTGGGCCTCGGCCCTCTTGAGTCAACCCTCTCTTGACAAATTAGCCTGTGGTTGCTCTGCCACTAGGCTGGTTTTTATTTTATTTTTACTGGATCCTTCAAGTGTCTAAGGGTACAACGCCCAACAGAACCTCTGGGTCACGACACAAAACCCAAGCCACTTAACAGATATGGAGGTTCGAAGAAACCAATTAGCAAGTATGATAGGATAAATAGTATCTTTTGGGGCCCAAAAGTGGGGCAATAAAGATCTAAAGTTCCTCTAGGTTAAGGGAGTAACTGTGACACTCCTATGAATGGGAAAATCCCCTTTCACTAGAAAATTCAAGCCATTAATTAACAGTAACACTCATCTATTCAAGACTTGAAAAATTACCATCCCCAGGGCGAAATCCCATGTCCTCCTCCTCCACACCGCGTCTAGAGCCAGGGGTTTCTGAAAGACCCGATCACACTTTACAACGAGGAATTTAATCCATGTTAATGGGCTATTAGCCAGATAGGGTATAGTTATCAACCTCCGTTCTCGAAACCCCGTTATACTTGGACAAGAGTTTCCTCACCCCTACAGGTACTCCTCCAATCGGCTTATCCAGCAAGGGGACACTTCCCTGCTTGCATTTGATAAAATTCTTCTTATTAGAAATCCAGGCTTGGTAATGGACGCACAGAATTCTCGATATGGTGGTTTCCAGCGGTATGGAAGGCAGTCCCTTCCCCACCAACAAACTCTGCATGTTGTCTCACCTTTCCCACCCACCCTAGCCCCCAATACCGGTACATCGTGTCGTTGTTGGGGGCAGGGGTGTAGGGAGGGTATTGTCCACTGGTCAGGAAACAAACACATTCAAGAAGAACCGTATCATGCAGCATATCGTACAGTATTGGGTCGAGGTGATTGCCATAGCTTTGGCCAAAGTGGGGGAGGACGAATCGAACTTCCGTAGAACGCTTCTTCTCTGCGGTGTGTTGGGGTGAAGTGAAAAAAACGTCTTATTCTCCCTTCTCCCTGCGTGTAGGAGACGAAATGGTGTGGTGTCCTGTGTAAATATTGGTTTCTGTACATTATTCGTCCGATGATACCTTTCAGTCATTTCCCCAATTTTTTTTTGCCGTTATCTAAGGTTATCTCCCCTGCCTCTGGCGCATCCAGAGGTCTTGGTGCTGCGAAATCCATTCCGTTCTTCTGCAAGCTTCATTAGTAGAAGTACACGATGTAAGATTATGCTCACGCCTAAAAATAGCACTGTCGTTTGTATCAAGAGACTACAGGTAGTCCGTATCCTATGGACACCTTCGATAGTTCCCATTCGTCACCTGTCTCCTTGCTGTCCCCGCAGCGGGAGATGGTAGCTTCAGATCGTGGTTGATGATACCTGTGACACCAACACACAAATCACTAGGAGTACGGCACAATGCTTACCACTGCTATGCTCATAAGTTACGAAAAAACCAAGTTACAGTATATTGTCCCAACAATCTAGTGCTCATGATCCAGCACCCAAGAGTGTTCGTTCACCAATGCGCAGAGTGGGTGGCCGAGTTGTTCCTGGTAGGTTGACCACAGGTAGAGGATTGCCTAGCAATAATGGGAGTGGAAGCGTTGATGGATAAAGAGTATACAAGTCTTTGCTGCATTACAATCTATAAGAAGGGGCGTTCACCAATAGTTTCGGCGAGTTCTTCCTTCTTATTTTCCCTTCCCTCCTTGTCTATCAACAATTCCTCTATGGCGAGAATTGTAGTTTCACCTGATAACTTTACCAACCACCTGCTTCTTGGTCTCATGCGGACCTACTCGCACCGTTAATCACTCGCTATGCCTCTCTTTCGCTTCCACTACCATTCATATCCTCTTTATGACGGGTGCTGCTCGGCCTTTATGAGCACCCATTTGGATATGACACCGCGTAGTGAGTGCCGTATGAGTAGTATATCTACCGACACGACACATCCTACCGCGCAAAAGTTGCGCTTAGAACCAATAGAACCAAATCATCAATTCAATTGGTTGTCTCCGCCCACTTGTAGCGTGGTGCACCGAACAAGGCTGTCACAGGGCCGCCCTGCGCTCTCTTTCTGGTCACACAAGGCTGCCTCTTGGTCGAATGCGGTACAGTACACAGCCTGGATACAAAAGCAAAAAGGGTTTCTTGGCGGTGGGGTATGCTGTATTTAAGGGTCTGTGAGGTTTCTGAGGATTGCCATGTCTATTCTTTCCCAGTAGGAACGTGCCTAGTAAATATGGAAGATGATAAGAATACGAAGACTGTGAGCAAGGCCGAGAGGAATGTTGGGAAGCGAGGGGGCAGTGGGGGTGGAGGAGAAGCGAAGGGGAGGGGCGGGAGCAGGAATGGAAGGAAGAGAGCGAAAACTATTGATCAGCAGCCAGAAGATGATGAAGAGCCAGAGACTGTGCCAGCGGTCGAAGAGGCGAAGGATGGCGAAGAAGTAAAGGCTACCACGACTGTAGCCGCTGAATCGGAGGATGTCACCGACACGAAGGATATATCGGATACGAAGGAAGGGGCGGACCAAGCTAAGAAGAAGCCCAACAGCGCGCGCAAGAAGATTGCGAAACGAGAGCTATCTTGCATTGAACACCCTACCGCGGTATTTAAGGATATCTCTGACCTACGGTGGCTCCCCCTTTCTTTTTTGTATGACTAACGCAGTCGCTAACTCCATGGTATAAAGGAACCACATATCAGGCCATCACCGTCCTTACCACTGTATATTTTCCTTCGCATCTTGCCCACAGACTTTCTCAAGCAAAAACGAATGGAAACGCCATGTTCACAGCCAGCACCTTCTCTTCCACTACTGGCGCTGCGACCAAGCCCCTTGCTCTCCACAGACCGACCCTCCACCCTCACCATTAGGGGCGAGAGAAAAGAACACCTTTAATAGAAAGGACCTTTTTACGCTGCATGTCAAGCGCATGCATAACTCTACTGTCACGACGCCCGAGGGGCTGTCAGACATGGTGGAGAGGTGTAAGAGGCAGAGGCGAAAGCCACCAGCCTGGGAAAAGTGTGGGCACTGCGGGAGGGAGTGGACCAGGGATGAGTTCGGTGAGAAGATGGAACATATCGGAGGGCACTTGGAGATAGAGGCTGGAGGAGACAAGGCGGAAGGCGCTGAGAAGAGGTGGAAAATTGATGACGAGTTTATAGAGTGGGCTGTTAAGGAAGGAATCGTTGAGAGGGCCGATTTGGAGAAGGAGAGAGCGGTGGTTGGAGTGGGAGGGGTCATTTTGGGAGGGGGGGGAGGGGCAAAAGATTTCGATGGGAGGTATAGGCTTGTGAACGTGGTTAAGCCTGGCACTCGTGGGATTAAGCCTTCTGCGTAGATGTTTCTTTGGTTCACTTCTTCCACTTTGCTTGATTCGTGTCCGACTTTACTTGCTCTACCTACTCTGTGTGCCTGGACGAACAAATTTCGTATTATTTTCTTCCCTTTTTATCGCAGCCTCAATACCCACCTGTCATTGTCTTGTTTGTTATCACGTTCTGCCCCCTGAGTTCCCCTCAGGGCGCTTGGTATAACTAGTGTCCCTTTATCCTTTTTTTCCATATCGATTACTGTCCTTCAATATAAAACAATCCTTTGAATCATACAAATTTCGTGCTTATCTCGAAGCCGTACATAATATCTGGCCTCAAAGCCTAGCATCAGAGGGTGATTCTAAGGACTCCAAAGTCACCTCTTCTCACTCGCCGCGCTCGCCTTCCTTGCCCTCGCTGCGTATGTTTCTGCTCATTACCCCATAGGGAAACTACAAGTAGAAGAAATACCGAATCTGTAAGCCAGGCTGCATTGGGTAAATCGATCGCGATAGAGTACATAACGTATCACTCGAGACATGTCAAATATGATACAAAGGATCATGTGAAATTCTATTCTCACCATCTGCCATGCTCCACTGTAGCTAAGCGCTGCACCCCAATTTCACCCACTATACCATCGCCGCACAACCCCGGCAATCGACACGGGCATGCTATTTCCATCCATCATCCCCACGGCAAACATATCATCCCAAAACCAGGGAAGTGTGTAGTTCAGCCAAACCGCAACCCAAACACGTCCTACCATCCTAGTCCACGTGGTGCTCTTGCCCGTATGCATCGACGACACGAGTGTCTCGAGTAGTATCCCGAGGGGTTGTAAGAAGTAGAACGCGAGAATGCCGCGGGGCACGGAGGACCATGAGAACGGCGGCATGACGAGGAGTGGCAGGGCATGGAAGAGGCCGCTTATTAGGAATGAGAGGGCGAGGGTTGGTGCGTAGGAGCGTGGGAGGTGGAGGCGTGTTAGGATGGAGGTTGAAGTCAGGGTTAGTGTTCGGCGGAGGGTCTGGTGCCAGAATTTGCCCCAGAAGTTACGGATTGAGGTTATGTCTGTTAGGGAGCCAAAGAGGGGCGGCCAATTCTGTGCTCGAAGGGGTCATTAGTGGATCCTCTCGATACTGAGAGTAGGTGGGGGAGATACCTCTGGTTCATATAATCCCGCCGCGACAACTCCCGCAGAACAAAAGACATGAGTGAGTTCGATACCCGCGAAATTTACCACAGCAATCGCAAACCTTCTACCAAAGCTGCCATCCCTAGTGCTTAAATATCCACCCCCCTCTGCGTCGGGGATTTTGTACCCTTTAACCACAAACTCATGACAAAGGTCGTACCCCACAGCCAATAACACACCCCACACCACTCTCTCAAACACAAACTCCCACCTACCAACTTTCCTATTGGTAGCGGGCACAACTCCCTTCGCGCGAAAATTCCACCCGATCCCGCGCTGATCGAGAAGTAGTTTTGCACTCCAGAGGATCTTCCGGAAGGAGAAGCCCCACGTCGCGGCTTCGCCCGGTTTGCCGCTACGCAGGTAGAAGAGTGTTTCGGGGGGTGCGGGGAGGAATAAGTGCTGTGAGAGGGTGGAGAGATAGAGTGGCCAGAGGGAGCCGATGGCGTAGGTTAGTTGAGGGTTCGTAGGGTCAGCTGGGGAAGCATGTGTTACGATCACGAGGAGTATGATTGGCGGGACGAAGAGTGCGCTGCGGAGGGGGAATGATGGGAGGGAGAGGGAGAGGATGCAGAGGAGGTGGAGGAGGAGTGCTGAGACGAGGGGGCCGGGGAGAGGGATTGAAGTTTGGAGGGCCATTAAACGTGCTAATGGGAAAGGGGGGGGGAGGGGGAAGGGGGAAGGCAGCTGGCAGTGCTGAGTTATTACAATCTAGAAATGATTAGTTTTTACCTGGACGAATTCGGCACCGGGTCGGGTCATTCGGCGCACCCTCCCGCCCCCATCCGTCCTCCTCGATTATCCCTCGTATTTTCTACCGGCTAATTGCACTCCCAGTACCAAGCTTGGCAGGGGAAATCGAGCTGACACAACTATCTACAGGGATCGCCCACCTTCAACCTCCTCCCTTCCTCCCTACTTCCTCCTCCTCACCCAACACCTGCCCCATAACCCCCACCACCTCCGCAGCCTTAAACCTGTGCATCAGCTTCCGTATATTCTTGCCCTCCTCGACGTCCTTCTCCCCGATTGTGCGGGCAACGTGGATTACCGGGACGTCGAATTCCTATTCTCACAATCAGCTTGATCACGGCGATAACCGGTTAGGAATAAGGGTTGGGTACGTAGACACGCCACTTGTGGTCCTTCATCACGTCTACTTCGGTGTACTCGAACGGTCTCTTTTCCCATGCTTGGGAGAGCTCGGTGCGTGCCGTGTCGCAGAGGCTACACGTTGCACGGCTGTAGAGGGTGATGTGGACCGGGAGGCGGCGGAGGAAGAGGGCGAGGGTTTGGCGCATTGTTTGGCGAGGTGGGGAGGGAAGTGGGGAGGAAGAAAAGAACAAAGAATGATGGGGGGTGGGGGGTGGGCTGATGACGATGGAATAGAAACCCTAACCCTGCATCGCGGCTTCTGTTGAAGATTTAATGTTATTCGCAGATAGTCTACTCGAGTACTGAGTTCGTGAAAACGTTACTAAATTTGCTACGAACTAAACCCCCCCGCCAAGCTAAAATTTAAGGAAGATCCCCTTCGCGTCCAACTTAGCTTTCATCTCTGCAATCCTGTCCGCCGTCTCCTTACTCCCCCAGAGCTCTTCCGGTTTCTCACCTCCTACTCGGCAAGCAGCGTATACCATCATATCCTCACTCACGTCCCCTCCTCTCACCGCCTTGCGCACGTCTCTACTAAACTTTTTCGCGCTCTCATGATTCTCTGGACGATTGTACCATGCTATTGGGATGCTATTCCACCGTCACACAGTCAACAACCACTCCAAGCACATGGAGGACAAAGAAACTAACCACCAGATATCAATATCCTTATGCGGATACACACCCACAGAGCTCTTTCTCGCAGCGCCCATCCCCAAAAACTCAATCAACACACAGGACTTTCCCGGATCATTCCCCACCGCAAGCAGATTCTCAAGCGCCTCCACCATCCCCTTCAGTGCTTCAGCAGTTACCCGCTTAAGCCCCACCCCAGCCATGTGCTTAAACCCCCCGGGTTCGCCGACATCTCCGTCATGGCTATTCATCTGTACGTATGGCACTCTTGAGGCCGTCTCTGTGATAGGCTTCAAGTCATATAACCCTTTCAATTCCCTCTTCGCATCCTCATCGCTACCATAGTAATTCACAGAGAAAATAAACAAAGGCTCACCCCCCTCCGGCGGTGATACAAGCATGAGGTACACTGCGGTATTCTCGTCCCATTTCGTAGTGCTCAACAAGTCACCAATTTCTGCGGCCCGGGATGCTGGAAATGTTATGGACGCAGCGAATACCGTTCCGTCTGTGGTGTTTAGGGTTTCGTTGAGCGGGTAGGTTTTCATCCGCAGTTCTGTGACGACGCCGAGGGTTTGTCCGGCGCCGGCAAGGATGTGGAAGACTTCAGGATTGGACTCGGGGCTTACGGTTAGGAGTTCACCCGATGCGGTTATGAGACGGGCGGAGAGGAGTGAGTCTATCGCCATCCCGAGCTTTGGGGATAGGGGGCCGAGTCCACCGCTAATGCAGAGGGAGGTCATCCCGACGGTGTTGCATGTTCCACTCACTGCTCCTCGTTACCATTTCATGTCCCCCAAATAAGATGTGATGGAATAACGTACTAACACACCTCCCCCTCCCCCCCGCAACCCCTACCACCTTCCCAGCCAACGCCCCAGGCCGAAAACGAATTGTGTCATCACCATCATCATAAACAACTTCATCCCACCCTGCCAAGTCAAGAATTATCCCATCACATGAATTAAACGCACTATGCCCACCACCCCTCGCAGAGACGCGAAGATTGTGCTCAGAGGCGAATCTGACGACGGTCTGGATGTCGGATTCACTGGTTGTCTTGATAATAGCTTTAGGGGTAATCAGGGCGTAGTCCGTCCAGTTATTGTAGTCCTCCGCAAATCCTCCCCCCGGGATCGTGAAGGTGGAAGAGTTGGAGAGAAGGGGTCTAAGAGAGGTGATATTTGCCATTGCTAGAGTTTGTGGGTTACTTTGAGATGTAGTATGTATGTAGAATTACTGTTTGCGGTGGAAGTAGTAGTCCGCTGAATGAAGCAGGATGGGAGGTTTATATATCCCTCCACCCTTCACCCTCCACTCTTCATCACTCGCATGCAAATCAACAAAAAAAAAAGCCTAAACAAAGCCACTCCACCATTTTCACAAATACTCAAATCCAAACCAAAGTATCCCTCCACCACCTCGGTTTCCCGAGCCCCATCAGGACAAAGAACCCGCGGGCCACGTACTCGTGTCTCTGACCCAAGAATGGCACCCGTGTGCGATTTTTCACGGGCCTATAAGTTAGTGGCTGCGGCAATAAGAGTGCAGCACTGGACATCTTGACACCGAATTGGGAAATACTTTTTGAAAACCGCTCGTACAGCACCCCAAAAGTGCTATTTTGCGGCACGGGATAGAGTTGTGCGGATGATTTGAGGAGGGTAGCTTTTCTCATCGTACTTGTTCTATGCTACCTTTACCGAGGTTACCTAGTATTGTTTTTGTGCTTCCTTGTCTGTTATCGTAGTTTTCTTCTTCTTATCTTTCTTCCGGTGTTCTTCACACTTAATTGCAATACGAATCTCTTCTTGCATTCAGTGATATTTCCAACAATGGCACCTCCAGCCTTGTTTTTCGAGCAATCGGGTTGGAGGGACGGCCAAGACAGACTAATAATAGAGAAAGGTAACCCTCAAGAGAAGGCACTAGTACTTGTACGAGTACCGGTGCTCAAAAAGTAAATTTACCTGAATATACGGATCAAGGATTGGCACACATGAGCACCCGCACTAAATCCGGGGTGCATATGTTCAGGGAACTTATTGAGGGGTATCTACCTGGATATCGTAGTTATGGTGCTGGGTATTGTACTGTACTCGGAATTACTCGGAGGCCAATACAACAACAATTCTTATAGAAGTGCTCGGAAGATACTCCTCTCTACTACCGGTAGCAGTTCCATATACTCCAAATTTACAATAAGAGCGACACACGCTCCTATCCAGGGACTTCGGGCCAATCTGGGAGGCACCGCGGCGGCGGCAAGGGGACAATAAGTTGTACTGTACCGGCCCCCCGGAGCATTCTTTCTTCGCATATCGAGTGACAACACAATTTAATCAGAGGCCAGGCTTAAGATCTGACAAAGTAATCAATTTCACCATTCCCTTCATGTCTCCTCAAAGCTTTTACTGTCATAGTGTGGGGGCGCCATTGTTTGGAAATTCAGTGAGGCTTGGTGGTGATTCCCTCGTGATTAGTATAGACTTACCGGTAGTAGTGATACTTTTGGATCAGCCTGGGACTTTCGGACAGGGGTTGTATTCGTGCAAAGAGAGAGATAGAGAGAGTGGGATTTGGAATTACCCATACGCGGTACGCGCCGAAAATCACGAAGTTTCCATATCTGTGTTACCAAGAGTGTAATCAGGGCCGAGGATGGTTCGGTGTGGATTAGATTAGTTTGTTTAGAGATTGTTTGATGTCAGAGGGGTCAGGGCATGGAAAGTACAAGGGTGTGTATGGTCCAGGAGTCAAGTGAGGCTGGAACACTTAGAAGGTTTTAGGAATTAGGACTGGGGAATTCCGGGGGTAACTGTAGTGATTTAAGGTTTGCAAGGCTTGAGAGTGATTAGTGTTGTACTATGATTTAGAAGTATGAGAGTAAAGGTGCTAGTATTGGGGCTGTCAGAGATCACCAGATACAAGGAAAACTGCACGACAGAAAGGAGCCAGAACATGGGCGCCTGGCGCCAAGGGAAACTGTTTTAGGAGGCGTTTGGAGGGGGTGAGGGAGTTTCCGGAAAGTGGAGGACAATGTTAAGAAAAGAGGTTTGAATATTCGATCGGGGAACACCCAAATACCCCTCCCTACATTTATATTGGCTGAAGCACAGTCCAAAAAAAAGTGCCTTTTACCTAAACGTCACATTCAAGTAAATTCTCCGCAGCTCCTCGGGGTTAGAAGCATTTACTCGACGATGCTAAGTTAGAGTCCACGGAGAAACAAGATCGGATATTAGAACCGTTAGAAATCGGATTGAAGAATGGCTAAAATGTTCATGACGGGATACCGAGAAAATACAAACCTTCATGATAGACTGCCTGTATTACGGTGGATAAATCCCTTATCTTGTTTGCCGGAGCGGGTAGTGAATTAGCGCGAGTCCAGTCAGGGCCGTGATTCCGTGCCATAAGAACTTGGGGGGGAGGGTACGTGTGGAGGAGATGTTGGAATTTCAATTCTCGCCGGTGCAGGAAGGAAACAAGGCTCAGCACTCCCGGATCAAAAAAGCAAAAGAATTTTATCACACTACGCCTTACTGTTATTGGGGGGGGCAACTACGATTCCCCCCTAGTCCATCTATCTTCTATATATAAAAAAAAACTTGACTGGGCATTCGGGGGAGGGGGGGACGATAAATAGACGAAACCAAAATCCACTCGAGAGCGGGGCCCCCGAACTCTGATAGGCGCTGATTAGTTATATTTCTACGGGTGAATCATTGGCTGATCTCTTCGCTCGGAAGATTTTATCAAGTTGATCACGTTTACCACAGGAAAGATTCCTGTTCAAGTTTACATGTCCGAGTGATGGGGGTATCGGAGCTGCTTGTAGCCTCGTCAAGCGAAACTCCTTGTAGAGATGGGGGTGGCAGTGTTGGTATTGGCCAGTAGATAGCCATGTTTTATGGTGATGCGATATCTAGGGGTGGCTATAAAGTATAGCTAATCCACAAAGCCCAGGAAGGGCCGAGCCTGATGCATAAAAGAAGGGTCGAGCAGCACTCTGTAGGGACAGCTCATCAAGCCATTCTACTCTAACTTAAGCACTATATGGCTCGGGGCATTGGCTACAGATGGAAGATCTTGATTGAGCAAAGAGCACCCCACGAGAAAAACTCAAATCGAATGAGATCACAGCGAAGGCAAGCACGACAGAAACTTGGATAGGTTAACCTCATAGTGTAAGGGGATGTAAAGTACGAAACGGGAAAGAATAGAGATCGGCATAAGAGTACCTATTCTAGGTTCAAAGGACCCTCCCCCCCCGAAAAAAAAAAACATGTAATAAACTTCCAAGTTGTTATCAACCCGCTACTGTGTAATTACCACAGGTGCAACATTAGACACAAAAGGTGTCAAAATTGAATAAGCAGCGGGAATGAGGTTACCAAGAGAGGCAGAGCGGTTATGATATTTGAAAACGTGAGGTAAAGAATAGCGGTGAGGCCGGAAAGCTGCAGAACATAAGGCTTAGGTTTGGCCTCTGCGCCTTGCACCCAATCGGGTCCGGGGTGGGAATCAAACAATTGTGGACTAAAACAAATACCTCCCTCCGGAAGACTTTTAGGATGTAAGTTATTGTGAAACATCTGATTTTTCTGATTCCTATAGATCTTGTACTGTCGAGTCAATACGGTGCCGTAGGGAAGGGACTGGAATAATTGGACTGTGTGCTCTGTCGTTGGAGTTTCCTCCTCCTCCTCGGTCAGGACTGGTTCTCTTTTGCTCTTTCATTTCTCTCAGAGGGGATGAGCAGCCCTCCCCCTTTATATTTTTCATCCCTTCAACAGAGCGGAGAGTCCCGACTACATAGCATATACCGGTAATCCAGTTACTCAAGTGTAATTTAGAAAACGCACTTGAATAATTCACTGCTTCAATGCAGTTGGATTTAGACTAGAGGTTTGATTAGACCGCAGGAAAATAACATTCTCGAAAGAGTGCTAGGATGCCTCGCTATACAAACCATGAACATGACCTCACATTGAGACTCAACTGTTGGCAAATGATTACTAAAGGAGGTAATATTTTCTAATGTAGGTTACAGCACTTTCCAACTGCCGGCACAAGGACCCTCTCTTACAATTCTGCAATCGATCAGGAATCAGTCTACTGCGGAATACGGCATAGTCTGCTCGTATCTCTGCTCCGCCGCTTCGAAAAGAAGCCTTGACCTCAGGCTCCCCTACTCAAACATACATAGCAATTCCCGTATTCTCAAATACGAAGATGGATCCACCTGATCGGCGGTGGTAACCATCACGACCAATCAATCAACACTCATGGTACCATCTCTGAACGCACTTTTTGGTATTACAGAGGTAGGATATCACGTGCTACTATATGAACGCTATCACATCTATCTACCCCCAGGCAGTGATGCAGGTGCCGTCAAGTGAGTAAACTTAAATAGAGAACTGCGATCACTGCAGATGGGGGAGGAGATCCAGAGTGGGAGATGGGTAAGCAATCGAGGACAAGAAAGGAACAAAGAACCCAAGCCGGAGCTTGGATCCCACGATACATGCAATACATTATTCTCGAACAAGAAATATATCGGGAAGAAGAAAAAAGAGGGAATAATTGAGTATGATTGTCATTATTTTAGCCGATTCGTCCTCAACCTGCCCTAATTGTTGGATTGCCTATAGGAGGGAATGCGGCGCGGTCATGCGGTTATGCCTGTATGATATGTGGATATGCGGTCAGGAGAGATACGGTTATAGGGCATGTGGCATTGTGGTTTCCGGTGGTTAGACACTTTGCTGAGGGCTGTTGTTTTCACATTCTATGCAGCTAGGCATAGGATATCGGTTTCATGGTTTTTGTTGATGTTCCTAGCCTTAGGGTATGAGGTGTCGGGTATTTGGTTTCATTGTTTCTTTCATACCATACGCCACTAGGCATACCGTAAAAACTGGAATAATCGAGTGGTGTGCTATGATATGTCGTTGGGAATTCCCTACTTTAGAAAAGGGGGCGAAAAACAAAGCAAAAGAAGAGTTGCTCAACCCCTCTGAGAGACATGAAAAAAACAAAAAAAAACATCAGACCTTACCAGAGGAGTCAACTCTGACTACATAGCACACGACTCGATTATTCCAGTTTTTACGGTATGATGCATACCGTACTAGAGTCGGTTCACTAGCAGGGCACAGGCTTTAGGATCACGGAGGATGAAGGGATATCAGGATGGTTATAGATTGCTTGTGATCGTTAGGGATCAGGTTTTGCTCACTACGTGTGTTTCTTTAGAGAGTTTGTTGAGTTTCGGGAGTGTTTTGTTGCCGCCGGCTAGATGGAGAGATATATCTCCTGGCCTGTCCTTAGCTAGAGAGAGTGAGAGGGAGCAGCCATCTAGACGGCCATTCCTCCATCTTTTTCACTTCTCCGCTTAGAGTCTATTGCGATTGCACCTTTGTCTTTTTCTTCGTGCTTTCCTTTAGGCTTCATCCCTTATTCGCTGCAATACCGGGGGATTCAATGGCGGAGGGGGTGGGTCGTGGAATACACCTCAGCTATACCATTGCTAACTGATACAATACTCTCTACAAATCGCACCGCCAGGATAATCTCCTAAAGGTCATGACAGCTTATGTCGTTCTTGCCACTGCGTACAGTACCATTTCATCTCCAGTCAAGTTACATTTTCGTAAAGTTAGATTTACTCCCATGCTAATACTAATCTCCTTGGGATAGCTGACTGCCAGGCACTGTCACTGAGCGTAGATTTGGTGCAAACGGGATCCTCGCTTGTCGCCATTTAAGGGTTAAAGACTCGGAATAGTAGGAAGTGGGGTTGAGCGAAATTGCACGATGTCTTAATCTAGCAGAGTTTTCTGGTGTAAGGTAGAGCCACCATTAAGGGCCCAACATTCCCAGGGCTCGGAAGGGATGCCCGCGCGGTTTGGATCGGGGGTTTGTTTCTTTCACGGGGGTAATGAGGCGTGGGATTGGGGCGGGGGGGCTCGGCGAGCGGGGAGATGACAGATTAGGTGGTGGGGGATGCCCTACGTGCGAAGGGTATAGCACCGTATCTTAAAATTAATGGCTGAAGAAGTGGACAGGTATGGCGAGGATGGGGTAATACGAAGAAGCACAGCACTTGTTCTATTCTTAAGAGAAAATGTTAGGAGCATGAGTGATCATTTATGATTCATGCAATGTTGCCTCGATATTTAAGGAAACTAGTAGAAACCTAGATGCACATCTGTAAGCGGGTAACGTGGGCCATTGTTCCTAGTATTATTACTATGCGTACATCTAAACATGTTCTCGGGAATCTTCTCTAGAGTGTCTGCTACTAGAATTTCGTCCCGGGGGTCTGGAGTTTCGTCTTAGCACAGTCTGCCATGAAGGTATCCGATGATATGGCCTTTGGTGGGGGCCTACAGGCACACTTAGAACTTGCCCAGCAAGATCCTTTTTATCTCAGCCCAAATATAAAACCTTCCAATGATAGATATTAGCGTACCCCAGGACTTCTTAGAAACGCGATAGCCTTTCGTTGCCCGCCAAGTCCCTTTCTACAAAAGGGGAGTAAAAGAAAATAGACTCGATGCGTAAATTTCCGCCTGTCAGCAAAATTTTCCAATGTGGGCTGTGTCATGGAACGTTCAGCGCTAGCGTAGTCATAAAGGAACATACTGGAAGGAAACTAGACATTTAACACCTGGAAACCATTTTCCGCAAGGGGAATTTAGATCCCTTGAGATTGGATAAATAGGATAACAAGGGCCCCCACCTGATAGTAGGACTAGTTGGACTTCCTGATCTCCGGGATACGTTCTGGCGTGCAAAAAATTGACCGATTGTTCCAGCATATCCCACTCCTCCGGGAACACCCATTCCCGAAAATTTCACGCCGCAAAACGCATAAGTCCATTAGAAGCGGTCATGGGGGGCGCGGTGAGATCCTAGGAATCAAGGTCGGGGCAACGGAAACGGAGCATTCGTGAGGTGACTAGTCAAGTTCGGGGACTGGCGGAGGTAGTTGAGGCCGTGATTGTAGTGGTGAGCTGGAAAACGTGAGAAAAGACCTCGCAAAGATAGGACTGAAGAGAAGGGAGGAGGGAAAGGAGAGATAAGAGCCACAGGGATACTATTGTTGCCATTAAGTCTACCACGGATATTGCGAGAGTTAGGGAATACATTCATTTGTCCCTAAAAAAACCCACGAGTGATTCCCTATGACAAAGTTGAACGGTCGGTCAGCTGTGCAGAAGGGGGGTGAAGAGGGAGGAGAGGAACAAAGCCTTTAGTATGGATAGGGAGCTTGCTATGGCCCGTGAGTGGGCTGCAAGGGCATATTCGGGTTCAAGCGAAGGAGTTTAGGAAGAAACTTTGATATTAGTGTTCACAACTGTCCTTGGCGGACTGCTGGAGGGGTTGGCAATTAATAGTTCTTTTAGTTCGGCGCTTCTGGAAGCTACAGTCTCCAATGGGGAGAACTACAGGAAAAAACAGTGATATCGTCTCATCCTCAGTCTCACCCGCTGAACTGTCTGTCGGCTGCCAGTTTCCGTCCAAGAATTCTGGGAACAGTGGGGTGTAAATTGGGAGAGAACGAAGCCCTAGAGTTCGTTACGGGGCCTCCGGGGCCCTGAAAACGCCGGCCCCCAGCCCAATTCCCCGCCCCGCCCCGCTCACCGGGGCGGGGCGGGGCCTTTTTCTCTCCATTCCCCGCCTCTCCCCACGCCTAGGCCCCCGCCCCAACACTCTGGTGTCTTCTATGATATCCCAAACAGGGGGCTCCCCAGGCCGTGAGAAAAGAAAAGCAAGTCCAACGAGGGCACTTGTCCTCCATCCACGCACAAATATATAAAAAGGCCGCCCCCATCGAAACCGTCCCCACCCAAACCGTCCGCCACTTTAAAAACAAAAATACAGGTACCTTCTCCACTCCTTCTCCATATCAACCACAACCCGCTCATCAAGACAACCCCACTCCCAACCAACTGAGAAGCTGAAAAAAATGGACGTCAACCCTAGCCAGCGCAAGGCTATCGCTCGCTGGTCCAACCCAACAGACAAAATTCCGATCACCTCCCCCTCGTGGACCATCTCCGTAATGGCTATAGAGCCAATGGGATATTCCCTCTAGCAATCTAGACTCAGGTCACCGATCGGCTCAACGAGTCGTTTATTGAGACTGACATTCCATCCTTGGCTGTCGATCAGGTCAAAAAAAAACCCGCTATGCCTCTGTAAGTTTCCTTCCTGCTTTCTCTGGTTGACGGGGGGGTGAGATGCCAGTGTACTGATTTAGTTTTAGTTGAGGAAAACCCTCAATGACTTTGTCGATTTGTTGCAAACAGCTGGTGTTCGTTCGGATCGCAAGACCCGAAAGATCCTCGCCCCAGAGGGCGCTCGGGTCGAATATCTCAAGGTTTGTGGCACCTTTTACTCCATATTGGTCAAGCGCGTTTTGGGCGCTAATGAGAGGGTGTCTCTAGAGCCACAAGAGGGCCGGAATCCTCAAGACAAGGTCGTTAAATTTTTTCGAGGAGTTGTGTGAACTTTTCTATACTGATGGGCAAACTGGTGGTATAATAATCCCAGTAGTAGAGCACTGCAATATGAGCAGAGATAGCGCAGGACGGTGGGCGGCGCGGGCATGTATGGAGGAACACAGAAGTGTGGACGGGTGAACGTTCTAGGGCAAGCACGGATGATTAGGGCATATGCGGAGACATATGGCTATCACATGTAAGAGCAGAGTTTTACCTACTAGAGGTGAACCGTAGCTAACAACCTCCATAGCGAATACAACTCCAACATCACCTCCGTCAAACACCCGAACACGAATCGTGCCACCTCCATCACAAACTATTATGGCTACTTGTGCTTGTGCCCAAGCAGATGAAGAGACGGGCGAGGAATATTATCTCATGGAGGAGGACCATGAACTCTCTGCAGTGAATTCTGGAGCTAGCCAGTCCACTTATCAGGATTCCCCCATTGGCAACCACAATGGTGCTCCAGTTAGCAACTTGTGAGCAGTCCCCCCCCCCCACCTCCGAAAAACAACAACAAAGTCCAAGATCACTTCAAACACTCCCTCTACCACGACACTAACACAAAGGGTCAGTAACCTCGCCATCCGCTCGGCCGCAACTCCTGCCTGGCGCTCGTCCCCTGTTGGCTCTGCCAGGGCCGGATCCCAGGGGAATGATGGTCACAGCACCGCCATCTCTGGAGGCGGCAAAAATGATCCCAATGGAAGGAAGCTCGCCGAAATCGCTAAGCTCTTGATTGCTCAATTGGACAACATGATCGCCATCGTCAAGTCCCTTCAGGGGATTAAAACCCAGACAATGCCGGCACAATACGTGCCATACGCAGAGGCTGTTGGTAAAGCCGCGAAGCTTTACCACAGCGGGGAGTTGGACAAGGAGGACTTCCGTCTCGCCGTTAGTTCTTTGAAGCAAGATACCTGGGAGTGTGTGGCTTTCTGCCAAATGTCCGACGAACTTCGCGTCCGCTGGATCATGGAGAGGGCGAAGGAGGGGGAGGGAGGGAAGTGCTAGCAACACTAAGGCCTAACGGCAGGGAGGGGGGGTTGATTCATTAAGCCTATATTACTCGTCGGATTTTGTGTCCTGTGGGATTTATTTCTGTGCGGTTGGCCAACGTATAGCATTCTTTATGGTGTCGATTTTCTCGACGAATTGCTATCCTAGGCTAGCTAAGCTTTGTATGTTAGGTCGAACCGCGCAACCGAGTCAAACAATAAAAGCGTTATATAAACCTCTTGTTCTGTGTTAAATTTAAATCACTAATATTAAAAAATGGTCAGTGAGCAAAGATTCGCCACACCAGTTCAACGCAGCCCAAACGGGGGATTAGCAGTCAATGAGCCGAGAACCGGAAAAAGGGTCTTGGTACCCGGGGCCGGCTCTGGAAGTGGTTTCACAAGATGGTCTAATGGCTCAGAGATAGCCGGTACATACAGTTCTAATCGAGAGAGAGAGAGAGAGAAACCTATAAGCACCCAGTATTAGAAAACTTTAAGCCAAAAGCATCCCTCACCTTGCACCTCCGGTCAAAAACTTCACCTCCTCTTTAGTCTACGGATTCCCTAAACTACCAGTTAGGGTAGATTAAGAACTAAGAAGATTTATTATGAACTGCGATGAACCTCTTCGAACCTGGGCGCACATCCCCGATCTGCACAGGCGGTGTGAGGTGTGAGGCCACCTAGGCATTCCAGAGGGGGTAGCTTGCTAAACGCATCAGAATCGGAGGCTTCCAGGCTACAATCTCTTAGTCATCCCCATTGAAGACCTTCCTAGAAGCTGCAATATTTAATCTCTACCTTCCACCATTCAGCACCCTACAGTAGATTTACAGTACTTGAGTACTATACATAGTGTTCAAACCCAATCACAACCTGCCATTCGCCTCCCTCTGTTCACTCGAATAAACCCGACAACTCATGACAAACAATGTCTTGATGCTTGCAATTTCAGTTTCCATTATGACGTGCAACGTGAGTTTATCAGGGAACCCACAGCTATTATACATAGATTCCATTAACACCAATACCACCCGGCGAGGAGAAGAAAGCGAGAAAAAACAAAGAAAAAGTGTACACCCTGAGGCTGCTTTTCCCAACAAACTGCTCCCCATGCAGACTTTAGATACCTCTAGAGAACCAACAACAGCTTAGACAATTATACTAGCAGCAAGATACGAGCCCCGCTCCCGCCACAGCGATAACAACGTCTCTCGTAATAGAGCCTGCCCGGTTAGGTTGTCTACCCGTGCCAGAAGGGGTGTCAGGTGGAGAAGGGGTGACCATTCCAGACCCGGTAGGTTGTGGGGACACCCGAAGTAAACGGAACATCAGATGATCCTATAGCCGAAGGGAAAGCCGGTGCCTGGGTTGAAGCGCCAGTATCCGGTTCGTCGCTATTATAGTAGCATTGGGGTTCAAGACAACTTTAAACATTAGCTTCCTCTTAAAAACACATCCCAACGTGACAACCCATACCCATCAAGAAACATGAATGACACCATTTATTGGTGATAAAGTCTGAGTCTATGACCTTCACCCCATTGGCATATACACTGCCGTTGTCAATCCGGATTGTTATTATTTCCTTACCCTGAGCAAGTCCTCAGCTCTTTGGTTGGTTTGTGAGGTCTTTTTTTCGAAATGGCTCTGCGCAAGAACCACATGGTAACTATTTAGGAACCCTTAAGTTAGGAGGAGGATAGCAAGTGGCGTTGCTAGGAGCAAAGATAGTGGCGACGGGAAAGCGTTATTGACTGTGTCAGCAAGATTGGCAACTACCCAATGCAACCGGCAAAACGCGGTGAGATTTGAGGCGATAGAAGTAGTGGAAACATTCACGGGAATCGAAAGAACTATCGATAATGTGAACAACACACCGCCAGCAAAAATTGATATTCTGAAATGAGAAAAATGTCAGTGTAAGTTAGCTCATTGACAACCAGAAATCAAAATTTAGAGTCATTGCTTCGACAGGGGTACTGGAAGACATGATGAGGTCTTGATATTGCTCAGCGAATAAAGCCATTAAGTAGTTGCGGGGGGGGGGGCATAGAAGAACGATTGTGTTTAGGAAGGAGGTTGAAACAAGGTAAGAGGAACTCCAAAAAGTTGAAGGTAGATAAAAAGGACTCACAGCTCTAGAAAGCATAGAAGACTTTGTCGAGACTGGAATAGAGAGGGAGGGACGATCGTCCTTTAGAACCTCATTCGTGTGGATTATCATATCAAATTCACCACCAGCACTCAAATCACGATTCAAGTTTCAGAAAGCAATTGTAATTACGATCCATACATCGTTATCTCAATTCATTAAATACTATTCATACTTTTTATGACAATAACTAAACCATTTCCCATTCCCATCTCAGTCGGATGCCCGACCTAAACCCAACCATTATAAAAACAAAGGAGTATCATAGAAGAGCATTATAAAAAATAAAAATAAAAAATACATTACAAAGGCGGCGCATTAGGATCCATCATACACTGGTCGACCCTCATCAACTGCTTCCCAGTAGCCTTCGCGATCTGAATGAACTGCTTGAGGTAGCCAACGGTGGACGGGTACAGGTAATGCATGACGACCAGATTTCCCCCCTTGGACACATCCCGATTGAACGCGTCGAGTTGCTTCTCCGGCGTGTTGGTGGTGGCCCACAGCCAATCCTCGACATCCACGCTCCAATTGATGGCCTGAGCGCCAGGAATGTTTGCCTGGAGTCGCTGCCGCATGCGCGCTCCCTCGTTGCCAAATGGCGGGCGGAAGTACTTGCTGGTGGTGTGGAGTGTCTGCTGAACGGCCGCGATGTCCTGCTGATATTCCCAGTCGATGTCCGCATCTGTCGGGAGAGATTCCATCTTTGGATGGGTGAAGGAGTGCAGGGCGACCTGGTGCCCGCGCGAGAGCATCTCATTGTACACGTTTGAAAGGTTGGTGCTGGTGTCCAGCAGCGGTTGCCCGACGGTGAAGAAGGTAACCTTAATGTTCTCCTGTCTGATGATCTCGAGCACTTGCTGAGCGAGTTCCGGGACTCCGTCGTCGATGGCGAAAGCGAAGCTGTTGGGACGCTTGCAGGCGAAGACGAGCGGCGCCGTGGGGATCTTGGCGGAGATGCTGCCGGTGAAGGTGGACGGGACGGTGTTGACGATCTCGATGCGAGAGACGACGGTGGAAGCACTCGTCAGGAAACCCTTTAATGCCACGCCGATCGCTCGGGTTTTGACAATGTTGAAATGGCTCATGGGGATGTAGATGTCTGTTGTGGAAGCGTACCTTTTGGCCTCCACATCGTCCCATGTTTCGGGGTAGGGTGCCACATTCTCGTTGCAACCGCTGTTATGCTGCTGAAGAGCTACAGTGAAGAGGTTTGAACCGGTGTACGCGATGTGCAGGTATGAACTATCAAAAGAGGTCATGTCACGGCAGGTGGCGGTTATTTGACTGTAGAAAGCAAAGTCGGTGTCTTGAAAGTTGACAGTGAGCTTGCCGCCGGTGATTTTGTATTGGGTTGGATCGTCTCCTCCATGGTAGAAGCCGAGGGCATTGGTGTCTGGGCTCGCGAACTGGTCAATGACTAATGCGCCGGCAGTGGCAGTGGTGACTGGAACCGTGGACGTCGCATCAGTGCTGGTGGGCGTTGCCGAGGGGATATATTCCGTTACAGTATTTCCGCAGTAGAACGCCATTGGGCCGAAGGTCACGGGCTTGTTGTTGAACCCGATAAAGAGGATGGTAACCAACTTGCTCGTGTCAAGCCCCGTGAAGGACGAGAATGGGATGTTGTACAGCTTCTCGGTGCCATCGAATGTCCAGCCCAATTGGGTAGTTGTCCTATCAAATCCGTTGAAGACATCTGGAGAGCAGGTAGCGCTCGATTGCATCTGGATGTTAAATGTGGTACCCGCAGCCGCCTTGATACGAAGACTGATACCTCCGTACTTGTTGGTTGCGCTCAAGCAGCCAAAGCTGGAGTAGAAATACGAGTTAGTCTTTGGTGTGAGTGTCACGCGGTTGTTGGAGACAACAACGGATGTCATGGTTCCATCGTCAGAGGAGGGTTGGTTCATGGCATTGTAGAAGAGGAAGGTCAAGCGGGACTGCGACTCCCAGTCGTCAATGAGAAGGGGCTGGCAGGTGCCTGTCGCCACAACACTCGAGGTGGTAGAAGTCCCCGTGCTAGTCGTGCTAGTCGTGCTCTTAGAGGTGGTAGAGCTGGTAGAGCTGGTGCTGCTGGTGGTGCTAGTAGTACTCGTAGTGAGAGTCGTGCTCTTAGAGGTAGTAGTACTTGTAGGGCTAGTGGTGCCAGTGGTACTTGTAGTGCTAGTCGTGCTCTTAGAGGTAGTAGTACTTGTGGGGCTAGTGGTGCTAGTGGTACTTGTAGTGCTAGTCGTGCCAGTAGTACCTGTAGTGCTAGTCGTGCTAGTAGTACCTGTAGTGCTAGTCGTGCTAGTAGTACCTGTAGTGCTAGTCGTGCTCTTAGAGGTAGTAGTACTTGTAGGGCTAGTGGTGCTAGTGGTACTTGTAGTGCTAGTCGTGCTCTTAGAGGTAGTAGAGGTGCTAGAGGTAGTAGAGGTAACCGGAATACTGGTAGAACCACTAGCGCATACAAAGCTAGTCTGACCGAGCTCCCAGCTTCCACTAGCAGGGGTGAAACCAAACCAAGCCCACGACTTGATAACGGCCAAATTGGCACCAGGGAAATTCGATAATGGGACGGTAATGGTTTGAGTGGTACCGGTGAGGCCAGTGACGTCATAGTAAACACTATTATAGGTAGTGGAGGCACAGGTACCAGCTGTCTGAAGCTCGAGAGTGAAACGGCCACCAGCGGCACCCTTGAAGGGGAACGTTATGGCGTTATATTTGTCACCCGAGGCTGACACACAGTTATCGAAAGATGTGTAAAAGTAGGACGAGCCATCGGCCTTTGGTGTGAAAGTCAACTTCTTATTGGTGGTTGAAGCCGTTAGAGAAGCCATACTGCCATCATCTGCAAACAAGTCAGCTACCGCTTCACCCCCCCCAATTGCGCTCATGGAAAACACTCACCACTCGTCCAACTTCCAAGAGAATTCAGATGAGAAGAGTACTTGGAGTAATCGTCAATAAGCAAGTCCTTAGTGCACACAGCTCGAGTAAATAACGACCGACTAGAGACCTCCGGCACCAAAAGTGTGGCGCATAGGGCCAGAATTGTCCCAACTCCACGCATGACGGGGTATTAAAAAAAAAAAAGAAAAAACCTAAAAAAGAACGAAGGTTTTGGCTATCAACTTGTCACCCAACGAGAGATGTCCGGGGAGGGGTAAAGAAGGGAGAAAAAAGAGGGAGGAATGAATGCGAATTTATAAGAGTGAAATTCGAAAGAGTGTGCAACAGTGGCCCCTACGATGTGCACCAACTCGCGGTGGAAGAACGCCACAGTAAAAAGAAACACATGGTAGGTATTGTACGCTGGGGGTTGGGGTTGGAAGGGGAATTCCGAGAAGACCGAGTGATCTGGGGCCATACAGTATGAGATTGAACACGGCTGAAGGTCGAAGCACGACTTTCCTGAATTGGGCACCGAACTAGACTTGACTCGGTACCTTCCAGGATGCAATGCGGGTATCTTTTTTCCTCTATAATTTAGTGTCACAATAAGGCTCTATTCGGCATATCACAATACAAGAGAAATACCGATCCTCTTAGGGGTTGGGCTTTCCCAAGCGTTCGAAAGCCTTTGGCCAAAGAGCAGAGGACAAGCCAATTCAGACGGCCTCTACCCTATTGACCATTCAGGTTGAAATAAGGGTCCATCAGAAGAAGGCGTGCGAGTTACGATGGGGAGTCTGAAGTGTTACAAGTATGTAGAATACCGGTATTTCATCTGCGACAGAAATAGCCATCATAACAAAAAAAGTTGGGAAAAATGCCGTTTTTGTGGCGTGCGGAACAGGGCCTAGGCTAGCATATATTCCCCGCAAACAAAATCCCTTCCTGGCGATCATATCGTCGTATGATAAATCTCGAACGGGGTGGGCAGGGAGGGAGGTGGCCAAACAGGGAGAAAGGGTACAATGACCTTCTCGGGTCTGGTTCCTCCTATGATATCTGAAGCACGATAAACACATTAATTCGTTGAAACGGAACGAACTGCGCACCACAAGAATTTTAACATATGAAGAACTCCTTGCTCCACGGCACTGAGCGGCAGGAAAATAGGCGAGAGACGGGGGCCCTCAATTGCTTCCCACGTCTGTTGCCTTATTTTCGATAGGATCTAATCTAAAAGCTTGACTCCTCTAACCTTCCTCTCGGGTATTGTGAATGTGTTGCACACTATAGAGTGGCACAAGCCAAGAAGGGCCCCAAACACCCTTCATGGTCCCGAACGCAGAAAGACACTTAAAGAGCGGTGGATATCCTTCTGGTGCTAATAATAACAATACGGAATCCACGACTAGTAAACAGGGGTAGTGGAAGTGGTAGGAAACCAGGGCGGGCCCATTTTGGTTACGATGAGTTGTTGTTTGTGCTCCGTTGCAATGCAAACTGAGCAAGCGGATTCGTTCTTACTCGTACTTCTATGGTTGAAAACGGAACTATCCCTAATCCAGCCGAGGGATAGAAAAAAAGAAAAAAAAGTTGTCCTCGAGCACGAGTGCATGCCCGAGTGATCTTAAAAGCACTTAACCGTCCCCAACATTCACTTTTGTGCAGTTCTTCCCGCGTGCGTCTCCGTGCCGCTCGAAATTCCATTAAGAGACAACTCAATCATGCGGTGCAATTCCCCCTCCAATGACAAACGAAGCTTAGCGACCTTTTTCAGGAACCGGAGTCAAAGAACGGGTGCCTTGCTTGACGGCATGGATACAGACAGGGACAGCAAGGTGGGAAACTGTCAGGAGATGCCAAGAGGTCATTTAACATGCGCAGGGAAGCTTTTTCAACGTGAGAAGCACGATAAGCGGGACCCTACTTGTACCTACAGTACAGGCACTTACCGTTACCATATGATAAACCCATTGGCCACTGCAAAATGTATTGTCCCTGATATGCGGGCTCGGTTCTAGCAAAAGGTGAGACAACCACGGAACAACACCAAGAAAAACTAAAGAAAACCCAGAAAAACTCAGAAAAAAAACAAGGAAACCCAAGAGGTTTAAGTTACCCGTACCGCAGTGCGATGATACGCAAAAGAAATTGGTGTTATAATATCAAGAAGAAGAAGGCAGGACCAAGTCGGACTATTTGGCTGCCGTGTTCTACCGTACTACCATACCGGTACCCTCTCTTCCAAGTCCACCGATACTCGAGTACTCCAGTTACCGCGCTGCGGTAGGTTCCACCACTTTTCCCGACTCGCCCCATGAGATAGCGCCACAGTCGTGGATAAAAAGCTTCCCCAATTCTACCCAGCTGGGCGAGCGAGCGAGAAAACACAAGTCCCTTAATTTTGAGTCTGAAGAATATTATAGAGCGCTCCTCAGGGATTATATTTTGTTCAATCGGTAACACAGTATGTGTCTGCATTACACAAACTTCAGGTAATTTCCTCGGGGAAGGCCCGCGGCTCGATCGCCGTGCCATTCAATGAAAAAAAAAAAGGGGGGGGTCTCCTTGGGCAGGGAAATGCTATGGCATGACCTTGCTGGACTCTCACTCGAGCACTATACAATTTTTCTAGAGGGGTTCAAGCCGTACCATACTCCTTTTCACCACTCACCATGTGGACTCCAGTTGCCTTAAACAGTCAACCTGTCATCTATTATAAGCGCACCTCCCTCACTCAGAATCACGTCCCTTCACTTGGGGTGCCAGTGAGCGAGCGGGAAGAGGGCATCGCACCACAATCTACAACGCCTCGATTGCGCCACTTGGTTTTCACGGACTGCATTCTGCAGTCGCTTAGCCAACAGCGCGCGATAGAGTTTCTTTTCCTGTATTTGTTGTACGTTCCGCTGAGCAGCGTAGCATAGTAAGTTGGGTACAGTCTCAACTGCGACGAAGCTGGGTGGGCGGGCGACGAACGAGGGGGGTATTTGGTGGGCAGATGTGCAAATCGTCAAGGTTAGGGTTGCAAAAAATCACCAGCAACCAGTCCCTGTTCGTTTCCCGCCAAGTTTCGTACCGTAGTGGAGAATATCAGGCCAAGAGCCCCTTTCGCAATACGAGCAGTAAGTTTCTGCAGGTACAAGATCCGGCAAGAAATTGTGGAACAGGGCGGGAAGGACAGGAGAGTCTAGGCAGCACTCGTAGGCGAGTTTATGGACTTGGAAGTCAATAGAACCCGAAGGGGAAAATGTTTATAAAAAAACAAAAAAAATAAAGTTGTGGAGCAGTTATTCGAGGTTAACTGGCCAGACATACCCCTGTCTGTCCCTGTCAATGGCTTCCGACCTCCTCAGGCTTAAGCCCGCAGCGATGCCAAGAGGTTATAACCGGAAAGAAGCGCATAGGGGTATCATACCCAACTCACTCCAACCCGATGAGCAACGATTAGTCGATGTGGAGTGCATGATGTTGGCTCCATCGGGCCGAAGAAAGGTGGCCAGCCCACGGGTATCTTAGACGGCGGTAAGTTTATTTTTCGTGTGTCACCAGTGGGCAGAATGTGGACGTTTAGGGGTGAGGTTCTCCTGGGGCAAATGTGCTGTGCGGGTACGAGTACTTGTACCTTACACCAGCCAAGGGTTTTTCCGTGTCCAACTGTGCAAACGGAGCCTCGGTATAAGGGGTACGGTACTCGAGTAGGCATAGCGATGGCACACCCCGCTTCAGAGTTCTCACCAGTTTTTTTAAAGGCTTTTGACGGGCAAGCCACTTTGGTGTGCTGTGTGCCAAGACTCCATGCTAGCCCCTTGTATCTTAGAGCGCTAGCACAGGGTCCGGTATGAAGTCGCTGAATAATTATCTAAGGTTAATTAGCCAAATATATCCCCTTTCCATTCGGGTTAACTATTCCCGCCCGCCCTTGAGCGAAGGAGAGGCGCAGTTGTTTGTCGTTAGAGTGATGACAGTGTAGCAGGGAGGTGCCTCGGCTTGGGAGTATCATAGTTGGGGGTAGTTGCTTTTTGACTTTGTTGATAAGCAAGGCCCTCCAGTCAGAGTTGTTACCGATAGGCGAGAACCGTCCGTGGGAACACCGGTGCCAATATGGCCCGCTGTTTTGTTGACATGCCAGGACCTATGGTGCCGGTCATCGGTGATCTGGGTACTTGACCATTCATAAAGTATTCGGATGGCTTGGCACCAAGGCTGGAGCATTTGAGTGTAATCTTGGCGCCAAGCCATCCGAATACTTTATGAATGGTCAAGTACTGTGACATTGATCTGGGCGCTGAATAATCATGCCAAGATGCCGGATTTGGTAACTGGAACAAGCACACTTACCATTTTCGGCAATTTTAATGCTTATTAATCAGGAAATATAAGGGAATATTGGAGAAAATTAGGGTTACCCTGCCTTTGAGACCTGTTTTTCGGGGGTGGGAAGGGGGTTTTGGTGGTGGAGCAGGGGTTTTGGTATGTAACATTCACCTCACCCCCCATACAAAACTCTCCAACTTCAAACCCTTATAACTCCACAACCAGTTCTCTTTTCACAGGTTTAAGAGCGACCACTAATAGAGTACATCAAGTAGTATGTGGTTTCGCTCTTAAAAAACTATAGGTCATATTATGGTGGAGTAGTAGACCTTCAAAGTTGGGAACACTTTTCACGAAAAACACCCAGGTTACCCGTGACCGGCACTATACCCAATCGAATCCCGGAACAGCTCTCATACCCACCGTCAAGTGAGCAAAATATGCCGAGGAGTTGTTAGCAATGTTGCAAAGAAGCCCTTCAGTGATCGAACCCGGGGGGTTAGAAAGGGGAGGGGTTGAATCGGGGTTTCTGAAAAATGGGGATAGAAGGGGGGGTTCTTTAAAGACTTAGTAAAAACCAGGAAATATTCATTCTTCAGAAGCCGGGGAGAGGACTAAATTATCAAGAATTGTCTGCTTTGTCATAAATCCTACTAGTTTACCTGCTTCTTTACCGCACTTTGCTGCCTCTTACTATAAATTTTTTGTTTCTTTACTTTCAACTAGCTTCAGATGTCATCCTTTATTGTTTTATTAGAAGGGGTTCTATCTTATAACCCCCCGGTTCGAAAAAGCGCGTTCCAGCCCTTCGATCATTTTTTGATCCAACCCCCCCCCCTTCGTTGCAACATTGGTTGTTAGGAGGCAGCAATCATCCCGATGAAGTCCAGGGTGGAAACCATCACTCGCTTGAACATATCAGAGTACGGTGGTCGTGGTACCGGTACCGTATACGAGTTACTATAATTTGAGAATATATCCCAGGCACCAGCCCATGTGCTGGAGCCTGAAGCGAGAGCGTGACCTACCTGCGGTGGGCCGTTACCTTGCTCAGCTGAACAGTCCAGTACCGGACCGTATGGTAAAGGATCCCCCTCTCATTCCGTGATAAATCTATAATATCTACTAGCTAAAGATCGAGGGAGTGCGCGTAATCATCCACTACCTTCGATCCAATGTCACGGCTGGACCCACTTGCAAGGCAGTCCTCAAATCTCCAAGTCCGAGACAAACATCATCATAAGAGATCACTCGGTTACTCAGCTTCATCCGCTAATGTCGGGAAGGCATTAGTTGAATTACCATGTGGACTGAGGGGACCCAAGGGATACCGCACCTGCATCTGTTCTTCGTTTTTCGTCATTAGCCAAGGAAGCCATCTGGTTACCTCATCCGGATGAGGAATAGCATCCGCAGCTCTAGGCAAATTTCTTGTAAATGAAACCTATAAGTGCAATAAAATTATGATTCCAACGCAGATGGCAAAGCGGGGCTCGCGGCCCGTCGTGCAGCACCGATGGAGATCTATGCTGAACTTGGTGGCTTCATCGTTGTCTGTTCCTTTTTGCTTCCCGGTATTCCACACCGTTCTGCTTGAATAATTATGGGCTTAAAGGTCTATAATGACACGTCAGGGGTTGCTGGGTGTTTCGGATGGCTATCTATTTACTCGTAGTCGCGACGGCCCCTATGACTAGTTGTGTAACTGAGACCAACCTTTGGAGAACACCACAGGTCGACCAAACCTCTGTCTGGAGAACGGAGACACGTTACAATTGTTTCTCAAAATGAGCCCGTTTGACTTCGGAAGGTTTGTTTGTTTGTTATGCCGCAGGCTGGCTTCGATCCCTGATTGCTGCCTAGTACTAGAATACTCTATGGGGTCGGGGGGGCGGCAATCACGATCTGGGTGCCTTGGATGTTCTGGCCAGTTAAAGAGAAAGGAGAAAGTTGTCGCGGTTCATGTATTCTCAAGGATGGCTGTTGCCTGATCGGCGCGCAAACGAGAATATTAGGTTTATGACCATTAGGAGGACACTTCTAGGAGTTTCCCGCTCTGGAAAGCAACCATGGATGTATCTTTCTGGGAATTATGAAGCGGGGGTGTCTCAATGGGCGCTTCGACAAGGCCTGAGTTGAACTATTTTCGACAGCCTATTGTTAGCTGTATGTGCCGCAGGGCACTCTCGACTCCGCTAGCTAACTCACGATCAAGGACCGCTCATAGGTCGTTTGCTAGAAACACATTTGGACCCTCCCATTTCCGGATGCCTACATGTGCCCCCTTGCATGTTCAGAGATGTTCCGGTTTTTTTTTGTCATTGGCTTTCATCTTTGTATTGGCCAATGGATGGCCCTCCTTGCTTCCAAGATCCGTGTAGCAGTGAGCGGCCTAAATGTCTTTTGTCTGGCGAGAGGATGACGCTGATAGAGTTAGGCCTACCGTACTGTTATAATTGATTCGGGTGGTTTGGGGGGTAGATATAAGGTGATGCACTTGCACGCCGTTATCCTTAACTATACTACCTTACAGCCATCCGATCGTATCAAAACCGAAACCAAAATGCCGGCTCCTCAATATACCCTCATAGACACGCTCCCTGCTCTGGCATCTATGCTCAGTGACATCTCGGATCTGCCTGACTCCCCCCCTCCTCTTTACCTAGACCTCGAAGGCGAGAGACTCGGTCGTGATGGCACCATAGCCATTATGCAGATATATGTCCTTCCCCAAAACCACACCTACCTTCTCGACATAACAACCCTCGGACGGAGAGCCTTTACCTTCCGGGGCAGCAACCAGACGACGAAAAATCTCAAGGCAATCCTTGAGTCATCATCTATCACTAAATGCCTCTTCGACGTGCGTAACGATGCGGACGCTCTATTCAACCTCTACGACATCTCCCTCCAGGGCGCGCAGGACATCCAAGTGATGAATTACGCTGCGAGAGAAGCCCGCAGAGGAGCATTCAGGAGAGGGAACCTCGTTATGGGCCTGGCAAAATGTATCGCGACGGATTCCGGACTGAGCACGAACGCTTTGGCGGATTTCAGGAGGAAAAAGCAGGAAGGGGGGAAGATTTTCAACCCGGAGCTCGGCGGAAGTTACGCAGTGTTTTCCGAGAGGCCTTTGAGGAAGGATGTGATGGAGTACTGCGTGGGGGATGTGGTTTATTTACCGGTCCTGTGGCGGAAGTATAATGATGTTTTGGAGGGTCAGGGCAGACTCAGGAGTAAGGTTCAAGGTGCAACTTTGGGGAGGCTAGGGGCTGCAAAGAAGCCGCCTGTCCCTGACGGTAAATGGAAGGCTAATGGGCCTTGGTAGGGGTAATTAAGGTTTGTCTGAATGTGTTCTTTTCGAGGGGTTTGGGTGACATGCCGAGTCACAATAGTCTGAAATATGGATGTGCAGTAGTGGGGCCTAGAGCCATGAGTTAGGCGATATTTACTTGACAAAATATATACTTGACAAAATATATGTTCTCGCTAGGTCTTTATAGACACGGCACTGGGGGGCTTTCGCGGGGTGGGGAACTGTCTGCTTTACCGCACCAAGTGCATAGTAATTCAACATATTTATATCCTTTGCCTGAGGGCTCTCCATGCGGCGGGGTTGATTGAAGGAGTCGAATATATTCACCCCCGGCCATCTAGAAAAGGTATTGGTTTTCTCCTACCGTAGTCTATGATACATCTCACTTGCGACTTGATAGCTAGCTAGCTTGGGTTTCCCCTCTCTGTTATTTCATCTTCCTTGTTGCTCTCAACCTGTCCTCCCCATATACCGGTAGCCCAGATTAGTCACCAACGGAGGTAAGGTACGAGTACAATCACGGAAAACTCAAATACCGGAACACATTCGCTCCTGATTGGCTGAATCTTAGTAATCCAAGGCTACAAGCCAATCAGTGAGGGGTGTCTTTGGGAGGTGGGTGTTCTGCGATCCGTGCATCAAGGCCATAAGTTAAGCCCCGCTTTCTGAAGTGTCCATTTCCTGCCCGTGACTCTCAATAATGCCAGATAGTACCGATATCTACAATCCCTTCGAGGACCTTTCTGGTGTCTCTGAGAAGCCCTCAACTGTTGCCACAGAGCCCTCCAACCCTTATGACACTCTAATCGCCACTTGCAAAAATGCAGTTCGTGCATCTCCGCTTCTATCTCACTCCATTTTTTTCAAAGGAAACAAGAAAACTAAAAGCAGAGGCAAATGTATATATAGGCGGAAATCACAAAGGCCTATGAAATCCACCGCATCAACCGTAACAAGCAACAGTCGGAGAAGATGCTTTCCAAGGATTTTACCGGAATGATTGTCGACAAGACTCTTCTGGAATTTGAGCGTGCTCGCACCGCTGAACCTGCTGGACAACTAGTGCATGATCCTCAGGAGATTGGCGCAAAGGTTTGCTTGACGTTGTGGGTTCGCCCGACAAAGCAGATTAAGGATCTTGTCAAGACGATCCAAGATAAGTTGGTTGATCTAGCACCAGGCACACCCCCCCCCTTCTTATACCAGAAGGCGGAAAACAAAGAAATAACCATATACATCGTTAGACTTCTGGTGCATGCCCGGGGAGAAACTACACATGACGGCCTTGGAACTTTCCCACTCGAAGCCACCCGAGGTCATAAATACCCACGTCGAGATCCTCCAACCCCACCTTCCGGAAATCCTCTCGCTACAAATTAGAAACCGCACGGTCCTGGTAAAGCCCATGGTCTCTTTCGACGCTGCGGCCATGGCAATCTCGTTTGTTCCGGCGGAGGACTGCGAATACTCTTATCACCACTTCCGCCGTGATCTGCATAACATGGTTGTGGCGACGGGAATGGAGATAACTAGTCGATACGTGCTCCCTTCTGCGCATATTACCATCGGTCGCTTTATCACCGCCAAAAACCACTACCCGACGGAGGGTGGTGTCTCGATCGAGAAGTGGCTAGAGAGGATCGCTGAGATTAATAAATGGCTAGAGAATGTGCAGGTTAGGTGGGCTGTTGGTGAGGAGGCAGGAATGGTTTGTCAGGCGGGGAAACTGTGGTATGGAGATGGGGAGACGGTGATGGTGGGGGAAGGGTTCTGATTTGGATGGGGTGGGTGCCTATATTGAGTACTGGTAGACTAGAGGTGTTTGGGGTGATAGCTGGCGCATATAGATCCCGTGGTAAAGCCATTCTATCTTTGGCGGTTGAGTAGCATCGACGTACTGGGCAAGTACTGTACCGCTCAGTGCCGTATTCTGCATCTTGTCCTATCATGTATAGCACAGTAGTCAGGCCAAGAGTCAAATCTCAAGCATCTGCTCACCTGGGCGAAAGGCCTCTTCTCCCCCGGAGGCACATCTCCAGCAGCAACGCGGCAACCACTCTCCCAACAACAGAGAACCTCCCCCCAAAGACTAGCGGGAACAGAAGGCTGCCTGCGGATGCTAGGCTACCGTTAAATTGATATCTCCGCCCCGGAAGGCTGCCTTTGAAGATTCCGCGAATGAACGTTGCCTCCGTAAGTTATATTGAAAAATTATCAGCCAAACACATCATCGCACGTTCGCTGTCCCAAGGCTCCTTGGGAAATCCCTCTCCACCCTCTCGCATCTATCCATCACGGCTTGCCATACGTTACTGTTGGACCTGCGGATGGATGGACTCATGATGATATGCTTCATCACGGGTTCATTGACATTCTAGTTGTAATCGTCGCATCCGGGGCGCGCTCGAGTGCCCAGGAAGACCGGGCAAGTTCTGAGCATAGTTGATAGATTTCTCCTTCTTTTGGTTTTCTTTCTTTGCCATGTTTCCCCCATAGGGGGTAGGCATATACAAGTACTCGTGCAGTAGACCGAAGGGGCTTACCAGCCAAAATCTTGAAAAACCGGTGGGGTTCTCAAGTGATTTGTGCGGTCGCAAGATGCCTGCTCCTTGTATCGTACTTGTATGACGCCGCACAATTTCTTCGGCGGGGCCCCGGACCGTAGGTTTACCGGTACTGATGCGCTGAACATCTGCCTTGCACAGGTTTGTTGTGGCTGTTCTCTCAGCTCAACCCCTACCGTGTTTAGAACTGTTCGCTAAATCCACCAGCGGGGAACGGGGGCTTGACTCGCGTGCAGAGGGGCATGCGAGACGCGAATCGCGATACTAAGCCACAATGGACTCGGCAACGGAAGTGAGAATTCTCGAGTACCGTACTCGAGTACCAATTGATGATATCCGTCAAGTTTGGCCCATCCAAGCTATACCGCGTCTGGAAAACACTAGTCCTTCACGGGGTGCTAAGTCTCTGATCGTGTGGGTGTTTCCAGCTCAAGGTGTCCGGCTTCAATTCGGCCGCGCCAGGAGAGAGTGGCGGTTGGTGGTGGATTTAGCGAGGAAATACCGTAGGGTGTTGGCAACTTGGTGTGAGGATTCACTAAGCCTCCATTTCCCCAACGCTAAGCATCTTGCTGGGCGCTTGGGATTAGTGCTTCCTGTCACCTAGTGGGTCCTGGATGGGCGAGGACGAAAAACTTTTCGTTATCCATCTGTCGTAGCCTCGAATGCAATGCCGCGTAAAAATGTGGCCTATGGGTACAGCACAGCGTGTCTCCTGCACTTTTACAGACTTCTTTGCACCATAGCAATCAAGAAGGATGAACGCCTCCCTCTTCTCACGGCTTTGCCGGGGTAGGAGCGCATAGGCAAATACGGTGCCGGTGCATCACTCTGCTATCATCAACGGAACCAAATGGAGCGAAGCCGCGGGCAGCGAGATTTCTAAGTTCTATGGCGGGCCTAACGTTCCGCCGTATGAGCATCGGGCACGTACGGTGCTTGTAAGCAACCATGTCACACCACAGACTACGAGTACAGTCGGGGTATTCGGAGGATACGGTATAGTGCTTACAATAAAGCCGCTCTTTTGGCATTCGGCAGGCCTAATTCCCTACCTCGTTTTTGATTTGTCAATTATTATACCGGCACCAGCTATCGGTATCGGCTTGGAAGGAAAACTTAGAAAGGTAGGCCACAATGATATGTTTGCGCAACAGGTTTTCCCTCTCAGAGTTAAACGCAGCTTGACGTACTTGTGCTCTGGTGCGCAAGGTACACTAAAACAATTGGAGATTTGGGAGGGAAGGGATTACAGTAATACCGTAGCCTCGAACCCCTCACTGGTATAGGTTGGGTAACTAACGTTAGGCTGACAAGCAATGCAATACTCGAGTACCGTATGCCTACGGTATTGATATCTCACCGCCGATCGTGGGTTGTCCGGGGGGGTAGCAAGGAAGATTTACACTGGTAATTGACTGGCACTCGAGTAGTCCACCGATTCAGGATTCTGTTCCAGGTGATTTGCCAAGCTAAGCCTATTCTAGGTTGATGGGCCACCTTCTGCTGATCGTTTAGCAGTGACCTGTTGTTCTGAGGCTCTGATATCGTATCGATAGTAATACGAGTGCTACCGTACTGCACTCGAATAATGAGGCAAGTGGGAGGTTGGAGTTGGATTGAATTTACTGGGAATTAACTCTGCACTGTGATGATCCTACCGGTACCGGTATGCTGAGGATTTGTTCATCACGCCTACTGGTATTACCGGCACTATGCTGCGCCAGGCAGACTATGAAGCCGGGAGGGAGGGAGGAACGGAGCGAGGCAAGGGGGCATAGCGGGCACTCGCACACTCTCACGCTTGTTACCGATGCTTCTACAGCGCTACCGGTAGTACTACTGCCTACTCGAGTACCGTAGGGTGTGCGCTATCACCCCGCGGCTTCTAGCCCGATGGGTTGGGGGGGGAAGGGGAGGACGAGTGTGGAGTGGGATACGGTAGACTATCGTATTTGGGAGTGCCGAGCGCGAACTGGCTGGGGCAGAGGGCACCACTGCCATTATCTCCCTCGCGCTCGGAGGAGGTATCATAGCTTGCTTGCTTGGAGAACACTGATTTATTCGCACCGCTCAGGACCCAATGGAGTGGTTAACAGATCGGGGGCGGAGCCGGAAGGGGGGCTGAGGTGCTTTGTTGGCGAGTATCATACCTGGTTTGGAATAACCCCGGTTATGCTGGGGTTTGCCAAGACAAGGCGTCACTAGGAGTTTGGTGTTGCCTGGTGTCTGAAACTAGGCCCGTTTAACAAACCAAAATCTCAAAATGTATGATAGTTAGCTATGAACACACTATGAAAAAAAAAATGAGATTGTTTGTGAGAAACTCTCGGTTGAACTGCCTGGTATCTGCTTTCCGTCGTTTCAATGAACTTTGTCGTTTAATTGAGCGGGCGTTGAGGAAAATAAGTGGTTTTTTGCTTACATCCGTGTTACAAGGTGAATAAGGCTGGTTTTAGATGTCCGATGTCATGTGGCTGTGTGTGGGCGGCAACCAAAAAAAATAATTAAAAAGTGCCTCATTCAGCTTGACGCGTATTGGTATCAAAAGCCGAGTTACAGTACCTTGTTAACCTAGGAGTACTAAAGTCATGTCCCTCACCCAACGCCCACTCAATTAAAAAAACGAGGTTCATAGCAAGGAGAAGGAGTGAATGTTGGATATTTCTACGGGGAGTTTCTCTCAATAATCTCATTTCTTTAGGGTATATTCGTTGTTGACCCCGTTGTGCTATTCTGCTGAGGGGGCCGATTTCAGACACCAGGCACCATTCAGCCTTCAGCTACGCGGTCCTGGCGAAAAAAATTGGATGATAGCATCATAGGTGGAGAATCAAGTTTATCGGCGCTCGAGAGAGTTGGTGGCGGCCGGAGGGCGAGCATTTGTGCTGCGCCGTTGTGCAATTTTCTGTACCTGGGCGGGGGATTTTCTTTTCTTTTCTTTTCTTTTTTTTTTGGTTTATGGTCGACTACCGGTATATAACTTACTCGCGCCGCTGAGTTCTTAAGGATTTTGACAGGCAGTCTGGTTAGGATCTGGTACCTTGTCTTTAAACAATTACGATACGATACGCAATACAGTACAATACAACACAATACAGTGCGAAATGTCTCTAAATTCAGAGACAGTTCACCCCGAGGGACCCCCCCCCAACATTCCTCTCTTCTCACTGCCACAAGCCCACCTGCCGGCACCTCACACGTACGGATCACCGCACCACTCACCACACCACCCACCGCACCACTCACCGCACTTCTCACCGCAGCACCCACAGCAACACCCACCGCAACACCCACCGCCCTCCCCCCGCAGCTCACACACCTACCCCGTGGGCAACTATGCCAACAACCCCATCAACCCCACTAGCTCTCCTCCCTTGGGCAGCGGCGGTAGCGGGATGGGGGGTCTGAGTCGTGGCCAATCATTTGATTCCCGCTCAGGGCGCGGTACAATCCCCTGCCCTTCAGCGCCAGGCTACTCGCTGGCAGAACACAAAGCTTTCCGTGAGATTGGAGACTACATGTCCCGCGATGGCGACTGCATGCTCTTGCGGCGCTTTGGAACTCTTCGCTTCCGTGATGTGCTGTGCAAGCAGGCACAGGTAGAAGAGGTAGAGCGACAACTAGCGAGAGTGGATTTCGAGCAGCTAAACGGAGGCGGGAACGTAGAGACGGTGAGGGAGTTGATGAAAGAACTGGATGTTAAATTGAGAGCATACGGTGCGTATATATTTTTACTTTCCTCTGGCAAAGGTTAATTGGCTGATGGTTTGAGGGGAGAGTAGACGACGCTCTTGAACGCTGCCGCAAAGCCTACAGTATGCCTCAACCGAGCCAGCGCAGCATCAGCGACGTCGAGCTTTGGCATGACACGCGGGGGTTCCAAGAATACCTACCGAAGCACCAGCACGAGGACTTAATAAATCTTGACCAACAACTTATCACTAACGGGATAATAACCCGCTTCGCGGCGCTGATAGCACGCCGGGTCTTCAAACAGGAAGTCACCAGGAAGGCCGGCGTACACCAGCTACCGTACCACCGCGCAGTACTCGTCTCGCGAGCGCTGATCTCATTCATTGCGCCAGTGATTTTGCTCGTGCCGGTTGTGCTGCTGTGTTATCTGAAGCGGCTGTGGGTGCAGATTGTCGTCGTTGCGGTGGCCACCATTACGAGTAGTCTTGTAATGATGATTGCGAAGGCGGGGGGTGCGGAGGTGTTTATGGCTACGTCCGCCTACGCCGCGGTTATGGTGGTGTTTTTGGGAGCTGTGGCGAGCGTCGGGAATGGGGGTGGAAATGGGCCCGGGAAGGGGAGCTAGAGGAGGAAGAGGAGGAGGAGGAAGTGTAAGTTAAGGGATGTGATCATGGGAAATGGAGTTTTGGGTTTATGAATGATTGGTCTTTGGTACGATACGACATTCCATTGGTTTTATTTTGTTGTCTTCATGATGATGATGGCTTGGAGTTCTTTCTTTTATTGTTCCTTTTCTTTGATTACCCGCCCGGGTGTCATCAGCACGCTATATCTCACCATTTCTTTCATAATGTTTTTTCTGCATTCTGCCTTGGCTGGGTTATGATACCTGTATATATAAAGAGTCGAACTAAAAAGTTTGTTTCCTTTTTCTCCACCACATTATTGGGTTTTTAGGAAGCGAATCATTGTATGCGGGGGTTTGTCACTTGCATGTCTTGAGTATGGCACCGTGCTGTCAATGCCTGTGGATTAGTTGAGGAGTTATAATAGGATGCAGGGTGGAGAGGAACTACCGGTACTAATGACTAATGAATCAATTTCTTGTTATCAAGGTTTATTAATGTATTTTTCCAAGTAATTGTACTCGTACTGATTGATACCGTCGTGCGTAGCGCTTTGACTAGGGCTACCGTATTGATTTAAGTTACTAGAAAGAGTAGTATATCCTGGAGCAAGTGATACTTCGTGACTAGTCTAATTGACGTCCGCCCTACCACAAATACTCTACTCGTACTCGAGTACCAAACCTACGAGCAGCCTAGTCTACAGAAAAGCAAGCTTTTCAATAGTGCTCGCACTTGCGCGGCACTAGTCTACTTGGAGCCAAGATATTAGCTCTGACAGTATCCCTTCGCACTAGTGCCCGTTGCTCGACTGGTATCACTGGTAGAACACCACCTAGCTTGCGGAGAATAGGTGCGAAAAAAAGAAAACCGGGGAAAACCTCTAACAACGTGACCGATCTTCTTCAAAGAATTAGCTGTTGCCCGGGCACAACTGATATACTACCCTGCACTAAAACTTACGTGTGTGGTGCTAAAAGCTGGCGAAATCCTTGAATAGATGTGGGTCAGACCTTTCTGCCATTCAGTGTATACAATACCGTATAATTGTCACACACCCCCGGCAACAGGCCAATTTTCTCCACCAACCTTGCTTTTCCTCTCCTTGCTCGTATGGAGCTTACCTCACTAGACCAAGAATTCCCACACAGGGCGTTGCACTTCCACTGGGGTGAGGGTGGTGGGGCCGGTGGTGTTGGCGGTTGAAATTAAGTTTGCTTCTAACTTACTATATATTCCGGGTAGGTGGGGGCCCTAGTCACTAGTGCATGTACGGTATAGCCGGTCGAGTTATCATACTTTAGCCTAGTACCTGTATCTAACCTAAAAGCCCGTCGCACGGAGAAGTGAATGCCTGCGTCCTGAAAGAGGTGAAGGGTATGTACTGGCATTACTTTCGGGCACTACACTATTTTAGAGAAGTCTTATCCGATAAATAAGATCCCATACGATATTGGTAGAGGTGCTGGTGGGGGGCTCCCTCTGGAATGAAACTTTTTGTTTTTTTAAATACTCTTTGTCTAGTCCTGGCCCTTGCTTTCACTTTTATGGCACTTTGCTTGTGCCGGTAGCGGTTCCTCGTTGCCACACTGCTGGAGGATAATCATTGTAGGTGTAGGTTTTATGTTTCTCCCAACTGGGGGGAATGAATAAGTAAAATTTAGGTATGATATCATAGTTACTGTACTATGTGTGGTATTATTGAGGGGATAAAAGGCTTAATACCCCTCTTAGAAGTATTGCTAATAATCGAATAGGACTTATGGCTTGTTCAGATACCGTAAAAACTTGAATAATTGGATGGTGTGCTATGTAGTCCAGAATTCCCTTCTCTGGAAAGGGGGCGAAAAACACAGCAAAAACACGGCCCCTTTCCCCCCTCCGAGACAAAAAAAATAAATTTCTTGACCATACTAGGAGAGGAAAGTCCAACGACATAGCACACCATCCAATTATTCAAGTTTTTACGATAGGTGAGAACTAACAACTACATTATGCACGACAACTGAGAAATATTCTCTCTCTCGGAATTCTTTATTTAGCGCTAGTGTGCGTGGTGGACTTCTGTCCGTTAACTTACATTCAATGTATTCCAAAAGATAGCCTGGGGTCCCCTCGTTTGATTTAGAAAGTCTATTGTTTGGTATTTGGTGGCCGACATATAAATTTCTTTAATAAAGGGGATGTCTTCACATGAACTTAGACATCATTTGTAGGCTGTCCTTATGGTATACTCTTTTCTCTTATACCGGTACAACAGCTGCTCTCGACGATCCTGCTTTGGGATTTGCTTGCACTTTTAACAGTTATGGAATTTGGTCAACGCTAAAGGGTGGAATACACTGATATTGGTGCCTTACTTTATGTTATTTTGATAGCTAACTCCTGTTCTGGCTTTCGATTGCGTTCAGATGGAGAGTAAGGGAGGAGGGGGGACCTCACTCACCGGAGGAGAAGCATTCCATCTTATCTGTAGTAGCCCTGGGGTGACAAATTATCCGAATATAGAGGAGGAATGCAAGTCTAGCTACATGCGGGGCAAGGAACTTACAGGAGTTATACAGCAACTATACCAGGATATCTTTTCTATTCATCGCAATCCCTTTTGGAGAATCGTCTCAGACATTTTTTGGGGGAGGCTCAATATATCTGGGTGATCGCTTTAACGAGTGATTTATTATGACATAAAATTTCCTGTCCCAAGGAGGGTGGCTGGGCTCTGTAGGTAAATAGTTGTGGTTCATACCACATATTTATTTTTTACAGCCTGTGCAATGCTGGAATTGTCTCCGCTAATTCGTGGCGCAAACCCCGTAACATCTTTCCGAATAGGTCAATAGTAAAACGGGGGATTTCCCGGACGACTTCTACTAGAAGAACCGGGTTGCCTTGAAATGTTGCAGCGTTGAATGGGCTTCATATGCCATTCGCTGGCAGTAACTATTCATATCCTATAATACGTGAACATATTTCTGTACATACAGTGAATTGGAGGCTTGATGATGGATAGCTACACCTTCCGGTCCCCAGAGACCCAATTAGTGAGGGGCGACCTATAATTAATTTCGCAATGGTTGACTGCTGGGGAGGGGGGTAGGTGGGTTGATAGTGTTAGAGTTGCCTGGGGAGAATAGTTGTAGTTGTCAGAGATGACAGTTGTTAGAGTTTGCCGGCAGAGGTAGAAATACCTTTAGTGATTTCATTTGCTCCGGGGTCGAGGGGGCTGACGGATGGTTTATTTTCATGTCATTGATTTGTTATTATTCCGGAAGCAGGCAGGCAAATGGGGTCCTACATGGAGAGAGGTCAACTATGTGTGTGTGGGAAGCGATGGGATGGTTAAGATGGTTCTATTATTCTTAAATATGATACTTATGCTTTGGTTACCGAAAGTTAGTTTGATGACGAACGAATGAAGTTTCCGATTATACCTACCCTATAGTCTAGTCCTAGTCTAGTTGGAGCGTTTGGGCGTTGGGCTATTTATTAGTTATCCTCCAATAAATAGGACACTGTCTGGGTTGTTCGGGGGGGGGGGGGGGGGTGTTGGGTTGGGTTTTTTTTTGAAAGCCCAACAGGGTTTTGGCGCTTAGCCGGAGGAATATTTTCCTCAAGATTTCCGGTGTGGGTTTATTGTTTGGTGCTTACAGTAGTGATTGCTTGTTTGCTCAGTTCTCCTGTTTGGCTGCCTCAGTGAAACCTAAACCAAGAGTATCTAGTTCCACCAATAGAGCTTTCGAAGTGCCCTAGTAGGGGGTTTGTGGGAAGTTGTTATCAGTGCTAATTGCTTCCTGGATACCCCTATTGAACTTCTCGGTGAGTTTATAGTCTTAGGGGACGGAATAAGCTATAGGTATAATGCCGGTAATGACTACATTTGTGGGATTGTCTTTATTAAAGAGAAAGATTTCCCTCTAAAATAAGCGCTCACTGAGGTTTGTACATAATATAGCTGACTGCTGCTGTGAGAGTTTGTTATCCGATAGGTGGAAATTGGCTTTTTGGCTTGGGTTGATAGCTGATCGAGGAGATACATTTACGGGAAGTATGGGAATTTCAGCTTTGAAAGCGGGCGTGCAAAGGTCATCGTTGTTTTATGCTCGTCTACCTGGGGACGAGGCGACTGTTGGAGTTGTCTCTTCTAGCATAAGTTAAATAAAACTCATATGCAGTGCCTATGCGGATCCAATGGAGCACGGTATCACACAGGCACAATACCGGTATGGGGTGTTGCCTTGCTGTTTATGATGTCTGGGGTGGATTTTGTTCCTCCCTAACTGCCTTCTTTCGACTGGTGTTTCCTTGGCGTAGGAATGGTTGACTGTACGGTACTGTCGGTCACGTGGATCGCCATGGGGAAAATTACGCTGGAACACACGAAACATCGTGAATGTTTGATACCGTTAATTTGTTAGCTTAGGAAAAGGGGTATTTGAGGAGGGAAAGCGAGAGAGAGAACATCAACCCATCCGCACCACCCCCTTTTTCCTCAACTTTCGATTGTTTGCTATCATTGATTTTCATCCTTTTCATCCTTTTGATTTTTATTTCGTTTGACTCCGGCTAGAGAAGCGTGATAAGTGAACTGGAGTGACAGGCCTTTGGAAATTCCTATTCCCGGCCAAAAGAACGCCTGGGGCCCGAGAGACTTCGACAGTATCATACCGTACCGAGTTACCGAAGGAACGGGTTGAATTACCGTACCCCTCCTTTCTTGAGTTCTGTACAAGAAAGCTCGCAAACCTGCTTCCCCTGAATTATCGCGGAACCACGTCCACAGCGAAACGAAGCATCCACAAAGCACATCATGGGACGAATAACGAATATACAATCCTTTGGCTCCGTTAATATTAATACTGGGAACGTAACGAATAGCCACAACAAGACTATCACTGTGGACAAAACAGACGACGAAGACAACCGGATCAAGCAGTGGCTCTCCCCACTCGAGCCTCAGTGCAGACATCAAGGTGTGCAAACAAACCGGGTAAATGGAGTGGGAGGTTGGCTTCTGAAAAGAAGTGAGCTTCGGGAGTGGAGCGGTAGCCGCGGGGTACCTGGACAGGCTGTTTTATTCTGCTACGGTAATCCGGGTGTGGGGAAAACACATATCAGGTCGGTGGGAAAGCTCTCTTGGACAGGTGGATATCACTAACGGCCACCAATAATTAGCTCCTTAGTTATTGACTGGTTATGCCATCAAGTTCATACTAGAGATATCGCTGTCGCAGGCCTCTACTATGATTATCTTGCCCGGGAAGAGCAGTCTACGACGAACATGTTGGGCGCAATCCTCAAGCAGCTTTTGGGGAGAGACGGAATCCCGGCGCCCGTGCGACAGGCCTTTCGTAAGGAGAAAAGGGGCTTTGGCGGACGAGCTGTGCAACTTTTGGACTTGGTAAGTATTCTGAAGACCACGATCGCATCGCTGGCAGATGTATTCATCTGTGTCGACGCCTTAGATGAGTGTCTTCCGAATAATCGGCGAGAGCTTCTTGAATCGCTGCAAGGCATTATAAGGGCTTCTCCGACTGCACGAGTGTTCCTTAGCGGAAGACCTCACATTTGGGACGGGATTAGGGGATATTTCCCCGCGGCGCTTATGAGGCCTGTCTTTTCTACAATCAGGGATATTGAGAGATGTCTGGAGATGAGATTAGACAGAGATACCACACCCGGCGCAATGGACGACAATTTGAGGGCTGAGATTATGAGAGTAATTCCGGGAACAATTTCCTAGATGTGAGTGGAAACAATCATTTTATCCAGTCTGGGCCTCCTTAGGTGTTAGCTAACAATATAATATAGATTTCTTCTTGTTTCCCTTAACATTGACGCGGTCCTGGAGGAGGTTACGATCCACCAGAAGAAGAAAAAGCTTGAATGAGCTGGATGAGGTTCCGGCGATATGGAGAAAGTGACGGCTCGCAGAATCATAATGGGACTTGTTATCCTCGATGCGATAGTCGGACCCTACCATCATTGTGATAATAAACACCAATGTCCGTTCACAACCGACACCAACACCACCCACTCCTCATATCCCACATTTCCAACACTCACTTACCTACCATAATTTCAAAATGTCTGCAAGAGTTTCCCGCGATCGCCTAGGAAAGAGTATCGTGCACAGATCCCGCCGCCGCAAATCGGCCCGCCAAAGGGTCAAGGCTCTGGAAGGAGTCCTCAACGAGTGGACCAAAGTGGCGAGGCAGTTGCACAGGCGGTGTAAGAAGGCAGAGAGGAGGTTGGAGGAAGCGAACCGGGGACGAGTCCACAGGTTCACTGATACCAGTGTGGGTCAAACCTTTAAGGCCATGTACGAAAAGGCCACCATTGGCCAGTGCCGCAACAAGGATCGTCTGGTCACGAGAAGGGGCCGCCAGGAGCGGTACCCGGATTTTGATCTCGGAAGCCCGGCGGAGGTAGATAGGCTGGTGGAGGCAAGTTTTCCTTTAGTTAAATTCTGTGTCAGAGAAATAGTCAGCTAAATTTATCTGAAAATTAGTGGCCAAAGATAGTGAAGGGCCGCAACATGGCCGCCCAGACTAGCAAGTGAGATGATGTCATTGTAGCCCTTGACCATTGTCCGGACAATCTCAAGGGGATTTTGCACAGGGGGTTTAAGATGCATTTCGGTGTTTCCGACAAGGACTGGCATAAAGCCACCTTAGAACAAAAAGATCACACCTTGAGCTCGAAAAACTATTAGCTCTTGAAGGTTTCTCTCTTACCTTAACATTTGTTTATGCGGCAGCTAACAGCGAGGATAGCCCCCCCCGTACATGCTGCCGTCTTCCCTTCCCCGGCACCCCTCCCCCCTATCGCACCCCGCATCCTGAACCATTCTCCCCCATGCCTGTGTTCCTTCCGACTTGTACAGAGGTGGTTGCATATCGTCTAGCGCTTTTTTTTTTTTTTGTGTTGAAGTTTTTTCGATTATTATTATTATTATTATTATTTCTCTTGATTCGTGCAAAATAGTTGATCTTCCTGCAGCCCACGCGAAGGCGCTCAAGCTTCTATATCTTCGTCCTTTCCCTCGTCCTAGGTAAATTCCTCCAGCGCCCATGGTTGAGCTTTTGGATGAAACCTCGGAAGCTTAAAGCGAGTGGTTATGAGATGAAAGCCAACCAGCCGGTAGTTGATTTTAAAATGCTGTTTTCCGATCTATTAGCCTGAGGTGTTTGGGGGATCCTCTTTTTCATTTATCATACTACAGTAATTATGTATAGTCTTACGAGTTGTGCGCCTAAGCCCTCAGGTGCCTACAACCCAATAGAACAAATCTATGTCGCTGGCGATAATCTTGCAAGGTGGCTTGAATCACTAACACCAAGGGGATGCCCTTCGAGATGCGTACTCGGCAACTCTGGGGCGAATAAAGGCTCAAAAAGGAAGTAGGTCGAGCTCGGCATGGGGGTGCTAATGTGGCTATCACATTCGGAGCGGCCCTTAAATGTCAATGAGTTATGCCATGCCCTGGGGGTGGAAATCGGGTCTACAGACTTGAATTCTCGGGAAATTCCCGCGATAGAAACACTTCTAAGATGCTCTTTTGGGCTTGTGACAGTTGAAGCGCCCTCCTACCCTGTTCGTCTTGCCCACTACACTCTTCAAGAGTATCTATCCACTAATACCGACCTGTTTCACAGCCCTCACTCGTGATTGCCGAGGTTTATTTAACATACCTCAACTTCCGGAGCATCAGGGACCTACCGCCTAACCTTGATCAGTCCCCGCCAACAGCACCATTGCTTAGATATGCCTCTTGTTGCTGGGGAACACATGCTCGAAGGGAAACCACAGAAGGTGCGAACACTCTCGCACTGAGGCTTCTTGATGGATTCGATAAGCATGTGTCTTCTGGGATACTCTTAACCCATAACTTTGATAATTGGAACCGGGAGCTTTGCCGGAGTAGCTCGGCGGGGTTGACAGGGGTCCACGGCACAGCATATCTTGGGATTGTGGAGATGGCAGTTGCTTTATTGGAGGCGAAGAAATGGGATATCGATGCAACTGGTGTGGCGGGTAATACGGCAATATCGTGGGCTGTTAGAAAAGGGTATGGGGGGCAGCCTTCCGGCCCAGTGTAGAATTCTTGTGGCCAGTGGCCTCCTATGAGTTGATTATCATGGTCACCACCATCACTAGCGTGGGCACGTCCAGGTTCGCGACGTAATTGAGGTAGGAAACAAGGTGGTATTTCTGGACTTCTCCCAGAGACGGTGAAGGAAGAGAGTAATAGGGTTTTCCATAATTACAGTATTCGAAGATCAGCGGGTGAGTTGTAGAAGTCAAGGGATCGAGAAATGGGGGGATGTTTCAAACAGGGGGCCCGGGCTGGTAGAATCTGTTAAGTTAATAATTTATTGCGGCGATGGCTAATGGTTGGCAAAACAACGGAGCGAAAGGGAAAGAAACCAGGATGAAGCTAACCGTTTGCGATGGTAGGCATCAGCCCCCCAATCTCACAAAGGTCTGAAGAGAATTGGAATAGCAGCAAAAGCTCAAGTTCTATCATACAGGTAACCGCACAACCCGCAGACCCTCAACACTGCCAAAAAAAACCCATCATCCGCGACATCGAGAAACGAATCCAAATATCACCTCCTAGCAACTGGGCCAGCAACCTCACAGTTGGCCCGACAGCTTCCTCCCTCCCCCTCCGCGGTCTGCATTCCCAACAAGGCTGGTACTACAACATGAAGACAAGTCATAATAGAAGATAAGCCCCCCTCTGTTATACATCATCTCCTCCGGCATATCGCACTCAAGTTCGGGGTGCTCTCATAGTAGAATGAAAACATCGATTCCGCTAGCAAAGACATCGAGATCTCGTTCAGGGATCTCCTCGGCACTCTATTGAAGGAGGATTGTGGCCAGGGCAGAAATGTCCTCGGGGACGCGGTAGCCGATGAGGCGGAGCACATGGGGGACAAGGGAAATGGAAAATTGGAAAAATTGGAAAAAGGAACGGAAATAGAAAAGGGATTTAGCTCGGGGAGGTGGATTTTAGGCATCGAAAGAGAGAGCAGAGCGGGAGTGATGATAACAAGAAAAGAAATTGATTAAAGGGAGAATGGGGGGAGAAGAGGGGGTGGAGGAGGGAGGGAGTAAATGAAGATGTCAAATAACCTCATGTGGATCGTTGGCTCCATTGCTTAACGCAACGTTGAAACAATCCACTAAGATAGAATAATTTTTCATCCAACGCTCCTTGCACTCATCCATGGTATCGAATAGTAGCTCGATCTTCTCACTGATCTTGAAATCACCGTCAAAGGAGATCATTCTCCAACTGTCGCCCATTGTAATAAAGCCATAAACTATGCCGCCCCCATTGCAATCTCTCATATCTTTCATAGAGAGGAAGCACTGTTTCCGTGCTTCACCCAGAGATACCTTCTTGGCTTCGACTATCGAAACGTATTTTGTGCTCTCTCGAGATATATAGTCAAGAACCACAAATTCTTTCATACCACTAGTATGAGAATTGAGTGATGAGATCTCTTTTTCTCTCGAGAGGTGTAACTTGCGGGAGGTCTCATGCTTGAAGAGACTCAGTATCGGGTAGATTGTGAGAGCGACGAGATCATTAATGTTCGCTTCCTTGAAATCCGGATCGGCCTCGGTTGGGTATCCCCCTACATCAAGGTAGCGCACTAACCCTTTATACACTTTCCCCTTCACTTTTAGTATCAAATCCTCGCCTAAAAGAACACTTTTCCCCTGCAGCATCTCCTTTACCGGTATTCCGCGCAGGGTCAGCCTGACCCCCAAAAGCCTCTCCGCCTCTTGGATGCTCATCTTTGAATATGAGCCTATGGTCCACTTGGACTTTCGTTTTTTTGCATCGACACCCAGGTCCTCAGTCATATCATCGCGTTCTAACAACCAGGTCATATAACACATTAGCCTTAAATTCCGGTAACGAGAAAAGGGCCTGTTTGGTTGTGATAGTTCCATTCTTGAACAGAACTGTCACAACCAAACAGGCCCTTTGGCATTGATTCTAACTTACTTGTAAGCTTTGTTTCCTCAACTTCTACCACCCGATCTTCGCATGCGAGCTTGTGCTTTCGCTTTTTGGTGTGGGTCCTGTGGTCATTCATTGTCGACAAGGTACGATATCTACCCACTAAACAATAATCAATCAGCATGTGTGTAGATCACAAATGAATAGATATCTACTGACTTACGGGTGAATAGTATGAATGGTTTTGTCTGATAGCTTTGGGGTAGAGCTCCGGTGCGGTGATGTTGATGAGAAGATTGTTCTCTCAGACAAGAATCTTTATGATATACGTGTATATAGTTTATGTATATAGTACGTACACTAATTCTAGTGCTAGGGCACTAGTAAATCTCCTAGCTAGGAAACGTTATCCTGACCTTTCGTAATATTTGCGAAATCCCAATACCGGCAAAGAACACCGGAAGCAGTCATAATGGCTTGTGGACTAATTCTTGATCGGGTATGCTATGCTATCGTTTCTTGGTCATCACATCTAACCATCTTTGTATTCAACTGGTTTCTTATCGGATAGCTGTACTTGGCAATTTTGGAAACATAACTAAGCGTGTCTACTCGAGTATCATTTTTCGCACTCGAGTTCATACTGAAAAACAGGCATCTGCTGAAAGTGGCTATTGTAAAATCCCCCAAATAGCGTTATGGTCCTAATGCACAGTCAGGCAGCTCGAACTCACTAAATCTGCGGTGCACCTCGAACATACCCCCATGGTGAAGGTGATTTTGGAGCGAGAGGATGTCACTCCCGATACTGCTGATAAGGACGGCCGGACACCTCTCTTGTGGGCAGCTAGGAATGGCCATTGGGACATTGTGGTGGCGCTTTTGGGGCGGAAGGATGTCGCTCCTGACGCTAAGAATAAAAGCGGTCGAACACCTCTCTCGTGGGCAGCTATAAGGTGGCATGAAGGCCTTGTGGGGATGCTTTTGGAGCGGGGGGTGTCACTCTTGACACTATGGATAAAGGCGGTCGAACACCTCTCTCGTGGGCTAGGATATGTGGACACTTGGGAGTAGTGGGAAGGCTCTTACTATGGCGTATGGCTAGCCAGACAAGGTTGACTCAAACTCCCGAAAGGCAACAGGGGAGAGCTCTAAAGCGGCGGCCGGGGAATCAGGGCTCTGTGCCTGAGTCGGCGGGTAGCAATAGCTCGATAGACCTTTCCCCGGCCGAGCCCTCCCAGTCATCTCAGCGCCCTTTTAAAAGGATCGGGAGATATCAACATTCGCGGTAAAAGTTTCTCATCCGACGAACCCCCTGGACTTGCAATATTACACTATCGCACCACTAATCCTCATTCTAGATCCCCCTTTTCAAGCTCCCACTTTGTGTTGTGTGTATTACACCTTCCTCTCCTAGGTATCTACTGCAAATCTCGTGTACTATGTTACAACTGCTTTTTACTTTAGGAATCGTGTAGTATGGTACTTACACAATGTCGGCTTTTGCTCGGTGATTGGTGACTTTTTTCTCACCTTTTCTCACCTCCTGGCGCACATTCCTGCTCCCATTTTGTTATATGATATTTGAAGAGAATGGGATTCGCACGGGAATAGTAGGCAGCCTTTCCATGCCTAGTCATTTGCGTTTATGGGGTATCACTTTACTTTTCATAATTATCTTTGTTTTCTTCACGTCTATTTGTCCCTGATGGAGGTGGTGGCACGATCGTGTAGGCGTAATGATAGGAGGAGGATGTTGTGGCGTGTATTCTCTATGGAGGTTGTTAGCTACGGTTCACCTTAAAGTGAAAACTCTACATGCGTAACCCTATGCAATCGTTTATGCCCTAGAACGTTCACTCGTCCACACTTCGGTGTTCCTCCATCACATGTGTGCTTCCTGCGCTCCTCTCTACCTTTAATAAACAGTGCTGCTACTACTGGGATTATTATGCTATCACTCTCTTTGCCCATGTGGTGATTTTTCGTCCCCCCCCCCAATCGACCTTTTTCGATTAGAATTGACTTGGGCGGGCTTTGTAAAGTTTGATATGGCTTGTATGATAATACTGTAGTGGGAATACGATAGAATAATTTGTGCAAGCTATCAAGACTATTAGTTAAAGTGAATCACCGCTTGCCTCAGGTCAGTTGTTCAGACTTCAACGGCGACGGCGATACGATGCAGGACCAGTGACGAACGATGAAACGAAACTTCAAGCAACTCACAACGAAAATGATCACGTGCCCAGGTGCGGGGAAAAATCTTTTCACTAAAAACCACAGGCTCACGCTCAACGAATTCTACACGCATGCCTGAAGCCAAAGCCTATATGCCTGATTCCTCGGCGCATTTTCGAAAACAAACAACGGCATTCCCGGAAGCTATCAGAACGACAAGGGAAGTATCATGAGGGTATGGCGAGCGGCATAATTTCTAACAGGTTGGATTTATGATACCGGCATTGCGTGATATAAAGCGCCCAAATTAATCTCAACCTATAACACAGTGCTGTATATAGCGTAGGCTCATCGAGACCTCGATGGAGTAGGAAATGATTTGATCCTTTTGTGGCTGGTCTAAGATCTTTGGCCCATCTCCCGGCAATGCGGGGATCTAGCAGGGGGCTCTCTTTTGTATTTTCGATTAAATTAGAGCCATCTGTTGATTACCTCTTTCCGTTCTTTTTTCTTCTTCCTATTTCTCCTTCTTTCTTCCATTCCGCCGGCGTGCTGGGGGTGCCTCGTTGTCCCTGAGCAGATGGGCTATGAGAAGGAAAAGAAGAAAAGGGAACCAAAAAACTCATTAATTGAATTATCAGATCCCCAGATACCTCGTTTCAATATTTTAAAATTACAGTATTAGTACAGAATGGACGAGCTGTCTAATGAAAGAGATAAACAGTACTGTAATTATAGGTAAGAGAAAAGAAAAGTGGCGACAAAAAAGAGAATAAAACGAGGGAAGTGTAGATTATGCGCCATGAACCACCACAGGGCTCCCTGTATGATATTAATTCTCATCCCCGCTCCTACCTGAGCTCACGTTTATAGATCTAACTTGGATCGGTGGGGGGTTTACCCGCGCGTCCACTCTCTGCACGCATAATACAATAATCATCTATGAAATGATAGCAGTAGGATGGTCGATAAGGAAGGGCTCATGATAACGAGAAAAGAAAAGAGAAAAATTAAAGAGGATATAATTACAAGGGAAGCAATCACTCTTTGGAAGAGGGGTCGGTTGTCAGGGCGAAGCGGCTGTGATGGTGAAAGGCGAACCGACGGGATAGACTGAGAGGGGCATTGAAGTGGCTCAGACGGATTGGGTGGGGGGTGCTCTTGGACTTCGTCAGGATCTGCGGGGGCGGGAGGGGAGGGGTCAGATGCGGAGAGCAGCTCCACAACTCTTGTATGTCTACGGGACACAGCTAATTGGAGAGCTGTTTTGCCGGTGAGGTCTGGTATGTCGGGACTGACGTCCTCGCGTTCTAATAGCAGCCTTACTGTTGAAACCTACTATGGCTGGACCTAGTGTTTCACGCCCTTACCGGAATAACTCGGTGTTTGGAAAACTCTGATATGTGTTTGACTAGTATAGTAGAAACATGAAATGCGGGATATCAAACGGACTAGCACTAGCTACCAACTATGATACTGAATTAGTATCGGGATTGTTTGAGATGCAAGACAGTGGAGGATTTCCTACATTTCCTTTTCGTCTCTTTTTTTACTCTCTTTGTTTTTTGCTGACTTTCTTGCTGTGAGAGATCGTCTTGTTCCTGTTGTTCTTTTGTGATTGTTATCTATCTATCATCATTCGTTTTATCTCTTTTCTTCAAAAATACGAATCAAGTCTTTTGTCGCTTGCCTTGTTGCCCTCATATTTGAGTGAATATATCGACCGTCCGAGTACGCCCTACGATATTTTAAGACTTACTACCCTCTCGTGCCCGCCCTCCGCAGCCCATGAGAGTGGTGTTCGACCGTCCCGGGCATTTGCAATGTTGGGATTGGCGTCGTCTCGTTCCAATAGCAACTTTACTACTCCTTCATTCCCTCTCAATGCAGCCCACCCTAGTGGCGTTTGGCTAAATTCGGTGTCTGCAGTGTTAGGATTGATATCCTTTCTTCCTAACAGCAGCTTTACTACTCTCCCATCCCGTTTATTGAAGCCCACGAGAGTGGCCCTAGACTAAATTTAGTGTCTGTAGTGTTGGGACTGATATCCTCTCGTTCTAATAGTAGCTTTACTACTCCCTTACGCCAGCTCTTCGCAGCCCACGAGAGTGGTGTTCGGCCAAATTCGGTGTCTGTAGTGTTGAGATTGATATCCTGTCGCTCCAGTAGCAACTTTACTACCCCTTCATGGCCGTTCTCAGCAGCCCACGAGAGAGGAGTTCGACCATATTTGGTGTCTGTAGTGTTGGGATCGATATCCTGGTGCTTCAATAGCAACCTTACTACTCCTTCATGTCCGTGCTCTGCAGCCCGCGAGAGAGGTGTTTCACCATATTGGGTGTCAGTAGTGTTGGGATTGATATCCTGTCGCTCCAATAGCATCTCCACTACCTCCTCCTGCCCTCTCCGCGCAGCCCAGAAGAGTGGCGTTCGGCCAAGTTCGGTGTCTGTAGTATTGGGTTGATATCCTCTCGTTCCAATAGCAACCTTACTATTCCTTCACGCTCGTTTTGGGCAGCCCATAGGAGTAGCACCTCACCATATTCGGCGTCTATAGCGTCGAAATTGATATCCTCTCGTTCCAATAGCAACCTTAATACCCCCTCATGCCCGTTCTCCGCAGCCCACATGAGTGGTGTTTGGTCAAAGTTGGTGTCTGAAATGTTGGGGTCGATATCCTCTCGCTCCAATAGCAGCTTTACTACTCTCTCGTGCCCACCCCCTGCCGCCCACAGGAGTGGTGTTCGGCTAAACCTAGATTCTTCAGTGTTGGGGTTGATGTCCTCTCGCTCCAATAGCAGCTTTACCACTCTCTCATGCCCGCCCCCCGCCGCCCCCACGAGTGGAGTTTGACCATATTCGGTATCCGTTGTATCGGCCTTGGCACCCTTCTGCTGTAATAGCATCTTTACGATATCCTCATGACCTCCTACAGCTGCCTACGCGAGCGCCGTTCTACTCATAGTATCTGTCGCATTAATATCCCATTCCTTCGTCGCCAATAACGCAGCAACTATCTCTGCGATTCTGAAAAATGCTGCTGCATGAAGCTTGGTAAAGCCTTTAGGGCTACGTTCTATGTCAAAACCTGGCTCTCACTAAGGTCGATCCTCATGATAACGTAGTAAGAGGAGCCGAGAGGATATATGCTGGTCGAACTCAATCAGAAGTTCTAGTGCAAGTGGATTCACACTTTCCGTATTCTCCTTTTTCATGTGCTTTCCCCAGTAGCCAGAGGCGTATTTGGCAAGGGGGAGTGTCGACGGGACAGAATTAAGAGTTGGCGAGAGTTCTCGGACACACCGAAAATTGAGGTAGGTTAGGCAAACTTCAGCTATCATCGAGTGTGAGCTTTGGAATAGGCTTGGATTATCGGATAAATACTCTTGCAGGCTGAAGTGGACAAGTCGGACGGTGGAGGATGATGCTTCAATGGTGATAAGCCCCAGAGCGCACGCTAGGAGTGTTCGAATTGTGGGAATGTTTTCAACATCTAGATCATGAGATCCTATCTTCACTCCTAAGGCATAGCATAGCTCGGTGGTGTGTAATGGCCGCTCCGAGTTCGATACCCACATCAGAGCTTCCATCCCAACCCTGGATCTGCCTCCCCCCTGGGCCTTCACTCGCGCTAGGGTTGTCGTATATGCGTCCCCCAAATGATTCCCCTTGGTGATCTCGTTCAACTTTTGCCTTCTGTCATAGATGGTGACCTCTCCTAGGATAGCGTCGATGTTTAGTGAAACAAGAAGGAATCTATAACCATGGTTAGTCAATATAAGATCATGGATGGGTGGGAACTGCGGATGCTCCTACACACATTTCTGAGATTCTTTCGGGAATGATCCTCAGGATATCCTCCCGCAAAGCATAGGACATCGCGTCGCGCATCGTGTCCATTTCCAACTTCTTCTCCAAATATCTTTTTATCTCTTGCCTCCTAGCACCAATAGGCACTATGACACCGGTGGTGAAATATCTGATAATTTCGGCCTCAATATGAGGCCTCCCGGTGAAAAATATTCGCGTCATCGGGGACTCTCGAAGGATATCCTTAAGTGACTCAAGAAGCTCTAGCAGATTCTTGGGAAGGCACTCATCCAATGCATCGATACAGATGAACACTTGGGGTGGGGGGGCGATAGCCCGCTTCAGCATCTCCACCATATCCGGAAGTCGTAGACATCGGCCCCCGAGCTCCTTTTTCGACTTTTGAAACGCCTCTTGCATGTACCCAAGTACTTCCTGTCTAGCTACCAGCTGCTTTAGGATGGCGCCCACGATGTTGCTGGTTGTCTGTTCCTGATGGTCGCGAAAGTCGCAGTAGAACGCCGCGACGGCAATATCTTGTTCGCTAGGCTCATCACATAGGCTATCGATCACTAATGAACTAATATCACTAGCAGTCAGCGATAATTCCTACTTCTAATGGCCAACCGCTTACCTTAGAAATGTCTTTCAACCCCAGGATTCCCATAACAAAACAAGACAGCCTTATCTGCCCCACCTTCACCACTTCTCCATTCCCGAAACTCTCTTGTTTCCAAAAACCAATTGCCTGATAGCTGGAATCCCATAGTTGTTAGGGTATGATAGTTAGTTTGGGGTACGACCGGTTTAGGGTCGTGACTGCCACTTGGGGGTTTTTCCTGTTGTGTGGGTTTTTCCTGTTTTGTGTGTTTGT